>JAABUN010003939.1_pt1 | contig 21447 bp, 21 predicted proteins | sample 5559311 | NCBI WGS metagenome assembly JAABUN01 (sample SAMN10711877, study PRJNA513370) | rock metagenome | isolation source: Antarctica rocks | place: Antarctica: Victoria Land, Siegfried Peak sud
TCCTCATCTCGGCCGGCCCGGGAGCCCCGCAGCAACAGTCACAGCAGCCATCACCGCAGCAACAACCACAGCGGCAGCCGTTGCAGCCGGCCCAGCAACCGCTCGTCCCGCAACCGCCGGCCCAACCCCAGCCGGCTCCGCAGTCGCCGGCTCCCCAACAGCCGACCCCGACGGCGACACCACCGGGTCAGGCCACGCCCCCTCCTCCCTGACCCTCGGGCCCCCCGTCAGCCCCGGGCGGGAGGGGTGAGCGTCGTTGCCGTCAGCCGGCGAGGGCTTTGCGGACCAGCTCAGCCACGCGCCCGCCGTCTGCGCGCCCCGCCACGAGCGGCTGGACCGTCTTCATGACCAAGCCCATCTGCGGCATACCTGTTGCTCCGGACTCCGCGACCGCCTGGGCCACCAGCGCCTCCAGCTCCTCGTCGGACAGCTGCTCGGGCAGGTAGCCCTCGAGCACCGCGAGCTCCGCCTCCTCCTTGTCGGCGAGCTCCGGCCGGGAAGCGTCGGTGTATGCCGTTGCCGCCTCCTTGCGCTTCTTGGCCTCCTTGGCGATCACCTTGAGCACGTCCTCGTCACTCAGCTGGCGTGCGACCTTCCCGGCGACCTCCTCGTTCGTCACTGCGGCCAGGGCCATGCGGAGGGTCGCGGAGCGCACCGCGTCGCGGGCTCGGATCGCCTCGGTGAGGTCGGACTGGAGGGTCTGCTTCAGGGTGGTGCTCATGGACAGAGTCTGTCAGGTGGCGACAACCGCATTGCCGGGCATGACGGTCCCAGTGCCCTCCTCGAGGCGGCTTGACATCGGCGCCGTGGAAGGATGGGCCGATGCGCGCCCTCGCCCGGACCGGGCTCACCCTGGCCGCTGCCGGCATCGGCGGCTTGGGCTATGCGTCCTTGATCGAGCGCAACGCCTTTGTCCTCAGGCGCCGCAGCGTCCCCGTGCTGCCGCGTGGGCACCGACCGGTGCGGGTGCTTCACGTGACGGACCTGCACCTCGTGCCCGGCCAGCGCCGCAAGGCGGCATGGGTCGGCGCCCTGGCGGGCCTGCGCCCCGACCTCGTCATCAACACCGGCGACAACCTGGCTCACCCGGAGGCCGTCCCGGTGGCGTTGAAGGCGTTCCGGCCGCTCTTCGACATCCCTGGGGTGTTCGTCCTCGGCTCGAACGACTACTTCGCCCCGAAGTTCAAGAACCCGCTGCTCTACCTGACGCCGCAGTTCAGCCGCCGCACCGGCGACTCCACCCGGCTCCCGACCGACGACCTCGTCAAGGGCATGCTCGACGGCGGATGGTCCGACCTGACCAACGCCCGGGCTCTTGTCGACGTCGCGGGCGAGTCGATCGAGTTCGTCGGGGTCGACGACCCGCACCTCCACTACGACCGCTATGAGCTCGTCGAGGGGCCAGCAGACCCAGACGCACTGTTGACGGTCGGGGTGACGCACGCGCCCTACCAGCGCGTCCTCGATGCGATGACGGCCGACGGCGCCGGCCTGCTCATCGCCGGCCACACCCACGGTGGTCAGCTGTGCATTCCGGGGTACGGCGCGCTGGTCACCAACTGCGACCTCGACACCGGCCGGGTCAAGGGAGTGTCGCGGTGGTGGCCGGGAGCGGGCACCGACGTGTCCGCTCCCCCGCCCTCCGACGCCGCGTGGCTCGAGGTGTCGGCCGGTCTCGGGACGTCGCCCTTCGCCCCCGTGCGGTTTGCCTGCCGACCCGAGGCGACGCTGCTGACGCTGGAACCCGTCGCCTGAGCTCTCCGTATGCCGCATGGCTCTTGGTCGTCGGGCGAGCTCTGTTGCGTCCCTCCGCAGCTGGACTCGCGGGCCGTGTCGTCGCGCGAAGGATCCGATTGGGTCGCTAGGGGGTGGCTCGGCTATTCTCGGTCTTCGCTGCCGGGGCCCTGCCAGGCCTAGCAGTGACAGCCACGGGGTGTGGCGCAGCTTGGTAGCGCGCTTCGTTCGGGACGAAGAGGCCGCAGGTTCAAATCCTGTCACCCCGACCGACTTGCTCAAGGGCTCTGATCTGCGGAAACACGATGAGGGCCTCGTCTTGTCTAAGGTCGCCGACGGCGATTCGGTCTTGCCTGGAGCCCAGGAACCCATGACAGGGAGCATGTGAAGGGACTTCGGTGGATGAGCGCGTCAGGCATGGTCATCCTTATCGCTTGTTCGCGCCGCCCCGGCAAACCAGGACGCGCCCGCCATGACCCAGTCGCCCTCAAGCCGCACGGAGGTAACTGCGATGGCTTTGGACTGCAACGCAATCGGCGACGACATGCCATTGCCCGATCAGATCGCGCTTCTCGACCATCTCGCGCTACCAGCACAGGAAGGCCGGCGCTGCAAACGACTCGCCAACGGGATGGGACATCGCCCGCTGCTGTGCTACTTGCGAAAACTGGCTTGGGGGTCGAGGTGGGGTCGAGGCAGGAAGCCATTGGCGGCTGAGTGTCGCCCCGTGGAGCCCAGGACCACCTACGCATCGGGTGGGGCTCACCAGCGACCCCGTCCACGGTTTTCGTCCAGCCCGCTACGTGCAGCGCCACCTCCCGCACGGCGTGGCTTGAGTACCCGGTTGGCTGCTGGACGGACAACCGGGCTGCTACGCCGTCCATGCGCTGCTGGATCAATGCTGAGGCGATTGGTGTGATGCAGCTCATGAGCGACGTCCGTCGACCGCGATGGCGCTACGACGTCAGTCTGACCCGCGGCTGCTCCCGCTGACTGACGAACGCACGTTCCTGGCGTGAGCGAAACGCCCCGAGTGTTCTGCGGCCCTCACGCGCAACGGCTCTCGGTTGGGGATCCGTCGTGACCGATCATCTTCGTCGCATCGTCGGCGCAGCCAGGTCGTCAGCGCTGCGGGTGACGTCGCCTGGACGCGGTGCTTGAAAGGGCGGGGAAGCTGAAGCTGCCCGGCGAGGTTTACGGCCGCCGGAACATGTGCGCGCTCTTGCGCCGCGCGGAGGACGCTCAGCGGAGGCCGATGTCGGAAGGTGGCTGAGGGCCTTTCCTGTGGGTAGGCGAGGAGTCGCTGTCGAACGAGCTGAGTGCTTGAGCAAGGGCGGGTCGGTGTTCCGGGAGAGCCGCGTCGTGCAGGTCATCCAGCATGACCCGCAGCCGGCGCTGGACGCGCTCAGCGTCTGCCCCCCAGTGCGCGATCTCGTCGACGGCAAGGGTGACGTAGTCGGCGAAGGCGGGTTGCGGGACGTACAGGGCCAGCCGGCCGTCGTCGGTCACTCTCTGCCTAGGCGGGAGGGTTCGCGTGGCCAGGCGGCGGAGAAGGTCATGGAGTTGATCGATGACCTGCACGGCCGTGGTGGGGTCATTGACTCCCGGGGAGAGCGCACGCTCGGCGATGTCGACGAGTTGGCGCAGGCCGAAGCCGACGTCCTCGTCGAGGGTGCGTTCGTTGCCCAGGTGGACTGCAGCACGGAGGACCTGCTCGTCGGGCATGTCCTCGCCGTAGATCTCAAGTAGGGCCGCGCCGGCCGGGACGAACTCGCCGACGGACCGCAGCAGGCAGATCGTGGCCGAGCGCTCCTCGGCCAGTTGGAGCAGCGCTTGGTCGTCGATCTGTTGCACGACGCCGGGCTGGTCGGCGCTGATTCGGTTGCCCTCGATCGCGGGCAGTGGCCGTTGCGCAACGGGACTGGCGTCCGCGGGGAAGCGGCGCTCGAGCAGCGCCCGGGTGTCCTTCGCGATCTTAGTGATGATCGTTGCGGCGCGGATCGACTGGGCGATGTGGTTGATGTAGGCGAGGAACACGAGCACGCTCGCGAGCACCAAGCCGAACGCTACGGTCATGGAGAGCTGGGGCACGAATGGGTCGACCTGCGAGGTGCCACGCACCGCGCGGAGTACGACCAGCGCGTAGACGAAGGTGGCGACGAACACGCCGAGCGAGATCTGGTTGACCCGGTCTCGGAGAAAAGTCCGAAGGACGCGTGGGGAGAACTGGCTGCTGGTCAGCTGCAGCACCACGATGGTGATCGAGAACACCAGGCCGGTGAAGGAGATCATCGAGGTGATGATCGCCGAGAGCAGCGCGCGGGCGCTTTCGGGGCCACCAGTAAAGAAGAAAGGCACGGTGAAGGAGGTGTCGAGCCGGGCGTCGAGCTCGCTGAGTCCCAGTCCGAGCCCGGTCGCGATTGCCGCGCAGAGCGCGGGCAGCACCCAGAACCGGTCGCGAAGGTGGCTCCAGAACCTGTTCATCGGTCTTGCTCAGAGTTCTGGTCGCCGGCTCGACCGTGTTCAGGCGCCTGGAGAGACGTGGGAGTCACGGTGAGGATGCTGAGGGTGCCGTCGGTCTCGAGCACGATGGCGCTGACCTTGCTCAGATCGCGGTGTCCCTGTCCGCGGGCGGCTTCGGACAGCTCATTGGCTGTCACCCGCTCTTGCCGCATCGCCCGCGCAGGAATCCGTTGCGATAGACCAGGCTCGGCTCGGACTTGACGAGCCGCTCCACGCGCCGACTGCGGACCGACGCCCACGCCACCAGGTACTGCAAGCCGATCGGGAGCGCCAGGGCGGTGACCCCCTCGGTGAGAGCGACCGAGGAGGACAGCAGCACCGTTGCCAGCGTGGAGCAGAGCGCGATGGTGACCACGAAGTCGAACGCGTTGATCTTGACCAGCGTCCGCTTGCCGGAGATCCGCAGCAGCGCAATCAGGGCTGGGTAGGCGCAGGAGCCCACCACCACCATGCGGACCAAACCGAACCAACCGTCGAAGAACATTCGCTTCCCTCTGCAGAACGAGGCGCAAGGCCCCGGTGCGGTTACGGGCCGTCCGGCTCGTCATGGTGGGGTCGTTCTCCGGCAGGCAGGCCCGCGTACGTCGGCGCCGCGGCGTCCTCGCAGTTCAACGTGGCTCGATCCTCGGGCTCGGGCCGTCGCGCCCGGACCCGGGCGAAGTAGTGAGCGATGGGGACATCGGTCGAGGAGTGCGCCAGGATCGACAGCACCACGGTGAGCGCGATGAGGTGAAACATCTCGTCCGCGCGCCCGGCTCCGCTCTCCAGCACGATCAGCCCGTAGACCACAGAGGCAAACCCCTTCGGGCCGAACCAGGCAACCGCTGCCTGCTCCTGCCAGGGCAGCTTGGTCCCCAGGAACGACAGCCCGATGGCGGCCGGGCGAGCCACGACCAGGGCCAGCACGGCAAACAGGTACCCCAAGACCGGGATCTCACCGAGGAAGCTGGGGGAGATGAGCGCCCCGAAGACCAAGATCGCGCCCAGCTTGAGCAGCTCGGTGATCAGTTCTCCGAACTCGTGGAACGAGTCGCCCAGCTCAGGGGCCATCGAGGCGATGGTGATCCCGGCGGCGAAGGCGGCCAAGAACAAGTTCGCGTGGGTGAGCTCGGCCAGGGACAGCACGATCAACCCCACCGCGACCGGAGTCAGCGCCTCATAGGTGGACGTGGCGGAGGTGAACCTGCTGCGCAGCAGCAGCACCGCGATCAGCGGCACCGCCACGCCGAGAGCGATTCCGAGCGCGAGCTCGCCGGCAAGCGCCACGTACTCGACATGGGGGCCACCGACCACCGCAAGCAACACCAGCACGACTGGCAGGGCCAACCCGTCATTGAGGCCGGACTCGACGTTGAGCAGGTGTCGCAGCCGGCCCGGCACCTCCTCCCGCCCGACGATCGCGGCGGCGAACACCGGGTCCGTGGGAGCCAGTACCGCCGCGATCAGCAACGCCTCCGGCCACGAGACCCCGAGCAGCAACATCCCCAGCCCGGCCGTGACCAGGAACGTCAGCGGCATGCCCAACAGCAGAGCGCGCCCCGGCAGCCGCCACGCCGACCGCAAATCACCAAGACCGACCCGCTGACCGTCGGTGAACAACACCGAGAACAACGCCAGCTCAGCCAGCACCCCGACCACCTCGTCGCCCGGCCGCAGGTGCAGCGCCCCAAGCATCCCGTCCCCGAGAAGTACACCGGCCGCTAGGAACAGGACCGCGGTGGAAAGCACGCTTCGATGCGCTAGCCCAGAGAGCAGCACGCCCACCAGGAGCACCACCGCGAACACCAAGAGCACAGTCACGGCTTCAGCCTTCCACGGCGGGCGTCATTCGAGGCACTTCGAGGGCGGACTCGAGCTCTGGCCGCAGTGAGTGTCGTGGCCTATTCCTGGCTTCGAGTCTGCTCGGGGAGGATGCGCTGCCAGAGCAGAGCCGCGGGGCCGGGGCGTAGTACGGAGAGACCGTTGGAGGTCTCGAATACGGCGACGGAGACCTCGCTAAGGTCACGGATCCCATGACTGCACAGGGTGGCGCCGAGGTCATCGCGGGTGAGTCCGGAACGGCGGAACTCAAACCGCTGCGCCTGATCACGCAGTTCGTCCGGGTACTTCCTCGGTGCTGGCATAACTCCGCCTCTCCGTGGAGACAGACAGTCCACCAGACCCGTGGCGATTCAGACCGCGCCGCAGCCCGCACCGGGGACGACAAGTGACATCGCCTGCTATGGCTTCGCAGACCAGCCAGAACAGTTGCATCGGACGCTACTCAGCCCCTGCTTTCCCAGACACTGCGCGAGTGGTCCACCGAGGCGGAAGTGACACTCGCCCCGCTGGCGGTGTGCTCCGACCTCAAGGCCAGGTCGCCATGGTCGGCGACGGCGTCAACGACGCACCCGCCCTGGCCCGCGCCGAGGTCGGCATCGCGATCGGCGCCGGCACCGACGTCGCCATCGAGTCCGCCGGAGTCGTCCTTGCCGGGAACGACCCCCGCGCCGTCCTGTCCGTCATCGAGCTGTCCCGAGCGAGCTATCGAAAGATGTGGCAGAACCTGGTGTGGGCCACTGGCTACAACCTCATCGCGGTGCCTCTCGCTGCCGGGGTGCTCGCCCCGGTCGGGTTCGTCCTGTCGCCAGCGGCAGGAGCCGTCCTGATGTCGGCGTCGACATTGGTCGTGGCGCTCAACGCGCAGCTCCTGCGCCGCCTGGACCTCGACCCGTCCCGCCTGACCGGGTCCTGACCGCCGGAGCGCTCGCGAGGCATCCGCCCCCCTCGGTCGACATCTCATGGGTCTGGGCCAGGACGTGGCCCGGCCAGAGCGATGCCTCGGCGTCTCAAGGTGCAAGGCTGGCCGAGGCATCGTCCGCAGAGGGCGCCTGCTTGTTCAAGCGCCCAGCACTTGGGATGGGATGCGCGCGCTCATCGCCCTCCCCGCTGGAAGCCCTGCCCCGTGGGGCCGCGAGTATGCCTCGACGGGTGTGCGCGTCACGAAATCCCTACCCGAGCGGGCAGCGCAGGCGCACATCGAGGAGCACGACACGTTCCCGACAGCGTGCAGCCGGCCTTCGCAAACCATCCGGTATGCCGTCCCGGCGGCACCCGGGTCACCATCACGTCGCGAGGCGGAACCGTGTCTGGGCATGCGGGTCCTTGGCGAAGGACAGGACCTTGCCGCGGTTCACCATTGACCGGTTGCCCTTCCGTCAGCCCGAAGTTGCTGGCACGCTCAGGCCATGAAGAGCACCATGCAGCAGACGCCACTGTTGATCTCCCAGCTGATGCGTTACGGGACGACCGTCCATGCCGACCAGGAGGTCGTGACGTGGACCGGCGACGGCGCCCGGCGGATGACGTACGGCGAGGTCGGGACCCGGTGCGCGCAGCTGGCTGGAGCCCTGCGCGGGCTGGGGATCACCGGTGACCAGCGGGTGGCGACGTTCATGTGGAACAACGCCGAGCACCTCATCGCCTATCTCGCCATCCCGTCGATGGGCGCCGTCATGCACGCCCTCAACATCCGGCTCTTCCCGGAGCAGCTCATCTACACGACGACCCACGCGGGCAACCAGGTGGTCATCGTCGACAACTCCCTGGCGAAACCGTTCAGCCAGCTGTTGCCCCACCTGAAGACCCTGCGGCACGTCGTCGTCAACGGCCCGATCGATGACGAGACCACGTCCGCACTCGGTGCCCCCGAGCACGTCGAGGGGGTCCACGACCTGTACACGCTCCTCGACGCCGAGCCGTCGACCTTCGACTGGCCCGATGACCTCGACGAGAACTCGGCGTCGTCGATGTGCTACACCTCCGGCACGACAGGCAACCCCAAGGGGGTCGCCTACTCGCATCGAAGCAACTACCTCCACTCGCTCACCGTCGCGCAGGCGCTCGGCGTGCGGCAGGGGGACCGCAGCCTCGTCGTCGTGCCGCTCTTCCACGCCAACGCCTGGGGCTTCCCTTACATCGTCATGATCGCCGGGGCGTCGATGATCATGCCCGACCGGTTCCTCCAGGCCGAGCCGTTGGCGACGATGATCGCCGCCGAGAAGGTCAGCACCGGGGCGGGCGTCCCGACCATCTGGAACGACCTGCTCCACTACCTCGACGAGCACCCCACCGACACCTCGAGCTGCTACCGCCTCATGGTCGGTGGATCGGCGGCTCCACCGGCCCTGATCCATGCCTTCCAGGAGCGGCACAGTATCGAGATCATCCACGGCTGGGGGATGACGGAGATGTCCCCCGTCGGCACCCTCGCGGTCCCCCCGCAGTCGCTCGAGCCGGGCACCGGCGCGTACTGGTCCTACCGAGAGATGCAGGGACGGCTGCTCTGCGGCGTCGATGGCCGCCTCATGGGTCCGGACGGGAGCGAGCAGCCGTGGGACGGCGAGAGCGTCGGAGAGCTGGAGGTGCGCGGCCCGTGGGTGACCGCCAGCTACTACCTGAGCGGCTCCGAGAGCGACACCGACCGCAACGAGATGCAGGCGAAGTACAGCGACGACGGCTGGCTGCGCACCGGTGACGTCGGTGCGCTGACCAAGGACGGCTTCCTCGCCCTGACCGACCGGGCCAAGGACGTCATCAAGTCGGGTGGCGAGTGGATCAGCTCCGTGGACCTCGAGAACGTCATCATGGGCCACCCCGACGTCAAGGAGGCATCCGTCGTCGGGGTGCCTGACGAGCGGTGGGGCGAGCGCCCGCTGGCGTCGGTCGTCCTCGTCGAGGGATCCTCGGCGACGGCGGACGACCTGTCGGCCTTCCTCGGGGGCAAGGTCGCCAAGTGGCAGGTCCCGGAGCGCTGGGCCTTTCTCGACGAGGTGCCGAAGACGTCGGTCGGCAAGTTCGACAAGAAGGTCCTCCGCAGGCGCTACGCGGAGGGCGAGCTGGACGTCAGACAGCTGCGCTGACCCGCGGCCCTGCCGGTCGACGCCGAGCCGTCTCGCGGCGGGTCCTCTGGCCCGGGCGCTGGGCGGACGAACAGTGCGGCCCGTCAGGACGCAGCCGGGCGTCAGCTGGTGATGTCCTTGCCGGAGAAGCGAGCCCATGCGGCGAGCCAGAACACCGCGGCATACCCGGCGTCGACGGAGAGCCCGCGGATGATGTTGTCCCACACCGGTGGGTCCCGCAGCAGGTCCCCGAAGGAGAGCCACTCGTGGACGATGAGCCACGGGTGCAGCCAGCCCAGCTGCGGCACGGTGTCGAGGATCAGCGACAGGATGGTGAAGATCATCAGGGCGATCGTCGCGGCGATCGGCTGCTCGGTCAGGGTGGAGATGAACAGCCCCACCGCCGCGAGACCGGCGATGCACGCACTGAGGTAGAGCGTGACAAGGACGAGCCGCCAGGCTGCATCCGCCGCTGAGATCTGCGACCCCGAGAGGGTGGTCATCGGGCCGGCGCCGAAGAGGGCGATGCCCGCGATCGCGCCCGCCACGGACACTGTGCCGACGCCCCAGAGGGCGCCGATGCACAGGGACACGTACTTCACGAGGAGCAGCCGCGTGCGGTGGACGGGGACGGTGAGGAGATAGCGCAGGGTCCCGACGTTGGCCTCGCCGGCGATGGCGTCACCGGAGAGCATCGAGATGGCCAGCGGGAGGAAGAGGCCCATTTCGAGGGTCAGGGCGGCGAGGGGCACGAAGAGACCGTTGGCGGTGATGGACGACAGGAAGTCCGGCCCGCGCCCGGGTCGCGGGGAGGAGACCTTGACGGCGATGGCGAGGATCACCGGCACGGAGGCGAGGACGAGCAGGCCCATCTGGTTGCGGCGGCGCCCGGCGATGAGCCGCAGCTCGGAGCGCAGGAGCCGCGTGGAGAACACCGCCCGGCTGGGCTGCCGCGCTGGCGCGGTGGTCTCAGCCGCTGACATCGAAGCCCTCCCCCGTCAGCTGGACGAAGAGGTCCTCGAGGCTCGGGGAGGTGACCGAGAAGGCCTGCACCCCGACACCGTCGTGGACGAGGGCCGCCACGATCTTCTCCGCAGGGATGGAGCCCGGTATGCCGCGCACCTCGCCGTCGATGACCTCGACACCGGCCAGGCCCAGCTCGGTCAGCACCCGGGCCGCTTCCTGCGGCTGGTCGGTCGTGACCCGCGCGAGCGGCGCCGACACCCCGCGGACCGACGCGGCACTCCCCTGGGCCACGAGCCTGCCCTCGCTCATGACGCCGAGGTGGCTGCAGATCTGCTCCACCTCCGCGAGCAGGTGGCTGGAGACGAAGACCGTCGTGCCGTCGGCTGCCAGCGAGGCGATGAGGTTGCGGACCTCACGCGTTCCTTGCGGGTCCAGCCCGTTCGTGGGTTCGTCGAGGACGAGCAGCTCACGTGGCGTGAGGAGCGCGCCGGCGATGGCGAGGCGCTGGCGCATCCCGAGCGAGTAGGCGCGGTAGCGCTTCGTGGCGGCGGCGAGCAGCCCGACCCGGTCGAGCGCGCCGTCGATGCGGGCGCGAGCCGTCCGGGAGTCGGCGAGCAGGTCCGCGGCGTCGAGACGGACGAGGTTGGACCGTCCGGACAGGTAGGGGTGGAACGCGGGACCCTCGACGAGAGCGCCCACCCTCGGGAGGGCGTCACCGGAGCGGCTGGGGATCGGCCGGCCCAGCAGTGCACGGCGGCCCGACGTCGGCTGGACCAGCCCCAGGAGCATCCTGATCGTCGTCGTCTTGCCGGAGCCGTTCGGCCCCAGGAAGCCGTAGACCGCGCCCGACGGGACCGCGAGGTCCACGGAGTCGACCGCGGTCTGGCTGCCGAACCGCTTGGTCAGGCCCGATGTGGCGATCGCCAGGTCGCCGTCCGGACCGAGGGGTGAGGCGGCTGGGCTCACTTGGCCGCCAGCGCGGCATACAGCTGGTCGGGCGCGACGGCTCCCACGGCGACCCGGCCGTCGTCGGTGACCACGGCCGAGAACAGCGTCCCGTCGACGACGTGACCACTGCCCCACGCGCCTGACGCCCTGGGGATCGCGCGCAGTATGCCGGCGAGCTGGCTCTGCTGGTCAGCGGCGGCCTGGGCGTCCGGAGGCAGGGTCGCGACCACCACGCTGCTCCAACCGGTGCCGACGACCCTGGGCTTGGCCGCGGGGTTCCTCGCCGGGGAGTGGTTTGCTGCACCGGGCTTCGGCGCGGCGAGGGCGCCGGACTCGGTGACCGTGGTGCCGGCTGGAGGGTTGAAGGCGAACTGGCGCGCCTCGGGCTTGGCGAAGCTGATGGCGGTGAACCCGACCTCGAAGGCGGGGTTGGCGATCTTCGTGGAGTAGAGCTGCACCCGCAGGGGGATGTGCTTCTGGCTGTCGATGGCGATGCGCACGGAGGCGATCCGGGTCGTCGTGTCCTTGGGCTTGAGGACCAGCTCGTAAGCCTGACGCCCGGCCACGACGGCCGTGCCGGACGTCGTCACCTGCGTGGTGGGGCTGATGGCCGCGAGCGCCATGTCGGCCGCCTCCTGGGGCGTCTTCGGCAGGTTGGTGGCGGCGTCGGGCGTCTTCGTGCCCTTCTGGTCGTCCGCGGGAAGGGTGTGGTGGACGGCGGTCTTCTCCTGGCTGGACCAGAGCCACAGGTCCTTGCCGTTGCGGATGACGTCGGACTCACCCAGGCTGCCGACCAGCGCGAGCCGCTGCTGGGTCGGCCCGGCGAGCCACACCCGCCAGGTGTGGGTGCCCGAGACGACCGAGGTGAGCGAGGTGTTGCCGCCGCCGGCCGCTCCCGACAGACCCGGGACCTGCGGTAGACCGAGGTCAGCCGTCTGGACCACCGTGCCGGAGAGGCTCTCGAGCTGCGCCTGCGAGACGTCGGCGAGGAGCTGGGCAGCGGACCGGGCAGGCAGACCGGCGTCCGCGGTCGCGGTACGGCTCGTGACGAAGGTGGTGGCACCGAGAACGGCGACTGCCACGGCGGGAACGGCCCACCGGGTCCTGGGGTGCTCAGCAAAGAAGCTCATGGACCCATTGTCTCCCGGAGCGACTGTGAGCGGCCTGAGAGCGCCGACCCGGTCGTGCGGCGGGTGGGCCGGCCCGTGACAAGGTGAACGCGTGCGATTGCTGCTGGTCGAGGACGAACCGCGGATGGCCGCGGCGCTGGTGCGCGGGCTGGACGCCGAGGGCTTCGTCGTCGACCACGTGACTGACGGCCAGGCCGGGCTCGAGGCCGCCCGGTTCGGCGGCTACGACGTCGTCGTGCTCGACATCATGCTGCCGAGGATCTCCGGCTACACCGTCGTCAAGACGCTGCGCTCGGAGGAGAACTGGGTGCCCGTGCTCATGCTGTCCGCCAAGGACGGCGAGTACGACGAGGCCGACGGTCTCGACTACGGCGCGGATGACTACCTGACGAAGCCCTTCTCGTTCGTCGTCCTGCTCGCCCGCCTCCGGGCTCTGCTGCGCCGGGACAGCGGTCCCCGTCCGGTCCTTCTGGAGGCAGCCGGGATCACCCTGGATCCCGCGTCCCACCGGGTCCAGGCCGACGACGTCGAGGTCTCCCTCTCCCCCCGCGAGTTCCTCCTCCTCGAGCACCTGCTGCGCGCCGGCCCGGCCGTCGTCAGCAAGGAGGACCTGCTCGACAGGGTCTGGGGCTCTGCCGACGACGCCAACGTCGTCGAGGTCTACGTGGGCTACCTGCGGCGCAAGCTCGGGCGGGAGCGGATCGAGACCGTCCGGGGCGTGGGCTACCGGCTGGCCCGATGACGGCTGCCAACGGGTTGCCAGATGCCGACCCGCGTCGCCGGCGTCCCCCGCGGCGCCTCGACCGGATCAGCCTTCGGGGCCGGCTCACGGCCGTTGCCGTACTCAGCGTTGCCGTGGCCCTGCTCATCGGCGGCCTGCTCCTCTACGTCGTGCTGACCACCTCACTGAGCCGGACCATCCAGGCGGAGGCGCTGGCGAGTGCGCGGGAGGTGGCCGCCCTCAGCGACGAGGGCCGCCTGCCCGATCCCGTCCCGGTGTCCGGTGCCCAGGTCGTGCAGGTCCTCGACGCCAACGGTCGGGTCGCCGGCGGGTCGCTCACCGCCGACCGGCTCACGCCGCTCGTCACGGAGCAGGAACGTCGCCGAGCGGTCGCCGGCGACGGGGTCATCGTCCCCGGTCACCGCTCCGGCCTCTCCGGAAGCCTCCAGGTCGCCGCGGTCGAGGCCGGTCCGCCCGCCGCCCGGGTCACCGTTGTCGCGGCGACACCGACAGCGGACTTCGAGGAGAGCGGCCGGACCCTGCGCACCCTCCTGCTCGTCCTCTTCCCCCTCCTGCTCGCCGTGCTCGCGGCGATCGCGTGGCGGGTCATCGGCGCCGCGTTGCGGCCGGTGGAGGCGCTGCGTCACGGTGCCACCCAGATCGACGAGACGTCCTCCGACACCGAGCGACTTCCCGTCCCCCCGACGCGCGACGAGATCAGCGCGCTCGCCACCACGCTCAACGACATGCTCGACCGGGTGGCTGCTGCACGGCGCAAGCAGCGCTCGTTCGTCGCCGATGCGGCGCACGAGCTGCGTAGTCCGCTCGCGAGCATGCAGACCCAGCTCGAGGTGGCCGAACGACTCGGGGAGGGTGGCGCACTCCCCGCCGACCTCCTGGCGGACGTGCACCGCCTGACCGGTCTCGTCGAGGACCTCCTGCTCCTCGCCCGTGCTGACGGCGACACGAGCCGGCCGATGAGCTCCGCGGCCGACCTCGAGGTGCTGCTGCCCCAGGTCGTCGAACGGTATGCCGGTGCCCGGGTTCCGGTGCGGCTCGACAGCTTCCGAGATGGAGGTGTGAGAGCCGCAGGAGTTGACGGTGGTGGCTCGCTGCTCGTCAGCGCCTCGAGCGACCGCCTGACCCGCGCGTTGACCAACCTTCTCGACAACGGCGTCCGCCACGCCGAGCGCGCGGTCACCGTCACGACTCAGGTGATGGCGCGCAGCGTGGAGCTGACCATCTCCGACGACGGGCACGGCATACCGGCCGCGGACCGGGAGCGGGTCTTCGACCGCTTCACGCGGCTGGACGAGGCACGCGACCGAGACAGTGGCGGTAGTGGTCTCGGCCTGCCCATCACGCGCGAGCTCCTGCGTCGGGACGGCGGGTCGATCCGGCTGGAAGATGCGCTCCCCGGCGTCCGCGCCGTGGTCACCCTCCCGCGCGGATAACGAGCGGGTGCTTCGCGGCGCGGCACGAATGCGCTTGCCGGATCGCCAGTCCACTTGCTTGGTTAGTCACATGAGCTTCAACGGCATGTGGGCGGAGCCCGGCAGCGATCCGCGAGAGGCGCTCAAGCCCGGACGGGGTGAGAAGGCCGTGCTTGCGGAATACCTCGACCGCTACCGAATGACCTTCGAGCTCAAGTGCGAGGGACTCACCGCCGAGCAGCTCGCCGCACGCTCCGTCCCGCCGTCGACGATGTCGCTGCTGGGGATGATCCGCCACCTCGCTCGGGTGGAGCACTCCTGGACACGCCGAGTCTTCCAGGGACAGATCGAGCTGCCTCGGCTCTACCGGACGGAGGAGGACCTGGACCTGGACTTCAACCAAGCCGTGGCCGACGACGAGGTCGTCGCCGACGCGTGGGATGCCTGGCGTGGCGAGGTCGCACATGCCCGTGCCGTCTACGCCGACCTCGACCTGGACGCGCTCGTCGACGTACACGGGGACGAGGTTGAGGCGCGCGACATCGTCGTGCACCTGATCGAGGAATATGCACGCCACGTGGGTCACGCCGACCTGTTGCGTGAGCGCATCGACGGCCGGACGGGCCAGTAGGCAGGCGCGGAGCTGCTCGCCGTGGTGATCGCCGTGATGAGGAACGCGGTGCACGCACTTTTCCTCGCCTCTGCTCGTGCGAGGCTCGCTGCAGCTCGACAGCAGGTCGCCTACTGCGTCAGCTCCTTGGCGATGAGCTCGGCGATCTGGGCGGTGTTGAGCGCGGCACCCTTGCGGAGGTTGTCACCGCAGACGAACAGGTCCAGGGTGTTGGGGAAGTCGAGGGCCTGACGGAGCCGGCCGACGAAGGTCGGGTCCGCCCCGACGACGTCCGCCGGCGTGGGGAACTCGCCGGACGCCGGGTCGTCGAGAACGACCACCGTGGGCGCCTCGACGAGGGCCCGGCGCGCGGCGTCGACGTCGATGTCCTGGGCGAAGACGGCGTGCACGGACAGGGAGTGCGTCGTCACGACGGGCACCCGCACGCACGTCGCGGACACCTTGAGGTCGGGGATGTCGAGGATCTTGCGCGACTCGTTGCGGACCTTGAGCTCCTCGGAGGACCAGCCGTCGTCCTTGAGGGAGCCGGCCCATGGCACGACGTTGAGCGCGAGTGGCGCGGGGAACGGCGAGCTGTCACCGAGCTTGTCCGCGAGGGCGGCGCGCACGTCGCCGGCCTTCCGGCCGAGCTCACGGTTGCCGCCGACGACCTGCAGCTCGTCGTAGAGCCGGTCGATGCCTGGTTGCCCCGCACCGGAGGCGGCCTGGTAGGACGAGACGACGAGCTCGGTGAGGGTCCACCGGCGATGCAACGCGCCCAGGGCGTCCATCATCGTCAAGGTCGTGCAGTTGGGGTTGGCGATGATGCCCTTGGGCCGGTTGGCTGCGGCGGCCGCGTTCACCTCGGGCACGACGAGCGGCACGTCCGGGTCCATCCGGAAGCTCCCGGAGTTGTCCACGACGACGACGCCCTTGGCGGCGGCGATCGGTGCCCACTCGGCGGAGACCTCGTCGGGGACGTCGAACATCGCGACGTCGACGCCGTCGAAGACCTCCGGCGCGAGCGCCAGGACCTCGACCTGCTCACCCCGGACCTCGAGGAGCCTGCCCGCCGACCGGGCAGAGGCGACGAGCCGGATCTCGCCCCAGACGTCCTCACGGGTGGAGAGGATCTGGCGCATCACGGTGCCGACGGCTCCGGTCGCGCCGACGAGAGCGAGGGTGGGCTTGGTGGTGGTCATCGACCGGTACCTCCGTAGACGACGGCCTCTCCGTCGGGCGAGTCGAGGCCGAATGCGGTGTGGACGGCGCGGACCGCGTCGTCGAGCTGGTCGTCGCGGGTGACGACCGAGACGCGGATCTCTGATGTCGAGATCATCTCGATGTTGACGCCGGCGTCGGCCAGCGCCTGGAACAGTCTCGCCGATACCCCGGGGTGCGAGCGCATCCCGGCGCCGATCAGCGAGACCTTGCCGATGTGGTCGTCGTAGAGAAGGCTCGCGAACCCGACCTTCTCCTGGATCCGCCCGAGGGCCTGGACGCCAGTCTGGCCGTCCGCCTTGGGGAGGGTGAACGAGATGTCCGTCAGCCCGGTCTCCGACGCAGAGACGTTCTGGACGATCATGTCGAGGTTGATCTCGGCCTCGGCGACGGCCCGGAAGATCTCGGCGGCCATGCCCGCCCGGTCGGGCACGCCGACGACGGTGATCTTGGCCTCGCTGCGGTCGTGGGCGACGCCGGCGATCATCGGGGCTTCCACGCGCTCTCCTTGGGGTTGGTCGCTGACCCACGTGCCCTCGTTCGCGGAGAAGGAGGAGCGGACGTGGATCGGCATGTCGAAGCGGCGGGCGTACTCCACGCAGCGCAGGTGGAGGATCTTCGCCCCGGAGGCGGCCATCTCCAGCATCTCCTCGTTGGAGAGGTGGTGGATCTTGCGGGCCGTGGGCACGATCCGCGGGTCTGCGGTGAAGACGCCGTCGACGTCGGTGTAGATCTCGCAGACGTCGGCCTCGAGCGCCGCGGCCAGGGCCACGGCCGTCGTGTCCGAGCCACCTCGACCGAGTGTGGTGATGTCCTTGGTGTCGACGCTGACGCCCTGGAAGCCGGCGACGATGGCGATGTGCCCGGCGTCGAGGGCGGTCTGGATCCGGCCGGGGGTGACGTCGATGATCCGCGCCTTGCCGTGGACCGCGTCCGTGATCACGCCGGCCTGGGATCCCGTGAAGGAACGCGCCTCGTGGCCGAGGTTGGCGATGGCCATCGCCAACAGGGCCATGGAGATCCGCTCGCCGGAGGTGAGCAGCATGTCCAGCTCTCGACCCGGGGGCAGCGGGGTGACCTGTCGAGCGAGGTCGAGCAGCTCGTCGGTGGTGTCGCCCATCGCCGACACGACGACGCAGACGGAGCTGCCGCCCTTGCGCGTCTCGACGATGCGCCGGGCGACCCGCTTGATGCTCTCGGCATCGACCACGGACGAGCCGCCGTACTTCTGGACGACCACACTCACTTCGAACGGCTCCTGGGACGGACGGGCGGAGGCGCCAGTTTATCCGTCCGGCCGATCGGGTTACCCGAGGCTCCGCGTGGTGAGACTCGCCCGACGGTATGCCGGATGCGCACGAGGTGCCCTCGACTCGCCGCTCGTCGTGCACGCGCAGACCTCGGCGCGCTGTCGCCCCTGTCGGCCCGCCCGCCTCCGAGATCTTCGGGATGGGCGCCATGCTTCTGGCAGGCACCGGGCCGGTCAGGGGTGCAGGGCGTCGAACTCCGCGTCCGCGACGGTCTCCTCGTCGGCATCCAGGCGCAGGTGGGCGAGCACCGAGTGGAGGACCCGCAGGGAGCTGGCAGCACGATCGCCCCACGTCGAGAGGTAGCTGAACTGCCACCACCACAGCGCCTCGACGAGCCGGCCCTCGTCATAGTGCTTCAGGCCGTGGTCGAGCGCTGCGGCGATCTCGACGATGTCGTTGGAGAGGGAACCGCGGGTCAGCGCGGCCGTGGTCACGGGGTCGACGACGTCGGCGTAGTCGTCCAGGCCCTCGAAGAGGTTGGCCAGGTTGGCGTGCAACGGGTCCAGGTCGGGCTCGGGTCCGGCGTCGGCCTCGAACCGCTCCTCGAGGACGATGTCCTGGATCGCCCCGAGCCGTGATCCGGCGAGCAACAGCTGCGAGGTCGCGAGAAGCAGCACCGGGATCGCCGTGTCAGCTGCGGCGCCGGCAGCGACCTCGCGGACCGTGCCGAGGTAGATCTGAGCGTCCCGGGCGGACTCGCCGGCGAGGAGGATCAGCTCCTGGCCTTCGCGCAGCCGGGCGGCCGCGATGTCGTCAGGCATGGACGGTTCGCCTCCCTTCGAAGGCTCGGCCGAGCGTGATCTCGTCGGCGTACTCCAGGTCGCCCCCGACGGGCAGGCCCGACGCGAGCCGGGTGATCCGGATGCCCATGTCCTTGAGCAGCCGGGAGAGGAAGGTCGCCGTCGCCTCGCCCTGGATGTTGGGGTCGGTGGCGATGATGATCTCGGTGACCACCCCGTCGGAGAGCCGGGTCATCAGCTCCGTGATCCGCAGGTCCTCGGGACCGATGCCGTCCATCGGCGAGATCGCGCCACCGAGCACGTGGTAGGTCCCCCGGAACTCGCGGGTGCGCTCGACCGCGACGATGTCCTTGGGCTCCTCGACCACACAGATCGCGCTCTGGTCCCGGCGGCTGTCGGCGCAGATGCGGCACAGCTCGGCCTGGGCGACGTTGCCGCAGCGCTCGCAGAACCGGACCGTCGACTTCACCACGGCGAGGATCTCGGAGAGCCGGGTGACGTCGGCCGGGTCGGCCGTCAGCAGGTGGAACGCGATCCGCTGCGCGCTCTTGGGACCGACGCCGGGCAACCGCCCGAGCTCGTCGATCAGGTCCTGGACCACGCCTTCGTACACCCCTTGAGCCTATGCCCCGCCGCTGGCCGGCGCGGCATGCCGCTCGCCGCTGCGGACGGCATACCCCGGCTCGGCGAGGCGAGGAGCAGGCCGACGGGGTACAGGTGCCACAGCTTGGTCACCGTGCGGGTGACCCGACCCAGGATCCGGTTGTGCCTGGGGAGGAGCGGCGCGCTGGTTGCGGCGTCACGATATGACCGGTGAGGCCGTTATCGCACGCATATAGCAATAAGCCCGACGCCGTCAGGTGCCGATGGCCGGACCCGAGGCGTCCGGCGGGAGCTCGTTGTAGCCGTCCGCCCGTTCCTGACCGGAGAGGGCGGCGATGGCCTCCATGATCTCGTCGGTGAGCTCCCGCCGGGCTCGGCCCTGCGACACCCCGGCATACCGCTCGGCGGGGTGGATCGGTGGCCCGAAGCTGACCCTCACCGTCGCGAGCCGGGGGAACTTCGAGCCGATCGGCTGGATGTCCCGGGTGCCCTGCAGGGCGACGGGCACCACCGGGACGTCTGCCGTCAGGGCGAGGAAGGCGACGCCGGTCCGCCCGCGGTAGAGGCGGCCATCGCGTGAGCGGGTGCCCTCGGGGTAGATCCCGAACGCCTCCCCGGCATTGAGGACGGCCAGCGCCGAGTCGAGCGACTCCTGGGCCGCCCGGGAGGAGCGCCGGTCGACCGGGATGGCGCCCATGGACTCGAACAGCTCCCGGCGGAGCGCGCCGCCGAGGCCGGTGCCAGTGAAGTAGTCGTCCTTGGCAAGGAAGTGGACCTGGCGCGGCGCTGCGAGGGGGATGGCGAAGGAGTCGATGAACGACAGGTGGTTGCTCGCGAGGATGACGCCGCCGGTCCGTGGGACGTTGTCTGTGCCGGTGATCGTCGGCCGGTAGAGGGCATGGCTCAGCGGCTTCAGGACGGTCTTCCCGAGCCGGTAGAACATGCGCCCGACCATAGTCGGACTCCATCGGCCTCGCTTGGCAGTCCGCTCCCCACCGGGGACGGTCAGCCAACAGCCCTGGTATGCCGCGGTGCCGGTAGCGCGACTCCGAGGACGAGGGCGGCGGTCGCCGTCACGAGACCGGCTGACGCGAGGACGGGGCGGCTTCCGAGCACGGCGAGCAGCGGACCTCCGACGAGCATCCCGGCCGCACTGAACGCGTTGACGACCACGGACTGGCCGGCGAGTGCTGCTCGTCGGTCCGGCGCTGGGCGAACGGCTCACCGGTCTCGGCGCGACGGCCAAGAGGGCGGGCACGGCGCCCACCGCGGTCGAGATGGCGCGGCGATCGGGCGCGCTCGCGGTCGTGCCCAAGAGCGCCGTGTTGGTTCCTGGCCGGCACGAGGAGGGGCGCCGACCTGACGGCTCGGTCCTGGGGCAGTCACGGGGCGCCGGGTTTGCCGTTTGGGCAACACCGTTGGTCCGTGCACCGTATCCCGGGGCAGGGTGGTTCCGTGAGCCACGACCACAACCACAACCACAACGCGGACCTGCCCCAGTTCACCCAGGAGTTCTGGGACGAGCGCTACGCCTCTGCCGAGGCCATCTGGAGCGGAGAGCCGAACCCTCACCTCGTCGGGCAGGTGGCGCACCTCGCCCCCGGCGACGCTCTCGACGTCGGGAGCGGCGAGGGTGCAGACGCCATCTGGCTCGCGAGCCGTGGCTGGCATGTCACCGCGATCGACGTGTCGCCGGTGGCGTTGGACCGCGCCGCCGGACAGGCCGCCTCACGAGGCTCCGAGGTCGCGGACCGGATCACCTGGCGGCAGGCTGACGTCCTGTCCTGGGCCTCTGCTCCCGCCCAGTTCGACCTCGTGTCGGCACAGTTCATGCACCTGCCCGGACCAGCACGTGAGTCGCTGCACCGTCGACTGGCCACCGCGGTTCGCCCTGGTGGCACACTGCTGGTGGTGGGTCACCACCCCTCCGACCTGGACACCACCATGCGTCGGCCAAGTCTTCCCGACCTCCTGTTCACCGCGGAGCAGGTGGCGGCCACCCTTGAGCCAGGCACGTGGCAGATCGTGGTGCGGCCGCGCCCGAGCGTCAGGCCGTCGACCCGGACGGGCGGCCGGTCTCCATCCGCGACGCGGTGCTCAACGCCACGCGTCGCCTCTGACGACCGGGCACCGGCGTGCTCCCGCGTCGGCGCTGCAACTCGGTGTTCGTCGATGCTGAGACGGACCCTGACCCAGGAACTTGAGACTCGGCCCGTCCAGCGGACGCCCCTGCGCGCATGACAGTGCGCTGTTCGCACTCGTGGGCCGAGCCCGCAGTGGCAGAGACTCTGGATGCGAGCAAACTGGCTCTTCGTACCTGCGGTGGGGGCGGTGATGACACGCCGGGCGCGGTGATGCGCTGAGAGTTGGGTCGAGGCCCTCAGGATTCGGAACGACCAAGAACCGTCTCCGTGAGGACCTCGACGATGACCGAGCCTACGGCGTGCTGTGCTGCGCGCTGCTGTTCCCCGATCGCGTATTGCGACAACTGCGACCTCCTGGTCTGACGTTCCGCACTTCTCGCTGAGCGTTTGGCCCCCCACTTGTGGATGTCAGGAGCTCGGCGCCCGCGGGGTGTAGCTGGTGGCGGGGATTTGCAGGAGTTCGAGGACTTGTTCTTGTAGCGGG
>JAABUN010003940.1_pt1 | contig 21440 bp, 23 predicted proteins | sample 5559311 | NCBI WGS metagenome assembly JAABUN01 (sample SAMN10711877, study PRJNA513370) | rock metagenome | isolation source: Antarctica rocks | place: Antarctica: Victoria Land, Siegfried Peak sud
TGAAGATATCACCGAACGGGACGTAGGTTTCGTTGACCTTGATGCCCGGGTAGACGGCACCGAACTCGCCGATGATGCGTCGGATCGCATTACGGCGCACCGGGGAGCCCCAGAAGTGCCAGAAGTCAATATTCCCCTGCACATTCGTCCGCATCTGGTATGCGCTCGTCGCGGCCCCGGACGCGCTCGGCGTGCTCGCCCCGCCGACTGTCGCGCTCGCCACTCCGGCAGGGGCGCTGCTCGCCGTGGCAACGGCACGTGTCGCGGCGGCGGTCGGCGCGATCGAGACCACCCCGCCCGTGCTCGGGGCCGCTGTCGCGGGGACGACTGTGGCGGTCGACGTCCCACCGCCGCAGGCTATCACCAGCGTCGATAGCGAGCTTGCGGCGGCGAGGCCACCCCACTTCAGAATCTGGCGCCGTGTCAGTGTCCCTTGTCGCCTGTCAGAGGTTTCCATCGTACACCCTTCCCCTACGAAGATACGCTTCCTTCGACCGCCGTATACGATGGCCCGACGAATGAACAACCGCGCTAGAATATCCCACAATTGTGGCGGAGATGCGAGCATCTGCGCATCGCCGTCGAAGGGCTTTCATAGTACCATCCGTCCGACAAAATCGCTACAGGCGATACCATTACCGCGCAGACGGTATCATATCGGCAGGCGGCTGGTAGCTGAGGCTCGAGTGGAGTGGCTTGGTGTTGTATACGGCGTCGATGCATTGCGCCGGGTTGGCGCGAGCTTCCTCGAAGGTTCGGTACTCGTGCAGTTGCACCTCCTCGACGGTGAAGAAATCAGTCGAACTCGGCTTGCGCGTGGGAGAGATACTCGGTCCCGCGTAGGATCAGCTCGATATCACGGCGGGAACCGTAAGCATCCGCCAGCGGATAGAGACCACCAACCGAGGCGAACACGCCTCAAGCCATACCCAAATCATGCTCGGGTATACGTGAACTCGACCTGACGGAGGGTCTGATCGCCCAATTCATCGCCCATCGCGAGCGCCAGGAGAGCCAGGGCCGGGAGTGGGAGAAGCGTCACGAGTCCGGGTATCTGGAATCCATACGGATTGGTCTTCTGCTCCGATAGGGGCACGATCGTGTACCCGACTAATTTTGCACGGCGCTATCGCGCGCTCGGGCTTGCCCTATCACAAGCCACACAATCTCCGCCACACCACCGCGACGATCATGGTCAAGCGCGGTCTCACCGTAGGAGTGGTATCGCGCATCCTCGGGCATTGCTCGATCGTTCTCACCATCGACACCTCTATCACGATGAACGGATTCCGACGACATTCAATAAGGCAGGACTAACATGCATGCCATCACAAGCTACGACCATCGATATTCTCAGTCTAAGCTCCTTCGTAAATATGCCTCTGATATTTACGGAACGTGTAGGATCACAATTTATATGCCTGATAACGATGACAGGGAGCGCCGACCGATCGTCCTCTGCAGGCAAATGACGGATGACGCCAAACCAGGGGTAACAACCATGGTCGAGTGCATTGCGGCATCCATCATTGGACAGCATTTTCCAGAGGCGCTCACTCTGCAAGGCGCAAGCGAACAGCCGGTACGCTGGATCGGCCATTGGGGACCGAACTTAGGGATAATGCCACGTTGGGATGATGTCAGCTTCCAGTCCTGGGCCTTGATCACCGATAAGTATGAAGCGCCAAGACTGGGGCGTCCCCTATGGAAGGATATATCCGACGACGAAGTAGCCATACTTTTCGGCAGCAATGCTCTACGGTGATTGCTCGTATAGTAACAGGAGTTCCGGGGTGGCGGTGAGGACGTGGTGATTGCTGCGGCCCTGACCGCGCCAACTAGATTGTCCCCGCCGCCACGGGACGGCACGAGTCTGGACCGTATCGAGTGGCCGCGACCACGCATCACGAGCGTAGACCACCGCCGTCCCGGGGAACTTGTCGCCATTGTGCCGCAAGAGGGGGAGATGGATGGCAGATACCAGCGCCTCGTATCAGCTGTACGTCGGTGTCGATATCGCCGCCGACACCTTTGCTGCGGCGTGGCTGTCAGCAAGCGGTGTGCTCGCGGCCCCGTTCACCGGTGAGCAAACGCCGGCAGGCTTCGCTGCGCTCCAGCGGCGACTCCAGGCCACGGCCGCCGCGGCGGCGGAGACGCTGGTCGTGCTGGAGGCGACCGGCAACTACTGGGTCGCCCTGGCGGTCACCCTGCACGAGGCGGGCTACCGGGTTGCCGTGGTCAACCCGCGCCAGGCGCACCACTTCGCCAAGGCCCAGCTGCGCCGGGCGAAGACCGACGCGCTGGACGCGCGGGACCTTGCCCGCCTGGCCGCCGCGCTGCAACCGCCGCCCTGGGTCCCCCCGCCGATGGTCTATCACGAGGCGCGTCAGCGGTTGGTGGCGCGCGACGCGTTGCTGGCGATGCGGACGCAGGCCCGCAACCAGCGCCATGCCCTCCTGCAATGGCCGGTGGTGGTCGCGGGCGTGCGGCAGCACCTCGACGAGATCGTGGCCGATCTCGACCAGCGGGTGGCCAGCCTGGAGGCCGAGATCGCCGCCGTGCTCGGTGCCAGCGCGTGGGCGGAGTCGCTGGCCTGCCTGACCAGCGCGCCCGGCATCGGCCTCGTCACCGCGGCCTGGCTCCTGGTCGGCACGCTCAACTTCGCCCTGTGCGCCAGCCCGACCGCGCTGGCGGCCTACGTTGGCCTGGCCCCGATGCCGCGCGAATCGGGGCGCAGCGTGCGCGGTCGCCCCACCATCGGCCACGACGGGAACCGCCGTCTGCGCACCGCGCTGTACATGGCCACCCTCAGCGCGGCCTGGTACAACCCCGCCATTAAGGCGTTCTACGACCGCTTGCGGGCGGGTGGTAAGCCGCACAAGGTCGCCCGCTGCGCCGCCGCGCGGAAATTGCTCCACCAGGCCTGGGCGCTCGGCACCAAGCAGCAACGCTTCGCCCCCAGCCATGGGCAACACCGTCAAGAGGGCGCGCCCGAACTCGCGGCCTGATGTCGTTGTCGGGCTGCCAGCCGCTGCCTTGGCGACGGCAGCCGACCCTGAGTACGCCTGATTCAGCCTGCGGGATCGCGATCCCGCAGGCTGAATCAGGTCGTCGCTGGTGCCGAAGCACCAGCGACGCACACTACTAGAGCCAAGGGGCTTGACAACCAATACCGTATCTAGTTTTCGCTCATGCGGTTATGTGTACAACTGGGTCGCTCCAAGCACGAAGGAATGACGTGTGGGTGATGGAGTTATCCCCGGGCGAGTAGGGATAGATCGACCATCGCGCCCCATTCAAGGGGTGCCACGAACTGGCGGCCATGCCCTTGTACGAGCACCTCAGGCCGCGGAACATCTTGCTCCTCCTGTCTCCACCGGTGCCACCGCCCAGGTATAATGTCGACACACCGCGATCGGGTGCGCTCCGGGCGCGGCAAATCCGAAGCCGCTGCCTATCCAGGCAGCGGTCGGGCGGCTGCCGCACACCGAGGAGCCATGGATCACGCGGATTCCCCGATCGTCGACAACTATGTCACCGCCTGGCGCGCCGGGCTCCCGCAGATCGTCGCCTGGGAGGCAATCGCCGCGCTACCCGCCGACCGTGAGCCACAGGGCAAGCTCCACCGCCACCTCGAGTACCAGGTCGGCGCACGCGCCCACCGCCTTGTACGCGTGATTGCACGCCATCACGGCTGGCCATGCCGCATACCGACGCGCGCGAGAATCGCCCTGCCAGGGGGTGTAGAGGGACGACAATTACCACTTGCGATGTGGCTCCATCGCGCGGCGTTGGAGGGTGCATTCACGTCCGTCGCCGCAACGTATGGCGGCGACGAGGATCGCGTGCGGGAGGAGCTGGCGCTCGACGTCCTCGTCGCCGGGCTCGCCGAGGTCGCGGCGCCGCCAGCGTCGCCGTGGGCGCTGGCGGCGCGTCGACACGCCATCGAATCGGCGCCCCCCCCGCTCGCCCTCACCGCCACGTCCGCCGAGTCGACATGGCGCGACATCAGCCTGCTGGCGCTCCCTCCCAGGCTCCTCGCCGTCCTCGAGCATGGGAGCGGGGCGGTCCAACGTATCACCGAACGCGTCGCCGCATTCGATGTCGTGCGCACCAGGAGCGCCATGCTCGCGCATGGGATAGTGCCCCAGGAGGATACGCGCCCCACGAATGCGGAGGATCGGCACAACGAGCCACGACTCTTCATCCGGCGGCGCGTCGATCCGCTCCCCTTGGAGCGGCTGACGACGGAGCAACGCAACGTGGTCGGGCAGACCGACGAGATGTCGCGGCAGGCCATCGCCGTCAACCAGGGCATCGGCATCGATGGCGTCGATGCCCTGCTCGCGAGCGCCCGGCGCAACGGCGTGTTCCCGCGGCGCGACGTCCTCCTCTGGGAGGCCGCCCGACTCGACGGGGCGACGTGGGCTCTGGTACAGGCCAAACTGGAAGGGGCGACGCTGCGCGGCGGCGAGCGTGAAGTGCGGTCGGGCCGGACCGGTGGGCCGCGCCCGGTCGCCAACCGTTCGGTCGTCGCCGCAATCATCATCGTCTGCCGAACCGGACTCGCCTGGGCCGATCTCGGGGATGTCATGCCCGACCTCGTGCCGTGCAGCCTCAAGACCGCGCAGCGTCGCCTCGCCTCCTGGCTAGGTGGGATGGCCTGGGTCGAGACCCTGGCGATACTCACCAAGCGTGAGCCGCTCGGTATGCCGATCGACTGGGCGCGTGCCCATCCGCGGCGCTTGGCGCGCCGCGCGGAAGAGTTGCGCGCGGTCGAAATTATGCGTCTGCAAAGCTTCGCCGCAGCCGTCACGGCCGACCCCACGGCCGTCGGCAAAGGTTAAGCGCGGGTAGCAAGCGTCGCCCGACGAAAATCCTCACCGCACTCGCCGCCCCCGCCAACGCGAGTCGCCCGCTGGCGCGCCCCGCAGCGCTTTCCCGCGCACGGCCCGGTGCCATCGCGGTAGGGTGCGCTCATGTAATTGTGGCGGGCAGGCATGCCGGCGAGCGGACCAATTATCCATTCAGCTAGACACGACTCATAGGGTATCGCCGGGACCATCAGGTATCTTGACGAGGATGGCCCATGTCGGGCCCTGCCCACCCATCGGGCATCGCGCCATAGGGAGGTCCGCCATGTACACCGTGCTGCGCGCGATTGTTTGCCTCATTATCCTCGCACCCCCGCCCCATGACCGGCCCTCCCCCTACCTGACCGTTCGCCAGGTAGCCACGCTCCTGGGCGTGGGGGAAGCGCTCACGAGGCGCTTGATGCGTCGCTGCGAACGTCCCCTGCCTGCCGTACGATTCGGCCGCCTGATTCGCGTGCCAAATGATGCACTGCAATCGTGGTTACTCGCGGAACAGGATAACGCGGATCCAATGCTCCCCACCGTCATTGTATCTCCCCGTAGGGTGCGAAAAGTCCATCTATAATGTTGGCTGGGGTGTGTCGTAAGCAACGCCTTCCCGACTTCCATTTTACACGTTGTCCGTACACAGTCGCGTCAGCCTCGGGCGTGCGGATGGACTTTTCACACCATACGGGCTACCCGTTGCCGTCGAGCGGCAGACCGTGGCGCAATTCTTCGAGCGCTGGCTCGCTGACACGATCGCGCCGAGCCGCCGCGCCAAAACCTATCGCAGCTACGAGCAGATCGCCCGCTGCCACCTCATCCCCGACCTCGGGCGGGTGCAACTGGCGAAGCTCGAACCGCAACAGGTGCAGACCCTCCTGAAACGCAAACAGGCCGAGGGGCTGTCGGCGCGCACCGTCGCTTATATCCGCGCCGTCTTGCGCCAGGCGCTTAACCAGGCGCTTCGCTGGGGGCTGGTGGCGCGCAACGTCGCCGCCCTCGTGGAGCCGCCGAAGGTCGAGCACTTCCGCATCACGCCGCTCTCCCCGGCGCAAACAACCGCATTCCTCGAAACCGCGAAGGGCGAACGCCTCGAAGCCCTCTATCGCGTCGCCCTCTCGCTCGGCCTGCGCCAAGGTGAGGCGCTGGGACTGCGCTGGGAGGACATCGACCTCGAAGGGCGCACCCTGCGCGTCGCCGTAGCCCTCCAGGCCGCGAACGGGACGCTGACGCTGGTCGAGCCGAAGACGGAGAATGCCCGCCGTACGCTACCACTGCCGCTGGCACTCGTGGCCGCGCTCAGGGCGCACCGGGCGCGACAAGCCGAGGAACGCCTCAAGCTTGGCGAACACTGGCACGATCACGGCCTCGTCTTCTGTACGCGATTCGGTACCCCCATCCACCCGCGCAACCTCATCCGCTCCTTCCACGCGCTGCGCAAGCGGGCCGGGCTGCCGAGTCCGCGCTTCCACGACCTGCGGCACTCTTGCCTGTCGCTGCTGGCCGCGCAGGGCATACCGGCGCGCGTCGCAATGGAGATCGCCGGGCACTCGGATATCCGCCTGACGCAGAACGTCTACACGCATGTCTACGACGAGGCGAAGCAGCAAGCCGCTGACGTGATGGATCGGCTCTTCCCCACGGCCCTGGAGGCTGGGGATTAGCGCGCCCGCTGCCCCTCGACGAGCGTGGCGGCGGCGTTAGGATGGCTAGACGCCGGGATTGTTCTCGGCATAGTCGGGAGAGGTAGCCTCCCAAGCGGCGGGATGAAGCGGGAGGTGGACAGTCACCCTCGTCCCCACATTCTCGGTGCTCGCTACCGTAAAGGTGCCGCCGTGGCCCCGCGCCACCTCCCGCGCGCTTGCCAGGCCCAGGCCGGTACCGGCGATCCGCCCGACCGCATTCCGCCCTCGGAAAAACCGCTCGCCGAGGCGTTCCAGATCGGACTCGGGGATACCGATGCCCCCATCGGCCACCGTGAGGAGCGCCCACGAACCGTCCGGGCCTACCGCGCGCCCGAGCGTCACGGTAACGTCGCCATCCTGCGGGCTCAACTTGATGGCGTTCGACAAGAGATTGTCAAGCATGCGGGCGATGCGGGGCGGGGCAATTGCACGTCAAGGGGAGGGGAAGCACGGCGGCGTAGCGTCGGCGATACTGTCGCCGATGGCGAGGGGGTGACACAAGGAGGGCGCGGAAGGCGGAGAGGCGGAGCACCAGCATCGGGGTCCATTTCGCGTCCTTGCCCGACCCGCGCGCGGACCGTGGCCAGGGTCAGCTGCTGCTGGACATGATCACGGTGGCGTTGTGCGCGGTACTCCGTGGAGCGGAGGGCTGGGTGGCAGTGAAGACGTTCGGACGAGCGAAGGCGGCGTGGCTCCGGACGTTCCTCGCGCTGCCAGGCGGCATCCCCGCGCACGACACGTTCGGCCGCGTGTTCGCCCGCCTCGATCCGGCGGAGTTCCAGCGCTGCTTCCTGGCCTGGGTCGGTGCGGTGGTGCCGGACACGGTCGGGCCGGTGGTCGCCCTCGACGGCAAAACGCGGCGCCGCTCGCCTGGACCGCAGCAAGGGCAAGGCGGCGTTGCCTATGGTGAGCGCCTGGGCCTGCGGCAGCGGGCTGGTGCTGGGGCAACGCGCGGTGGACGACGAATCGAACGAGCGCACCGCCATCCCCGCCCCGCTCCGCCTGCTGGACAGCGACGGGGCCACGGTCACCATCGCCGCGATGGGCGGCCAAACGGCCATCGCCGCGCAGATCGTCGCCCGGGGGGCCGACGACGCCTTGGCGCTGCAGGACAACCGCCCGACGCTCCACGCCGAGGTCGCCGCGACCTTCGCTGACGCGCGTGCGAACGCCTTCGCCGACTATGCCCCAACCGCGCACGATCGCTGGCAGACCAGCGAGAAGCACCACGGGCGCCTCGAGACGCGCCGCTACCGGACGATTCGCGACCCCGAGACCATCGCCTAGCTCAACCAGGGCCACGCCTGGGCGGGGCGGCGCGCCATCGGCATGGTCGAACGCCAGCGGCGGGTTGGTGAGACGCTGACCAGCGAGACACGCTCCTACCTCCTGCGCGGAGCGGGTGGCGCAGCCGCCTTCGGGCACGCGATTCGCAGCCACCGGCACATCGAGAACACGCGGCATTGGGTCCTGGATGTCGCCTTCCGCGAGGACGAGAGCCGCGTGCGCATCGGCAATGGCGCCGAGAATCTGGCGGTGCGGCGCCACTTCGCCCGCAACCTCCTCCGCCAGGAGCGCACCGCGCAAGGGCGTCTCGCCACCAAGCGCTTCCGCGCTGCCCTCGACGACTCCTATCTCCTCACCGTCCTCCCTGGTCTTCACCGCTAACGTGCAATTGCCCTGGGTTGTGGGGGGCGTCGAAATCGCCGGTCAAGGGCGGCGCGACACTGTCCAGCCGCAAACGTCCCGGGCGGACCACGGTGCGATGCTCCTCGACCGCGCGCAGCACAATGTGGCAAAGGTCGAGCGGCACGCGGTCGAGCGCGAGCGCTTGTCCGGCCCGCACCCTGGCGATGTCCAGTTGATCATCGACCAGCGCCGACATGCGCGTGGTGGCCCTCACGATCTGCTCCAGTCGTGCCGCTAACAAATCAGGCTCCACGGAAAGGCCACGTCTTGCTCGCGCCTGGATGAGTTGGGTCCCACCACGGATGATTGCCAGCGGGTTCTTTAGGTCGTGGGCGAGCTCCGCGAGGAAGGCATCGCGCGCTCCCGCCAATTCGGCCTCCGCCCTGGCGCGAGCGACCCCCTCACGGTCGCGTTCGATCTCCGTCGCCACGAAGCGGGCGAGGACGACGAGCAACGCGACTTGCTGGGGGGTGACCCTGCGCGGCACGGGGTCCACGGCGCAGAGCGTGCCGAAGAGGGTCCCGTCGCTCAGCAGGACCGGCACGCCGACGAAGCACCCGATCGCGGGCGAAGCCGACGTGGCCGGATGGCGGGCATAGGTCGCATCGCCTCGTGTGTCCTCAATGATCAGGGGAGCGGGCTCGACCGAGCCCGAGATCGCGCTTCAAAACGTGTCAATGAGGGGCAGTTCAACGCCGGCGCGCACGCCACTGCCACCTGGCACGTTATACGCGGCCAGGACGTGATTGCGGCCCGTCGTGGGGGTGATTTTCGTCAGGAACGCCGTCCGCAACCCGAGCTGCGTCGCGATTGTCTCGAGTAGCGCCTGGGTCGCCTCGGCGGTCGAGCCAAAGCTGCGGGCCGCCAGCGCCGCCAAGCCGCGCAGGGCGACATCATCCTCGGAAAGATTGCTCATGCGCCGAGTCAACCCCCTTCCATCCGACGGGACGTTTGGCTACATTGTTGGCTACATCTGGAGAAGGAGCGGGACCATCATTATGGGGGCCACACCTGTTTCCCGCATTCTGCTGCGGTTTTCCGTGGAGCCGACTTGGGGACTCGAACCCCAAACCTGCTGTTTACAAAACAGCTAGTATTTGAATCTGGCCGTCTCGCTCAGGGGCGGGTGCGCATACTGGGTGCAATCTTGGGTGAAAAAGCCGGCAATATCCGCCGGCAATCGCCGGTACAGCCCCAGGTTTACCCGTGCGATGATCTGCGACAGGACGAAGTAACGTAGAATCGGGCACCGTCGGGGGCGGACCTGGATGGGCGAGCTTCGAGTCGCGGATCAAACGCTCTCGCGGTAGGACATGACGAGGGTATGCGCGGATCGTGCCACGAAGGTGACATAATGGAGGCGGGGGAGGCAGGCGGAATGTCAGACAAATCTTCCGCATTGATGCCAGAAACATCGATCGGAGAGAGGGTCGATGGAGCGGTGCTCGCCGAACCCCTCATCCGTGGCAAGAAGCCGGATATCCACGATATCCGGCGCTCATCGTTTGTTGGCGTCAGGGGGCACGGCACCAGGAGGCATGCGCGGAACGGGAGCTTCGCGCCATAGGAGCGGCGAGATACGCCGATGGTTCATGACCAACCGTGTCTCGACACAGCCCCGAACATCGTGACATGATTACTCCGTAACTCACCACGTAACTCACCAACCGCCACAGGGAATGGACCAGCCCCCTGGCCCGCACCCCGTTTTTTGGCTTGCTGCTGCGGTTTTCGGTGGTGACTCGGGTGGGACTTGAACCCACAACCCACTGATTAAAAGTCAGTTGCTCTGCCGATTGAGCTACCGAGTCGGGACTTTGTGCCGCGACAAGAGGGCTATTCTTGCTGCGGGTAGCTTGCATGGTTCTGGTGAGCACACGCCTGCGCCTTTGTGTGGCGCAGGGCGGGCAAGCGGGACAAGTATAGCAAAAGTGCGCGAGGATCGCAGGGGGTATTTTGCTCGCGCGATGGCTTGTTGCGTGGGAGCGGCGAGTCATGGATACCCGGCGCGTTATGCGCCGGTGAGGTCGAGGCGGTAGGAGCGGACCCAGGTGTTCGGCGCGGGGCAGAAATCGTGCTCGGGATCGCGGGCGATCCCCTGGCCGCGCCGCTCGGGTGGGACGGAGAGCAGGCCGATCTCCGGCTCGTTGAAGTGCAGGATACTGCCGTCTGGCGCGGGCGCGGAACTGCTTGTGGGATAGAGGAGAACGCTGCCGACTAGCGCATCGCCACGCGCGGCCACGATCCGGTCGGCCACGGTGCCGCCGAGGCGGTTGAGGAGCCCGGTGCGGTAATCGTCCCAGTGGTCGCCCCTCGCGGCGGCGTATTCGGTGTAAGCGGTCACGGTGAGTTCGCGGATATCGTCATACTCATCGGCTCGCGCATCGCGGATCGTCAGGTCGCGCATGGTGTAGTGCCCCTTGGTGACGCATTGGCTATCGGCGTGCAGCAGCTGCAATTGGCGCTGGTGAGTGGCGCTCCACTGGCAACGACGCGGGGTGGTGCTCTATTTCGCTGGCGGTCGGTTCTATGGGCTGATCTGGTGGGGCGGCAATTTGGCATTGGCGCAGGGTTGGTCGCTGGGCAGCCGAGCAAGATCGATTTTTGCCACTCGGCCTCTTTGCCAGGGTAGCCTCTGCTATACTGCGATTCTTGCTTGACGAGGTCGCCCGATCGCAAAGATCTCCTGTGGTTGACTCGGCGCGAACTGTCTGCCCGCTGCGGGCTTGCCCTTCGGAGCGATTTTGGTGACGGCAGACGACGCACCTCCGGGCGCGTGGCAACTCTTTCGCCTCTGGGCCGGGATCGGCTTTCAATCGTTCGGTGGCGGTGCCTCGACGCAGTTCCTGATCCAGGACCAGTTCACCGCGCGGCACGACTGGCTCACCCCTGAAGAATTGCTGCACTTCCTCAGCCTCTGCACCCTCACGCCAGGGATCAATATCATCGCGTTGACGATCCTGATCGGCCGGAAGCTGGCCGGGGTGCCAGGGATCATCGCCTCCCTAGCCGGGCTGCTGCTGCCGAGCGCGGGGATTACCTGTCTGCTCGCGGCGCTGATCACGCGGTTCGAGAATTACCCGGCGGTCCCGGCTGCGTTGCGCGGCGTCGTGCCGGCCACGGCGGGGGCGATGTTCCTGGTCGGGGTGAACTATATGCGCCCGTTGGCGCGCACCGCGCGGCGCGATGGTTTGGGGGCGTTGCTGGCGAGTGCCGTGATCATCGCTGCCTCGGCATTGTCGATCATCTTCTTCCGGATCCCGGTGGTGCTGGTGGTCCTCGTCGCGATCGGCCTGGGTGTTGTCCTCTTCCCGGCGCGACCGCTCGCCGAAGAGGAGCGGCGGGAAGGGGGCGAGAAAGCGTGATCGATCCCTTCTCGTACTTCCTGATCTTCCTCAAGGCGTCGCTCTTCTCGACCGGTGGCCTGAGCAATCTGCCGAGCCTGCACCAAGATTTGCTGGCCGCTGGCTGGGCCGAAGATGCCGAGTTCGGGCGTTCGATCGTGATCGGGCAACTCAGTCCGGGGCCGAATGGCCTCTGGGTGATCAGCCTCGGCTACCTCACCTATGGTTTTGCCGGGGCGATCCTCGCATTGATCGCGATCACGATCCCGGCGTTCCTGGTCCTCTTCGTCGCGGCTGGCTATGCGCGGATCGCGCGGACGCGCTGGGTCGGTGGGGCGATGCGCGGGGTGGCGCTGGCGGTCGTCGGGATCCTCCTTAGCGTCGTCTGGACGATCATGCACCAGCCGGGCGTCGATCGCTGGGGTGTCCTGATCGCGGTGATCGCGTTCGGCCTCGCCGCGAGCAAGCGCGTGCGGCTCCCCTTCATCCTGGCCCTGGCGGGCTGCGCCGGGCTCTTCCTCTACCGGTAAGCTCCATCGCTCTGCGGCTGCCACCGCTCAGCGTTCGTGCGCCGGTCGGTCGAGCGCGCCCGCAGTAGCGACCGCTGGCCTGCGGTGCAGCAGGCGCGTGGTAATGATCCCCTGACGCGGCGAGAAGAGAAGTGCCAGGAAGAAGCAGAGCGTCGCCACCATCACGATCGTCGCGCCGGGGGCGAGATCGACCGGGTAGGAGGCGAAAAGGCCGATCGCCCCCGAACCCGCGCCGATCAATGCGCCGAGGAGCATCATCGTCGGCACCCGGTCGGTCAGGAGTCGGGCGGTGGCACTCGGCGTGACGATCATCGCCACGACCAGGACGTTGCCGACCGCCTGCAACCCGACCACGATCGTCAAGGTCAGCAGGCCGAGGGTCAGCAGATCGAGCAGGCCGGTCCGGTAGCCCAACGATGCGGCGTAGGTCGGGTCGAACGAGTTCACCAACAACTCCTGGTAGAAGATGACTACCAGAGCGATTACGAGCAGGCCGATCGCGGCGATGATCAGCAGATCGGTGCGACTGACGCCGAGGATGTTGCCGAAGAGGAGCGAGGCGAGGTCGCGCCGATACGAGCGCAGTCGGCTGATGATCATCACGCCGAGCGCGAACGCCCCCGCGAAGAGGACGCCGATGGCGGTGTCATTGCTCACCCGCCGGTGCCGCGAGAGGAAGCCGATCAGCAGCGACGTGGCGAAGCCCGCCACGAGCGCCCCGCCGAGGATATTGGTCCCGAGCAGGTAGGCGACGGCGACGCCAGGGAACGAGGCGTGTGCCAGGGCATCGCCGATGAACGCGAAGCCGCGCAGGACGACATAAGTGCCCACAACGCCGCAGATCGCGCCGATCAGGATCGTGGCGAGCAGGGCGTGTTGGAAGAATTGCTTCTGCAACACCGAGGCATAGTCGGCCCAGAGGGTCGCGGGGTAGAGGGAGACGATCATCGCAGCAGGATCCCTTCGCCGTCGGGGAGCGTATTGTCGTGGAGATGGAAGAGTCGCCCGCCGTAGGTCCGTTCGAGGACGTCCAGGCGAAAGGTGGTGCTGGCCGGCCCGAACGCGACGACCTGCTTGTTGAGGCAGAGGAGATTGCCGCAGTGGGCGCGAACGCTCATCAGGTCGTGGGTCGAGAGGAGGACGGTGCTCCCCGCGCCTTTCGCGCTGTCCAGCAGCCCGTAGATTGTCTCCTGCGAGGCGGCGTCGATCCCGGTGAACGGTTCGTCGAGGATCAGCAGATCGGCCTGTTGTGCGAGGGCGCGGGCGATGAAGACCCGTTGTTGCTGCCCGCCCGAGAGGGTGCCGATCTGTCGATCGCCGAACGCTGTCATCCCGACCTGATCGAGCGCTTCGGCGGCGATGGCGCGGTCGGTCGCGGTCGGGCGTCGCCCGATCGCCGTCGCCCGATAACGACCCATCAATACCACGTCCCGCACGGTGACCGGGAAGTGCCAATCGACCGCTTCCCGCTGCGGGACAAAGGCGAGCCGCCGCCGCGCCGCCCGCAACGTTTCCCCAAAGAAGCTGACGGTGCCCGCTTGTGTCGGCAGCATCCCCATGATCGCGTGCAGGAGGGTCGTCTTGCCCGCGCCATTCGGCCCGATGATCGCCGTCACCGCGCCGCGCGGCACCGCGACCGTCACCGCGTCGAGCGCCAATGTCCCGCGATAGGAGACGGTGAGGCCGCGAATATCGAGTGCCGGTGTGGACCTATTCGCCATCGATTACCCTTATTTCAGCGCGTTGCTGATCGTCGTGGCATCCGCGACCATCATCTTGATATAGGTGTCGCCATCTTTCCCCGGCTCGCCGAGGGTATCGCCATACAGGTTATCGATGATCTTAATCCCGGTTTCGTTCGCCACCTGCTGCGCGACGCGCGGATTCGCGGACGATTCGGCGAAGATCGCCTTGACGTTCTGCGCCCGGATCTCATCGATCAGGTCGTTGATGTCCTGCGCGCTCGGCTCGGCGGCATCCGACAGGCTCGGGATGACCGCGCCGACGATCGTCAGGCCGAAGCGGTTGGCGAGGTACTGAAAGGCGTCGTGGTTGGTGACGAGCTTGCGTTGCTCGCGCGGGATCTGGTTGTAGATCGCCTGTACCTGCGTGCCCATCTGGGCAATCTGGGCATTGTACGCCTGCGCGTTCTGCCGGTAGATCGCCGCCCCCGCCGTGTCGAACTGCGCCAGCCCTTCGGCGATGTTGAGGACCATCTTCTGCGCCAGGGTCGGGTCGAACCACATGTGCGGGTCGCCCGCCGGTTCCTGGTCGTCACCCTTGAGCGGCGTTAGCCCGGCGGTGACGGTGATCACCGGGGCCTTGCTGTTGGCATTGGCGATCGCCTTGTCCATGAATTCATCGAGTCCGACGCCGTAGACGAAGATGATCTCGGCGCGGCTGATCGTCTGCGCGTCCTGGACCGACGTCTCGTAGTCGTGCGGATCGACGTTCGGCTTCAGGATTCCGTTGATCGTGATCCGGTTGACGCCGACATTCTTCAAGAAATCCTGGATGTGGGTGGTGGTCGCGGCCACGTTAATCTGCCGGGCCGGCGTTGCGGCGACCGGCGTCCCGGCGCGCGTTGCCGACGCGACCGGGCTGGCCGCGGTGGTGACTGTGGCTGGACTGGTGGCCCGCGTCGCGGTCGCCGCCGCGGTGGTGCTTGTCGGTCCTGTCGTCGTCGTCGCGCCGATGGTGCTACGCGCCGCCTGGGTCGCCGTGGCTGAGGCAGCGGCGGCGGCGGCGGTGGGAGCTATGGCGGCTGGGGCTGCTGTCGGCGTGGCGGTGCCGCCGCAGGCTGCGAGTGCCGCCGTCGCCACCGCGCCGGTCAGCGCGGTGAGGAAACCGCGCCGCGTGAGTGTCTGCTTGTTTCGTGGGCCGTCGAAATGTGCCATTGTTGCTCTTGCTCCATCTTCAGGCAGTTATTCATTTGCCGCCAAACCTGTGACCGACTGTCTTCAACACGTCTTGTCGCGGCTACAGGCCGCGCAGAAACCGTGGATTTCCAAGGAATACCCGCGCATGGCAAACCCGCTCGCGCTCAGCGCGGGGGCGATCACGCCGCCGAGATCTCCGGCGCGCACGGTGAGGACGATGCCGCACCCGGCACAGACCGCGCTGTAGTGGCCGGGCAGGGCGCGGGCGTAGGCGTGCTGCGGGCCACCGCCCAGTTCACCGACGCCACCGGCGACCGGGCGATGGACGCGCACGAGCCAGCCCGCGCCGTGGAGCCAGTTCAGCAGGCGGTAGACCGTGGCGCGGCTGCTCGGCTCTTCGCCACCTTCCAGCGCCTCGGTCAATGCTTCCGGAGTAAAGGCCCGTTCGCGACCATCGATCCAGTCGAGGATCGCCCGACGCGGCATCGTGAAGCGATACCCCTCGCGGGAAAGCGCCCGCTCGACGCCGAGACGCCAATCCTCGGCGAAGAAAGGGGTCGATTCCGACTGCTCGCGTTCTCGCACCGTTTTATCCATCGATTTGTGCGAAGACCCCTTCGGCGGTGCTGCCCGCCGTGACGTGCGGGTGCTGTAATGAGAATGTATATCAACAAGGGTCGGGGCGGTGGTGCGAATTTGGACATCGATCATGTCGTGAATCGCACCAGTGCCGATAGGTGGCGGCGGTGCGAAAGCGCAATGACTCGGCATAACCGATGCGGTGCGTTACAGGCTGGCCCGCATATCGGAGGCGACGAGACGATAGCGCAGTCTTTGTTGATGAGAGGGCGATGGGCAAGGATACCGATGTTGATCGATGGGGAGGATCGGCGCTTACCTCTTGGCTCACGGATTGGCTTTTGGGTAGTGGCAAGATGGCCTTGCTGAATCATCGTTTGGTCGGGTGACAGGAGCGCCAGATCGCGGTGATCGACAGCGACTTCACCGAACCCGCTGTCGCTGCACACCCGGATTACCTATGCGCTCGTGATCAACGCTCTCTGCCGCTCGGCGCGTGTGGCCCCAGGAGACACGAGCGATGAATAGGCCCAGGCTGTAATAAGACAGCCTGGGCCTATTCATCGCTCGTGTCTCGATTGTCGGCTACGCGCCGACCACGGTGATCGGACCATGATCGTCGCAGTGATCGCCGTGCGGGTGGTGGAGGTGTCCGGCGACCAGATAGTCGATGTGGTCGCCATGCGGCACCGCCTCGTGGCCGCAGTCGTGGCCGTGCTGATGGCCGCTCTCGTGGCCGCTGCAGTGATGATCGGAGGTGCAGGCGGCGGGGTTCGCTGCGCTAACCGCGATCGTATGCTCGACGACGGTGCCAGCCGCATCCTGATGATGTAGATGCACGTCGTGCAGGTAATCGATGTGTCCATCATGCCGCACGGCGGTGTGCCCGCAACCGGCCTGATGGATATGGTCGTGATCGGCGTGGGTCTGTGGTGTCGCGGTCATGTCTTCGCTCCTTATCGCTAGCAAATGCTTGGGTAGAAACCGTGCTGCGAGGCCGAGTCGTCGCCTCGATCATCACGATACAGCACGGTTTGACTGCCACCAAGGGTTGTTGAGAGGCCATAGCAAAAACGGTGTGCGTTTTCGCACATCGATCGTGTCGTTATTCGCACACCGTGCCGGTGCTTGGGCGTTGTAGCCTAAAGAATGGCGGCTAGTGTTCGCGCTACCGAAAATTGGTGTGAGGATGGCGCGAGAAACTGCGGACCTCTGTGATGTTCCGGTGCTGCATCTCGCTGCGGTGATCGCCGCGCGACAAGCGCTGCTGTCGCTGGGCGACGCGCAGGATCTCGCGACCCTCTTCAGCGTCCTCGCCGATCCGACGCGGGTACGCCTGATCGCTGTGCTGATCGACCGCGAACTCTGCGTCTGTGATCTGGCGAATGTGCTGGCGATCCGTCAATCGACCGTTTCGCACCAGTTGCGACTCTTACGGGCCTTGCGGGTCGTGCGCTTCCGCAAGGAGGGGCGTACCGCGTTCTACACGATCGCCGACACCCACATCGCCGACCTCCTGGCGCAGAGCCTGGCACATATTCGTGAGGAGAGCGGCCACCGTGATGAGGACGAGCGTGGGTCGGCCTGAGTTGCTACCGGCACCATTTCGGCGTTAGGGGTACGGTTCGCTCGGTTGCGGATTGGTTTCCATCGCCCTGACGATGAACGCGAGACTGCAACGGCTCATCGGCACGCCAACACTGACGACTACGGATGGCAACCTCAGGCAACAGGCTCGCTGCGAGTTACGGTGTCTGTGCGCTCATGGCCGATTGGGTCACGTTGCGGTCGCGGATGACCAGCGACGCGAAAAGGATAACGCGGACGAGGGCCAGCGCGGCACAGGCAGCCCAGATCAGGGAGAAGTTGTCGTAGCGGGCGAGCAGGACGCCGAAGATCGATCCGGCCAGAGCCGCGCCGATCTGCGCCGCTGAGGAGAAGAGGCCGACGACGCGCGGGGTATCCGCCGCGCCGAAACGTTCGCCGCCAAAAAGCATCATCGGGGCGGTCGTGGCACTCATCGAGATGCCGATCAAGATCGCGATCAGGATGATGACCGGCAGGGGCTGATGCGGCACGATCGTCAGGTAGCAGAGGACGGTCATCACGGAACCGGCGGCGAGGACACCGATCCGCCCGCCACGTCGATCGGCCAGGATACCGATGATCGGCGCGGAGAGTAACATCGCCGCATTGAACAGGGCCGAGAGCGATCCCGCCTCGACCGCCGAAAAGCCGTAGTCGCGCGACAAATAGGTGGGGAGCCAGGTGAGTAGGCCATAGCTCGCCAACATCCCGCTGAATTTATGGCGATGAGATTCCAGAAGTCGGGGCGCTGGGCCAGCGATTGGCTGCCCGCTGGTCGCACCGTTCGCTCACGCGGGGCCGTCGCTGGGAGGAGTCGCGAGGCCAATACGAACAGCAGCACCGCGACCGTTGGCGGGGTCAGAAAGCTAGCGGTGAACCCTAAACGTGACAGCACGACCGGCACGACGATCAGCGCACCGCCCATCCCGACCCCCGCGCCGACCTGGATCGTGCCGAGAACCCGCCCGCGCTGCGCGCGGTCAAAGAGGAGGATCCCGAGGGACATCGCCGGGGTATAAAGGAGGGCGCTCGTGGCCCCGAGCAGGAAGCGCAGGATCAGGGCGAGGTGGAAGTCGCTGGCGAAGGCAAAGAGGGCCGACCAGAGAGCACTCAGGGCCAGGCCAGTCAGGAGCAGACGGCGCGGATCGAAGCGGTCGCCGAAGAGTCCGACCACCGTCTGGAAGATCGCGTAGCCCAGGACATACGCCGCGAAGAGGGTGCCAACACCGGCATAATCGATCCCGTAGCGTTCGCGCAGGGTGTCGAAGACCGGCACGACGCTCATCCGTTGGGTGTTATGGACGACCAGCATCCCCGTCAGCAGGGCGACGGTCAGGCCGGTCGGTCGTGTCGGCTTTGCCCCGACGCTCTCGTCCATCACGCCCGCTGTTCGGCGAGTCCACCGCCGACGAGGGCGGCCACGAGCGCCCCGATGATCGGCATGATGGCCCAGACGATCGGCACCACCCACCAGCCAAACTGTAGGCTGAGGAGCGTGGTGAGCGGTAACGTGGCGAGGAGCACCCCGCCCTGCACCACGCGACGCGGCAATGACCCCGCCGCGCGTAGCAGGAGTGCCCCGGCGATCGTCAGGCTGGGGACGAGCAAGAGGAAGAAGTTGAAGCCGCTCCCTGCGAGCAATTCGAGCGGTGCAACCACCGCCACCGCCGCCCCCGCGAGATGGGCAATCGCCACGGCGACAAGGCCGCGTTTGGCCGAGGCAGCGAGCGCCCAGCCGACCATCGCCGCGCCGGGCAGGGTGGAGGCAACCACCAGGAGAAGCTGTGTACGCGGATCGGCGGGCGTGGCGGCGGCGGTTGTGGTCGGCGCGGCGACGATTGGCTCGGTGATCGTGCCGTCATCCGTCACGGTCGGCAGCACGTTTTCGACAGGCGGCTGCGACAGGGACGCGCTGAACTCCCGGATCAACGGCAGCGCGGCCTGCATGTAGAAAACGAAGGCTACCAACAGGACGCCAAGCGCCGCGAGCGCCCCGCCGTAGAGGGCCAGCGTCACCCGTTCTTGTTGCTCATCGAGATCGCCCATCGTGCCTTACCGCCGTGATGCTGCCAGCAAACCGCCGAGAGTTGCCCCTCGTGCCGTGTCTATAGACCGTGCCGTTTCAGGAAACCGTGTACGGCGGCATTCCAGGCCACCGGCTCTTCGCGTGCCGCCGCGTGGTAGGCGTCCGGCAGGACCGCGAACTCGCTCCCTTTGATCTGCTGGTGCCATTCATAGGAGAGTTCGAGGGTTTTCTGCGGCTCGTGCCCGCCGACGATCACGAGGGCCGGCACGGCCAGTCGGTTGAGTTCCGCGTAGCGCGGGCGCATATCCCACGCGGCCAGGACTTTCAGCGCCTGCACCGCCGCTTCGCGTGTGCCGCCGAGCCCGGAATTGAGGGTCGCGGCGAATTCGGCGGGCGGTGTGCCGCGTCGCGCAGGGTTGCTCGTCGGCGGACCGGCCTCCTCCCAGTCGTAGGAGCGGGGCTGATTGACGACCGCCGGTTCGCCGCGTCCCGCCGCCGCGATCTGATCGTCGAGCCAACTGGCCCCGAGCGGCCAGAGGTAGGGCACGGTATGGCCTACAATCAGAGCCAGGGCGCGTTTGGGGTAGTCGAGGCCGAACTGGCAGCCGATCACCCCGCCGAGCGACGCCCCGCCGACGATGGCGCGGTCGATCCCCAAGGCGTCGAGCAGGTTCCGCACGTCGCGGGCGAGGTCAGCGGCGGTCCAATCGCCGGGCGGGCTGGCCGAGCGCCCGGTGCCGCGCCGATCGAAGGTGATCACGCGATAGTATTGTGAGAAGTAGGGGGCCTGGTACGGCATCCAGGCGATATGGTGATGCGCCTGCAAGACGATCGGGATCCCCTCACCCGTCGACTCGTAGAAGAGTTCCACGCCACCGGCGTCGATTCGTGGCATTGTTCCTCCCCGTTTTCCTCATTGTGGTCCCGAGCGGTCCCGAGCGGTCAGGCCCGTTTGTTCTCGGCGGGCAGACAGGCGTCGAGCGCGGTCAGCAGCCGCGCCACATCTTCCTCGTCATTGTAGGCGTGGAACGAGACCCGCACGCGACCATCGCCGCCCCAGACCAGGACGCCGTGCTTGGCGAGGGCGACGGTCAGGCCGACGGAATCGGGCCAACTGAAGCAGATGTTCGGCCCGCGCCGTGCCGGATCTTCCGGTGTCAACAGGGTCAGGCCGCGTTCGTGCAGCGCCGAACGGAGCAGGCCACCGAGTGCCAGGACGTGCCGCTCGATCTGCTCGACCCCGATCGTTTCCAGGGTGGCGAGGGCGTTCTCCAGGACCGCCAGGGCCATGAATGGCGGATTGCCCGCCTCGAACCGCGCGGCGGTCGGGCTCAGGGTGTAGTTGGTCGGCGCGGCGACGGTGTGATGCGAGGCGACGCTATGCCAGCCGAGGCTCTGGGGCTGGAGGTTGCCGAGGCGCTGTGGGTTGCAGTAGAAGATCGCCGCGCCGTGGACCCCGAGCAGGAATTTGTAGCAACTCGATACCAGTAGATCGGTGTGGTGCGCGGCGACCGGCACGACCCCGGCGGCGTGCGTCGCATCGACGCTGAGTAACGCGCCGTGGCGGTCGGCGAGGGCGCGTAGCTCTGCGAGGTCGTAACGCCGCCCGGTCAGATAACTCACCTGGCTGACCGCCAAGACTCGCGTCCGGGGATCGAGCGCCGCCGCGAGGCGCTCGAGGGTCGCTGCCCCGCCCGTCTGACGAACGATCCGTACCGCGACCCCTCGCTCCGCAAGGCGGGTCCACGGATAAAGCCCGGACGGGAACTCGATATCCTCGACCACGACATTGTCACCCGGTTGCCAGTCGAGCCCGGCGACGAGTTGGCCGAGTCCTTCGCTGGCGGAGTTGAGGAAGGCGATGTCGGACGCCGGGACGCCGAGCAATGCCCCGGCGCGCTCCCGCGTCCGCTGGAGGAGGCCCATCACCCCGACTTCGCGCCCGTTGAACCCGTCGCTTTTCAGCGCGAAGAACCGCTCGATCGCCGCGCTGTGGCTCCGTAAGATCACCGTCTCGCCACCGGCGCAGAGGTGCGCGACCTCCGCGACCCGCAGAAAAGCGTCTTTGCTGATCAGTGATGTGATCCGCTCCGTGCCGACCATTGATCTTCGCCTCCCTCTGCTGCCGCTCGGCCCGCCTGAACCCCGTGCAGCGATGATACCACGGCAGTTTTCCCCGGCGTCGGTTCACGGACAGTTGGCGGCCGATCAGCGACCGAAGAGCGCCTGGAAGATCGCCGACCAGCGTTCGTGATGATCTTC
>JAABUN010003941.1_pt1 | contig 21436 bp, 13 predicted proteins | sample 5559311 | NCBI WGS metagenome assembly JAABUN01 (sample SAMN10711877, study PRJNA513370) | rock metagenome | isolation source: Antarctica rocks | place: Antarctica: Victoria Land, Siegfried Peak sud
TCGAGTCCTGCGACATCTTGTGCCTCGTCGATGACGACGTGGCCGTACGGCTGCACAGGACGCCCAGTGATCGACAGCGAGGCCTGCGCGAACAACGGCAGGTATCGCCGTCTACGGATGGCGGCTCCAAACGTCGGAAGGCTCTTGACCCATGGGCCGGAGATTGCCCCGAGAGGGAACGGTGACGTGGTCGTTCCCCCACCGCGGACAAATTCATAGAGACGCTCTAGGTTCTTCAGCCTTGCTCCTGGCCCAGTCGCCCACGACTGGTCCTCTCGGCAGGCTTGGGCTGCTCGGTCGAAGAGCCCCAAGATGAACTTGCCAACATCTTCGACAGAGCCATCCAGCTCTCCGGAGAGGGTGTGCCTGATCTGCGCGATCTCTCGAAACCAGGCAGGTATCGACTTGACCGAAACCCTTTGCTCAACATCAAGCGTCTTCATGATGTCGTCTACGTGCCGAACCCACTCCTCAGTCGGCCCCAGCAGCAAGAGCCGCTCGACTCGCTCGTCCGGGGGCCGCTGCGGACTCACAAGGTACGCCGCCCGATGGATGGCGACGATGGTCTTCCCGGTACCGGGATGGCCCTGCACGATGAGCGGATCGGCGGCGCTGTGGGTGACCAAGCGATACTGGTCAGGCTGGAGCGTCGCCAGAACCGACGTGAGAGCCGTCGAGCGCGGCGCACGAAGCGCGTAGTCAACTGCTTCGACTGACCTCATCCCCTTGCGTAGCCTCTCGTCGGCGGGTGATGGCTTCGTGGCGGTGCCGTCGGGCGATGGCACGGGGGCGGGAACCGGGTCGGCTTGATTGCCCCCTGCCGGCATTCCGTCCACAGCGGTAGCGGTCGACGAGCCACTGCGCTGAGTCCTACGTCTGTTCGACGTTGGCGCATCCGGTACTGCGAGAACCCGTCGTGCGAACGGCGACTCGTCTGCCGAGACGTTGGCCTCCCACGCGTCGTAGATCTTGACGATGTCACCCCGTCGCTCGAGAAGCGTTCGTCTTACGACGACGTGGCGCGAGACCTCGTGACTATCGACATCTGGCTGGTAGAAGGCCTTTGCGACGGGCGCGTCCCAACTGACAACCGCGTCGTCGAAGTCGGACAGCCACCTGGCCCCAACGTAGAAGGCGGAACCAAGATCCTCGTCGTGCACGGCGAGTCCAACGCGGCCAACCAACGGCCCCAGTCGGTCTCGTGTCAATCCCGAGCCTGGCGTGTTGTCGACCCACCTCTCGTTCGTCGCGACGGCAATTTCCACGGGACGACTCAGGCGCGCCTCGAGTGCGGCCAGATATCGGCGGTTGGTGGCAGCCTCGAACGCGAGTTCGTCGGAGTGCTCCGAAGTCATTTGGTCACCTCCACCAGGCATACGGCCAGATCCTCTGTAGAGAGCGAGGCGTGGGACTTGATGGCCATCTCGTCGCTGAACGCTGCAAACCGGACGCGCTCTCGACGTAACTGGGCAAGGAAGAGGGGAATCATCCTTTCCCGCCTCCGATCTACCAGCGTCTTGATGCGCTCATTGATCGAATCGATCCGCCTCGCGTGGACCTGCTCAGCGCTGAGGCGCCTCGTCGCCATGAATGCGGCGTTCTCCGATTGCATCTCCTCCTCACGGACGATCTGGCGCGCGAGGAGAGCGTCCGACGTGACCGAGACGCCGGCCTGAAGATCGAGTGTTCCTGCGTACTTTCCCGAAGTCAGACTCCCTGAGGCCAGTGCACCCATGAGGCGCCCGCCGAGGTCTGAGACCAGGCTTCCACTTGAGAGATCGGCAGTGGCCGTCCACACCTCATGCAGGGGCCGAACGCCGTCCCAGTGCGCCACGCAAAGTTGAACGAGATAGGAGCCAGAAGGCGCCCCCGCCTCTCCAGAAGCCATCTCGACCACCGAGAACCGGCTCTGACGGTGTCCCGGCACGCCCAAGGCAGCCCTCACCAGCGGGTGCGTAGCGGCCAGTAGCGGTATCCCGCTCAGTCGGGACTCCTCCTGGCTGAGCGAAAGGTGAAGAGGCTGTTCATTCCGTAGGCTCGCATGGACCTCGTCCACCTCAACCGAAGTCCTTACCCCAAGACGAACCAGAGACATGACATGAGCGGCCAGCTCGGCGTTGCCGACGACAGTGAGCAAGCTATCGGCCACCTCAGCACGACCGGCGTAGGTCTTGACCCAGTCCGCGACGAGCAGGGCCAACTCGTCCTGACCGATGTAGCGGCCAGAGGCCAGTAGGTCCGGCTCGAGCCCCTCGATGTCTACTCCGTCGCTCGAGATCAAGAAAGGGGCGGCGGATTCCACCTCACCTAATGCGCGCTCCTGCTCAGCCAGCGCCGCAAGCAACTCTTGGGCGCGCTGCTCCCTCTGCTCGGGAGACAGCGAGAAGTCGAGTAGTGCAGCCTCAACCTCCCCCCATGCACTGTCGATGATCGGCTCCAGAGCGCCGATCGCGTGCTCAAAGACGCCGATTCGATCTAGCACTCTCTCCAGGATCTCGGACTCGATCGTGCCTGGCGTCGTGAAGTTGATGATGATGATCTTGTCCTCGCGCTGACCGATCCGGTCGATGCGACCGATTCTCTGCTCGATCTCCATGGGGTTCCACGGGACGTCGTAGTTGATCAGGACAGAACAGAACTCGAAGTCGAGTCCCTCACTGGCGACCTTCGTCGCCACCACAATGTCGTAAGCACCAGATCTGAAATCGGCCATGATGCGGTCACGGTTGCCTTTGGGGACACCTCCGTGGAGCACAGCAACTCGACACTTGCCCTGTAGGTGCGCCTCCAGATAGGCGAGAGTCCTTCGAGAGAAAGTAAATACCAGGGCCTGCTTACCCTGCTCCAACAATCCACGGACCACGGCATCGAACTGCTCCAATTTCGCGTCGACGCCAAGTCCCCTCGCGAGAGCGAGCAGTTCAGCACTCGGAGGCACCTCGGGCCCGCGAGGCACAGCGCGCCCGCCGGACACAGAGTCAACCTCGGCGCGAACCTCCGCCGAAGTCGCCCAGGTGCGGACATAATTTGCAGCTTCTGGCAGGCAGCTGCCGGCGAGGCGCAGCGGCATCTGCATCGCGAAGTTCAGGGGCATCTCCTTGGCCTTGGCACGCTCGACACACCAGCGGTAATAGGCCTGGTAGAATTCGTGCTCAGGTTGAGCCCACTCGACCAACACCGGCCGGGCCTCTCGTACGGCCTTGTCCTCTTGAACCTCGACCTTCCGAGTTCGCGTGATCTGAGAGGCAAGGCCGTGCAACTCACTGCATAGCCTCTTGACCTGCACGATGTCAGCGGCAGTCAGCTCGGGCCGCGTTAGCGTGTCCCTCAGGAGCGCATGGTCGGGTCGTAGCGTCAGAACGCGGCCGAAGGCGCTGCTAGAGAGCTCTGCAAGCCATTGTCGCCGGGTCTTGTTGGTGATGTTCCGGTCGAGGAGCGACGCCGTAATCCGATGTAGGACCGCGTTGGGCTCGATGCGCTCCTGCAGGCCTTCGAGGTCTTGGAACTCTCCGGGGACAAGGAGCTCGAGGAGGTTGAACAGGTCCTGGTTTCTCAGATTCACGGGAGTAGCCGACAGGAAGACAAGCGCATCGGCCCATTGCGACAGGTGCTCCCCGAGAGCATGGCTCTTCGTACTGGAATTCCGAAAGACGTGCGCCTCGTCCACGATCACGAGGTCGAACTGGAGACCGAGCGACGTGACGTCGGCCAAGCCACCCCACTTTCGCAGACGCTCGACGCTGCACACGTACGCCGCGCGTCTTGGAAGGCGGTCTGACTCCACGCGGGCCTTGAGATCCGCGAGCGCAGAACTCGTGAGCTCACTCAGTTCGAAGCCGAAGCGCTCTTCCATCTCACGCTGCCACTTTGCGGTGAGGCCGGAGGGGCAAACGACGAGGACTCTGTCCGCGCGTCGACGCGCCTCGAGTTCCGTCCACAACAGGCCGGCCTCAATCGTCTTGCCCAACCCGACCTCGTCGGCGATCAACATCCTCAAGGAGCCCGAGCCGAGAAGCTTCATCACAGGTTTGAACTGGTACGGCCGGAAGATGGTGCGGGTTGCCCTAAACGAGAAGACGGTGTCGGTGAAGCGACCTTCGAGCTTGGCGCGAGTCAGAGTCGCGGTGAACCGCTCTGCCGGGACAGGTCTGCTCGTTACCCAAGCATCCGGCGAGTCGACCATCGGCCGGCTCATCAGCGCATCCTCGCCCACCTTCTGTGTTCGCCCGCCAGCGAAAACCGAGTAGATCCAGCGGCCCTGAACGTACTGGCGGGCCCTAACCAGGCCATCCCTGCCCGAGCCCCGAGTGATGACCTCGTCGAGCACCTCGAACGCGGGGTGCGCCACATCGGAAGCCTCGGCCCACAAATGGTCCAACCAATTCAACGCCTGATCGAGCGCGGAGCCCTCGGGGATCGCGTCGTTCCTTTCGCGAAGTGGGGAACCCGGCGGCGCGCCGCCTGTCACAACCAATACAGCGGAAGGCGTGATCCCGGAGAACCAATAGAGTCCCTCGGGCAGTGCGGTCGGCGGGTCGACCAGATGGCGAACACTCGAGATGAATCCATGCACATCAGGAACACCGGCGCCAAGCACGAGCATGTCCGAGAAGAGCCTCGTGCCCGCGAGTGCAGCAGCGTCCCCCACGATCGGGTGATAGCCGTGTGTGGACTCGAGGATGCTGCGGTCAGGAAGCATTACGCACTCCCCCCTCCCCGCCGTCTCGATGCGACGTCTCTGCGTATCGCGGAGCCATCGACTCCATCTGGTCCATGACCAGTTTGATCGCGGCCGGCTGCTCGTCCGGTGGGTAGCCGTGCTTCACCAGCAACCGCTTGATCGATGTCCGCAACTTCGCCCGCACGTCCTCGCGCACCGTCCAGTCGGTGCGGATGTCGCGGCGCATGATGGCGACCAGTTCCCGCGCGATGTCGGCCAGCACGCCCTCGCCCATCACGTCGACGGCTGACTCGTTCGTCGTCACCGCATCGAAGTACGAGAGCTCGTCCTGGTCGAGGGGTGGCTCGAACCGCGCTCCGCGACCGGCCTCGGCAACGACGTCCTTCGCGAGCGCGATGAGCTCGGCGATGACCTCGGCGGAGGTCAGCTGCTGGTTGGTGTACTTGACCATGAGGGCCGCGATGCGATCCGAGAACGCCTGCTGCCGAAGGGTATTCGTCCCCGTCACCTTCACCGACTCTTTGGCGATGAGGTCGCGGAGCGCCTCGATCGCGAGGTGCGGGTTCGTCGCCTCCTGCGTCTGGCGCAGGAAGTCGGGACTGAGATCCATGAGGCTCGGCCGGGGCATCCCCGCCGCGTCGTAGATATCGAGCACCTCGCCGGTCTCGGTACTCTCGGCGATGAGCGCGCCGAGGAGTCGCTGGATGTCCTCGGGGATCGGTTCGCCGCGCGACTCCCGATCGGCCGCGTCGAGCTTGGCCATCCAGACGCGCACTTCTTCATAGAACTTCGCGACAGGTCGCAAGTCCTGCAGATCCTGGGAGGTCGCGCACAGAGCCCAGGCGCGTGAGAGTTGGCTCGACAGACGTCGGTATGCCGCCCCCAACGTTTCGCGGTCACCCTCCTCGTCGCCAGTGGCCGGCTCGTTGCCGGGTGTCCGTGGGTCGCGGAGGTGGTTGACGGCCCGTTGGACGACGAACGCGTATGCCGCCGCTTGCCCTCGAGAGTTCCGGTCGGCGTAGTCCTTGCGCCAGTCGTACCCCGCGAGCAACTCGTCGAGTTTGGCGATGAGCTCCTTCGTCAGGACGACAGCCTCGCCGACGTTGCGTCCGAGCGGCTTGCCGGCCTGGTCTTCGGAGGAGTACTCGGCCAAGGCCTTCTGGAGGTTCTCGGCCAGCGGTGCATAGGCGACGAGGAGGCCGTCCTGCTTGCCCCGGAACGTGCGGTTGACCCGCGCCAGGGTCTGCATGAGCAGGGCGCCCTTGAGGGGCCGGTCAAGGTAGAGCGTGTGCAACGGCGGTGCATCGAAACCGGTCAGCATCATGTCCTTGACGATGACGATCTCGAGCTCGTCGTCGGGGTCCTTGAGCCGGGCCTTGATCGCCTTGTTCTGTCCGTCTCGGCGCACGTGGTTCGACACGGGCGGCGCGTCCGTCGGGTCGCCGCTGTAGACGACCTTGATCCGGCCCTTGTCGAGCTCATCCGAATGCCAGTCGGGGCGCAGGGCGAGAATCGCGTCATAGAGGTTTGCGCAGATCTCGCGAGTGCCCCCGACGACGAGCGCCTTGCCGGGACTCGAGATGAACTTCTCCATCGCCTCGCGGCGCGACTCCCAGTGCGCGACCAGGTCACGCGCGAGCTCGGCCAGACGTTGGGGCGTGCCGTAGACGGCGTTCACGACCGCGACGCTGCGCTCGAGCTGGTCGCGCTCGACGTCGTCCAAACCGGCGGTCAATTTGTCGGCCGCCTGGTCGACGGCTTCCTCGTCAACGCCGTCGGCGAAGCGCATCTTGATGAGGCGTGGCTCGAAGTAGACGGGGACGGTGGCGCCGTCGGCCACCGCCCGGCTCAGGTCATAGACGTCGATGTAGTCGCCAAAGACGGCCTGGGTGTTGCGGTCCTCGAAGGAGATCGGAGTGCCGGTGAAGGCGATGAGGGTCGCCTTCGGCAGGGCGTCCTTCAGGTGTCGGGCGTAGCCGTCGAGGTCGTCGTAGTGGCTGCGGTGCGCCTCGTCGACGATGACGATGATGTTGCGGCGGTCCGACAGGAGGGGGTGGCTGTCTCCCGCGTCCTTCTCCTCCTTCGACAGGCCGAATTTCTGCAGCGTCGTGAAGTAGATGCCACCGGTCGTGCGATCAATGAGCTCGCGCCGCAGGTCGGCGCGTGTCGTGATCTGCTTCGGCTGCTCGGCGAGCAGGCGGCTCTGGGTGAAGGTGTCGAAGAGCTGGCCGTCGAGCTCGGTGCGGTCGGTGACGACGACGATCGTCGGGTTCAGGAGTTTGGGGTGTCGCTGCACCGCATGGGTGTAGAGCTCCATCTCCATCGACTTGCCCGAGCCCTGGGTGTGCCAGACGACGCCGGCCTTGCCGTCGGACTCGACGGCATCCACGGTCGTACCGACAGCCTTGGTCACCGCGAAGTACTGGTGCGGCTTGGCGATCCGCTTGGCGAGACCCTCTGCACCAGAGTCGAACGCGACGAAGTTGCGCATCAACTGGAGGAACCGCTCCACGTTGAAGACACCCTCGATGAGGAACTCCAGGCCGGTCCCGAGGTGGACGTCGTCGATGACCTCGCCGAACGCGACCGGCTTGCCGTCCCCGTCGACGTTCCAGGGGGAGAAGTGGTTGAGAGGCGTGAAGGGCGTGCCGTAGTTCGCGAACAGGCCGTCGCTCGCGACGGTGACGACCGCGAACCGGAACGCCATCGGCAGCTCCTTGAGGTACGTCTGAAGCTGCGCATGCGCCGCGGCGACGTCCGCGGACTGTTTGCCGGCCTTCTTCAGCTCGACGATCGCGACAGGCAGGCCGTTGCAGTAGAGGACGAGGTCGAAGCGGCGCTCGACGTCCCGCGAGCGGACGATGACCTGGTTGACCGCGAGCCAGTCGTTGTCACTCGGGTCGGTGCTGACCAGGCGGATCGTCGGGTTGTGCTCGGTGCCGTCGGTGTCGATCCACGAGATGCCGCGGTACCCCTCGACCATGAAGCCGTGAGTGCGGTAGTTCTCCGTGATCGCATCGCCCGAGGTCGGGCGGATGATGTCGGCAGCCGCCTGCTTGAGGTAGTCCGGCGGAACGGTCGGATTCAGCTCGCGGAGCTTGGCCAGCAGGCGCAACGGGATGACGAGCTCGTCCCACGACTCACGCTCACCGGAGCCTGGCGCGATCGCCTTGCCCTCGACCGGACGCCACTCCTCGTCGGCCAAGGCCTCGAGAGCGAAAAGCTCCCACTGCGCCTCCGAGAAGCCGCCCCCGCCCAGTCCCCCTGCGTTCTGTGCCATCTCAGACAACTCCCTCAACCACACGCTCCGCGGCCTTGACCCTGATCTTCCCCGACATCAACTGCGGCAACAGCGCGTCCCGCAGACATGCCAACCCTACCGATTCACTCGCGGACTGGGCCGACAACCTGAACAACGGTGCGGCGCTTGCGTCGAATTTTTTGCGGTCTACGGGGCTTGGCATCCTGAGCCGCGCAGCGTGAGCTTGATTTCGATTCAGCCCAGGAACCGCGGAGTCAGAGTTCATCTCGTCGAGGCGCAGGGACCTCAACGCGAAGTAGCAGTAGGTCAGCGGAACGTCCGGTGAGTTCGGGGAGGCAAAGAATGTCGTGTCTATCGGAAAGTGCGGCCCGCTCGCCCAGTGAACTGCCCCAGCAGTGCCCTTGCGTCCGACCACCACGCCTGGACCGTCGACCAGTGCAGCATCGTGGCGACCCACCACGCCACCACTCCCGTAGACGGCGACCTCCCCAGGGTGACGAGACGGCAGGGGCAGGGACTTGCCGTATTCGAGCGTGAGGATCTCGCCCAACGCAACGTCGGTGGTCTCGGCGGTAACAAGGCGTGCGTACATTGCCTCGGCGAGGTCTCCACTGGCCTTCGCAAAAGTGGAGTTGGCGGCGATCTTGTCGTCGAGCGCCCCCAACACCTCCGCAATCCGTATCTGATCCGCATAGTCGGGAGCCGGAATTCGAACTCGACGCAAGGATGGTTGTCGGATACCGACCACCGTTGTTCCCGTGGCGCGTCCGTAGAGATCTGCTTGCACCTGCGCTGTGCTGAATGCGTAGTAGAGGTAGCGACTGTCCAGAACGCCGTACTTACCTCGCAAACCGAAGACGCGCTGTCCGAGCGTCAAGGGTTCATCGTCGGGGACAAGTGCGACACGACCGAGCGGCGCTTCACTCGTCAGGATCACGTCGTGGGTCCGAGTCGGGGCGGGCATCCACCTTTTCCACGTTTCGGTCGAAACAGCCTTCGCAACGGTCAGATCCAAGCGACCGCCCCCAACAGCCATGCCGGAAACAACGGGAACGCCCTGCGAGGTGAACGGCGGATTCTTCCCCCGGTTATCAATGAGAAGGTCGAGAGAGTCGCCAAGGATCAAGTCCTTGCGGTTCACGCGAGTTTTCCCAACTGCTCGCGGACGACCTGTTCGAGGCGGGCGGACTCATCGAACTGAGCGAAGAGGTCCTTGGTCAGGCGTTCGATCTTCTCCTCGATCGGCTCACCGTCTTTCTCAGCGTCCGCAGCCCCGACGTACCGACCGGGGGTTAGTGCATAGTCCGAGACCTTGATGTCCGCCAATGGCACCGACTTGCAGAAGCCGGGCACGTCGGCATACGAAAGGCCCACTGCCACAGCGGAACTCATGCCGCGCCACGCGTGGAAGGCGCTGGCGATCTTCGCAATGTCGTCGTCTGACAGGGCCCGCTCTGCGCGGTCGACCATATAGCCGAGTTCGCGTGCATCGATGAAGAGCACTTCCCCCGTGCGGTCGACCGAACCGCCTTTGCCCTTCGTCTTGTCCTTGGCGAAGAACCAGACGCACACCGGGATCCCGGTGCTGCGGAAGAGCTGCGTCGGGAGCGCGACCATGCACGACACGAGATCGGCCTCGACGAGCTGGGCTCGGATGTCGCCCTCTCCCCCGGAGTTCGACGACATCGACCCGTTGGCCATGACGACGCCGGCACTGCCGCCGGGGGCCAGCTTGCTGATGATGTGCTGGATCCAGGCGTAGTTCGCGTTGGTGGCCGGCGGGACGCCGAAGCGCCAGCGGGGGTCGTCCTCCTTGCGCGCCCACGCTTTGATGTTGAAGGGCGGGTTGGACATGACGTAATCCATCTCGACATCCGCGTGCAGGTCGATCGCGAACGTGTCGCCCCAGACGTTGGCGAGCTGACCGCTGAGGCCGTGGATCGCGAGGTTCATCCGGGCCAGGCGCCAAGTCCGCTCGTTGAGCTCCTGCCCATAGATCGAGATCGCGGTCTTGTCCTCGTTGTGCGCCTCGAGGAACTTCTCGGCCTGGACGAACATGCCGCCCGAACCGCACGCCGGGTCGTAGACGCGACCGTGGGTCGGCTCCAGCACCTCAACAAGAGTCCGCACGACACTCGGCGGTGTGAAGAACTCGCCGCCCCGCTTGCCCTCGGCGCGGGCGAACTTCTCGAGGAAGTACTCGTAGACCTCCCCGAGGAGGTCGCGCGCCTTGGACGCGCCTTCGCCGGCGAAGCGGGCGCTGTTGAAGAGGTCGATGAGCTCACCCAGGCGGCGCTGGTCGACGTTGTCGCGGTTGTAGATCCGCGGAACGGCGCCCTTGAGGCTCGGGTTCGCTCCGACGAGCAGGTCCATCGCCTCGTCGACGAGCTGGCCGATGTTCTTGTGTGGCTGGCCGTCCTGAGCCGGCAACCCTTTTGCATGCTGAGCGAGGAAGGACCACCTCGCTGTCGCGGGGACCCAGAAGACGTTGTGCCCGGTGTACTCGTCGACGTCGTTGAGCTGTCCGTCGACCTTGGCCTCTTCCCAGCCGTCGGCGAGCAGCTCGTCCTTGATTTCTTCGCGGCGCTGCTCGAAGACGTCGGAGACGTACTTGAGGAAGACGAGCCCGAGGATGACGTCCTTGTACTGCGACGCGTCCATGGACCCGCGCAACTGATCGGCCGCCTTCCAGAGGGTGTCCTTGAGCTCCTTCATCGTCGAGGGGGTCGTTGGTCCTGCGGCCTTCTTCGTCCTCGGTGGCATGTCAGGGTCCTTCCTTTGAGGCGGTATCAATGGCGGTGGTCTTTGGCGTTGAGGTCACGGACGTGTTTGTCTCGGTGGCGAAGTCTGGTGGGCGGGTGATCGTCACGGTGCCGCCCGCGACTCCGTCGATGAGCGCGTTGGCGAGGTCGTCCAGGGTGGCGATCCGAGCCGCGAGGGCCTGTCGTTCGCGCCGGATTATGTCCGTTGTCGCCGTCAACGCCGTATCGGCTGCCACGGCCATGACTCGGACCCTCCAGCGTCGCCAGTCCTTGGCCGCTTCGGGTGTCGCGCTCACGTCGCGAGCGATGGCGGCTGGGAGGAATCGACGCCGCCCAGCTTGGGTGATTCGTAGGATGCGGGCCGGCGACTGGACAACCGAGCCGCCCACGGAGTCGACGAAGGATCCGATGCGAGGGCTGGTGCTGAAGACGACATCGCCCGGCTCGGTGAAGCGACCCGACGGATACTCACCGGCGAACGTCAACAGGTCGATGCGGAGCGCACCGAGCGGACGCTCGCCGATGACCTCAGCCGGGCCGATGACGACCCGGCCCTCCCGTCCGGTGGTCACGTGCCCGGCAATGAGCCGGTTGCCCGCGATGACACGCAAGTCCCCCTCAGCCATGCCGTTCCCGACTGTGGTCACGCCGACACGAGCCGGTCCACGTTCCTGGACAAGCGGTAGCGCCTCGACGCGCAGACCAGCCAGAGGGGAGGAGCCAAGATCGCCGACGAACCGGTCGATCGTGACGGCGAGCGCCTCAGGGCCGACTGTCAAGCTGTTAGTTGCCTCAGACTCAATCGCCTTGCCCACCAATGCCTTCCGACCCGGCAGGAGCGACGTGGTCGGGACACGTCGTGCGAACCGGAATCGGTGTCCCCGGACTTGATCGGGCTCGTCGATCACGGCTTCGGAGGGGAGCAAACCTGCGTTCACCGAGCGGTCATCGGGAGTCATGGCAGCCACAACGTCGGTCACAAGGCCGTCGATGATCGCGCCGTCGAGCGGCCGGTCGCTCACGTCCGCGACGACAGTCCACCGGTCCCGGACCGCGACCGCCGGGTGGGCCGGTCCGAGCGCCCACAGCGCCAGGGGTCGACGCGGTGATCTGACCAGGAGGCCTTTGGGCAGCCGGACGGCCGCGCGCAAACGGTCGCTGCGCAGGACGGCATCGCGGGCGCGATCGACGTCGGCGCTGATGGGGCCGTCCGTCAGGGCGCTCGCTGGACCGATGACGACAACTCTGGAGTCGTCGGCAAGCTGGACGATGAGATCGGCAACGGCATCGAGCACCGCGACGTCTGAGAGTCCTGGCGATCCGGCGGGCGGCAGCTGCAGCACGTGGACCGCGCCCTCGGCGGCTCGGCCGTCGATCGAGAAGTCGCCAGCCGCATCGACGCTGACGTCGATCCGGTGCTGGTCGTGCACTCGCAGCCGGCGCCGAGCCAGACGCGCAGTCGGCGAGTCGAACGCGACGGTGGCGAGGCTGGGAGCGAGCTCAGCGGCATACGAGCTTGAGGTGGCGAGCAGGAGGTCGCCGCTGCTGTCGGTGACGTCGACGAAGAGTGGCGTCTCCATCCCGGCATCGGCGGCCAGGGCCGTCGCGGCCCGGGCGACAAGGGAGCGTGCCGCCGGAGTCAGTGTCACGGCCGCGTGTCCGGGCAGCATCTGCTGTGCGTGCTGGCTGAGGATCCGCTCGAACGCCGCGCGTGCCGAGAAGGAGGCGTTGGCCAAGGCGTCAGCATGAGCAGCAAGGGGCTCGAGCTCACGGCCGAGCGCGGTGATCTCGCGGCGCAGGAACGTGTCGTCCGGATCCGCTTCGACGGCGAGGTCGCGCAGCGCGCCGGTCGACAGCTCGCCCAGCGCCGTGTCCGTCATCGCCGTGAGGCACAACAGGGCGGTGAGCCCGTCGACGGCCACGGTCTCATCGAGGCTGGTCATTTGGGCGAGCTTGGCGTGCGCGGCGAGGTCGTCGCCGGCCTCGAGATTGTTGCCGCGGCCCGTGGCCGACAGGTAGTCGGTGACCTCGAGTGCGTCGAAGCGCTCCTCACCGGCGACCACACCGATCGAGCTCGGGAAGGCGTGGCCCGGAATAGGCCGCTGTCGCCACATCGAGACGACCGGCCGCCGGACATCCGCCAGCCGGGCGATGTCGCTGAGTGAGAGCTGTAGGCGCGCTGCCTTCGTCACGCGGACCTCCTTCCATGCGCTCGTGGCCGACGTGTGGCACCCAACGTAGAGGCCGGTTGGAAGCCTTCGGGGCGTTTTCCTGATAACCGGGGTTATCACCATCCAAATTCGTTCCGTTTCGAGATCGGGCGGGATTCTCCTCTCATCGGCAGCGATCCCGCCGCCGGCACAGAGAAGGGACATCGCTCATGGGCGACAACAGCACCACGACGCCTCACGCGGCGTCCTTTGACCCGGCCCAGTCGGCCCTGGTCATCGACCACCTCAAGATCACCGACTCCGAGGTCGTGACGGAGGCCCGTCGCTGGTCGACAGGCCGTCGCGGGGCGGCAGTTGGGTCGGAGGAGATGGCCGAGGTCGACCTCGGGGCCTTCGTCACCCAAGCTCTCGCGGTCGGCGCCCGGGCCATCGCCGGAGCCGGCGGCGCGCAGGACACCTTCGAGCTCGAGCGGCTCGTCGCCGAGGTCGGGACGAAGACCGCCGAGTCGAGTGCTCAGGCCGCCGATGCGACCGCCAAGGCAGCGGCCAGCGCGGCCGAGACCATGGGCAAGGCCGCCGAGTCGGCGCGCAAGGTCATCGCGGAGACCGAGGCGGCGACACGGAAGGGCTTCGCCGACACCGTCCAGGTGTCGACGAAGGCGCTCCGCGCTGAGGTCGAGCGTCTCGTCGGCGGCGAGAACCCCGAGCTGCTGGCCAGACTCGGCCCCATCCTCGACGCAGCCGGACGCAAGATGGGCGAACAGGCCTTCGAACAGACCGACAAGCTGCTCGCGAAGGTCAGTCGCCAATTCGACCCGGCCGACCCGACGTCGCCCTTCGCTAAGCAGGCAACCGCCCTGGCGGAGCAGCAGAAGACACTGACCGAGTCGATGGACAAGAACCACCTCGCGCTCGTCGGCAAAGTCGATGAGCTGGCCAAGGCGGTCGAGGTCCAGAAGGCCGCCCAGGACGCGGTCTCCAGGACGGCGAGCGTCACACCCCTCAAGGGCAGCACCTTCGAGTCCGAGGTCAACGCCGTGATGGAGGACCTCGCGGTCGGGCTCGGCGACGAATACGCCGACACCGGTGGAGTCGCCGGCGCGATCCAGCGCTGCTTCAAGGGTGACGGCGTGCTCACCATTGCGACCGGGCAGACAAGGGTCGTCGTCGAGATGCACGACTCCATGGATCGGCGGGCGTGGAACGACTACCTCGACGAGGCCGAGCGCAACCGCGAGGCGGCCGGGTCGATCGGCATCGTCCGCAACGCTGGCCAGAACAATGGACAGACCATTCGCGTCCTGGGACCGCGGCGGGTCATCGTGGCCTTCGACCCCACGAGCGACGACAGAGACCTGCTGCGGACCGTGGTCCAGCTGGTCCGCGCGGCCGCGATCGCGGCATCGTCCCGGCGCGACGTCGAGGGCCTCGAGACGGCCGAGGAGAACATCCTTGCCGCGGCAGGACTGCTCGAGCGGATCAACGCGATCCGCAAGGCGGCCGGGTCGGTGCGCAAGAGCGCCGACACGATCGACAAGGAATGCAACACCGTCCAGACCGGGGTCGGGCGCCACCTCGGAGTGGCCCTCGATGCGCTCGCTGGCGTTGCCCTGGAGGCAGTCGAGCTCGACGCCTCCGACCAGGACGGGCCGGCGCACGGCGCCGCCTGACCCTCCCACGTCGGCCGCTTCGGGAGGGGAGCGGCCGGCCCACCCCCCGCTGACCACAAACACCACCACGGGCGATGGCCCGAGTAGATCAACAGGAGAACTCATGGACCACGAAACAAGCCCCGCGGGCAAGACGGCGCCGCGTCGGCATCGGTTGCAGATCGTCCGGCAAGTCGGGGCCATCGTCCTGGCGATCGCCGCGGCGATCGTCATGGTCGACATGGCGCCGCGAGACAGCGTGACGATCGGCGACATCGCCTACGTCATGGCGGGCGACAGCCTCAACCAGAAGAGCGCCACCGGAGCCCCGCAGCAGGCCGTTGTCAACGGCTGGACCGCCCGCGACCTGCTCGAGCTCACTGCAAAGCAAGGGGTGGAAGCTCGCGACCACCGCCCGGGCGCCCTGCTGACGTTGCTCGTCCTCGGCATGTGCCTGGCGCTTGCGACCTCGGCCACAGGAGCTCGACGCCACGGCGTCGACGACTCCGGCGTCGGGCTCCAGCCGGCGTCGGAGCCTGCCACGGACTTCGGGTCCCACGGCACCAAGGAGACGCAGCTATGAGCCAGGACCGCGGGCGCCACACCGGAGATGCATCGAAGTTGCCTGAGCCACAAGGCAACCCCGACGTCAGGGGCGGCGCCAGGAACCCGGCATACACACCAACGAACCCTCAACCACATGGGAGCACTCGCATGAACAAGAAGCACCTCATCGGTTACACCGCCACAGGAATCGTCGCCCTCTTCGTGGGCATCGGCGCCGGCGCAGGCAGCGGTGGCGGAGCCTCCGCAGGAGCGACCCCGACTGTGACAGCGCCCGCCACGACGGTCACCGCGTCCGTGCCGGGCTCGACGACGACCGTCCCGGGACCGACGGTGACCGTCAAGGTCCCCGGGCCCGCCACCACGGTCATCGCGCCCCCGCCACCGCCGGCCGCAGCCATGGCCGGGGACGGGACGTACCAGGTCGGTGTCGATGTGCAGCCGGGCACCTACGTCGCGGCACCGGCAGCCAGCGGCAACTGCTATTGGGCACGGCTCAATGGCGGCGACGGGCTCGACAACATCATCGTCAACGGCAACACCAGCGGTCCTGTCGTCGTGACCATCAAACAGAGTGACAAGCTCTTCGAGTCGCACGGCTGCAGCGACTGGAGCCGGCGGTGAGGTCGCAGAACAGGTTCCGCGACGGGTTCTGCCGTGGCACCGGCAAGAAGCGGTGGCGCGATCACGGTGAGGCCGTCCGGGCCCTGCACCAGGCGGCCAACGCCCGCCGTGACGTTGACCGCCGAGGAGGTGGCGCCTCGACGGATCACCGCGAGGTGCGGACCTATCGATGCGGCAGTTGCGGCGGTTGGCACCTCACGTCACAGCAGTCCCGCGCCCCACTGATTGGGGACTCGTTGCCCACTGACGCGGAGATCGACCCGCCGCGGCCGCAGGCTCGACGACCCGGGGGCAGTTCGCTGGAAGGCTGGAAAGCCAGCGCCCCCATGGGGATGGGTCAGCTTCCCGGTGCAGCGTCCAAAGCCAGTTTGCGGTCCGTGCACCAGGCCTTGGTGGCGATCCGTAGCCCCAGGCCGACGACGAAACGCTCGTGATCTCTGCGCAAGCCGGGAAGGATGGGCTTCACAAAGGTGGCGTTCAGCAGCTTCGGTAGCAGGATGAAGTCGAAGGCGGCAGCTTCAAGGAAGTCGATCACTTTCGTGTAGCCGACGACGGCCTTCGCTCCTGTGTCGCGGCAGAAGGCCATGAGTTCTTGGTCATTGGCTGCCATGACCGAGCACGATCCGAAATAGACCGTTCGACCGTCGAGGCGCGGCCCCGCGATCTCGGCAAGTTCGGCGAGTGTCACCTCGTCCCGGCCGAGATCGAGACGTCCCGACCGACCGTGGAAAGCAAGGTAGGCCAACGAATAGCTCACGTACTTCTTTTGGCTCCACTTGACCAGGTAGTACGCCAGCTCCTCGCGCGTCGCCACGTCTCGATGGATCACGTCGGCCTCACGCATGTTCTCCAGCATCCGCAATTGAGGCTCGATCGTGGTTCGATCGGTCAACGAATCAGACCACCCACCTTCGAGACAGAAGATGCCTCTCGGCTTGGACACGGCTGCTCCTCAATGCTCGCTGAACTGCTGGACTCCGGCCGAGGATGTCAGGCCTCACCGGTAGTTTGTCACTAGGGAAATGGCCGTGGATCACTTTGGGGGATCGCAGTGGAGGATCACGACTCGAGCGACGAATACTCGTGGGCTCCGGATCAGGAGTGCCCGCGTTGTGTCCAGACGCCGTTGATGCCGATCGTCTGGGGTCTCCCTTCTGATCCCGGCGCCACGGGTGTGATCTTTGGCGGCTGCAGCGTCCCGGCCGAGCCGAAGACCCACCAGTGTCCGCACTGCCATTTACAGGTCTGGCGCGACCAGTACAAGATCCAGGAGTACACCAATCTGGAGGAGTTGCTCCAGCGCATGCGGTGTAAGGACCTCGAGCAGCTGAACGACCGGATCGAGGACTTCACTGATGGATTGGTGATGTTGTACGACCACCCTGAGCAGATGCCCGCCGACATCGGGCTCACCAACGGCACAAGAGGGACGGGGTTCACCTTCCCGATAACCAACATGGACTTCATGACCGAGATCGAGTTCCTCGAGGACAACGCAAGCGAGTTCTGGCGAGACTGGGACGAGGAGTAACCGGGCACCGGTCAGCGCGGGCCTCGATCACTCGACCCTTGACAGTGCGGCAAGGTCGACAGCCTCGAGGCTTTTCGGCTCGTGCATGGACTCACCATGGCCGCGAAGGGCCGCGCTGTTCCACGTCGACACAACAATCCAGCGCGTGACCAGACCGCCGAGTTCGTCCATCGAACGCGGCCCTATCCGGGGGGTATTCAGGATCGTGGTCAGCCCCTTCTCGAGGTCGAGGCCCACCGACTCGGCAGCGCGCAGGCGAGCGCTGAGTACGGCCCAGTGTCCGAGCTGCGCAACTCGTTGATCTCAACGTCAGTTAGGCCTGCCGACCCGAGCAGCTGGGTGTACCTGTGGTCCCGGGCGTGCCGGGCGATGAGACGGCGCTCGGCTTCGACGCGAGCGGGGTTGTGGGCGCGAGCCCATTCGTCGGCTATGGCCTCGGTGGCGGAAGAGTCGGCACCGCTGGTGGCCACGGCCTGGCGAAGGACCTCGGCCGCGTCGTTCTCGAGGGCGGGCTCATGAGCCGTGTCGAGGTCGGGATCGTAGGCGGTGTCGACATAGAGCCTGTTGGAGTCGCGCCCTCTGGTGGCCATGACGTAGAGCGGCTCTCGAGTCGTCGTTGTCGTGACGAAGGCGTGCGCGGTGTCGACCGTGCGCCCTTGCGCTCGGTGGGCTGTCATCGCGTAGCCGAGCTCGACGTGCTGCCTCACGTATGCCGCGGGGAGGGTGGCCGTGCTGCTTCCGGATGCTCTCATCACATCGAGGCCCCCGTCAGGTCGGACCGCGATGACCTGCCACTGGTCGCCGTTCTTGACCCAACCAACGCCAGCTGCGATCGCTCTGGCGTTCCGGCGGGTGACGATCACGTCCCCGGGGCCAGCTGTGGTTCCGTCCACCAGGCTTAGCCCGGCGCCGGTGACTTCTCCGGAGGAGACCCGGTCGGCCCGCGCTCTCTGGTTGAGATCTCGCACGGTTTCGCTGTCGTTCGCGATCATCAGGGACCGCTTCCCTGCCGCGACGTCGTCCCGCCAGCCCTCGTACAGCAGGTCGAGCGCGGACTCCCGGTCGCCACCGGCGATCCTGCCGTGCCCGGCGTACACGTCCGCGGCTTCCGGTGTGCCGTCACGCAACTGGAGGGACGCTGCGCGCTCCCAGTCGTGGTGGAAGCGGTGGACGTTGGTCAGGGTGGCGGGGTCGTCCCGGTCGCGAGCGACCAGACGGAACGCGCCACCGGCGTTGACCGGGGAGAGTTGTGCCCAGTCTCCGACGAGGAGGATCTTGGCTCCGGCGTCGCAGGCTTGGGCGGTGAGGGCGTCGAGGTCGAGGGTGCCTGCCATGGAGGCTTCGTCGATGATGACGAGCTGCCGTGGGCGTAGCTCCCACCGCCTGACTTCTGCGTCGATCTTCCGGGCTCGGCCGAGTAGCGAACGCGTGCGAAGCGACGGTGAGGCACGGTCCAGCCGGCGCGCCAACGAGTCGAGCTCTGCTTTGCGCTGTGGCTGTCGTGCGGCCTCGGTGAGCCACTTGGCGGTGTTCTCGGTCGGCACACGGACGGCGTCGGCCAGGACCTCCGCGGCTGCCGCCGACGGGGCGAGGCCGAGGACAGAACCGGGTCCTTGCTCGGCCTCCCACACCGCCCGGACGGCCCGCATAGTCGTGCTCTTGCCGGTCCCCGCAGCTCCGACGAGCACATCGAGGACCCGACCGGACGTCGTTACCGAGCATACGGCGGCGGCCTGTTCCACCGACAACGGATGCTTCACACCGCTGATGGGAAGCGCGCAGATGCCCTTGGCAACTGCAGGGGCCACGGACGGTCCGCTGGTGGCGCGTCCTGCCTCGACCAGGCGAGTCTCGGCGTCCAGCAGCTCTCGAGTGGTGTAGCGGCTGGCGTTGCGAGGGCGAAGCCGTGATGTCCCATCCGCGCGTCGCAGAGTCTCCGGCAGCGGCGTCAGGTTGCCCGGCGTAAGCAGGAGTGACTGTCCGAGCGCCAGGTCGGTGACGCGCTCGACGACGTGCACCCGCTCTGCTGGTTGAGCGAACCGGACTCCGTGGATCTGCCGGATGGCCTCGGCGAAGATGTTCGATCTCGTGAACGTCGCGCGTGACCCAGAGACGGCCTCGATGGCGAGAGAGGCCACGTCCTGGCACATGCCGTCGGTGAAGTCAGCCGATGTCAACGGGGGGAGATCGTTGCGGCCACCGAGCTCTGCAACCAAAGAGACCTGGTCCACCCCAACGATCGGTGTCGCTCGCCGTCGCCAGCCGGCGACCATCTCGGCCAGCGGTCGCAGGTGCTTCTCAGGCCTGGTCTCGAGGGTGGCCTGCTGACGCATCTGGATCACCTCGCGGGCTGTGGGCTGGCGGCCATGCGCGGTCACGAACCGCTCGACCAAGCCCTTGGTCGCGTCCTCGATCGCGCTGGTGCGTTGCGAGAACTCCTCCCGCAGCCCCTTCGGGACTCCGGCGACCTCCCATTTCGGCACCGGTGAATGGCGGCGCCTCGCGGGTGCCCACCCCCACCCGAGGCGGTCGGTGAGCAGGTCGGACAGGGCCGCGTTGTAAAGCTCGGACAGACCGACGGCTTCCTTGAACAGGGCGCGGGAGTCCAGCGTGCGCCACGTGCCGTCCGCGATCTGGGCCCGGTTCATCACCACGACGTGGGTGTGGAGTTGGGGGTCGCCCGCCCTGGAGTCCCAGTGGTCAAACGCCGCCGCGACTACTCCTCGGATGTCCTCCTGGACGACCCCGCCGGTGCCCGAGCGGGATGCGAACACGTTGCTCTCGGCGTAGGCGATGACGAACACCAGCGCTGCGAGGTGGGCGGCGTGGATCGCCTCCCTCGCGGTCGGATCGGCCAGCGCCCACGCGACGCTCACGCTCTTCGGGGCAGAGAACGTTAGGTCAAAACCCGCAACCGGCAGGGCCGGTTTCCGGGTCCTGCCGCGGGCGTCGATCCACTCCCGCCGCGCGATCGGTGGACGGCCGAGCTGTTCCCCCGTGACCGGGTCCTGCAGCATCCCCAGCATCCGCCAGAGGTGCTCCTCCGTCACCGTGGAACCAACGGCAACGCCGTCGCCGGCGGCGAGACCCGCCAGGCCGTGACCAAAGAAGCGTCCCGGCGGAGTGCCCGTCTCGGCGTAGTAGCGCGTCAGCGCGGAGGCCGCACTCCCGTCGCCGTCCGCCCGCGCGACCGACGACATCAGATAGCGGTACCCCGCCCCCAAGCTCATCCGCCGGATCGACATCGTCACGACCCGTAGACGGGCCCGCGGGGGCACCCCCGTCCACGAAGCGCCAGCGCCGTGCCAGAAGTGTGAGTGGAGGAAGGGGCGGCTCTGGGCGGGGGTCGCGGGCTGAGGAAGTGGTGGCCGGCCCGTGACCGGGTGGGTCCCGAGGGAGAAGGCCTATCAAGGCGGGGCCTCTGGAGATGGAGGGCGCACGAGATGGTGACCCTTGGGGGCAGTAGACGAAGCGACCAGCCGTTCATTCCGATGTGAGGTGTGAGATGACCACCAGGCTTCCTATCGACGAGGCGGCGCGCGCCCGGCTTCGTGAGGCGCAGAAGGCCGAGGTGACCGCGCTCAAGCGAGTCCAGACCGCCGACACGGCCCGTGCTCAAGCCAGGACTGCGCTCGACTCTGCCGAGAGTGCACTCGCGGCCGCCAAGGTCGCTCTGGTGCGCACCTCCGGCGCCAGTCGCGCAGCACTCCTCCTCAACGAGCCGGTCAAGGAACTGCGCCGTGTCGCCCGAGAGTCGGGTGTCAAGCCACCGAGTCTGACGTAGTGGCTCCGTTCTGCCGTCAGGCCCTCGCGCAACCGGGGTCGACCCGCTCTAGGGTGGAAGTGGCGGCTGACGTCGCCTGGGACGCGACCGAAACCCTGGTCGCCTCCCCGTCAGAAGGGACCCACATGGCTGACCAGCGCGAATCCGAAGAGTGGCAGGTCCTGGGGGTCCGGTCCGTCTACGAGAGCCGTTGGGTCAAGCTCGAGATGGCCGAGGTACAGCTCCCGTCCGGGCAGCACTTCGAGCACCACAAGGTGACGATGCCGGCCGCGGCGATGGCAGTCGTCCTCAGCGACGACGGAGAACGAGTCCTCCTGAGCTGGCGGCACCGGTTCGCCGCGGACCTCTGGAACTACGAGCTGCCGGGTGGACTCATCGAGGAGGGTGAGCCACCGGAGGACACCGTCG
>JAABUN010003943.1_pt1 | contig 21428 bp, 16 predicted proteins | sample 5559311 | NCBI WGS metagenome assembly JAABUN01 (sample SAMN10711877, study PRJNA513370) | rock metagenome | isolation source: Antarctica rocks | place: Antarctica: Victoria Land, Siegfried Peak sud
TTTTAGTAGCCATAATACTGAGAGTTAGTCTATTATAGAACATAATTTTCTCCTAAAAAAGTTTAAATCTCTTCCTTATTAATTGGCTGAGAAGGTCGGGATTAAACAGGCATAAGACAGACATAATGCTTCTCTAGTACGAAGTTGCAAAAAAGGCCGTGATTGACACACTGCCCTGACTATAGTTACGAGTATTTCAGCCATCGGGCTCATCTTCTTGTTTAAGTCCATTTTCATTTTTTGTAGGTTAAGTGCGGCTTCTAAACATTTTACCAAACCCTCATCTTAGCAGGGCTATAAGTGTAGTGCCTGAGAAGAAGAATTTGTGCTATAAAACCCGCTTTCAGTTCGCTTACCTGAGGTTTTTGTACAAATTTTTGAATCTGCCCTTATTTTTCTTCTCCACGTCCAACTGTATGCCAACTGCTACTCCCCGGTCACTGGCCCCTACCCCCCCACCCTTCACTGAACGGCGCTACGTGCTCACGCTTTGCTTCGTGGTATCGCTGTTTATGCTCTGGGGCTTGGGCGTGACGATGGCCGACGTGCTCAACAAGCACTTTCAGGTAGTGCTGCATATAAGCAAGGCCAACTCAGCCTACGTGCAGGCCGCCACGTTCGGGGCCTACTTTGTGATGGGCCTGCCCGCTGGCTGGTTCATGAAGCGCTTTGGCTACCAGAAAGGGGTTATCCTGGGCCTTAGCCTGTACGCCGCCGGGGCTTTCCTGATGGTGCCGGCTGCTAATGCGGCCTCGTTTACGTTCCTGCTCGTGGCGCTATTTGTGCTAGCCTGCGGCCTGGGTACGCTCGAAGCCGTGGCGCACCCGTTCCTGGATGGCCTGGGCGACCCTGGCAGCTCGGACCGGCGCATCACTTTTTCGCACGCCATCAACGGCATTGGGGCGGTGTCGGGGCCGCTCATTGGGGGATATTTCGTGCTGCGGGGCACCCATGCGGCCGGCGACTTATCCTCGATAAAGGTGCTCTATACCATTATTGGCACGGTGGTCGGCAGCATTGGTCTGGCCTTCGCCTTCATCCGGGTACCCCAGCTCAATGCCGAGCACACCCCCGAAACGCGCCTGGGCGCCCCCAACGAAACGCCCACCGACCTGGCGGCCGACAAAAGCCTGTTTCAGCACAAACACTTTGTGTGGGCCTGCGTGGCCCAGCTCTTCAACACGGCGGCGCAGGGCGGCACCTGGGCCTATTTTATCAATTACGGCACCGACTACATGGCCTTGCGGCCGGGGCCGGCCATCCAGGGGTTCTGGCAGGTGGGGACGCTCCTCAGCCGCACCGTGGGCCTGGTGCCTGGGCTGCCGCACCTCGCTAACGACGTAGCGGCTTACTTCTTCTCCCTAAGCCTGGTAGGCATGATGCTGGGCCGCTTCCTGGGCACCTACCTCATGCAGTTTATCGCCCCTAATCGGCTGCTGGCCTTCGTGGCGCTGGCTAATATCGGCATGTGCCTCGTGGTGGCGCAACACTGGGGCTGGGTATCGTTCGGGGCCCTCATCGCGCTCAATTTCTTTTTCAGCATTATGTTCCCCACCATCTACAGCCTGGGGCTGAAAGACCTGGGCCGGCACAAGCAGCTGGCCTCGTCTTTTATTGTGATGGGCGTGGTGGGCGCGGCCCTATTTCCGCGCTTCGTAATGGGGCCGGTAGCCAATACGAGCGTGGCGCACGCCTACTACCTGCCCATTATCTGCTACGCGGTGGTGTTTTTGTACGGCGCGAAATTCTACAAAGTGCGGCGATAAGCTGGTGATTGCTGATTGTAGGATTTACGCAGAAGACGTTTGTCATTGCGAGCAGCGCATTCCGCGCTGCTCGCAATGACAGCCGATTAATTGACAAAGCCGTAGCGCGCAACGCGCGCCGGGGCGTACAGTCAGTAATCCTTTATAACTGACCTAAATCCCGATGCGCAATGAATAGTCCCTCCAATTTTGTTGCCCCTACCCCGTCCCCCCAGCTGGGCATCGCCGCTTCCAACTGGTGGGTTTTCGTGCTGACCGGCCTGCTGCTCATCGGGTTGGGCCTGTGGGCGTTCCGCAACCCCGGCCAGGCGTTTTTGGGGCTGACTATCTATTTTGCCGTCGTCATTCTATTTAATGGGGTGGGCAGCCTCATTTTCGCCCTCACCAACCGGGCCCACCTGCGCGGCTGGGGCTGGCTGCTGGCAATGGGCGTAGTGGAAATTATTTTCGGCTTCTACTTACTCAACGCGCCCCTTTTCGCGGCCGAGGCGCTGATTTTTTTCATCGGCTTCTGGCTGCTGCTGCGCGGCGGTGCCACCGTCGCCAATGCTTTCGTGCTGCGCCGCCTGGGCTACCGTAACTGGAGCTGGACGCTGGCGCTGGGCCTGCTGGGCTTCGCGCTGGCCGCCCTGGTGCTGGCCGACCCCGCCGTGATGGCGCTCAGCGCCACCGTGTGGCGGGCGCTGGCCCTGCTGGTGCTGGGCGTGGCCGTGGGCTGGCTGGGCCTGCGCCTGCGCCGGGCCGCGCCGGCAATGGGGTAGAAACTACGCATTTTTTGCGCATATACCGTAAACGCACCATGACTCCCTACCCCCGCCCCGACCACCCTATGCCCTACGTGCTGACCCGCGCGGAGGCCCCAGCGCTGTGGCTGGTAGCTACGCTCTGGCTGCCCCTCGCCACGGGCGCGCAAACGGACAACCGCTTCATTCTGATAGAACAGGAGTTTGCGCCCGGTCCGGGGCCGGTGAGCCACACGCACCCTTATCACGAAGCCTTCTATATTCTGGAGGGTGAATTTGCTTACCGGGCCGGCGGGCAGTCGGTTACGGCCGGGCCGGGGACTTTTCTGCACATTCCCAGCGGCGTGCAACACGGCTTCGACGTGAATAAGTCTCCGGCGCGGGCGCTCAATTTTTACCCGGCCAGCGGCTTTGAGCTACTCCTGATGAGTATCACCCACCCCGCCGCCGAGCGCCGCCTCCCGGCAATGGCGGAAGTGCCGCTGCCGCCGCCCGAACAGGTCGAGATTCTAGCGCGGCTGTTCGGGATGAAGCGGGTGATAGGGATGCCTTTTATTGACCCGCCAAGCCCGGCGACCATTGCCACGGCCCCCGCCGCGGGCGTGCACGTGGCGGAGGCGGCCGCCACGCCCACCCTGACGGACGCACTGGGCAGCCGCTGGCAAGTGCTCGTCACGGCCGCTCAAACCGGGGGAACCTACTCCGCCGTGCTGCGCACGCTGCCGGCGGGCAGCCGACTCCCCACGCAGGCCCACGCCCAGGATGAGGGCTTCTACGTGCTGTCGGGCACCTTGCAGGCCCAGCTAGGGGAGCAAACCTGGTCCGCGCCGACCGAGTCATTCGTGTTTATTCCCGCCGGCTGCCCGCAGCAGCTCACGGCCGAGACCGAGGTGCAGCTGCTGCTGTTTCTAGTGCCCGGCGGCTACGAGCAGGTGCTGCAAAACCAGTCCGCCTGATATGTTCTGCTTCAAAAGCAAGCAGACATTCTACTTACCCTACCATGCTGTCGGCCAGAATAAAAGCCGAGAATTGGAGGCCAATGGCTTATAACTTAAGAGCGTCATGCTTCACCGCGTTTAGTATAAGTAGTCAGACGGAATTGTTTTATCATTTTAGCACGTCATGCTGAACACAGGGAAGCATCTCGCTCGCCTTATTGAACGGCGCGGATGATGCGGTAGAGATGCTTCCCTGCGTTCAGCATGACCGCCTTTTTGCAAAATCAATTCTACTGAACTACTTAACTCTCTTATTTTCTTTCCTAGAAATTCAATTTTTAATTCATAATTTTTAATTTTTAATTGATTCCCCGCCGGCTTACTTTGCCGGATGAAGCATTTGCCGCTCGCTTTCTCCCTGCTGCCGCTGCTGGCGGCGGCCCAAACCCCTACCCCCGCCGAAAACCTCGTGCGGTACGCCCACCCGCTGGTGGGCACGGCGCGCATGGGCCACACCTACCCCGGTGCTACGGTGCCCTTCGGGGCGGTGCAGCTCTCGCCCGATACCGACACCATCAGCTACGAGCAAAACGGCAGGTACAACCCCGAAATTTATGCGTATTGCGCGGGCTATCAGTACAAAGACCCCACCATCGTGGGCTTTAGCCACACGCACTTCAGCGGCACGGGCCACTCCGACCTGGGCGATTTTCTGGTGATGCCCACCACCGGGCCGCTCCAGCTCAACCCCGGCACCGCCGACCGGCCACTGAGTGGCTACCGCTCGGCCTACTCACACCAGACCGAAGTGGCCGAGCCGGCCTACTACAAAGTACGGCTGGCCGACCGTGATATTCTGGCCGAGCTGACCGCCACGACGCGGGTAGGGATTCACCAGTACACGTTTCCGCGGGCCGCCGAGTCGCATATTATTCTCGATTTGGTGGCCGGGATTTACAACTATCCCGATAAGAACGTGTGGACCTTCGTGCGGGTCGAAAACGACTCGCTCGTGACTGGCTACCGCCAAACCAGCGGCTGGGGCCGCACCCGCACGGTGTACTTCGCCCTGAGCTTTTCGCGGCCGTTCAAAACCTACGGCAGCCGCAACTACGATAAGAAAGAGGCCTACCGGGGCTTCTGGGGCCGCTTCGACCAAAACCATAATTGGCCCGACCTCGCCGCCCACCAGCTGCGCCTGCACTTCGACTTTGGCCCGACCACGGCCGGCGAGCAGGTGAAGCTGAAAATGGCCCTCTCACCCGTGAGCACGGCCGGCGCGCTGGCCAACCTGCGCGCCGAGGCGCCCGGCTGGGACTTCGCCGCCTACAAGCGCCAGGGCCAGGCGCAGTGGCAGCAGGAGCTGAGTAAAATCACCATCAGCGCGCCGCGCCGGGTTGATAAGGAGAACTTCTACACGGCGATGTACCACGCCTTCATCGGCACCACCATTTACCAGGACGTGGATGGCCAGTACCGCGGCCTCGACCAGAACACCCACTTCGCCAGGGACTTCACCAACTACACCACCTTCTCGCTCTGGGATACTTACCGCGCCCTGCACCCACTCTACAACCTCGTGCAGCCCCGGCGCAACGCCGACATGGCGCAGAGTATGCTGGCCCACTTCGACCAGAGCGCCGAGCACATGCTGCCCGTGTGGAGCCACTACGCCAACGAAAACTGGTGCATGATTGGCTACCACGCGGTGCCGGTGCTCTGCGACGCCATCGTGCTCGGCAACGCGCCCTTCGACCAGAGCCACGCCCTCGATGCCTGCGTAACTACCGCCCGCCAGCGCTGGTACGATGGCCTGGGATTATATATCGACCAGGGCTACGTGCCCGAGGACAAAAGCGGCGCCTCGGTGTCGAAAACGCTGGAATACGCCTTCGACGACTACTGCATCGCGCAGGCTGCCCGGAAGCTGGGGCGGAAAGATATTGAGCAGGAATTCCGCCAGCGGGCTGCCAACTGGCAGAACGTGTACGATGCCCGCATCGGCTTCATGCGCCCGCGCCTGAGCAGCGGCGCGTTCCGCGATAAATTCGACGTGCTCACCACCAGCGACCCCGCCTACATCGAGGGCAACGCCTGGAACTACAGCCTCTACGTGCCCCACGACCCGGCCGGCCTCATCGCTAAGATGGGGGGTAGCAAGCGCTTCGTGCCGCACCTCGACTCGCTCTTCACCATGCGGCTGCCCGACAAGTTCTTCGCCGAAACCGAGGACATCACCCGCGACGGCATCATCGGCAACTACGTGCACGGCAACGAGCCCGCCCACCACGCCGCCTACCTCTACGACTGGACCGACCAGCCCTGGAAAACCCAGCCCCGCATCCGCATGATTCTCAGTAAGATGTACCACCAGGGCCCCGACGGCCTCGGCGGCAACGACGACTGCGGCCAGATGTCGGCCTGGTACATTTTCTCGGCCCTGGGCTTCTACCCCGTCGCCCCCGCCTCGGGCGAGTACGCGCTGGGTAGCCCGGCGGTGCACGGCGCGGTGCTGCGAGTGGGCGAAGGCAAAACTTTTACCGTGACGGTAAAGAACCAGAGCGATAAAAACGTGTACGTGCAATCGGCCAGGCTCAACGGCCAGCTGCTGACCCGGCCGTTTCTGCCGGTGCGGAACGTGCTGGCCGGCAGCACGCTGGAGTTCGTGATGGGGGGTAGGCCGGCGCGGAAGTAAGCGCCGGGTATTTTGGGCTCCCCGACGACCTGCCCCAGGACGGCCGGCCTGCTCGTCAACCAGGCCGTTCCTCTCTACAACGACGGGCGGCCGCGCTTAGAGCGGTTTCCAAGTTCGTGTACACTTTCTGTTCTGCTGTTCGCCTCACCCCCCAGCCCCCTCTCCGAAAAGGAGAGGGAAAGCCCCTGCCGTGTTCCTGCCAACGCGCAACCGGACGAGACAGGACGACTGGCCCAAGGCTTTATGCGCCATCCACAAAATCCGACGAATCCGAAAAATCCGGCCGAATCCGTGGTTCAGACAGTCCGTTGCAGCACGGCCATGAGCTGCCGCATCAGTGCCTGCTGCTCCAGCAGGTGCTGGTTGCGCTGCTCGGCCAGGGCCAGCTGGTGCTGGAGATACTGCGTCTGCAACGCGGCCGTGAGGTAGGCGGGGTCGGGCGCGGCGGCCGGGGCGGGTAGCGTGGCGGCCGGCGTGGGGGGCAGGGCGGCAGCTGGAGCCGGCGACATGGCGGGCGGCGCGGGGGGTAGGGCGGCCGTTGGAGCGGGCTCGGCGGCCGCCACTGGCGCGGCAGCTACCGGCTCAACCGGCACCGTTGTAACCGGAGTTTCTACGGGCGCGGGAGTGGCAACGGCCGTGGCAAATAAGTCGGCCGCGGCGGTGAGGCCGGCGGCGGGTAACGGCGCGGGAGCGGGGGTAGGCGGCGTTGGAGAAACAGCCCCGACCTCTTCTACTAACATAGGGCCCTGGCCGAGCAGGAGCCAGTCTTTCGACACATTTGGATAAGTCTCGAACACTTTGCACAGCAGGTCGTAGCCGGGCTTGTTGCGCTCATCAACCAAGTGCTGAATGACGGTGGCCGTCTTATCCAGCGACTGCGCGAAGGCATTTTTGCTCAGCCCGAGGTGCTGAATCAGTTGGGTAAAGCGTTGGCCGGTGGAGGTGGAAACAGACATGCGCACGATTAAAAGATTGCACAAATGTAAAAGCTCGCCAGTATTTCCCGCTCAACTGCCAGGTTCAGCAGTAGCCAGCCGCGCCAGCGGCGTATCCGCGAAATCCGTTAAATCCGTTTGAATCTGCGGTCTTACTCATAACGCAGGCTGTCAATGGGGTCCAAGGCCGCCGCCTTGCCGGCCGGGTAGGAGCCGGCCAGCAGGCCCACCGTGATGCAGATGGTCAGCCCTACCCCCACCCACACCCAGGGTACCAGAAACGACTTGCTGCCCGCCAGCACCGCCACGCCGTTGCCGGCCGCGATGCCCAGCAGGATGCCAAACGTGCCGCCCAACACGCAAATGACGATGGCCTCCAGCAGAAATTGCAGCCGTATCTGGCGGGCGGTGGCGCCCAGCGCCTTGCGAATCCCGATTTCGCGGGTGCGCTCGGTCACCGATACCAGCATGATATTCATGAGCGCGATGCTGGCCCCGAGCAGGGCCAGAAAGGCGATGGAGCCGCCCGCCAGGCGCATCTTGCCGCTGAGCGAATCGAGGGTGCCGCTGAGCGAATCGGGGCTTTCGATGTCGAAGGAATCTTCCTGGCCCAGGCGGTCGTGGCGCACGGCGCGCATCACGCCGGTGGCCTGGCTTTGCAGAAAGCCCAGCCCGGTGGCATTGGCGGTGGCCGTTTTCACGTCGTAGGTGAGCGCGCCCTGGCGGGGCAGCTGGTTGCCGGTTTCGAGGGGCACCAGCAGCAGGCGGTCGGCCCCGGAGCCGCCCATCGTGCTGCCGCTTTTTTCGAGCAGGCCCACCACCTGGAAGCGCTGGCCCAGCGCGTACACGTACTGGCCCACGGGGCTAATCTGCGGAAAGAGCTTGTCCTTCATTTCGCGCCCGATGATGGCCACGTGGGCCCCGGTATTGAGCTCGGCCGGCGAAAAGGTGCGACCCTGGGTCAGGGTGTAGCTCTGAATGCGCAGGTAGTTTTCGTCGCCGGCCACCACCTGCATATTGGGGTTGGTTTTCTGGCCATTAGCCTTGATTTCGGTGGCCCCGCTGATAAACGCCGACACGCCCACCACGGCGGCCGGCTCGCGGCGAGCCAGCTCTTTCTTATACAAAGTGGCCTGCAAATAGCTGAGCGCCGGGTACTGCCTGCCCTGCACGCCGCCGCGCCGGAAGCGGTTGCCGTAGCCTTTAGCCTTGATTTCGAAGGCGTTGGCCCCCAGGCTGGCGAAGGTATCGCCCAGCGAGCTGCGCATGGCGTCGATGGCCGTGAGGATGCCCACCAGGGCCATCAGCCCAATGCTCACGATGAGGGCCGTGAGAATGGTGCGCAGCAAATTGCCGCTGATGGAGCGCAGGGCCTCGCGAATATTTTCCAGGTAACTCATAAAATCGCGGATTGACGCGGATGGAGCAGATTTCACCGATTCGAGCGGCGCGAGGGGGGTAGGGCTGCCAGCCGGCACCGAATGTGCCGGCCGGCCCGTACCTTGAACTACGGTTGCGGCCGGCCCGTTGGGAAGGCAGCTCTTAGTCCTCAAAAGTATGTTCTTAAAGCGTTTTGCCCTGCTGCTGGCCCTGCTGGCCCCTACCCTGGCGGCCCGCGCCAATCATATTTTCATCCCGATGGATAACACCCAGAAGGAGTGCCTCAAAGCTTACGGCCTGTGCTACTGGGCGTTGAGTAAGCAGATTGAGATTGACTGGCTGCTGAATTACCGCGGCGGCTCGTTTGCGTGCGAGTCGCAGCCGGCCCTCGAAAATGAGCTGAACGTGCGCGGCGTGACGTACCAGACCATCTCGGAGGCGCAGTACACCGGCATCCTGCAGCAGATAGCCGACCCCAACGCCAACATGGACGTGATGAAGCTGGAAAAAGTGCCCAAAATCGCGGTGTACACGCCCAAGGGCAAGCAGCCCTGGGACGATGCCGTGACGATGGTGCTGACCTACGCCGAGATTCCGTACGACAAGATTTACGACGACGAGGTACTCTCGGGCGTGCTGCCCAAGTACGACTGGCTGCACCTGCACCACGAGGATTTTACGGGCGAGTACGGCAAGTTTTACAGCATCTACCGCTACGCGCCCTGGTACCAGCAGCAGGTGCGCGAGGCTGAGGCGGCCGCCAAACGCAACAATTTCAAGAAAGTGAGCGCGATGAAGGCCGCCGAAGCCGTGAAGATGCAGGAGTTTATCGCGGGCGGCGGCTTCATGTTTGCCATGTGCTCGGCCACCGATAGCTACGACATCGCGCTGGCCGGCCTGGGCGTGGACATGGTGGGCCCGATGTACGACGGCGACCCCGCCGACCCCAACGCCCAGAGCAAGCTCAACTTCAACCGCACGCTGGCCTTCCAGAATTTTCACCTGAAGATGAACCCGCTGGAGTACGAGTACTCCGACATTGACATGCAGCCGCAGGAGCGCGGCCTGTATGAGCAAAACGATTACTTTCAGCTCTTTACCTTCTCGGCCAAGTACGACCCGGTGCCGACCATGCTGACCCAGGACCACGAGAAAACCATCCACGGCTTCATGGGCCAGACCACGGCGTTCCGCAAAAGCCTCATCAAGCCCGACGTTATCATTATGGGCGAAACCAAGCAGGATGGCGAGGTGCGCTACCTGCACGGCACCTTAGGCAAAGGCACCTGGACCTTTTATGGCGGCCACGACCCGGAGGACTACCAGCACCTGGTGGGCGAAGAGCCCACCGACCTCTCGCTGCACCCCAACTCGCCGGGTTATCGCCTCATTCTGAACAACGTGTTGTTTCCGGCGGCCAAGAAGAAGAAGCAGAAAACCTAGGCCCGGCTGACTATTGCCCCCTACCCCCCTCACTCCCGCTGGCGTTGCCGGCGGGAGTTTTTTGTGCATACGCTACTAGCCGCACCTACCTCAAAGGCAGAAAATTATCAATAAAATGCCATAATTATTTTAAATGTGCAATCTTATAAATTAAGCGGCTATCTTCGCGGTACTACTATATGCGTCCTACCCTTATTCATTTACCTTATGCGAACCCTTACTACCCTGCTTGGCTGGGGCTGGGGCCTGGCCGCCGTGCTGAGCCCCGCGCCGGCGCGGGCCCAGGTTGATACCGTGCGGGCCAGCACGCTGCCCGGCCGGCAAGTGGCCGAGAAGGCGTACAATGCCGGCCGGGCGTTTTTCACGGCCCAGAACTACCCGGCGGCGCTGGCCAGCTTTGACCAGGCCGTGACGACCAAGGCCGATTTCGCGCCCGCCTACGCCAACCGCGCCGCTACCCAGCTGGCCCTCAGGAACTACCCGGCCGCCGTGGCCGACTACGACCAGGCCCTGAAGCTGGAGCCGGGCGCCTTTGCCAGCTACTACGGCCGGGGCCAGGCGCAGGAGGCCGCCGGCCAGGCCCCCGCCGCCGAGGCCGACTACGGCGCGGCCCTGCAAGCCAACGCGGCCTACGCGCCGGCCTGGTACCACCGGGGCGTGCTGCGCTTCGAAAAGGGGGAATACCAGGCCGCGCACGACGACTTTGACGGGGCCGTGAAGGCCGACCCGGCCTACGCCTTTGCCTACCACGACCGCGCCAGCACCAGCCTGCGGCTGGGCAACTACCCCGCCGCCGTGGCCGACTACTCGCGGGCGCTGGAACTGCAGCCTACCCTCCTACCCGCCCTGCTCAACCGGGCCGCCGCCGAGCGCCACGCCAACCAGCTGCCCGAGGCCCTGCGCGACTACGACGCCTACCTGGCCCAGAAAACCGATAACCCGCTGGCCTTCACCAACCGGGGCAACGCGCGCTTCGAGAACAAGGACTACGCCGGGGCGGTGGCCGACTTCGACCGGGCCATCGCCCTCGACCCCAAATACACCTACGCCTGGAACAACCGCGCCGCCGCCGAGCTCAAGCTCAAGCACTACGCCAAAGCCAACGCCGACGCCACCGAGGCCCTGCGCCTGGCGCCCCGCTACGCCGAGGCCTACCTCAACCGGGGCCACGCCCGCGAAATGCTGCGCCAGGCCGACGACGCCTGCCAGGACTGGCGCCAGGCCGCCGCGCTGGGCCTGCGCGCCGGCAATAGCTACGCCGCCGCCGCTGGCTGCGCCGGCGAAGCCGCCGAAGACGGGGCCGATAAATAGTCGCCCGGCCGGGCCCAGGAAACGGCTCCAAAGAGAACGTCATGCTCATCTGGCGTCCGCCCCGCGAAGCATCTCTACCGCGTCACTAACTTCTAACGTCGAGATTACTTACGCGGTAGAGATGCTTCGACAAGCTCAGCATGACGTTCTCTTTTTGCCCGATGCTCTAAAATAATATCATATCACAACCGCTTATATGCAACGGATATTTTTATCGGGTATTTTACTAGCTACCAGCCTGGTAGCACTCGAAGCTCAGGCGCAGAGCGTCGAGTTTTCCAAAGACGAGTTTGGGACCGCCAAGCAGGGGCTGAAGGAAGCCCTGCGCGAGCTGAAGGCCGGCGACGAGGCCTACCAGGCCGACCCCGTGCGCTACGGCGCGGCCCTACCCCACTACCTGGCCGCCCAGCAGTTCAACGCCAACAACGCCGCGCTCAACGTGAAAATCGGCGACTGCTACCTGCATTCGGGCACCAAAACGCTGGCCCTACCCTACCTGCGAAAGGCCAGGGTGCTGGACCCGACCAGCGACCCGCGCCTCCACTACCTGCTGGCCCGCGCCCTGCACCTGAGCGCCAGGTGGGCCGAAGCCAGCAAAGAATATCAGCTCAGCAGCCCCACCAGCGCCAGCGATAAGGCCCGCGAAAGCGAGTCCGTAACGGCCGAGGACCTGGCCCGCCGCGTTCGGGAGTGCCACAATGGCCAGGAGCTGGAAAAGAACCCGGTGCGCGTATTCATCGACAACGCGGGGCCGGCCGTCAACTCGCCCTACTCCGACTACGGCCCCGTGGTGTCGGCCGATGAGGCTATGCTGCTCTTTACCTCGCGCCGACCCAACGGCCCCAACGCGCCCAAAGACCCCGCCAGCGACGGCTATTTTGAGGATATTTACCAGACGACCGCGCGGGGCCAGGACTGGCAGCCCGCCACCAACCTGGGCGCGCCCGTGAATACCGCCGGCCACGATGCTACCGTGGGCCTCGCCCCCGACGGCCAGCGCCTGCTGGTGTATGCCGACGAAAACGGCGGCGACCTGCGCGAAACGGAGCTGCAAGGCGCAACCTGGACCAAGACCCAGCGCCTACCCGGCCGCATCAACTCGAAGTACCACGAGTCGTCGGCCGCGTACGCGCCCGATGGGCGCTACCTCTATTTCGTGAGCGATAAGCCCGAGGGCAGCCGTGGCGGGCGCGACATCTACAAAGTGGACCTGGCCGGCAAGGGCCTGCCCGAAAACCTGGGCCCGGTCATCAATTCGCCCTACGGCGAGGAAGCCGTTTTCCTGATGCCGGATGGCAAAACGCTTTATTTTTCGTCAGAAGGCCACAACTCGATGGGCGGCTACGACATCTTCAAATCGACGCTGCGCGAGGGTAAGTGGAGCGAGCCCGAAAACCTGGGCTGGCCCATTAATACGCCCGACGACGACGTATTTTTCGTGACTTCGGCCTCGGGGCGGCACGGCTATTATTCTTCTGACCGGCCCGGCGGCCTGGGGGGTAAGGATATTTACCGTATCACGTTTCTGGGGCCTGAGAAGCCGCCCGTACTCAGCGAGGAAAGCCCGTTGCTGGCCTCGCGGCTGGCGCCGCTGGCGCAGCCGCCGCTGGCCCCGCCGGTGGCGGTGGCCACGGCGCAGGTCACTATTCTGAAGGGTACCGTGACGGACGCGGCCACCAGGCAGCCGCTGGCGGCCACCATCGAGCTGGTGGATAATGCTACCAGCCAGACTATTGCGTCGTTTCACAGCAACACCACGTCGGGCAAATATCTGGTGAGCCTACCCTCCGGCACCAACTACGGCATCGTAGTTCGGCAGGATGGCTACCTGTTTCACTCCGAAAATTTCGACCTGCCCGCCGGGGCCGCCTACGCCGAAGTGGTGAAGGATATTCCGCTCAAGAAGCTGGAAGTGGGGGTAGTTATTGTCTTGAATAACATCTTCTTCGACACCGGCAAAGCCACCCTCCGCCCCGAAAGCACCGCCGAGCTGGAGCGCCTGCAAGCCCTGCTGGCCGACCAGCCCGCCATCCGGCTCGAAATGGCTGGCCATACCGACAACGTGGGCAAGCCCGCTGCCAACCAGGACCTGAGCCAGCGGCGCGCCCAGGCCGTGGTAGGCTACCTCACCGCCCACGGCATCACCGCCGACCGCCTCACCGCCGCCGGCTACGGCGACACCCGGCCCGTTACGTCCAACACTACCCCCGCCGGCCGCCAGCTTAACCGCCGCACCGAGTTTAAGGTGACGGGGAAGTAGGCAGAATTTTGGATAGCGTGGCCAGGTTGCGCTACCTGCCTAGCAGATTAGGCACTCAAAACGACAGCTGGTCCCAGAAAATCACTTTACCACCTTGGTTGTGCATGAACTGCACGTTGCCATCCTGCGATACCAGGATGGCCAGGCACTCGGGCGCGGCCAGGCACAGGCGGTAGGCGGCCCGGTGCCGGGTACCGCCGTGGTCGGCCGGCACGGGCTGTAAGTTCTGGCCCTCCATATCCAGGGCGCGGTCCACCTGGCTGAGTGGTACCCGCGTGGCCTGAATTTCTACCCCAAAGCCCACCAGGTCAATCTGCTGGGTGAACATCAGGGCCCCATCGACGGCGCCCATATCGGCGATGCAGTCGGCAAAACGGTCTATTTCGGCTGCCAGGGTCAGCAGCTCCGCGTCGCGCGAGCACTGGAAGTGCGCCCAGCTCAACTCGCCCAGCTCCAGCGAGCGCCGCACGCTGGCTTGCACCAGGGTTCGGAAGCGGGGGCGCCAGCAGCCGGTACTTGGGCCGCAGTATGCCGCCCGGCGCGGTCAGCGCGGCTACCCGATGCGTGGGCACCAGCACCCCGTGGCCGCTGGCCCGCGAGCGCGTGAGGGCCCGGCGCCGCATACGCAGCACAAACCGGATAATGCGTTATTCCTGCGTGCGCTTCCATTCCAGGCCAGCCGCCGCCGGCCCCGCCAGTTGCTGATTCTCAAAAAATCATTCCTCGCCCCAGGCCATCGGAAACTGCAAAAAGCCGTGCCCGTCGATGCGCCCGCGCTGCAAGGTGAGCAGGCGCTGGCTCCCGTAATAAAACACGAGGCTACCCGGCCCACTCACCTGCACCAGCAGCGCCGGCGGGGCCGCGGCCACTGCCTGGCGCGAGTTATCGGGCACCCAGTCCCATTCGTGCCCACTAAAAAGCATCCCCCACAGCCGGAGCTGCCCGTCGGCCGCGGCCTCCACCGCCAGCAGGCTACCGCTGTGCTGCACGGCCGGGCGCAGCCAGCGCACCTCCTGCTCGTTCCAGGCCCGGACCTCGTCAAAGCGCACCAGGTGAAAATCCGTTAGCGCCTCCGGTTGGGCCTGCGCGGCCAGCACGGCGTGGCACTCTACGGGCCGGCCCTCCTCAGAAAGCAGGCTGGCCTGGTAAAGCACCGAGATGAACCGCGTAAGCACCTCCGGCGTCGGCAGCGGCGTGGCCCCGGCCGGCCAGCGCAGCCGCGGGGCGGCGGCCAGGTCGCTTGGGTAGTAGTGGGTGGTCATTAGCGCGAGGTTACGCGAAGTAAACGACTATGGACTGTAAGTCCATAGGTTTGAAAGCGAATGGAATTCGGCGGTTTCGGCTAAAGCCGACTGAAAGACCGCCACTGAAAGTGGGCTACTCCAGAATGAAATTCTCCTTCTTTCCAGAAATTAAGTGGTTATCTATGCGAAACTACTTTGTGCTGCAACAGCCGCCAATCTTTCAAAGATGAGTAGCAACTAAAGTCTTGCCCTGAAGGGCAGAGCTTTAACTAGCGTGCTTGAAAAGTAAAAAGAGGTTACGCAAAGCAAGAGCAACGTGCCCGCTAGCTTTGCGCAACCTCTTTCTACTTCGCGTAACCTCGCGCGCTACCCCTTGGCTGTCAGCGTAATGTACGGAATAATACATTCCTCCAACGATACGCCGCCGTGCTGGAACGTGTCCTTGTAGTAGTTCACGTAGTAGTTGTAGTTGTTGGGGTAGGCGAAGAAATAATCGCCGAGCGTGAAGACGTAGGCCGTGCTCACATTTTCGCGGGGCAGGAAAATGCTTTCCGGCTTGCGCACCACGTAGATGTCGCGGCTCTCGTCGAAGCCCAGGTTGCGGCCGTGCTTGTAGCGCAGGTTGGTGTTGGTGTTGCGGTCGCCCACGATTTTATAGGGGCGCTTCACCCGAATCGTGCCGTGGTCAGTCGTAATGATGAGCTTGCCCTTTTTCTCCGAAATAGTCTGGAGCATCTCGTAGAGCGGCGAGTGCAGAAACCACGAGCGCGTGAGGCTGCGGTAGGCGCTTTCGTCGGCGGCCAGCTCGCGTATCATCGCCATATCGGTGCGGGCGTGCGAGAGCATATCCACGAAGTTATAGACGATAACGTTGAGCTTATAGTTGTTGTGCAGGTTAGCCATTTTACCCAGTAAGTCCTTGCCCGCCTGCAAGTTAGTTATCTTATGGTAGCTGTGCTTGGCCTTCTGGTTGTTGCGCTGGAAGTTGATTTCCAGGAACTCGGCCTCGTGCAGGTTTTTGCCCTCCTCATCCTCGTCCCACACCCACAGGTTGGGATATTTTTTCTGGACTTCGCCGGGCATCATACCCGCGAAAATCGAGTTGCGGGCGTAAGCCGTAGTGGTGGGCAAAATGCTGTAGTACAACTCCTCCGAATCAACGGTAAACAGCTCGGCGATAATGGGTTCGAGCACCTTCCACTGGTCGTAGCGCAGGTTGTCGATGAGCACGAAGTACACCGGCGTGTCGCCGGTCTGCTTCATCAGCGGAAACACTTTTTCCTTGAACAGCTGATGCGACATCAGCGGCGCGTCCTTGTCGCGGCCGTTCACCCAATCTTCGTAGTTCTCAATGATGAAGCGGCCGAAGTAGGTATTAGCCTCGTCCTTCTGCATGTTGAAGACCTCGGCCATACTCTTGCCCTCAGTTTCGTTGATTTCCAACTCCCAGTACACAAGCTTCTTATACACATCTACCCATTCCGACGGCGAGAGGCGGTCGGAGAGCTGCATCCCCAGCTGGCGGAAGTCGCGCTGGTAGCCCGAGTTGGTAGCCTCCGTCACCAAGCGCTTGTTATCCAGCACTTTCTTCACCGATAGCAAAATCTGGTTCGGGTTGACGGGCTTGATGAGGTAATCGGCGATTTTCGCGCCGATGGCACCTTCCATAATGTGCTCTTCCTCACTCTTGGTAATCATCACGACGGGCACCGTGGGGCGCACTACCTTGATTTCGGTGAGGGTTTCGAGGCCGGTGAGGCCGGGCATGTTTTCGTCCAGAAAAACCAGGTCGTAGGTATGTTCCTGCACCTCCTCGAGGGCGTCGGCCCCGGAGTTGACGGGCGTCACATCGTAGCCTTTCTCCTTGAGAAAGAGGATGTGCGGCTTGAGCAGGTCAATTTCGTCGTCGGCCCAAAGAATGGAGTAGCGTTGCATAGGCAAGGGCGCGCCGGTGGGGGCGCGCGGCGGGAAAAGGTAGCGGTAGCGGTACTAACGGCGGCCAGCCCCGGCTTGGTATGCGGGCGGGGGTAGGCGGGCCGTCCGTAGCTTTACCGGAAAACCGGGGTTTGGGTTCCTGAATGCGGAGCTTAGTCGGCCAATTGGCCCCAAACACCGGCCAACGACCCGCCACCCGCCCGTTGGGCCGCGCCCACCTGCGATGAATAAAAAGAAGATTTTCAACGACCCGGTGTACGGGTTCGTGACCGTGCCGACCGAGCTGCTGTTCGACCTCATCGAGCACCCGTACTTCCAGCGGCTGCGGCGCATTCAGCAGCTGGGGCTCACTAACTTCGTGTATCCGGGGGCGTTGCACACGCGCTTTCACCACGCGCTGGGCGCCATGCACCTGATGCAGCTGGCCCTGCGCACGCTCAAAGACAAGGGGGTAGGGATTTCGGCGGCCGAGGGCGAGGCCGCCCAGATTGCCATTCTGCTGCACGACGTTGGCCACGGCCCGCTCTCGCACGCCCTGGAAACCAGTATTTTCCAGGACGTGCCCCACGAGCAGCTATCGCTTTATCTGATGCAGCGGCTCAACGAGCAGTTTGGCGGCAAGCTGAGGCTGGCCATTGAGATGTTTCAGGGCAGCTACGGGCGCGAGTTTTTTCACCAGTTGGTTAGCTCCCAGCTGGATATGGACCGGCTCGACTACCTCAACCGCGACTCGTTTTACACCGGCGTGCAGGAGGGTAGGCCGGGCGCCGACCGCCTCATCAAGATGCTGCAAGTGGTGGGCGAGCGCCTGGTGCTGGAAGAAAAAGCCGTGTACTCAGTCGAGAATTTTCTGGTGAGCCGGCGGCTGATGTACTGGCAAGTATATCTGCACAAGACAGTTACGAGCGCCGAGCAGATGGTTATTCGCACCATGCAGCGCGCCCGCGACCTGGCCCGCGCCGGCGTGCCGGTGCCGGGTAGCACCTGCCTCACCTTCTTCCTGGGCCACGCCGTGACGCTGGCCGAGTTTGAAACCAATACCGGCATCCTGAATCACTTCGTGGAGCTGGATGACACGGACATCTGGTCGGCCATCAAAAGCTGGAAGGGCCACCCCGACAAGGTGCTGAGCTTCCTGGCCAAGAGCCTGATAAACCGCCAGTTGTTCAAGATTATCATCGCCCCCGAGCCCTACGACGAGGAGTTCCAGCTGGGCATCGTGGAGCTGATTGCCGAGCGCTTCGACCTCACGCCCGAAGATGCCCGGCAGCTGATGATAACCGGCCGCCTCAGCAACACGGCCTACGACCCGGCCAGCCACGAAACCATCAATATCCTCACCAAGCTCGGCAAGGTCGTGAACGTGGTGGAGGCGTCGGACTTGCCCAATATTCGGGCGCTGAGCCAGAAAGTGCAGAAGTATTATATCTGCTACCCCAAGGAAATTTTGCGGGATTAGCTGAATAGCGGGGCTAGTTCCAACTCGATGCCAGTGGCGGGGTCCACCAGCGTGTCGTGGCGATTGAACGATTGGTAATTACCAACCTGAGTGGTAACTACGATTTGCATAAATTCGGGTACTACAATCCAACAGGATTTGACCCCCGCTTGTAAGTACTGACGCGCTTTTTCCACTAACTCAGAAACGTGCTGCGAAGGCGACAGAATTTCAACTGCAATGAGCGGCAATTCAGTCATAGTAGTCTTGTCGTGCGCTAAAAAGCTATCCGAACCAGCAAATACCGCTAAGTCAGGTATCAGCCTTTCGCCTAGAATACTGACGTTTAGCTCAGGCATAACGTAGTACGTACCCTCGTAACGTCCCTCTACCTGGTACATGATGCGCTTTTGCAGCAAGGCGTGGTTCCAGGTGGGCATAGGCTTTCCGCGTTCCAGCTCGTAATCAGATTTGACGATTTCCAGCGTTTCCATAAGGGTAGGGCTTTTGCCAAATATAACGCGCAAGCCGCCTATTTCTGCACGAATTTCTTGCGCAGCTCGCCGATTTGCTCCTTGAATTTCCGGTCCGAGTCAATCAGGTCCGACACCGTTTGCACCGAGTGGATGACGGTGGCGTGGTCCCTACCCCCGAAGTGATAGCCGATGGTTTTGAGCGAGTGGTTGGTGTGCTCCTTGGTGAAATACATGGCCACCTGCCGGGCCGTAACTATCTCTTTCTTACGGGTTTTTTCCTTCAGCAAGGCCACGGGCACGCTAAAGTAGTCGGCCACCGTTTTTTGGATAAAATCGACGTTGACCTCGGCCTCCACTTCCTCGATGATGTGGCGCAGGGCGCCTTTGGCCATTTCGAGGTCGATATCGCGGCGGGTTAATACGCTCTGGGCCAGCAGGGTCGTGAGCACGCCTTCGAGCTCGCGCACGTTGGTGGGCACCGAGTGGGCCAGGTACTCGACCACCTGCGGCGCGATTTCCATGCCGTCCTGCTGGGCCTTGTTCTGGATGATGGCGATGCGCGTCTCAAAATCGGGGCTCTGCACGTCGGCCGTGAGGCCCCACTTGAAGCGCGACAGCAGGCGGTCTTCGAGGCCGCTGAGCTCGCGCGGGGGACGGTCGGAGGTCATCACAATCTGCCGGCCGCCCTGGTGCAGGTGGTTGAAGATGTGGAAGAACATCTCCTGCGTCTTGCCCTTATTGGCCAGAAACTGTACGTCGTCGAGGATGAGCACATCCACGAGCAGGTAGAAGTTAGCGAAGTCCTGCACGGCGTTGCGCTGCAGGCTTTCGATAAACTGGTTCGTGAATTTCTCGGCCGAGACGTAGAGCACGAATTTCTCGGTGTTCGTGGCCTTAATGTGGTTGCCGATGGCCTGCACGAGGTGCGTTTTGCCCAGCCCTACCCCACCGTACACCATCAGGGGGTTGAAGGCGGTGGTGCCGGGCTTGTTGGCCACCGCGAGGCCGGCCGAGCGCGCCAGGCGATTGCAGTCGCCCTCCACGTAGTTCTCAAACGTGTAGGTGGTGTTGAGCTGCGAGGGCACGATGTTGCGGTCCATCGTTTTGACGGCCTCGAAGGGGTTGCGCAGGGTGTTGGCGGCCACCTGGGCGGCCGTGGCGGTGTTGCCGCCGGGCACCAGGTGGCGCGCCTGGGCCACCGGCCGATTGGGCTGAATACCGCCGGGCGCCGTGCCGTAGTTGGGGCCGGGGCTGCTTTGGCTGCCGGGGTTCGAGAGGCTGGGCGCCGTTTTGCGAGCCGGCGGCAGGTGCATGGTTTTGGCCGAAGCCTGGGCGTTGCCCTGGTCCACGACTACGCTGTACTCGAGGCGGCCTTCGGGGCCAAGCTCCTGGTAGATAGCGCGCTTGAGCTCTTCTACGTAGTGCTCTTCGAGGAATTCGTAGAAATAGACGCTGGGTACCTGAATGGTGAGCACCTTGCCTCGCAGCTCGACGGGCACGACGGGCTCGAACCAGGTACGGAAGCTCTGCTCCCCCACCTCAGCGCGGATAACACGCAGGCAATTAGCCCAAACAGTGCGAAAATCCTGCGACATGAGGTGAGAAGAGAGAGAAGCGGCTGGGTAGGCGGCGGCGAAAAAAACCCCTCCAAATCAGGCCATAGAAAAAGCCGGCCCGACTTGGGGGGGGCAAATTTGCGCAAAAACCAGCAGACAAAAAAGCCGCCAAATGCTTGCTTTTGTCGAGCTGCTAGCAGGTAGCGCCCACGGGCAGCACCAGCGCCCCGGTAGCCCGCACGGGCTGGGCGCCACGGCGCAGGTCGTAGTCGATACGGCCGAGGTTGATGCCCGACCAGCCGACCTGGTTAATCAGCGTTACGTGGCCATTGGGGCCGGTTATGGGCTCGGGGGCGGGCATAAAGGTGTGGGTGTGACCGCCCAAAATCAGGTCGATGCCCCCGACCTGAGCGGCTAATTTGCGGTCGTCCATTTTTTCGCCTTCGTACTTATAGCCGAGGTGCGAGAGGCAGATAACCATGTCGCAGCGCTCACGCTGGCGCAGCTGCTGCACCTGGGCCCTGGCCACAGTTACGGGGTCGAGGTACTGGGTAGTACCGAAATTTTTATCGGCCACCAGGCCTTTCAATTCGATACCCAGGCCGAAGACGCCGATGCGCGCGCCGCCCTTCTCAAACACCTTGTAGGGCGCGAAGCGGCCGGCCAGCGGCGTGCCGCCGAAGTCGTAGTTGGCCACCAGGAAGGGAAAACCGGCGTTGGGCAGTTGCTTTTGCAGGCCTTCGAGGCCGTTGTCGAAGTCGTGGTTGCCGAAGGTGCTGGCGTCGTACTTCATGCGCGACATCAGCTTGTACTCCAGCTCGCCCTGGAAGAAGTTGAAGTACGGCGTGCCCTGCCAGATGTCGCCCGAGTCGAGCAGCAGCACGTTGGGCTCCCGCTTGCGCACCTGGTCGATGAGGGCCTCGCGCCGGGCCATGCCGCCCAGCCCGGCCCACTGCGGCGCGTTGTCGGGGAAGGGCTCGATGCGCGAGTGCATATCGTTGGTGTGCAGAATGACCAGGCGGGCCGGGCCGCTGGCGGCCTCCGCTACCAGGGTAGGGCCGAGCAGGCTGAGGCCAGCCGTGCCGAGCAGAGATTGCTGAAGGAAGGAACGTCTTTTCATTTAACATTTAACAGTTGTTCTGTACCGACAACAATCTGCTTTTCTAAAAAGTGAAAAGCAGCTCTTTTCATCACTCCTTTTTTATCTAAGTAGTTCAGTAGAATTGATTTTGCAAAAAGGCGGTCATGCTGAACGCAGGGAAGCATCTCTACCGCATCATCCGCGCCGTTCAATAAGGCGAGCGAGAT
>JAABUN010003944.1_pt1 | contig 21426 bp, 27 predicted proteins | sample 5559311 | NCBI WGS metagenome assembly JAABUN01 (sample SAMN10711877, study PRJNA513370) | rock metagenome | isolation source: Antarctica rocks | place: Antarctica: Victoria Land, Siegfried Peak sud
AGCTTAAAGGCTTCCTCATGCCCCGGCGGTGTTACGACACTCTTGAGCAACTCAAAGCCGCTCTCACGCTCGGACTCAAAGCTCTGGATGTTATCAATGTCTAAACCTTAGCCGGGAGATACTTAGCTACCGCCAGGTAGAGCCGTAAGCCAAAGACAAAGCAGCGTTTAGGAGAGACATAAACGTCTTGATTAGCGAGGTGGTCATAGCACTGCTGGGCTGAGCGGGTTTTTCCCTTAGAAGCTGTGCGAGACGGGCCAGGCCATGATCTATGCGCTCATGAGCCGCCTGATGCTGAGAAGACTTGCCCGCGACTGACCCTTCTCGCACAGCTTCTAGTACACCGTCAAGCAATATATGAGTCATACTGAGGGATGCCCAAGAAAGTTCACCTTGTGAAGCTGACGTCTGAGGAGCGCAAAGCGCTAGAGGCGTTGACGCGTAAAGGGGAAGTCCGAGTGCGGGTGTATAAGCGCGCCTGCATTCTGCTGTTGGCTGACGAGGGATTTAAGGACACTGAGATTGTGAAGCGAATAGGTAGTAGCCGAGCGACCGTCTCACGTATCCGTGAGCGCTACACCCGCAAGGGAGTGCATGGCGCGGTGACCGAGCAGTCGCGTTCGGGTCGGCCCAGCACCTTTGACGGCGAAGTTCGGGCCAAGCTCACCGCCTTAGCGTGTAGCACAGCGCCCGAAGGTCGGTCCCGCTGGGACTTGCGGCTATTGGCGGACAAAGCGGTTGAGCTAGGCTATGTCGAGGACATCTCCCACGAAACGGTGCACAACATACTTAAAAAAACGAGTTCCAGCCGCACCGCAAAAGGCAATGGTGCCTGAGTGACATCACCCCACTGTTTTTGTGGAAGATGGAGCAGGTACTTAAACTCTACGCCCGACCCTATAACCCCAAGCGCCCGATGGTGTGCTTTGACGAACGACCTTGCTTCTTAATTGGTGACGTGGTGCTGCCCCTGCCCATGACCGCAGGTAAACCCAAACGCGAGGATTACCACTACAGCAAACATGGCTCATGCTCACTGCTCATGGCTTTTGAACCGCTGACCGGCAGGCGGTGGGCGAAGGTCTACAGCCAGCGCACCGCCAAAGAGTACACCGCCTTCATGCAGTACCTCAGCGCTCAGTTTCCCGAAGCCGAACACATCGAGCTCGTACAAGACAACTTAAATACCCATCAGGGCGGCTCGTTCTACGCCCATCTCCCTCCCGAGGATGCGTTTGCTTTAGCCGAGCGCTTCACGATGCACTTCACCCCTAAAGGCGCAAGCTGGCTCAATATGCGGGCAGGCCCGGTAGGTGCTGTTTTGCCCAAGACGATCGAAATCGAATTCTCGGTCTTGTCCAAGCAGTGCTTAGACCGCCGTATCCCCGACCCAACACAGCTCGAGCATCGCACGGGGTCGGGTGTGGCAAGCCGAGTACATGTTGAGCGCGATGCGCGATCAGGTGCTGGCCTTGGCGTGCTTGCGGCATGATGTGCCCGTACATGAGGGCCGGGGCCTGGACGACCTGCCGCCGGACGTCACCGTTCCGCTCGCCGAGGCGCTCGTCCGTTCGCTCGAGGTGGCCGAGCTAAGGCGGGCGTTCGAGGTGACGACCGCCGCGCTGCTCGGGGAGGCCGAGCGGTTCGACGCTGAGGTTGCAAAACGTCTTGCTGGGCCGCTGGAGGTGCTGGTCGGCTGATCGGCTTTCTGGCACGCTCCTCTATCAGCTCGAGCGCGTCGTCTAAGCTCTCGGACACTTGACTCCTCAAGCAAGTATAAAAGGGGGCGATTAAGCCCCCATAAGTTCCGGAAACAGCATCCCCACCCCGGCACTCACCTTTTTACGCTTGCCGCTCGAGCCTAGCGTTACCGGAGTGTCGGTGAAGGCGACCCTTACCACCGGCTGAGCACCGACATCCTGCGCGAAGACGGGCGGCGTTTCGACCCTTGGCAATGCGCCGAACAGGTCGTCGAGGGCGTCGAGCACGCTCTGTTCCACGGACGGCAGTTCAGTGATGAAGTCGTCCTCTTCGCCGTAGGCGCTGCTGAGGTCGACAATAGGGCTGTCTTCGTCCCCAGCGATGAGCGCTTTGGCGAGCGAGAGCATGAGATCGTCCTCGGCCATGCTTACTAGACCACTCTCGACCAGTTCGCCCTCGAGTGCCAGACTTGCCTGCGCCTTCTTAGCGACGAGCCCCAGCGCCTGGGTTTGGAGGGTTTCCTCATACGCTAAATGGATGACCTTGACGGGTTGCTCCTGCCCGATCCGCCAGCTTCTGCGTGAGGCTTGGCGAAGCGTATAGACGCTGTATTCGGTCTGGTAGAAAACAAGTGTTGGGAACGCGATGAGGTCTAAGCCGGTCTGCACGATGCGGGGATGGCAGATCAACACGTCCACACCCTTCTCGACCTCTTTTGCCACCCATGCCTCGCGCTTCTTGGCCTGCACGGTATGGGACTTCAAGACCGCGACCCTGAGACCATCGCGCTCAAGCAGGCTCGAGAGACGTTTGGTGATGTCCCTACGTTCTGTTCCCTGCACGAAGACCATCAGCCTGCGGCCTCTACGCTTCTCGTCCTTGGCGATGTCGATAAGGCGTTGCTCTTTGGGATAGACGACCGCATCATCCAGGGCTTCGGCAGCAGCCACGAGATACGGTGCCCCAACCTTATCGGTGGTGAAGACCGCTTCCTCACGCCAAGGGGTGTCGGGATGGTGCAGCAGGCTTTGAAGATACGCCCCTAAGAGCTTTTTGCTGCCGCACGCGAGTTGCGCTTGCACCTCGGCGGCCAGTTCCGCTTTGAAGGCCCGGTGTACCTCCCTCTGCTCCTCGGCCATCCGGAGTATCTCGATTTCCTCGTGATATGGCGGTAAGGCGGTTGCTACATCGGTCAGCCTCATGAAGATCGTATTGAAGAGCAGATGCGGCAGCAGTGCCGGGGACAAGCCGGGGCGCTCTCTGACCGTGGCGGTCTTTTTGCGACGGCTTACCCGCCCGTCCTCGCCGCCTTCCGAATCTTCTCGAGTGGTGCGCTCCAGAATGCCGTAGTGTGCCACGAAGCGCTGCTCGTCGTGGTAGCCGTAAGACGAACGAATCTGCGGTGAGAAGCGTTGCAGTAGAAAATGTAAGTTGCTCGCATACCCGCCGAATAACGTCCCCGTCAGCGCGAGCGTGTGGGGGATGCTGGCCGCCAAGGCACCGGCGGCAATACCCTGGGCTGAGCCCCCGCTCTTCATCTCATGTGCCTCGTCGATGACGAACAGCTCGAAGAAGCCCGGCAACTTCTCGGCGATGTAATGGCCCAGGGCGTAGCGTCTCGGTCCCCTCGGGTCGGCCTGCCAGAGCTGCTCCCCACAGCAGGTGCAGGTCCGGCGCTTCTTGGCCAGCTCATCGTGCGTGAGTAAGCCCTCGGGCGTCTCGAGCACCTCACCGCAACTGGGGCAGGAGGGGTACGAGAACGTCGACCAGTGACCCAGATCGTCCTTGAGTCGCTTTTTCCTCATGACGTAAGCGGGACGCCAAGCGTGCGAGAGCTTGGCCCTTTCTCTTGAGAGGATAGCGAAGAGCGGTCCTGTGCCGACCTCCCAGCGCAGCGCCTCGATCTGGGTGATGCTTTCCAGGATGCGGGTCCTTGCTCCCGGCACGGTCTCGTGGACTTCCCTGGCCCACTTCTCGACGAGGTGCGGGGGGCACATGACCAGGGTGCGCTGCATCCCTGCCTTGTAGGCGCTGGCGATGCTACAGAAGGACTTGCCCGTGCCCATTTCACCGACGAGCAGGGTGTTGCGGTGCTCTTTGAGCGATAGAGCTACGGCGGTGATGGCTTCGGCTTGACGCCCGAGTGGTTGACGCAGAAGTCCTGGTGTGGCCTCAGCGCGGGTGACGAGCGGTGGGTAGGCGTCGGTGACAGCCTGGGTGATGCCCACTTTATAGGTCTCGAGAAAGCTGGCGAGGGACATCTCAGAGTCGGTTAGTGTATGAAGCAAGGTCACAGTTCCCCTCCTTCCCACGCTTTTGCATCCCAGCGGGAGGCGCTTCTTCGTGTTTAACTCAGCGTCGCCTCTAACGCGCTCAGAGCTTCGGTAGCTGGGCAGGCGTAGGTCTCCACCCCGTTACCCGCGTAGAGAAGCCCCAGGAGCGCCCCGTCGTGTGCCGCGACGATGGCAGAGCCCGAGTCGCCGCCGCTCGAGAACAGCGTGCCCATAAGCCCGCGCACCGCGAACGAGCGCCGGAAGTACGCCTCGCCAGCGTCGTAGCCGACCGGCCCTGCCTCGACCAGAACGGCGCTGACCTGACCGCGGGTGAGCCCGGTCGTGCGACCCACCTTGTAGACGCGTTCGCCGAGCTGTGGCTCTCTTACCGAGCCGGGCGCGCGTACCGGGTGATGGGGCAGGTACGCTCGAAGGTGGTCCACTCCCGCTGTCAGCCGTGCGGTGGCCGCGTCCACGACGTTGACGCCCTCGTCCATCCCCAGCTGCCCTTCCGGGGTGAAGGTGAGCGGCACGAACGCGCTGAGTTCAGCGACGACCTGCTCGAGTACCAGCTCAAGGGCACCGGGCTGCTGGATGCGGTCGCCGAGGTGCGCGCCGTTCTCGCCCGCGAGCACGTGGTTGTTGCTCAGCATCTGCACCGCGCCTCCCCTAAGAACAAAGCAGCCCAGGGTGCCCACGGTGCGGTAGCCGTTGCCCACGCTGCCGTCGCGGACGTCGTGGGTGATGTTCTGCACCTGAAGGCCAAGGCGTAGCGGGCGCTGCTGCTCCTGCTCGGGGAGCGATGCTGCCTGTGCCTGCGCGCCGGGAATCTTGTAGAGCGGCACGAGTGGATGCACGGCCTCTTCGACCCGCAGGGGAAGTCCCTCGACGTGCCTCGGCAACTTCGTAGCCTGTGCCCGCAGGGTGGTACGCCGCACCGCAAGGAGTACAGGTTGGCCGCGGCGCACGGTCAGTCCGACCGTATGGATGTCGGGGTCCTGGGCGGCGATCTCCCTGGCAGCCAGCTGAACGGTCGGTTGCAGTTCGGCGAAGTCCACAGTACCTCCAAGAAGAACCCCGGTAGGATCGCTACCGGGGACACGAGCAGGATTCAGTTTAGCGCGAGGCAAGTGCCCGTATCGGTTTGTAGTCGCGTCTGACGAGCACCTCGACCTGCTGGCCGTCCACCTCGAGGCTGGGGGCGACCTCCACGGTGCTGCCTTCGGGCAGGCGCACCTCCACGGCCAGGTCGCCCGGGTGCGTGGGATGACCGACGACGCCGACACTGCACGGGCCGTCGTACGACGGGAGTAGCCTGCGCTTGAGTGGCGTCTCCCCAAGCGCTTGCATCAGGGTGTTCATGGCCGCAGTGTAGCCGATAGGCGGGCCTCGAGGTGTACTCCCCTCATCACGCCACCTCGATGAGTTCAGCCGTGTCGAGGTCTAAGGCTGTCACTTCAGTCTTGATCACGTCGCGTTCTACGTGCTTGGTGCCCTTATCGTCCTCTTCGTCGTAAGAGACGACTTGCTTATAGACTCTGCCCCGTACCAGCAGCCTGCGTCCATCCGCTTCTACAAGAGTGTTGTTCAGGAGTCCCGACGCCATCATCAGCGCCACGTGCCCCTTTCTTAAAGGCAGCGGCGGTCGAAACGTTTGCGGGTCGGGTGGGCTCAGCAGGTCCCAGGCACGACGCCAGCAGCCTTTGGTTCTGGCCTCGGCGACGAGCACCTCCGGGTCCTGCCCGGTGAGGTAGAGCTGTGGGGTGTCTTTCCCTTCCGGCACGACGTAGCGGGCACAAGCTAACGAGAGGTCGCCTGCTACCTCGGGCAACGACGAGGGGTATGAGGGTGTCGCTCGTTTGACGCCGAACACCACGACTTGCTTGAAGGCGTCGTAGTGCTCTTCCGGGAAGCGGTAGATGCTCAGGTTCTCAAACTGCGCGGTGAGGGTGCTCTGGTATTCTGGCAGGTACTTCTCGGGCACCACGTACACCAGTATCCCGCCGGGCAGCAGGGCGCATTGCCAGTGCCACAAGAACGTCAGCTCGAGCCGCTTGCCGTCCGCTTGATCGTACGGAGGGTTCAAATAAAGCAAGGAAAAGCTGCCCCTGGCTTTAGCTTTCAAGCTGTCACCGACGAGGACGTTATCGAGTTCCAGCACCGCCTGCTGAGCGCGCTCGTGTTCCAGCTCGACGCCGTGGGTGGTGTTGCGCGCGTACCCCTGCATGGCGAGGCGGACCTTCTCGAGCGCCTCTCCCGTGGCACAGCAGGGGTCCAGGAGGTGCGAGTTGCCCTTTGTAACGAGGCACGAGCCGATGAGCCGCGCCACCTCCAGAGGAGTCGGGTAGAAGCCTGCTTTTGCCTGTCCTTCAAGTCTCATGATTCACCCTTATCTCGGGCATTTCACCCGCCAGTAACGCCTGCCTGACCTCCGTCTCGAGGTTATGCACCGACAGGTTCACTTCATAGGCGTGCAGCCGTCTTGAGGACATCTGCTCGACCATGCCGTTACTCAGCGCGTGCTCCCAGAGCCAGTCCCGCCAGTCCCTGTGCAGGGGCAGGCGCAGCATCCGGGTGAGGACGGTGTAAAAGCGTGCGGGCAGCTCCTCTTCTCTTTCGCACAGCACTAGCTCACCATTGAGCAGAGCCTTGGATAAGAGCAGGCCGTGGAACGCGCCGGAGGGTAGGCGCTCGGTCAAGAGCTTGCCACCCTCCAGGGTGTTCATGCGGGCAGCTCTGACCTGCTGCCCCATGTCGAGGTAGGCTGCCTCACCCTTCATGAGCCGAGCCCAGACGGCTTTCACAGCTTCTCTCGAGCCAGCTAGAGAGAGTACGTGGACGTAACTCTCCTTGCGGTTGGAGAACACGGCTTCTTCGACTGAGCAGCGAAAGCCCTTGATCTTGATGATGGGAACCATGCCTCTCCCTTTGTGGCCGGGATGCACCCGTTTAAGATCACGAAAAAAGGGAGCTGCCCGCAATGGGCAGCTCCCAACCCTCTTGCTTTAGAACGGCAGGTGTTGCTCCGGCGGGAACTCCTCCTCATGGTTGGTCGAGCGCTTACGCTCCGGCTGCGCCACCTGCTTCGGCTTGGTCGCCGAACTGCTCTTGGCGGGACCGCTCGAGATGAAGTGCGCCCGCTCGAGGTCTACCTTGGTGCCGTAGCGTTTGTTGCCCTCCTTGTCCTCCCACGACTCGTTGACCAGCCTGCCCACGCCGATAATGCCGCTTCCTTTAGCTCCTTCGGCGAGCGTGTCGGCCAGTTCGCCCCAGGCTTGCAGGTCGAAGTAACCCACCTTCTCCTCGGGTTTCCCTTTGGAGACGTCTCCAACCGAAGGTTGAAGCCTACGGAAGCGTTCGTTCACCGCCACGGAAAGCCGCACCACGCTGTTGCCGGTTGGCAGTTGCCGGTGGTCGGGGTCTCGGGTCAGGTTGCCGCCGATGGTGACGCTGTTCAGCCCGCCCACCAGCACCGGCTGGCCGCGGTTATCGTCCTCGGTGACGAAACGACCGCTAAGCGTTTGGATGGTCTCGATGACCGTCTCGACCGTGCTGCGCTTCTCACCATCGACCTCGTACGAGCGGTACTCGAGCCTGCCGTGGACGGAAACGATGTCGCCTTGCTGGAGGCTCTCGGCGAGCGCTTCGGCGTACCCCCCGAAGGCTTTGCAGCGGTTATAAAACGCGGGGTGCTTGACCTCACCTTCGGCGGTGAGGATGTCGCTGCGACCCGCTACGGTTAGCTCGAGGATGGCGAGCCCGCCGGGGGTATAGATCAGGTTGGGCTGGTTGGCGACGGAACCGATGTAGTGCGTACTGTTGATACCTAACATTGTTTCCTCCAAGGAGTGAAGTACCGAGTGTCTCCCGGCTGAAGCTTGTTTGCACCGCCAAGGTGCATTTCTATGGCTTTGTGGTTTTACACATGGATGTAAAACTGTGGTTCGACCACGTTGTGTTCGTGCCTTACCCGACCTCGTGAGTTATACAGTCAGGGGTCCGAACCGCTTCCGCCGCTCTTGAGGGGTCATGCCCGACACCAGAAACTCGATGTAGCCGTGCTTCAGGTCCGGCATGGCGACGCACATGCTTTCACCCTCAAGCCAGCGCTCGAGCTACTCGTAGGTGGCCGGGATGTCCATGTTGTTGAGCTGGCCCGTAAACAGGCTTTTTGTTTGTACGCGCAGCACGTCCGCCACCCCCAGATCAGAAAGGCTTAGCTCCCGAGAGCTCGTTTGGCCCGGCGCGGTGCTAGGGGTTACTCACCGCAAGGTTTTCTGCTCGCTCCCGTGTAGGCCAGACCAAACGAAAAAAAGCTGGTCCGGGGTCTTCCCGGCCAGCGGCGTAAAAAACTTAGTTTGAGGGTGTCTCGGGTTTGAGGGACAACCAGCGGGTGCCGTACCTTGCCGCGGCCCTTGTGTGGACCTTTCGGGCCGCCTCGAGTGAGGCAAAACGACGTGTTTTGCCCGACTTCCGGTAGAGGAGCACCCAACCCGTTGATGCCCGGCTCACGCCCGCATCCTCAAGGGGCGAGTGGCGGCCATGATGTCAGCCACCTGGCGGTTCATCTCGCCATCGCCGTCGTCGTGCTGCCACACGGCGGTGCGCCGGTCTGGTGAGAGTTGACGAGAGCGGGTCTCGGCCCGCACGTCCTCATCGCTCGAGTGTCCTGCTCGGGGATCGAAGCTGTAGACGACGTTATCCATCATCGGCACCATCCTTTCGTGACGATGCCCTGCGTAATGCTCGCGCTAGCGAGCGCTTCTTAACGTCTTGTGACCCTGCTTCTATCCTCGGTGGGTTAGCTTGCGTCGGGAATAATGCGCTCGGGCTTGAGCGACCTGACTTGAGCGTGCCGCTCGAGCGCCTCGGTCAGCTCCAGCGTCTTGAAGAGACCCGCCCTGTTTCTCAAGTGATTCGGGTTCCGAGCCACCTTGTCCCATATGGCGACGCTGGTTCTGAATGTCGCAGCCTGGTCATTTAAACAGTCTTTCTTGTCGAAAGAGATTAACGTGTACGTTTCCACCGATCTTTACGCCCCTTTCCACGGGTCCAGCAACGCCAGCGCGCTGCCCAGCGCCTGGGCATAGGCGCGGTAGGCAGCAGCACGCTCCCCTACGAAGTCGGCAAGGGAACTCGTATCCCCTCTACCAACCTTCTTGGTCTTCTGTGTAGGTGGGGCGTCCCCATGCCAACGCCGTGACTCCTGCTCGAGCCAGTGAGCCCGGCTGCTAAAGGCGTCGATCTGCGCTTCGATGAAGGCGCGTTCTGTACCGCGTTTGATTTTGGCAGCCCGCTCTACGAAGAGCTCATGCGGGTTGCACATGGCCCAGTTCTCAGCGTTGGCAAGGGATGGGGTCGTCACGCTACAGCCCAGCGCCGTTGTCAGTTCAGGTTTTGCTGCTCGACTCGTCTTGTCAGCAGCTTCTCGATGCGCCGGACGATCCCGTCGAGCTTGGCTTGCGCCTCGATGGAGTCGTCCAGGCTTACCCTAACGCCCCCCTCCGCTAGAATCTCTCCAGGCTGGCCGTTGCCGAGACGCTCGCGCACGAACGTCAGGCCCTGCACGTAGCCGCTGAGCTGCGCCACCTTGGTCTCCAGCGCCAGGTAGAGCGCCAGGTGGTCTTGTTGTAGGGCGCGGGCGCGTTCACCCTTGAGGCGCTCGAGGGCAATCTGGCAGTCTTCGAGGTTCCTGTCGAGGTCGGGGAGGATACCGTCGAACTCGTCCAGGTCATCGTGGTTGCCGCCCCCGAGAGGCCCACCCGCGAAAATGAACACGTCGTCGTCCTCCTCGTAGTAGACCTTGCGTTTGACGCCGCGTTCGTCCTCGATGACGAGCAGCTCGTCGTTCTCCTCGTCTGGTTTCATGATCTTCAGCATAAAGGTGTCTCCTCGGGCTGGTGTAGGAAAAGGGGAGAAGAACCTAAACTTGGTTTAGGTTTAGGTTCTTCGTCGACACCATAAGTGCCCGCCTGACGAATCAGGACTTAAGCAGCAGTCAAAGCCTTCTCAAGAGCCGCGAGTCCTTGAAGCTGTTCAGACATGCTTTTGGCACGCTTGGAAGCTTCGAGTCTGGCGGCAGCAAGGGCTCCGACAACACCTCTCGGTGCTTTACGATCACCCTCCTCGAGCTGCGTTTCGAGGAGAGAGACGATGGTCTCGGGAACGTCGCTGAGAGCGTGTTCCCTGACCTCGGCATCATCGGCGGCGAGAAGAGCTGCACGAGCTTTCTTCTCTTCACTGGCTTTCTCGGCCGTTTTGCGACCTTCGAGCCACTCATCCGACGGTGCTTTGTGGGGCCAGCGAGGACCGGAGGTGCGTTGTGCCTTTTGTGCCCTGACGCCTTTGCCAAGCTCCTTTGCCCAGTAAGCAGCACCCCCACCACGACCACATTTCTGCGGAGGCAGCGGCGGAACAAAGCTGCTTACAACCTCGGTCCCAGATTCCAGCTCGCTTAACGCACCCTGGTAGATCGCTTCGGTAGCCTCGGAGACAAGCTCGTCGGCACGCTCAGCTACAAGAGCACGTTCCTCGATATCGTCCTCGTCACCAAAGTGCGGTGATTCGAGTGGGTCGAGGTTGCGACTGGTGTCACGATGGAACCGGGCGTGCTCGAAGCTCGGGGCCGACGCGCCGTGTAGATGAACACGCCTTGACGGGTCCTTGGCGTCGAGTTCGGAGGCTTGTTCCGACGTGATGTCCGCCTTGTAACCAAGACGCTGAATCACCCGGAAGTCACGACCGCTGTTCTGCATGAAGTCGTCTTCCTCAAGTTCCCACGGCGCGACTTTGGTAAGGGTGAGCTTACCGGTCAGCGGGTGGGTGCGTTTGACGAGCGTCTGCCAGCCATTACGGGTGGCGGACTGTTCATCCCACAGCTCTTGCAGAATTTCCTTCAGGACGCGGCGGTGCTCGCTCTTGCAGCGGAGGTCCAGACGGCCACACGCTGCCGCAGGGGCGACCTCGTACAGCACGAACTTGGCGAAGTTCGCGTTTTTACGAAGCCGTTCTCCGAACTCTCTTCTGATCATCTGCTCGCGCGGATGCCGTTTGACATCTTTGCCAGCGGATGAGTAGAAGAAGAAGAGCACCATCTCCGAATTGACAAGGCGGCGGCATAGCCGCAGGGCGAGAGGGCGGATGTCTTCGGGGCAGATGAGCCGGATGCTGCCATCCATCACACCTGCTGCTTTCTTTCGTGCTTCCTGGGCGAACTTGGCGTCCGCCTGGTAGCGCTTGAGAAACCCGTCGACACTTTCGAACACGAACGTATCCTCCTGCTGGTTTTGCATAACTTTCCCCTTTCCTGACTTGAGTTCAGACAAGCCTGTGACGTGGTTGTTTGGCCTGTCTGCTGTGAGCGTAGCAGCCCCTGAAAATCTTGGAGCTGTTAAGGTTCTGGTGAGTGCAGCACGCAATAACTGGCGAGTGCGACATGAGGTTTGCACCCCGTAAGAGTTGGTGCTACACTCCAGGAGCATTGCGATCCTTCTGGATCGACTTGAGTTGCCAGGCGGAGGAGTTTTCGTGGTTGTTAACTTACCGCCTGGGCTTTTTTTGTCCTGACAACAAAACAGCCCCCGTGTGGGGGCTCGAGCGTCGACAAGTTTTCCGGCTAGCTCTCGAACAGCTCCTCGATGGTCAGCTGCCACTCTGGCACGACCTCACCGCCCTCGAGGGTGTCTTGCATCTCCAGTACCTTCACGTCGGCGTCGGGGGCATGGACGAGCACCTGCTGGGTACGCGGATTGACGACCACGACCATGCTTGAGCCCGCTTTCAGCCACTCGGCGACCTTCTCACTTACCTCGGTGTAGAGGTCGTTGGGCGAGATCACTTCGACGGCCAGGTCGGGCGCGCCGGGCCAGTAGCCTTGCACGGGTCCCACCTCGTCTAAACGCTTCTGGTTGATGAAAGCGACGTCGGGTGCGCGAACGGTGTCGGGATCGGTGGCGAGCTTGAAGCCGGTCGCTGCGGAGGTGACCCTGCCGAGCCCGTTTGCTCACACATGAACATTGAGGAGCGTCCCGAACTCCATTGCTAGGGTTCCGTGCTCAAATCCTGCGGGCGCCATCTTCTTCAGCTCCCCCTTTACTAGCTCGTAACGGTAACCGTCGCTTTGGAGGTGGAGGAGTTCGGCGGCGGTGGTGAGCTGTACCTGGGTGGTCACGTCTACCTCCTTTTGGTCCTCACAGTATAGGAGGAGCGAGCCTTAAAGGACAGGCTGCACGGAACGTGCGTTTCAGGTGGTGTTTCACGCTTTCTTCGAACTCGAAGACGATGCGCGCTTTGCTGCCTTAGTGTCCTACAACGCCGTCAACACGGCTTTCGACGGCCTGAGTAACGACCCTTCTTGCTGAGCCGCGAGGGTTGAAAGCCAGCGGAACAGGCTCTAGGTGATCTTCGTCCTAACCGGCGTCCCTTTGGTGTGTAGCCCAGTTGCGTATTCAGTTGAGGTTGCGCCCACCATGTTCTCCTTGCGTCTGCCTGACTTGCTCGAGCAACTCCTGTGTCTCGAGCCCTTTGAGCTTGATGAAGTGACCCAGCACACCGCGCTGTTCCAATTCATGGCGCAACCCGCTGAGCGGGGTTTGTAACAACATGATGTTCCCCATGTCGCCTACGCGCAGAGCGCGGGGACTGGTACTGCTGAGTTGCCCATTCGTCGGAGGTGTTTGTCATGTTCGCTTGTAAGCGCTGTGGGTGGTAGCTCATTACAGGCGGCAGGCTGTGGCTCACCACTCTTCGATGCCCTCGCCGACGACCTTATCAGCCATCTTGGCGTAGCGCCGGGCAGTGTCCACACTCGCCTGCCGCAGGTGCTGCGCCACCCGGCCCAGGTCTTTAAACTGCACGTACGTCCGCGTCCCTGCCCCGTGCCGCAGCCCGTGCACCTCCTTGCCTTTATACTCGATTCCTGAAAGCAGGCAAAGCTTCTGGAAGCGCTCGCGCGCACGGTAAGCACGGTAGGGGAGAACGAAGCCCTTCAGATCCGCGGCATCGCGTGGGCATTCGTGAAGCGTTTCGCGGAGGCGCTTCGTCATCGCCACGCGGGCGGTCTTCCCGCCTTTGCCCTGGCGCACCACCAGTTCTTTTGAGCGCCAGTCGATGTCAGGCCACCGTAAGGCCGCCATCTCGGCGATCCGCAGGCCTGCGTGCGCTCCCAACAGGACCATGACCCTGTCGGGCCCCTCGGCCACCCCGAGGAGCGCCTCGACCTCCTCGGGGGTGTACGCCCCGCGCTTCTCCCAGGCGGGCACCGGATCCTTGGCGACCTTGACGTTCTCGAACGGGCTCGCGGTCGTGGCGCCCGCCCAGCGCAGCGCCTTGTACAGGGCCCTGGCTGCCGCCAGCTTCGCCTGCACGGTGGCGGGGCTCAGGACTCTGGGTCCGCCCGAGACGGCGTCGCGCTTGGGCTCGCCCGTTAGGGGATCGCGCACGACTCTCGTCTCGAGCTGCCGCACCCACACGACGCCGGCGTCGCGGGCGGGCCGGAGCAGGTTCTCGCCCTCCCAGTCGCGCAGCAGGTCGCCTAAACCCCTGCGGTACGAGTCGCGGGTGCGCTCACTCACCGCCGAGCCTTTGGCGCCGTGTAGGGTGAGGTAGGCGTCGGTCAGGTTCCATAGCGCCTCGGCGTCACGGGCCTGGGCAGCGGCTACCGCCAAACGCCGGAGGTCGTCTGAAGGCAGGGACGCCCAGCGTACAGCCCGGTCGGTGGCATTCCCCTGGTAGAGCTCGAGGCCAAGGCCCGTCGCGTTGTCAAGCTGCTCGGTTTTAGCTTCTAGGGTTAGGTCTGCGGCCAGCGCCGCCTTCTTGAGGTTATTGAGCGCCTGCTTGCCGATGGCCCGAACGCGCTCCCGGGTGACGCCCAGGTCGCGGCCGACCTGCTCCAACGTTTCAGCGGTTGCCTCCTCTAACCCTAGGCTGCGAACGAGTACCTCACGCTGGCGTTCAGGCAGCGCCTCACCGAAAACCTCGAGGAGGTGCTCGAGCGAAGCGAGGCGCGCCGGTTCCTTACGGACCTCACCAAGGGTGGGCGTGCCGGCGTCCGAGTAGAGCGACCTGAGGGCGAGCTCGAGCTGATCCCTTTGTTCGGGCGTGAGCTGGGTGGGCTCGAGCTTACTCATCGCCCACCTGTTGGATGAACCAGTGGTCGAGAGTCCGAACTCGCTTTTACTTGATCAGTTGTTGTGCTGACTCCTATATATAAGGTGTAGCGGCTTACCACGTCGTACCTCTCTTCCGTTTGTCAATACTACCAAGATAAGGCTAGTTAGATGGGGGAATAACTCAATCATAAAGTGATAGGCCAAGCATACAAACCCATACTCCTCAAGATAAAGAGAAAACCGATGATGCAATGAGGCCTTCATAAATTGCCCATTCACACCTAAATCCTTCTAGATATGGTGAACACCCGATGCGACGTAAGACAAAGTGTTGGTCAACTAAGAGGACGACCGGTACTGCTCCAGGAATTTCTTCAAGCTGCTAAGCGAGGGATTGCTGCTCCAGTCAGTGTAGCCCAAGGGGTATCGTAGCTCAGCGCCGAGTGCCGCCGTTCGCGGTTGTACCAGCGGTGAAAGTCAGGTAAGGCGCTCTGCACCTCAGCGAGCGACTTCCAGTCGTGCCTGAAGGCGAACGAGTATTTGTAGGTACGGTTAAGTCTCTCAAGCACGCCCATACCGCCCTTTTGACTGACCTTGCACCGGACCCACGCGCCGTATTTCAGGCAGGCGTTTTGGAATACTTCACTGGTAAAATCACTGCCCCCATCACTCTGCACTAAGATGGTGCTGCAAAGGCCGAGCGAGTATAGCAAAGCAATGCCCTCGTCGAGTGCCTGCTTAGCCAGGTGCATCGACAAGCTGCGAACGGCCTTACTCGCCAGTACCACCCGTGATTGCACGTCGAGCACGTGATACACCCAGCATACGCCGTCGGACAGGGATAACCGTGTGGCATCGATTTGGACGCGTCTGCCTGCTGGCCAGTCAGGTGGTGCTATAACCTCCACCGAAGGTTTTCTCGTTTTGCGTGGCTGTGCCGGATTCAGCCCGAGCTCGCCCAGCAGTTCTCTAACTCGGTGCAAGCCCACCTGTTCGCCCTGTGCCCGCAGCTCCTGATAGAGAAACCGATAGCCATAGGTTGGGTGCAGAAGCGCTACTTGCTTGACCTGCTCACGCAACACGTTGCGCTCTTGCTCACGGCTGTTACGAGCAGCGCAGCTCTTCTCGAAGTCGCGCAGTTGCCAGTAGGGTACTCCGGCATATCTAGCAAACTTCCGTAAATTCAGTTCAGGTCGGCTCTGGCGTAACTCCATGACCTCAGACATAACTCAGAGCCGTCGTACTTTTCGTGAGATGTCGAGCTCCAACTCTTTCTCGGCTACGATCCGCTTCAAGCGGTCGTTCTCGCGTTCCAAGACAGCGTGCCCGTTGTCCTGCCGTTCCCCGGCTAGCCGCGCTCGGCCTGCGTCTAGGAAATTAGCCTTCCAAGTATGGATCAAGCCCTCGTTGACACCGTGCTGCCTGGCGGCCTCAGCGGTGCTGACTTCGCCTCGTAGGACCGACAAGACGATCTGCTCTTTGAGTTCTGCGCTCCACGTCTTTCGTTGCTTGCCCATTGTCTTCCTCCAAGTTCTTTAACCCTCGCATATTTCGGGTCTCGCTTGGAAGAGATTCTTGGAGCACTACCACCCGCTTGTAACTTCAAGAGATACAGGAGAAGCGTAAGTGATACGAACCACCATATCGATAAATGAAAAAACGTTCGATAAGTTGATGCAGCCGGCAAGACCGACAATAAAACGGAGGCGGTCAACAAGGCCATCACCTCGTTCATCAGGCAAGAGCGGCTTATGCGCTTCAGGAAGCTCCGCGGTAAGCCCGACTTACCCACCAACGAAGCCCTCTAAACAGGTGAAATCGAGCGGGCAGAGCGACTGGCCGGTGATGGCGATTAAGTTTAGTCTTGGCCGACGCTAGCGCCTGGACCGACTACCTTAAATCCGGTGAAAGTTCTATATCGGACCGGCTCGAGAAACTGCTCAAAGTGTGGGCACAAGCAAACTGAATGAACTCGAGCTAGTTCTTAGCTTTCTTTGCCCAACGGGTGCGTATCCCTCTGCGTTTAGTCAGCCAAGACAACGTACGTTCTATGACCTAAAGACTAGCGGGGTAAAGGACTTCTCCTAACCCCTGGCACTTGTCATCTGAATTACGCCTTCTGTTCGGCTTGATATGAGCCGAATACCCTCGGCTTATCACGAAGTCGCGGAAGTTAACAGAGTCATACGCTGCATCAGCAACGATGGCGAGAGATTGCGCTTATCGACACAGGAATTAAAGAGTCACACGCATTCATCCCTCAGAGCTCGTACTTGCGGGTCAGAAATGGGTACAATTGCTTTAACGACACGTCTTGCTAGCTCCAAGCCCGCCGCTCAAGGATTCCTGCAGCTACAGCCACGGTATGTCTAGCGCGGCTATTTTAACTCGTTTCCCCACGCTCATCTAAACCGCTACGGGTTCGACAGCGGAACTTTTGATACTAGCTTTGCTTTCTCATGGCCAATCATCATAACTAAGGTGTCTTGATCAAGCTTTTCTACATCTTCTGCCGACCTAACGCCCTGCCTATAGAGGTTAAGGATCTCCCCTCGCGTCAGTTCACCTGGTAGCTTAAGGAGGCTAAGCGCATCACTCGGCAAGCCCTCTTCGAGCTGAACCAATAGACGGTCAACGTCTTCGGGATCAAGCGCGGCATCCAAGACCAATACCTGTAGAATCTCAGCAGCACTCCTGAGGTGATACCGCGCGGTTCCGGAAAAGCCCATGATATGACCGTACCTTATAACTCCTTGGAATGGGTTTGGGGAAAAATTGTGTTCGATTTCAGCGACATCAACTCCATGAACCCAATCCCACAAAATAGCTGCTCGTTTACAGCGAGCCAACCATTTGAATGTATCGTGCGCGCCTCGCTGTAGGAGGCGAGCAACGTTGCTGCCAAACCTTTGCTGTACCTCAGACGATCTTGTGTGCTCTCTGGAACCTTTTTTGTACATCGGCGTGTATATTTCATCAGCTTCGGGCAAAGCCTGCAAGACGGCCATGAGGCGTAGCGGCGAGAAGACGACAGGGTCCTGCTGCTTGAGCAATTCGACGAGCCGCATTGCTGACCTGAGGGAAAAGCTTGACCTGCCACAGGCCTGTCCCAGCAAGGTTAGGTGTAACAGTCCGTCCGTTTCCTCAACGATACCAAGCGTAGTCATGTGGTCGAGTAAGTCCCCAACCTCACGGTACATTTCAGCTAACCAGTCTGGGCTATCTCGAGTGCGTAAGAACCCTCCGTATGTAGTTGCTAGTAGATTCGCAACCTCGTTCCGTTTTAGCGGCCCCACCTGAACGAGTAGCTTCAGCACCCACGTTCCCAGGTCTGCTTCGTCGAACGACGAAGACAACGACTCCAGTTCTCCCATCACATAGGTATGAAAGAGCCGCTCCCGTTCGGCGGGCGTCTTGGCGAGGATGATAGACTTACCTCTCTCGTTGTAGCCTTTGCGGCCTGCTCTACTCGCCATGTTTTTGTACTGAGCTACGGTGAACGGCCGATTGTCTTCGCCGATAAACTCTTGCTCAGCGATAATGACAGTCGAGGCCGGTGTGTTGATACCAGCAGCTACTCCAGTCGTAGCAGCAAGCACGCGTACGGGGCTTGACGGGTCACGGAAGATGCGCTCAACGATCTGCTTTTCGTCTCGATTAAGGTTAGTCGTGTGAAAAGCCGTTCCACCCTGTAACGCTGATCTGAGACCTTGGGAAGCGTCTGACAGGTCGCTGTCGGGAAGTAGGCCCAACGCCTCCTCGGCCGCATGAAGCGTCAAGTCGTTCGCAAGATAGTTCGCGCACCCCTGCGCCGCACCCCGCTGGTTACGGAAGATGATGATCTTCTCGTTTCCGTCCTCGGTAAGAAGTTGGCGAACTAAGGGCACGATGACGTCTTGTGAGCCGGGTTTGGATTTCCTCTACACGATTTGGTTCGGTGGCAGGAGCTGACGCAGTTCAACGCTCCCATCAGGGTCCAGGTATTGCCAGGTCCCGTTGCGGTCCAGAACGCCCTCGACGAGAGGCACGGGTCGCTCTGTTGTCACCAATGTTTCACAGCCCAGCCACTGATCTAGATGGTTAACGCCCCCAATCACCGCCGAAAGTGCCACAATCTGTGGGCCTGTGGACTCGTTACGGAGTGCAATCAGGTAGGTTAACAGGAGCTCGACGTTGATGCCCCTCGCGGGATCGGTGATGAACTGGGCTTCGTCAATGACGATCAGACCGAGCGATCCTAGCACGTGAGGACTGCTCACGATGAGGTTGAGGAACATCTCGTAGGTCAGCAGTGCGATGTCATACTTTCCGCGCAGAAACAAGGGCACCGTGTCCGTTCGGTCGCCCGTACAGCGGATCACCCTTAACCCCAGTTGCTGCTCGTAAAGTGAAACGAAGTCATCGTACTTTTCGTTGGTCAGCGCCTTATACGGCAGCAGGAAGACGGTCTTTTTACCCTCCAACACGGCTTTAATCGCAGTTGCCTCACCAATAAACGTTTTGCCCGAGCTGGTGGGTGCAACAACGAGGAGGGAGTTCCCGTCTAGCACTCGTTTCTCATTGATGGCTTGAACCTGCAAAGCGTGGAGCGGTTCTCCCTGAAACCGCTCGGCCCACGCACCGGTGACTGAATCGGGGATTCCAAAACCGACGAGTGAAGCGACCGTCCCGTCTGTTCTCGCCCGACTGTAGTCGGGAAAGTGCTGCAAAAACCTATCTCCTTTAGTGAACTTAGAGAGCGTCAAGCCGCCTTCAACACCACCGAACACGTTGGGGTTTTGGACCTTGCCCATGCAGGCCGCGAGCCCACGCACTTTCTTTGTCAGATCGCCCGCTAGCGCCAGGATTTCAGTCGGCTCATGGATGCCTTGTAGTGCCTCTAACAAAGCTTCTGTCAAAATGCCGTGCGACGACCTTGGGTCTTCGTAGGCAGACTCGTCTATAGCACACGCAGCAATGAGCACCCGCCCCTTGCCCGATACAGAGGCATAAGGGCTTTTGTAAGCCCTTGCGGCAGGTCTTCCTGGAAAGACGCGCGCGGGCGCACCTCCGCTGAAGCAGCAGTCCAGTACACAAACAATGGCTTTGGCAGGCGAACCGCTAAACAGGTCCGCGAGTTCGGACATGGCGATGGAGGTCGATTCAAAGGCGTCGGGATCGGCTGAGGTGTCGAACAAGATGAGGCGGTGGTCGTCGCTGCCGTGCCCCGCAAAGGTGACAAAGATAACGTCGTCTTCCTCCGCTTGCATTAAAGTATCGCTGATTGCTCTCCGCACTGCTTCACAGGTAGCATGCTCATCAGCCAACAAAAGAGCCTCAAAATCAGGTAAGTTATCGTGCAAAAGTGCCCATAGGGCGACCGCATCCCGTTTAGCGCCTGCCAAGTCGGTGATGTGCGGGCTTTCATGCTTACCTACGCCAACGAAAAGACCTTTGTAAGCCATAGTCACCTCAGAAGCTGTGTTTGAGATCGAACCGAAGTTTCTCTAATGAGTTTGAAGCGTTAGGTAAGCCGTAGATCTAAACGCTTTAAAATTAATCATAACGTACCACAGATTGTATCTGCTTCTTGACGCAGTGCTACATACGCGGCTTCTTCTAGGCTAGCTTGGCATCGTTAGCGCTTGTTCGTTATGCTGCTTCGCAGATTTATTGAGTCTACTCTTAAGCGGCTGCGGCGTTAGTATGGGGTTGCATGAGACAAACTATTCAAGCGGCATGCTTCAGCAACCGAGAGATTGAATCAATAAGGAACACCAAAAGGTGTAAGTGCTTCACCCGCATAACACTCAAAACCGTGGGCGGGACAGCTTATGCCTTTTCGAGCAGTATATTTAAGCGCTGCTCTAACTCCTCAATTTGTTGTCTCGACTCGAGTGACCCATCGTTCTGCTGGCGAAGACGCTGGAGTTCATCAAACAGGTCGTCTCGCTCCTTGACGCTGTAGGCCGGAGGCCTGACACGAGGCATCCCCCTGTTTAAAATTGCCCCAGTCCTAAAAGAGCGGGTAGCTGGACTTCCCACAATACGCTTTTCCGCCTCGCTGACGTGGGTCTCGAGAACCCTCTCTAAATCGTGCGTCTTTTCATAACCCAAGTAGGTTTCGACTGCCTCGGGCGCGGCTTTAATCATTGCCAATAGTGCAGGTGCATTGGGAACACCAAGCTCGGCCAAGCCTTCTTTTTCTTTGGTGGAAAGAGGTAGGTTTTCTAAATAGTTAAGAGCCACGGATGGACCTCACATAACGCTTTCCAGAATTATAGCACAGTGGCCTAGCGAAGCTAGAATAATGAGTATGCCTCCGCACCCATTCTGGCGATGTATGCGTAAGGGATGGATCCGTAGCCAGGACCATAAGGTGAGTTGATACCCCAATCGGTACCCCAGCTGTTACGCAGGATGAAGCGGCCGCCACCCAATCCCACATCTGCCGAGTCCGTGTAGCCCACGAAGCACATCGCGTGACCGCCAGCTATGACTTCATTGGGCACCGGCATGGTGATGTCTCCAGAATAAGCCACCCACGAACTTCTCAGCCAAGAGTTGAAAACCGGCACCGAAAAGGCGACGCAGCGCCCTGCCGAGAGTTCGTTCTTGATGTCGTAGACGGAGGTGGGTGAGAGCGTCTTGTAGTTCGGTGCCCGGAAGCTGAGCGCCTCTAACTGGGCGCCCCCAGGAGCGGGTCCCTGGCTTTCATTGCCTACAAGCGGTGAAGGGTTATATGGCCACGTAGCTTCAAGGCAGCACCCTTCGAGTTGTAGTAAGGGCACAGCTATTGCCAACCAGGTACCCTCCGTATTCGGAATGCCGTCGTTCCGCTTGCAGTTCCAATAAAGAAACTGCTCGGATAGGTCTTGATGCGCCCCATGCGTCATCAAAAAGTGCTCGTGTGCTGATAAGGCCGCGTGTGCAACACAAGTTCCCCGTTGCTCCTGATTCCGTACCGGCGGCATTTGACTAATCAGATTAACCTCGCTAGGATTAGGCGCGCCTGCCGCATTAGTAGTAATGCTCGGCGCCCTCCGCCGCAATGGTATGCGTTCAATAGCAACGCCCAGAGAGTAGGTAGCGTGGCTGATCTTCTCCTGTGCACTTTGCGGTATACCATTCGTAGCGCTCGCCGCCGTATTGACCGTTTCAGAAAGAGTCGTCACCGAAATGCCCAAATACGTGGCTAACTCTGGCCCCGCTACTTGAGCCGCTGCGACAAACTGTTCAAGATACTGTTTCCGAATCAAGCAGCTAGCCTAGCGAAGCGTGAGATACGCCTTGTCTCACGAGGTTTATGATCGAACCAGGCAGCCAGCCGGGTGAGGTTGACGGCTGCGGCGATGGCTTCGTGC
>JAABUN010003945.1_pt1 | contig 21421 bp, 22 predicted proteins | sample 5559311 | NCBI WGS metagenome assembly JAABUN01 (sample SAMN10711877, study PRJNA513370) | rock metagenome | isolation source: Antarctica rocks | place: Antarctica: Victoria Land, Siegfried Peak sud
AAATTCAACTGCTTTAATATAATTTCGCTGTGTTTTGTATATCACAGATGTTGAAGTTTATGACGTTAGCCCGCCAACGTCATTTTCATCTAAGCCAGAAAATAAAAAAGCGCGGAATTACCCGCGCACAGGTGTCTTTGCTGACACAAAATTTTAGTTTGCCGCAATTTCCTGAGCTATCGCGGGCATTTCAGCCCACGGCTGCCAGCGTAATTCAAATTCGAGTTTGGTTACCGGATGTCCTTGTTCATCTTCGTGGTCGGCTTCTATTTTGAAACTGACCGCTTCCGGCAAGGCTACTTCGTGGTCGCCGAGTTGGAAAGTCGTGTCTTCAATCTTGTCCGCCAATTCGCGCAAGCGACCGGCAGCTTTCTCCCGACTCGTGATGTGATGTTCCTGAAATAAAATTAACTCTTTTGCCATATTTCCTCCTTTTTAGTAATTCGCCAAAACGACGGGAAAAACGATTTCGACTTCGATTTCAAAATTTACGGGCGCGATATCGCCGTTGTGTTCTTCTTCGAGTTCCAATTTGAAAGCGACATTTTCGGGAATCTCGAATGTTTTATCACCCAACGTCACCGTGCCTTTCTCCAGCATATCGGCAACTTCCCGCAGGCGTTCCGCGATGTCTTCGGGAGTGTGATTTTCCTCGTATAGATACGCTTCAACTTCATCGGTCTCCGGCGCGACGGCTCGTTCTTGCTTCATAAAACTTCTCCTCCTCTAAATTTTTCTTTAGAAATCAAGGATAAAAAAGCGTTATTAAAAAGTGTTGAATTTAAGATTAAATATTGGTTAACTTTTATAAAAATGCGAAAGCCGCGTTAAATCAAAATTTGCTAAGAATCTTCGCCGCAGCTTTTAGCGATTCAAACAATTTATCGAAGCGAAGAAAGAGAAAGACGCAAAACTTTGCGCCTGTCGAAAATCTTAACCTAATCTTAAGCCGAGCGTAACTTTGTGTTCATCGCCGCCTGCTAAAAATTGATTTACTCGATTGTTTAATGCTTTTTATGGTCATCAACAATGAGCTAATCGGTTTTACAAAAACGCTGCCAGTCTCCGGGGTTGCGCGAAAAGTTTTCACCTCAGAAATTGCCGAAGGTCGCTACCGGGCAAAGATAGCCGAAACGTCGGCGGAAGTTGAATCGGCTCTGCGCCTCAGATACGAGGTTTTCAACCTCGAACTCGGTGCCGCGCCTAAGTTTGGCAACGCGCCCGGACTCGATTATGACGAGTATGACGCCGGTTGTCGGCACCTCATCATTATTGACAATGCAACCGGCGAGACAATCGGCACATATCGAATAAACTCGATTGAGTCTGCCAAAACCGCGCGCGGTTTTTATGCTTACAACGAATTTAGTCTCGAAGATTTGCCGCCGGAAGTTCTGCGGCAGTCGCTGGAAGTCGGTAGAGCCTGCATTGCCCGCCGGCATCGCAGCTCGAAGGTTCTCTTTCTGCTGCTCAAAGCTCTGCTGAATTACCTGAAACAATCAAACAAACGTTATTTCTTCGGCTGCTGCTCGCTTTTCACTGAGGACTGGGCGACGGGCGCGAAAATCTTCCGGCAGTTTGAGCGCGAGAAATTGATTCATCCGACAATACGGATTACACCGCGACCGGAACGCGCTTTTCCCGTCAACCAAATTTTTGCCGACACCGAAAGACTCGCACTGCCGAGTCTTTTTAACGTTTATCTGAAAATGGGCGTAAAAATTTGCGGCGCGCCGGCGATTGACCGCGAATTCGGCACGATTGATTTTTTCGTGATTTTCGATTTGGCGGCGATGAACGAAAAATATCGCCGAATGTTTTTCCGCGCCGAAAATTAACGGCGGAAATTGTCGCGGCGTTTGCCGTCGGAGTCGTTCTATTTGGATTCAAATTGTTAAAAACAAAAAGGATTTGAGATGAATTTTAAGGGAGAGATTTATGAGATTAAAAAAAACGCGGCTGCACATTTTGCACAAACCAGAAAACTTGAGCAAAGCGGCAAAAACCGGCATTTCACTGCATTGTCATACGCTTCACTCGAAAGAAATTTTGGATTTCATACCATATTACGCGGCACGAATTCCGGTCGTGAAATATTTTTGGAAAAAGGAAAGCGCGCGTTATTTCGAGCGCGAAGGAAAAGCGCCGAATTTTACGACCGGCTACTGGTCGCCGCCGTTTACCGGGCATCAGGTTCAAGAAATGGAAGCGAAACAAATGAGAAAATTCGGTCTCGAAGCCGTCGTTTCCATCACCGACCACGACTGTATAAACGCGAATCTTGAAATTAACGAAACTGAAGGGCAAAACAAAAACGCTTTGTCGCCGATTTCGATGGAATGGACGGTGCCGTTTGAATACGCTTTCTTCCACGTCGGCGTTCACAATCTGCCGCCCGATTGCGCCGCCCGAATCACCGAACAACTTCTCGATTACACGCGCAACGCGGAAAGTCCGAACAAAGAAAAACTCCACGAAATTTTCGACTCATTGAACAAAATACCGGAAGTTTTAATCGTCTTAAATCATCCGCTTTGGGATATTGAAATGATTGGGCGAGAACGGCACGACGATTTGCTGAAACTATTTATCGAAGAACATCTGCATCACATTCACGCTTTTGAAATCAACGGTTTTCGTTCGTGGTCGGAAAACAAAGCCGTCATCCAACTGGCGGAATCTTTAAACGTCCCGCTAGTCTCAGGCGGCGACCGGCACTGCGGCAAAGCCAACACGGTCATTAACTTAACCAACGCCGGAAGTTTCAGCGAATTTGCCGAAGAAGTGCGAGTTGATAAACGGAGCGAAGTTGCTTTGATGCCCGAATACCGGCAGCCGCTTCATTCACGCCAAATAGAATCAATCGCCGAAATCATCAAATATTACCCCGAATTTCCCGAAGGCAGACGGAGCTGGTTTGACCGCGTGCATTTCGATATTGGCGACGGCTCTGGCGTGCAGCCGCTCTCTGTGCATTGGAAAGGCGGCGGACCGCAGTGGCTTCGGCGGGCGATTTGGGCGGCTGGAATTCTCGGTCATAAAAATATGCGCCCGGCTTTTCGGCTGGCAATGGGACGCGAAGAGCGCGTGCCGAAACAAATTATCAACGGCGGCGGACGAACTTCGACAATCATCGGTGAGCCGTTTGGCGACAAACGCCCGTTGACCGATCCGGTTTGACGAGCGGCTTTTTATATTACACTCGCGCTGAATTTTTAGAAGTAAAATAATTCGTTACCAATCGAGATAAATCGCCGCGCCTAAATTTTCGTCGTCCGTGCCGAAAGCGATTCCGCCGTCCGCGCTGGGAACGAATTCCAGAGCTTCGACTTTGTGATAATCAAACGTGAAAAGCCGCGTCATTGCGAGCGACGGCGCGAAGGTGATTTTTTGAGAGTTGTTGATATTAAACGTTCCGGCAAAATAAACGGCGGACGCGAATGGTCCTTCATTTCCCGGATCGGATGCCGACGTGATAAAAATCGCGCCGGTTCTGTCAACTTTTAAGTCGGAGATATGGCGCGTGTTTCCCGAAGGATATGGAACTTTTAAAAAAGCCGAATTGATTTGCGAGAAAGCGTCAATCTGCAAATCGAATTTCGCCCAAAAAAGCTGCGCAGGTTTCGCGTCCAAGCCCCTGTCAGCCCAAACCGCCAGCAGAACATCGTTGACTTTCTGCAAGGCGAAACCTTCAAAATCGCTGTCTTTAGGAATCGAAGGCGCGTCAAACGATTTGATAACTTTGACGGAATTTCCGGGGCGGTCGAGTGCGATGTGAAAAACTCTGCCCGCCGCCGTCAAAGCCATAAAATTATCTTTCATTTCGGGAACGGCGGAAATCGCCTCGAAATCTACTCCGATGTCGTCGCCAATCCATTTGAGAGGCTGATATTTCGGCGCGGCGCGTCCTTCGACGGTAATAAGTGCCGCGTGATTCTGCTCTTTTTTCTTATTATCGTTGACAATGATGAAAGTAGTTTTGGAATTCGTGTGTTCAACGAGCGCCATTCCGCTGATATTATCGTGCCTTGCGCCGCTGACCGGACGCCACTGATTCGTTTGCGCGCTCGCCGTTTGCGCGACGAGAATCGGAGAAATAAATATCAAAGCCGCAATAAATTTTCTCATAAGCAAAAACGGGCGGAGGTAAATCTCCGCCCAATCGTTATTTTCGACAGACATTTCTAAAAAATAAATCTGACCCCTAATTGCAGTTGGCGCGCTCCGCCAAAACGCGCAGTGGATGGCGCGGAAGTCGGCTGTTGCGCCCGGACGTTCGGGAAAAATCCGCTCGGACAAGTGATTTGCAGCGAATTCGCAGTATCGGCTAAAGCAGAATTTCCCGTGCAGAAATTAGCGAGCGAATCCGCGCCGAAACCTTTGTTGGTCGTGCGCGTCGCGTTGAAAAGTTCCGCTGAAAAATCGAGGCGTTTCGTTTCGCCGAATTTGAAGCCTTTTAGAAGACGCAAATCCAGATTGAAAAAATTCGGTTGGCGAAAACCGAACCGTTGCGACACGACGCCGTTCACAACAGCGCGTTCGTTCGCGTCGTTGAGGTCGCCGTTGGTGTCGGTTCCGTCTTCGACTAAAGCTGTGTAGGGAAAACCGCTGCGCGTCACAATAATCGCGCTGACGGTGAAACCGTAACCGACATCGACCAAGCCGCTCACGTTCAAATTGTGGCGGACGTCCTGTTTCGACGGACCTTCTTCGGCTTTCAAATTAAAAGGATTGAGCGTCGTTTCGCGCGAGAAATTGCGCTCGTTCGAGTCGTCGTCGCGGCTGTTCGAGAAAGTGTAATTGGCTTCAAATTGAAATCTTTGGGCGAAACGTCGCTGAAGGGAAAGCGTCAGTCCGTCGTAGCGCGAGTGCGCCGATGATTCGTTGATTTCGAGTTGGGCAATCGTCGGATTCGGGCGCGTTGTCGGGAAAATCGGAAAGCCGCTCGGCTGCAAAACGGGCGGAAAAAGATTGCGGTCGAGCCTTCGCTGCAAATTATAAGTCGAGTTGTGAATATAACCGATGGTCGCAACCAAATCTTTGCCGATTTTCTGCTCTAAAGTTGCCGCCGTCTGAAATGAACGCGGGTTTTTGAAATTCGGGTCGAAACCAAAAACTCGCGCCGGCACGACAAATCCGGCAGGAATCGCGGTCAGACGATTTGGAAAAGTAACAATCGCATTCGGTCCGCGCAGGCGGCATCCGGCGAGATTGACGACAATCGAGTTACGGCATGCGGTTGTTTCCGCGATTTCGATTTCGTTCGTCGTCAAACCGTTGTCGGTCGTCACTCTCTGAAAAAGATTCGCCGGAGTTCGGGCGGTGAAAATTCCGGCTGAAAGCCTGACAACGGTGTCGCTTTTTCCGCTGACATCGTATGTTAAACCGAGACGCGGCTGAAATTGTTTCAAATCGTTCGGAATCCGCGCCGTTTGCGGAAACGCCGCATTTGGATTCTTCGGCTGCGGGTTGTATTGACCTTCCCAGCGCAGTCCGGCGTTAATCGTCAACTGTTTTGAAACTTTGATTTTATCCTGCGCGAAAAGAGCGAATTCCTTGACCGTTCCGCGATAAATCAAATCTTCCGGGTTGTTGCTGACCGGAAAAGTCTGGCGAAAACGGCGCGGGCGAAGGTTGATGAAATTGTCGAGTCCGGTCGCAATCGTTACGCCGCTGACCGCGCGGTTTTCAAAATCGAAACGCGGCTGCGTGTTCGATTCGCGCTGCTGGCGAACTTTATTTATATTCGTGTCAAAACCGAAGCGGAAATTATTTTTACCCGCGTCGTAAGATACGTTATCGGTGATTTGATAGCGCGTCGTCTCGAAAAGGCGCGGTCGGGCGCGGTCGCCGCCGAGCGTGCCGAAACCGGCGACGACGGCTTGTCCGTTGGTCGAATTCGGCTCTTCCAGGCGGTTATCGGTGGCGACTTGAGCGCGAATTTCGTTAACCGTCTTCGGATTAAAAACCGAAACGAGCGAGCCTTTCAAACCGTTGCTCGAATTTCTTCGTGTGTAATTTCCTTCGACCGCCGTGTCCTGCCGCGCCGTATCGAAATTAAAATTCTCGCCGCGAAATCTGGTGTAAGTGTATTGAATGTTCAGCGTGTTCGCCTGATTCAAAATAAAATCGGTGCGTCCGAAAAACGCAGTCGGATTGTTCGTGCCGCGCTGTTCGCCCTGCAAAGCGGCGATGGCGGGCGTGAGCGCAACTCCGGGAACGGTTTGGAATTGGACGACGAACGGCACCCGCAAGTAGTTTTGTTCGAGGGCGAGAAAGAAAAACGCGCGGTCTCGGACAATCGGTCCGCCGATTGAGCCGCCAAATTGATTTTGCTGATTGTTTAATTTCTGCCCGAAAGCGTCAGGCGAAGTTAATTTTTTGTTGCGGTTAAAATAAAACGCTTCGCCGCGAAAATCGTTTGTTCCCGATTTCGTAACGACGTTGACGAAACCGGCGTTCGTGCGTCCGACTTCGGCGTTCGCGCCCGAACGCACCACTTGAAATTCACGAACGGCGGTTTGCGGAAAAAAGAAAACCGACTCGTTGCCGCCGCGCTGATTGCCTTGCAGCGCGTCGTTAAAATCCGCGCCGTCAATCGCCACGTTCGAGTTTATCGAACGCTGTCCGGCGACGACCAAGCCGTTTCTGTCCGATTCCTGAACGATAGCGGGCGTGAGAGAAACAAACTCGGTAAAATTTCTGCCGCGCACGGGTAAATCCTCGACCAGCCGCTGTGAAATCAAAGAGCCGGTGCTTTGCGTTTCCGTGTCAATCGCTTCGGTGTCGGCATTGACATCAACCAAAACACTCGCACCTTGTGCGGCTAAAACAATATCAACCGGCGTTGTCTCTCCAACTCGCAAGATTACTTTGACCGGCATTTCTGAAAATCCGGCGGATTGCGTTGTCACCTCGTAAGTTCCAACCGGCAAAACACTGACTGAAAAACTGCCGTTCGCGTCGGTCGTTACGGTTCTGGTCAAATTCGTTTCAGCATTTTTGATTTTCACGGTCGCGCCTTGAACCACAGCGTCGTTCTGGTCTTTGACTGTTCCTTCGAGCGACGAGCTGCCAGATTCCGATTGCGCGAACGCGCCGGAAATAAAAAAGGCGCAGATTAATAAAAATCCGCCGAAGTTTGAAACGATGCCGAACAGATTGCTCCGCCGTTGTTTTTCAACTGTTGATTTCATTAGATAGAGTTTCTCCTCAAAATTTGACTTGGATTTATTGGTCGCGGGTTAATCAAAACTTGAAATTCAGCGGTTGAAATCTCGCCTTCAACCGGCAAAGTGTCTGGATTTGAATTTGTTTGTTTTGATTATTAAACAAGTGATGTTGAAGAGTGCTAGTTACAGCCGTCTTACTGAAATATGAATAGTTTGTTAATTAATCAGCAAATAATTGAGGTATTTGAGGTAAGAGTTGTTTTTGTAAGGCGGGAGCCGGTTAATCCGCGCCGGGGAATTTAGGGGATTGGCTGATAATTTTATTAAAAGTGTGAAATCAAACGATTGCTGGATTTCACATTCCGGCGATAGTGTCGTTCGGGAAAAGCCTGTTAATCTCTTTGACCAAATCGGGCGTTGCCCCGACCGAATGATAAAGCTTTATCTCGGCACTTGAGCGGTTGCGATTCACTTTTACGTCATAAACCAGCCACTGCGCCATCAGTCTGTTTATCGCTTGCTGGTCGCGGGCATTTATTGCTCTGTTAAGAGCGATTACGATTGGAGATTCAGCAGTCATAATACTCAAACGCTCCTTTAACCGCTTCTTGACGGAAGACGGTGGTGTTACTTTTTTGAAATTGGAAAAACTATAATGTCAAAAAAATGTTACGAAGATGTTAAATTTGCATTAAATTTTACTCGTTTTTAAGTCGATTATTTTCACTTTCGACCGCTGTTGATTTCAATGAAGCGTTTCACCTTTACGGAGAATCCGACAGAATTCGGAGTTAACCTTTTTTGTTATAGAGAGTATAAATCCAACGCTCCGCTTAAACGTGTCCGGTAACGTTCGAGCCGCGTCGCGTCTTTCGCTTCTGCGATGCGTTCAATCTCCGGCGCGTAATTAACGATGTTAAATGCCTTCATCAAGGGCGAAATTTCCGCAATTTTTTCTCGGAAATTCCGTAGCCTTCTAAAAAAACTTGTTTTTCGTCAATCGAAAGGTCGTGCAGGACAAGCGATAATTCCCATTGCGGCGCGAGATTTGAAGTGCAGTCTTCCCAATCGAGAATCGCTTTGATTTCACCTTGTTCGTCGGCGATAACATTTTTTAACCGGATGTCGCCGTGGTTAAGCGCGGGTTGCGGGTTTGATTTGACGGCTTCGGCAAAAATCGCGCGGATGCTTTTGATTTGTCCGGCGGCGAGAGCGCGCCGTTTTTCCAGCGTTTGCAGACGTGATTCAATCTGCAATTCCTTTTGCAGATATTCATCAAAAGTTTCATTGTGCGAAAGCTGATTGCTCGACCAATCGAAAGTGCTGCCGAAGCCGTTTGTCGGAATCGAATTGATGAGCGCGGCGAAGCGTCCCATCTCGCGCAAAATCTTCATTCGTTCGGGATGCCCGGTCGCTTCGCGTCCCGCGACGAAACGCAAGATCATAAACGGGTGCGGAACGACTTCGTTTCCGACTTCGAGAATATCCGAAGTCGGAACGCCCGCCGCGCGCGCCTGCGTTTGCGCCCATTGTTCTTTAATAAAATCGTTAATTCGCGCCGGCTCAAAACTGATGCGGACGATAAAATCGCCTTCGGAATGTTTGGCGGAAAAAACAAAATTCGATAGACCGCTCGCTTTATACTTGATGCGACCCGGACGGCTGCCGAAATGATGCGCGATGATAATCCGCGCCATTTCTTTCGCCTCGTTCGCTTCGTCCGTCATCAAATCTTCATCGGTCATAATTTTAATTCGCGCTCCAAATCCGCGACTCGAAACAGCAAATCGCCCAGCTCGCTTGAATTGTTGAGTTTGACGGTCGAATGAAGCCCGCGAAATTCAAGACTATCTACGCCGACCTGCACCATTAAGCCGACGCCGCTTAAAAATGAATCCATCGGAGAGTCGCCAGCCCCGATTGAATGCGCTAAATCAATGCCCAGATGCGCGGCGATTTCTCTCGTGCCGAAAAGTTTGTCAATGCCTTTTCGGTTGAAAAAACTCGAAGGGCGCGAGTGCTGATAAGCCATCAAATCGTCTGCTGGGCGTTCGATGAGCAGGAAAATCATACAAATCTCCTCGGCGTGCAGTTGTTCCTGCAGTTTTGATAATTCAACGGCGGTGACCGACGACGCGCTCGTATATTTTTCTTTAACGTGAACGATTTTTTCCGCAATGGGCGTCCAGATAATTTCGCCCATTCGCCAATCGCGCGGGTAATAAAAAAGCAGAACGTCGCGGATGCCGTCGTCAACCAGCTTTTCGACACCCGCCAGAACTTCGTCAATTTGAGCGGTTTCAAGCGGAAAGGCGTCAATTTCCTCGAAACATAATTCGTCCTTTTCGTCGCGCGTCACGAAACCGAGTTGAGAGCCGTTCATCGAGACGACGGGAATCGGAGCATTCGCAATTGCCAGCCATTCTTTGCCGAAGATACGCATCACCGAAAGCGGAAAGCGCAGTGAGTTCAAAACAACCGGGCGACCCGTTTCGTAAAGTCGTTTAAGACCGAATTCGACCGCTTCTGGAATGAAGATGCGCCCGTCTTCCTCGTGAACCGCCGTGCCGTCAAGGTCCGTTATGACTCCGCCGCTCGCGGCAAAACGCGACTCCCGCACGAATAATTTCAACAATTGATCGACATCAACGCTTAAAGCCATTTTTTTTCTCCCTTTTAAAAATTTACCCCATTCAGGTTAATTCAATGTAACAATGCATTGCTTTGCCCAAACGTAAAAGAAGAGTTGGCAAATATAACGCTTTTAGATTTGGAACTCTTTATTTGAACTGCCAGCCAAGGCGTGAACATAAAATTATCAAAGATTGTTACAATCGAGTAAATTCCGCCCATTATTAGTGACACGAAAGCCGAACGAGTAATTTATAATGCACATTAAGCCTTATAAATTTTCCCGATTAGCAATCATAAATGTCTTCCCCGCAAGGTAAAAATTATGGCTTTGACCAATCAACGCATACTCTTTGTTGACGATGACCAAGACTCGCGCGAGCTGATTCATCTTCTACTCGATGACGATGAGAACATCTATGATTTGACGACCGCTTCGACCGCCCGCGATGCTCTCGAATTGATTGCCAGCCAATCGTTTGACCTCTACATTTTAGATTACCTGCTTTTTGATTCGACCGGCATCGAACTCTGTCGCCGTATTCGCCTAACCGATTTGCGAACACCGATTTTGTTTTTTACCGGAATGGCTCGTTCGCTTGACCGCGCGACGGCGATGGCGGCGGGCGCAAGCGATTATCTCGTCAAGCCGAACGACCTTGACCGACTTCAGGAAACAACTAAACGACTTTTAGGAAGAAGTTCGCCGCTTACAATCGGTGTTTGAAAGCGCGAGGGAAATTGCAAATTGGGCTGTGAGCGCGATGCGACGCAACAAGAAGTATGAAAATAATTTTATTTTCTCTTTATTATTCAAAGCTGCGGCTGAGCGTTTTGTGCGGCATTCACCGCACACAGAATCCGCTCAATCTCAAATGGCGCTGGAGATACTGGCAAAGCAAAAATTACCTTGAGCGGCATTTATAGTTTGACTAGATTGATTTCCACGGTGAAAACAAATGTTGTTTGTTACAAATCTGTAACGTGCGCGTCCTTATGATATATAAAAACTATTGGAAAAACAGAGAACGTGAATCAACATCAATTTATTTATAATCCCGACAAAAAAGCGCGGCTTGCCGATTTCGACCCGAATTTTACCAATGATTCGGCGGATGAAGAGAAAGCGCGGGCGAGTATTGAAAACGACGCGCTTAAGATAGCCAAATACCAGGATATTTTAATGGCTCACGAACAAAACGGACTACTCGTCATCTTTCAAGCGATGGACGGCGCGGGCAAAGACGCGACCATCAAAAACGTAATGTCCGCGCTCGACCCGCAAGGCTGCGAGATGAAAATGTTTAAATCTCCGTCCGAAAAGGAAGTCAAACACGATTATCTGCGGCGGGCGGCTAGTTCCGCCCCGGCGCGCGGTCAAATCGGCATCTTCAATCGCTCGTATTACGAACACGTTATCGTCGAGCGGATTCACCCGGAAAAGCTGGAGCGGCAAAATCTTCCTGAAAGCGCAATGGACAAAGACATCTGGAAAAAACGCTTTCGGCACATCAATAATTTTGAAGAATATCTATTCGATAACGGCATTCACACGCTCAAATTCTTTCTGCATCTCTCAAAAGAAGAACAGCGCCGAAAACTGCTTGAACGAATCGAACGAGCCGATAAGAAATGGAAATTTTCGTTTGAAGACATTGAAGACCGCGAGCATTGGGACGAGTATATGCGGGTTTATGAAGAAGCATTTAATGGCACCAGCACGAAAATCGCGCCGTGGTATATCATTCCCGACAATCATCGCTGGTTTGCCCGCGCGACCATCGCCTCGATTATTCTGGCAAAACTCAAATCACTGCATTCAAAATATCCGGCGATTAATAAAAAACAGAAGCAGGAAATGGCAAAAGCGAAAGCCATATTAGAGAAAGATACCGCGCCGAACAGTAAATAAATTCCCGGAGTAAAACCGCTTGCGTCCGCTTTGATTTCATAATTGCCGACCGGCAGATAAGCGAATCGAAAATGTCCTTCCGCGTCGCTGGTCGTCGCCTTTGTTTGATTGGTTTCAAGATTAGTCGCCGAAATGCTCGCGCCGCTTAAAGCCAAATTATTCTGGTCTAAAATCGTGCCGCTCAAGCTCGCGCCCGAAACGGTTTGCTGGGCGTGTGCCGTAATGATTGCTAAAGAAACAATCATCGCCAAAAACACTAATAATGTTATTTGCCCGTAAATACGAACAATGCGAATCATAAATCTCCTCTAAATTTCTAACCGGATAAAGTGCCGTCAAACGATTGATTAAAAGTCGTTTGAAGAAACACGCGAGAAATCCGAAAAAGCGAGTTTTCCGCGAATTCTTTTAATTGTTTGCGATTATTTAGAGCCAGATGACGGGCGGAGCGCGGGGCTGAATGCGGCGCGAGATTGTTTCGAGAGTGCAGAAAGTAGTGATATTGAAGGAAGCGAGATTTTGAGCGGTCGGCGGTCGCGGTCGCTGCGCCAAGACAAAAATTTCAGTTTTGATTTTACCGAAATTCGTTTTGTAGCTGCCGCCCGTGCTTTTTTGCGTTGCCGCTAGTTTGGTAAGCTGCTGTTGGGGAAGATTTTGCGGCGGCGAAAATTCGGCGAATGCTCTTTTTCCCTTTTCGAGATAATTGAAAAAAAAGTTTTTCTGTCTGGTCTGAATCGTGAATAAAACGCAGAAGCGGCATTTTCTTCGACATCTCGAAAAAGAATTGTCCTTATCTGGCGGTCGGACGCGCAGATTTCATCGAGCGGCTGCTTAACCTTTACGGGCGAGACGTATTTTTGAACCCGGATTTTTTGTATCGGAGAGAAAACTAAATCGGAAGATTTCGCCGATTGCTGACCGAATGTCGGCAGAGAACTAATAGAAATGCGCAATAGAATCAGCCAAGCAAAGACACGCGCCGGAGTTCCGCGCTTGAAATTAGCCTTTTTAATAATTCCGATGGCTGACATTTTCTACTGCTAAAAACCTATCATATATTTTCAAGTTATAAAATTACTCGCAGCCGATTTAGATGGCAGCTAACTTTCCATTCATTATTCTTCCGGGTCATGTAACAAAAGAGACGCTGGAAGGATTTAGCTGATGAATATAAAGTTTAACAACTCCTTCCAACATTTTCCTGTTCTTTGAAAAACAAATCGTTCTTCGCTGTAATCTTTTCAGATGTGTCCGAAAGTTTAGGTTCTGTCTTTCGATTCTTTGTGTTCCTGCTTTGCCAATCCAATGACGAACTTCGGGAATTAAGTTTTGATACGACTACCAGTTATCGGTGTAAAAGTGCGTAATGTAAACTGAAGAAAGTTTCCCAAGTAAGTTTCGCAGACTTTCATCAGTTCTTTTTCCAAGAGAAAAAGCCAGCATTTGTCTGTGTTTGGGTGAATATGCCATCCACAGCTAACACTGATTCTTTTTCTTTTCGACAAATGACCACATTTCATCAATTTCGAGATCCGCCACGCGTTCGGGCGCGTTTTTCAGGCGGCAAATTTGCTGCCTGCAGACGAATGAATTTCATGACGGTTGTTGCCGAAACTCGTAGAACTCGTGCTGTATCTCGAATGCCTGAACCGTTCAGACACATTGGTACAATCAGTTCTCTGATATGTTTCAAATATGCCCGATAAGCATATTTGAGAATAAATTGTTTGCCGCAACCGTTGCACCGATAGCATTGTTTTGTTCGCTTGTTTATGCCATTCTTCTTGATGTTCAGGCTTGAACAAGCGGGACAAGTTATTATTTCATATTGCATATTTGAAATTCTAAATTGTCCTTTCTTTCAAGCATCTTTTCTGTTACACGACCTGTTTTTTCACCGGCGCCGGAAAAAGCAAATCGATAAAATCACAGTTTATCGGCAAAAAGATTTACTGAACAAGAAATAAAATCGCAAAACGAATTTCACAACCGGGAAAATACTTGGCACTGCAGCGGTTGCTCGCATAAATGATAAAACCTCTATTATTCATTTACCCGGAAAGCGGAGCAGATGTCGACTTGTAGCGTCGTTGCGGGTTATTCGGCATCACTGAATAAGAGCTAGCGGCAGAATTTCTAATTTTGGGACTTGAACATCTTATTTTATGTTTCGATTCAAAAGTAGAATCATTATTCCCAGCATTCTCTTTGGCGCTGGAAGCAGTTTCGGCGACGAATCGGTGATTAACGACATTTTAAATCGAACGCAAAGAAAACTGAATATATGCGTACTTTAAGTTATTCACGCTTACACCATTTGGCGGAGCTTATCAGTTGCCCTGGTTCTTTTTTGGCGGCGGGGTTAATTATCCATTCTTGTTGAGATTTTGACATTGCTTTGATTAGCAATTCATTATCGGCTCGGCTGCGGACGGCGACGCGAACGAACTTTCCGGCGTCCAGTCCTGAATAAGTCGAACAGTTCCGAATAATAATGTGGTGATTTTTGATAAGGTTTGAACGCAGTTCGGCGGCGAGCGGCAGCGGCGGCAGTTCAAGAAATAAAAAATTCGCGGCGGGCGGATAAACACGGAAGCCAGCTTGCTCAAGCGCGCCGCTCAAATATTCTCTTTCGATGCGGTTTATTTCCAATGTTTGTTCAGCATATTCGGTATCTTTGACGGCTTCTTCGGCGGCGTTCGCGGCGAGACTGGTAACCGACCACGAAGAAATCTGCGGCGTAAAAACTTCAATCAGTTCGGCTGAAGCAACCGCGTATCCGACACGCAGAGCGGGAATAGCGTAAAACTTGGTAAGCGAGCGCAGAACGATTAAATTTTTGAATCGCTTCGCGCTTTGCGTCAAACTTTCTTCGGGCGCGTAATCGATAAACGCTTCGTCAAGCAGAACAATCGTTTCCGTTTTTTCAGCCGCCCGCGCGATTCTCTCCAACGCTTCGCATTTAATCAACGCGCCGGTCGGGTTATGCGGATTGGTGATAATACACAAATCGGGTTTTTCTTTTGCCAGAATTTCGAGAAATTTATTTTCTTCGAGACAAAAATTTTGTTCCCTTTCGAGTTGAAACGGGATAATTTGAAAATCGGACGCGAGCAGGGCGCGTTCGTATTCGCTGAAAGCCGGAACGGGCAGCAAGCATCGCGGTTCGGGGTTTTTTCGACCGACGGCGCGAACAATTGTTTCAATCAACGCCGCCGCGCCGCCCGCGATGATTATTTGGTTTTCCTCGATTCCGACGTGAATGCTCAATGCTCGCCGCAAAGATTTAAGTTCAGCTTCCGGGTAACGCATTAAAAGTTCGACATCCGCCGCATCAACCGCCAAACGGCGCAGAACTCCGGCGGGCGGTCCGAGCGGATTGATGTTCGCGCTGAAGTCCAGCAATTCACCGGGCGCAATGCCGAATTCGGCAGCGACGGCGGCAACATCGCCGCCGTGCGCCGGTGCGGATAAAACATTTTCGACTGACGAAGATTCACTCATAAAAAACTTCTAATCCTGAAACCGCCACTTTCAATTTCTAAACAATTTTTCGATTTCTAAACCAACAAAACGCGGCGGCGACGGCACAAGCTAAAATTGAAGCGGTCAAAGTAATTTGTCGGGCTTGGCGAACATCGCTTTTAGTCGGCGGTTCGTACTCCGCCCCGAAATGCGCTGATTGATGAGGCTGTCCGTCATAAAAATTAAGTCCGCCGAGCCGCGCGTTTAACGCGCCAGCCATTGCTGCTTCGGATTGCCCGGCGTTCGGACTCGAATGCAAAGCGGCATCGCGTCGCCAAACTCTAAAAGCCGATTTCGCGTCGGCTTGCAGTATTTGCGCCGACGCGACGATTAAAAGCGCGGTAAGACGAGCCGGAATAAAATTTGCGGCGTCGTCAATCCGGGCAGCGACGCGCCCGAAATATGTGTATGGCGGCTCGCGGTGTCCAATCATCGAATCGAGCGTGTTGGAGGCTTTGAAAGCGAAAGCGAGCGGCACGCCGCCGATTGCCAGATAAAAAAGCGGCGCGGCGATTCCGTCGCAGAGACTTTCGGCGGCGGTTTCAATCGTCGCGCGGGCGATTTCCGATTCGTCGAGATTTGCCGTATCGCGCCCGACAATCCGCGCCAGACGGCGGCGGGCAATTTCGATTTCCCCGTTTTCCAGCGCGTCGCGAACGCTCCCCGTTTCGTCCAGCAAATTTCGGGCGGCGATTGTTGTCCACGCCAGCAGAATTTCCGTCGCTTCGCCCAAAGTCGAATCGAATTTTCGAGTTACTTTGAGCAAAAATTTTGCCCCTCTATATGAACCGAAAATAACGGCGAGTGAAAGAGCCGCGCCCGCCAAAAGCTCGCTTCGCGGAGAAGCGGGCGACGTGAATTTGCGCGTCAGTTTTTCGCCCGCGCTGATTGCCGCGCCGATTACGCGCACCGGATGCGGCAGCCAGCGCGGGTCGCCCGCCAAAAAATCGAGCGCGCAGCCCGCGATTAAATTTCGTGTTCGCATTTTAAAACCAGCTCAAAATCTGCTTCAAATCAATCGCCGAGCGGACGTGCGCGGCAAGCCGGTCAAACCGCGCTTCTTTTTCAGCCTGATGAAAATTCAGTTTCTTAGCTGCGTCCAACCCGACGGCTTTTCGCGCCGCCTGCAAAAAATCATGGCGAAAATCGTCGGCGTCAAACAAACCGTGCAGATAAGTTCCGATTGTTTTGCCGTCATTGCTAACTGCGCCGTCAACGATTTCCCGCGCCGAATCAGTAGAGCGAAAAATCCGCGCAAACGGCGCACAATCGTTTTCGTAGTCGGTTTCGCCCAGATGAATTTCGTAGCCGCCGATTTTGCGGCAGCCGATTTCAAAATTGAAAATGCGATTTCCGCAAATTTCGCCCGTGGCGGGAACGGTGATTTTTTCACCGTTCAAATTTGTGCGAAACGGCAAAAGCCCGATTCCCCGCGCGTTGCCGCCGCCTTCGAGTCCCGCCGCATCATTGATTTCTGTGCCGAGCATTTGCATTCCGCCGCAAATTCCAACCGTTAATTTGCCGTCTTTCGCGTGTCGCTTTATCGCCTCGCTAAAGCCGTTTTGTTCGAGCCAGCGCATATCGGCAACGGTTTGTTTCGAGCCGGGAATGATAATTACGTCGGCTTTTTCCGCGTCTTTCGGATTGGTGAGAAAAGCGAGCGCGATTTCCACTTCGGCGCGAAGGGCGTCAAAATCAGTGAAATTCGAGACGAACGGCAGGGCGACAACGCCGACGCGCAAACGACGGCGAGCGCGATTTTCATTTTCCGACCACGACGCGGGCAATGTTCGCGTCGTTTCCAAAATCACGCTGTCTTCTTCGTCCAGACCGACATCGGGCAGATAATGAACCACGCCGACGCACGGCTTTTTGATTTTGCTTTCAATCATTTTCACGCCGGGCTGCAATAATGCCGCGTCGCCGCGAAATTTGTTGACGATAAACCCGCGAATCAATTTTCGTTCCGCTTTTTCGAGCAGCCCGAGCGTCCCGTAAAGCGACGCGAACACGCCGCCGCGGTCAATGTCGCCGACTAAAACGCATTTGGCGTCTGCCGCCGCCGCCATCCGCAGATTCACGATGTCGCGCGCCTTGAGATTTACCTCGGCGGGCGAACCCGCGCCTTCAAGAACGACGAAATCATATTTCGCGGCAAGATTTTGATAGCTTTCGACGACGAGCGGAAAAAGTTCTTCGACTCGCTTTCGATGATAATCGCTTGCCGTAACTTGTCCCCAAATTTTTCCAAGCACGATAACCTGCGCGCCCGTATCGGACGAAGGCTTTATCAAAACCGGATTCATATCAACCGTCGGCGCGATTCCGCAGGCTTCCGCCTGCATCGCTTGAGCGCGTCCCATTTCGAGTCCGTCGGGCGTTGCCGCCGAATTGAGCGCCATATTTTGAGCTTTAAAGGGCGCGACCGAAAAACCTTCCTGCCGCAGAATCCGGCAAAACGCCGCCGTCAGCAAAGATTTGCCGACGTGCGAAGCCGTTCCAAGAATCATCAACGCGCGAGCCGCCATAAATTTTTTATTTTTTATAATTCTCCGAAATTATGATTGATAATTCGGGCGACCGGAAAATCGCCGTAAAAATCAACTACATTGGCGCAAGCGTAATTTTGTTCGAGCCGAAACAAATTTTCGTCCGCCATCTGCAAAACACCCGACAAAACTATGCGATTGACGCCGCCGTGCGAAACGACGGCGACGGTTTCGCCCGCGTGAATTTTTTTCAAATCATCGACCGCTTCCAAAACTTCTTTTCGCATTTTCGGAAAACTTCCGCCGTTCGGAAATTCCACTTTAGTCGGCGTTTTCATCCAAGTCGCGTATAAATCCGGGTAAAGCTCTTTTACCGCATCGTAAGTCAAACCTTCAAAGTCGCCGAAATCCATTTCCGCGAAACGATTTTCAGTTTTGACGATTAAACCGAATTTTTCGGCAATAATTCTCGCGCTTTCCGTCGCGCGAACGCGCGGGCTGGCGGAAATTGCCTTAATATCAAATTTCTCAAGCCAACGGGCGGTCTGCCCGATTTGCCGCCTGCCGTTTTCCGATAAACCGACATCGGATTTGCCGTAGCAGCGCCCGCGCGCCGAGTCTTCCGGTTCGCCGTGCCGGACGAAAATGATTCTAATAGTCACGCCCGCAGTTTGTGTCATCGCAGAAAAACCGCCGCCAGCAAAACCGCCGTTTCGCAAATTTCCGTGTTCGCACCCATCGTGTCGCCGGTGATGCCGCCGATTTTTTTCCGGCATACACGCCCGATAAATACGCTTATCGAAACGGCGGCGAGCCACAAAATCGCCGCGTTTTGCCAACCGAGCAAACCGAAAAGAATTACCGCGGTGAGAACCGTTGCGCCGACAAGTTCTTGCCAGCCGACAAAATCCGTTACCGATTGTCCCAAACCGCCGCTTTTTCTGGCGTAAGGCAAAAATTTGCAGAGCGGAACGGTCGCCCAGCGTCCTAAAGCGGGCGCGACGATTAAAAATTTCCAAGCCGCCGCGTTTTCGAGCAGCGCGGCAATCGCCGTAATTTTCAGAATCAGCAGTAAAATCAAGCCGACCGCGCCGAAACTGCCGATAACCGAATCGCGCATAATTTCGAGCGTTCGCGCCCGGTCGCGCCCGCCGCCGAAACCATCCGCCATATCCGCCAAACCGTCCAGATGCAGCGCGCCCGTGACGAAAACATTGACGACAACGAGCAGCACGGCGATTAACACGGCTTTGAGAGTATTTTCACGCGCCGCAGCGGGAAATAACTGCAACGCTACAATTTGAATCAAACCGATTAACGCGCCGACGAGCGGGAAAAAAACGGTTGCCCGCCCGATGTCGCCCGCCTCAAAAATTAAGTTTCGCGGCGCGGGCAGACGGGTTAAAAAAGCGATGGCGGCTAACAGACGTTTCATTCGTTTGAAAATACCTTAAAGAATTTTTTTCTCTATCTTATACTTCCGCCGCACTTCCGGTTTGAATAGATTCCTGATAAACGCGGCGCAGCGTGCGCTTCCAGATTGCCGCTTCTTTCGCGGTCGGATAGATTCCAATTAATTTTTCCAATTTAAGCCGCGCCTGCGCGCCGAGTTCGCATTGCTTGCGGTTTCCCAAAAGCGCAATGGTTATTTCCAGTTCTGCCTCATTCTGCGGCAGGTGCGGCGGTAATATAATCGATTTCGCACTAATTTGTTTCTCGTTCATCTTAAAATTTTTCAACCGGTTATCATCGAATTATTCTTTCTGAGGCAACATAAGTGAAGAATCTGCTGGTAAACCCTTCTATTTATTTAACTGCTCTTACCGCTGATACCGGCTGTCTCGAAATTCGCCATTTCATTAAAAGCTGCAACCGCCGCTCCAACAATGTTCATTGCCAACGCCGCGCCCGTGCCTTCGCCGAGGCGCATTTCCAAATCAAAAAGCGGTTTCTGCCCGATGAATTCGAGCAGCGCGTGGTGTCCGCATTCGACCGACAAGTGCGAGGCGAAAATATATTCATGAACAAACGGACAAATTTTTATTGCCAGCGCGACAGCGGCGGTGGCAATAAAACCGTCGGTAACAATCGCTAATCGCTCCGCCGCCGCGCCCAGACAAAGCCCGACGAGTCCGGCGATTTCAAAACCGCCGACTTTTTGCAAAACGTCAAAAGCGTCGCCGCCGTTCGGCTGATTGACAGTCAGAGCGCGATTAACAATTTCGATTTTGTGAGCGAGCATCGCATCACGCGCGCCCGTTCCGCGTCCGACGCAATCTTCCGGCGCGATGCCGAGCAGCGACGCGGTTATCGCGCTCGCGCTCGTCGTGTTACCGATTCCCATTTCGCCCAGACCGATTATCGCGGCATTATTCTTTTTCGCCGCCCGCGCCGTTTCGATTCCGATTTCAATCGCCCGCCGCATTTCCATTTCGCTCATCGCCGCCACTTCGGCAAAGTTTTTCGTTCCCGGCGCGATTTTGGCTTTGACGAAATTCGGCGCGATTTCCGTAAAATCGCCGTCAACTCCAATATCGATAACGGTTAAATCGGCGTTCGCCGACTTTGCCAGCGCATTGATTGCTGCGCCGCCGCCGAGAAAATTTAGAACCATCTGCGCCGTAACCGCCGCCGGATACGGGCTGACGCCTTCGGCGCAAACGCCGTGACTGGCGGCAAAAACGAAGATTTCCCGCCGCATGACGCTCGGCTGTAAAGTCCTTTGAATGGCGCACAGACGATTGGCGATTTCTTCGAGCCTGCCCAAACTTCCGGGCGGTTTTGTAAGTTCCAACTGTCGCGCCGCCGCTCGTTCGAGCCAGACGTTTTCGATTGGCTCGATTCGGCTGATTGTTTCCGTTATCAAATTCATTTTTCTTTATCGGCGGCTGTTTTGAAAAACGCCGCGTTCTCATCCTTCGCGCCGAACCGCTCGAAAAAAACGGTTTCGGCGAGCAGCAGACGCTGTTCCCAGCCCAGTTCTGCGAGTTCGGGCTGCGTTTTAAACTCGCTGACGTATCCCAGACAGAGATAGGCGACAACCAACATTTCCACCGGAATACCGAGAATGTTTTTTAACTCGTCCGTGTCGAGAATACTGACCCAGCCGCATCCGATGTTTTCGGCGCGCGCCGCGAGCATTAAATTCTGCACCGCGCAAACGGTCGAATAAGCGGCGGTTTCCGGCATCGTTTGGCGACCTAAACCGCCGCCGCGCGTCTGGTTCGGGTTGCAGACGACACAAACATTAACCGGCGCGTCAACGATTCCGGCGAGTTTGAGATTGTCGTAAATGTCGCGTTTATCGCCCGTATAAATTTCGGCGGCGGCGATTTTAGCCGATTCAAAAATATTATGAACCGTTTGGCGCGTTTCACGATTTTTGATAACGATAAAACTCCACGGCTGCATAAAACCGACGGACGGCGCGTGATGCGCGGCATCGAGCAGTTTCTCTAAAACTTCGTCGGGAATCGGCTTTGCAACAAATTCCGAGCGCACGTCGCGCCGCTCGTAAATCGCGCGATACAAACCGCGCCGCTCCGAGTCGCTAAAGATTTGCGAATCGTTTTCACTATCATAAATACGCTAGTTGAAGCTATGCACTTTCAGTGCAAGACTTTAGTTGTCCTTCCGCCAAGTCTATGATAGAAAAGGCGGGAGATGAAAGAAAATCGAAAGTCGTCGCATAC
>JAABUN010003946.1_pt1 | contig 21416 bp, 20 predicted proteins | sample 5559311 | NCBI WGS metagenome assembly JAABUN01 (sample SAMN10711877, study PRJNA513370) | rock metagenome | isolation source: Antarctica rocks | place: Antarctica: Victoria Land, Siegfried Peak sud
GCGCGGGTGGCCCTCGATGCCCTGGCTGACCGCGCGCAGCCCGACCTGCCGGGCCTGCAGGTCGTCGGCGATCTGCTTGAGGTTGCGCACCGACCGGCCCAGGCGGTCCAGCTTGGTCACCACCAGCGTGTCCCCGGCCCGCAGGTAGGACAGCGCCTCGTCCAGCGCCGGGCGCCGCGCCAGCGTGCCGGACGCATGCTCGGTGAAGGTCTTCTCGCACCCGGCGGCCGCCAGGGCGTCGGTCTGAGACTCGGGGTGCTGGCCCCGAGTGCTGACCCGCGCGTACCCGACCACTGTGACTTGCACCGGTACGTGGCGCAGTTCTCGCAGCCCTATCTGGCCGACATCGGGGACGGTGATCTTGTCGGGCTGACGCGCTGGGCTACCGGACGACCTGGCCGAGCGTGAACTGTCCCGGGCGCAGGACCTCTGCGTACACGCCGAAGCAGGCTGCCCGGCCAAGGTCGCCCATGACGGTGCGGTGCTGCCTGGCCAAGGTGGTGAGCAGCTGCCGGTCCACCGCTGCTTCCTCGTGACGCCAGAGTCGGCGATCTGTCGCTTCGGGGGATCCCAGCTGATCCCCGAGCGGGACCCGCGCGCACGATCAGCGGCAGATGAGGTTGCGCGGGTGATCAGGCAACTCCTGCGTTCGAGGTGCACCGGCGGGCAAGCCTCACCCTGTCGCGTGGTCGACCCGTCGCCGCTGGAGCAGAACGGCGCGCTTCCGCACCAGTTCAGGCGGTTCTGTCGGAGGCTGTGGCTATCTTCCTTGGGTACCACTACCCAAGGAGCAGAGATGGCTGATCCCCGAGCGTTCCTGAGCTTCGACTTCGATCATGACATCGACAAGAAGGTCATGTTCGCCGGCCAGGCGAAGACAGACTCGCCCACGCCCTTCACGGTCCATGACTGGTCAAGCAAGTCAACCCTCCCGCAGGCCGAGTGGGAGAGACTGATCAAGAACAAGATGGCCGGCACCAACATGTGCATCGTGCTTGTGGGTCGATTCATGTCCACGGCAACGGGCGTCGCCAAGGAGATCGCCATGGCGAAAGAACTCCACGTGCCCGTCTTCGGCGTCTACGTTGATGGCGCGGGCAGCAGCAGCACACTGCCGTCCGGCTTAGCCCGGAACAGGGTGGTCACGTGGACCTGGAAAGCCGTCGCCGCTGCCGTTGATCAGATGATGGGCGAGGGCAAGAACGCGTGAGGAGGGCGCTGCTTATTGGCATAGACGACTACAGCACCTCCCCTCTAGTGGGCTCACTGGGTGGGTGCGTCGCAGATGCCGTTGCGCTTGAGCAGGCACTAGCCCGCAATGCCGACGGCTCCAAGAACTGGGACACCACGCTGGTCACCAGCGATGCGGGCCCCAACGCGCTGACGCGGGGGGCTGTGCGCGGAGTGCTCGCTCAGTTGTTCGCTTCGGCCAAGAACTACGATTTACTCTTCTTCTTTGCAGGGCATGGCGGGCAGACGCTGTGGGGCGCAGACCTAGTCACTCAGGATGCTTCTGAGAACAGCTACGGCGTATCGATGAATGACCTCATTGTCCTGGCCAACGACTCACCGGCCCGCAGCGTCACCATCATCCTTGATTGCTGCTTTAGCGGAGACACCGGTAACGCCCCCGGGCTGCAAGCCGCGGGCGTCGCTGAGTCCTACAGGCTGGACCGCGCGGTCTTACGCGAGAACGTCACGGTCCTGGCCGCGAGCCGCGGTACCGAGACGTCTGCAGAGGCTGGCGGTCACGGCGCCTTCACGCGCATTCTCTTGGATGGTCTGGAGGGAGGCGCGACAGACCATAGGGGCAAGGTCACGGCGCTCAGCCTCTACAGCTACGTGAGCCCCGCCTTCGGAGCTTGGGAACAACGTCCGGTCCTAAAGACGTACTTGAATGAGCCTGTAGTCCTCCGCGTCGGCCCGCCTTGGCTGGAACCCGATCTGCTGAGGTGTCTGCCGCATCACTTTCCGTCTGCGGACCATCGACTCCAGTTGACGCCGCTGCATGAGGGAGACGGTCGGCCTCTGTCTTCTAGCGAGCTGGGCACGCCACAGCAGCAGGAATTTGATTACGTGGCACGGTTGCGGAATGCCAACCTCGTCACGACCGACGGCCGGAGAGACCACTACTGGGTCGCCATGGAAAATGGTTATGTGTACTTGACCGGCCTGGGACAGTACTTCTGGCGACTCGCAGCGCAAGATCTCCTATGACGAGAATTGGCTGCACCGGTCACCAGGGGCTAACGCTCAACACCCAACGGCGGATCGCAGCCGCCATCGCGGACCTCCTTGCTGCACAGGAGGCGGAGACAGTCACCGGACTTTGCAGTCTCGCCGATGGCGCTGATCAAATCTTCGCTTTTGCGTTGCTCGCTGCTGGCGGCAGCCTGCATGCCGTCCTTCCGAGTAAGCGTTATGTCACGACTTTCGGGGCTCCCCGACCAAGGCGGAATTATCAGGCGCTACTGGCCGCCGCAGAGCAGAAGGAGACGCTTCCGTTCGACGAACCCAGCGAAGAGGCTTTCCTGGCTGCGGGGATTCACGTTGCCGATTCCTGTGACTTGCTGGTCGCGGTATGGGACGACAAGCGAGCCGTCGGCAAGGGGGGCACTGGCGATGTCGTTGGTCACGCCTTGGCGTCGGGCCGCAATGTCGAGGTGATCTGGCCCGCGGGGTCCCGCCGGCTCTGAGTGAGTCCCACGATCGGACGCGACAACGCCGTGTGCCGGACATGTCTCGGGTAGTTGCCGGACCAATCGAGAGCCGAGGGGCTGATGGGCCGTAAACCCGGCTCGGTCACTCAAGCCCCGCTTGGGCGGTCGGTCCGTCCGTCCGTCCTGGCGATGTCATCGACTTCTGTCGCCAGTTGCGACATCCGCTTCTCGGCATGAGCGAACGTTCCACAAGCCGAACGGCTACCGGCGCGCCACGCACCGAGGGGCGAGGTGTCCGTAAGCGCGGTCGGCCGTCCCGCAAGGGATCCTTCAACGGACGCTGATGGGTCTGTAAATCCCGCGCACGGGCGACCGGCCACGGTCCGGCGCCGGACCGTCACCCGGTCAGGACCGGCAGCATGAGCAGCACGATCGTGGCGTCCGCGGCGATGTGCGTCACGTACGGGGCGAGCAGCCCCCGGCTGCGTACGCGCATCACCCCGAGCAGCAGCCCCCAGGCGCCGGCCATCACCATCCCGACCGGGCCGCTCGGCACACCGTGCAGGTGCAGGACTCCGAAGGCCACGGCCTGCAGGATGACGGCCACCCCCACCCCCAGCACGTCGGTCAGAGCCGACAGCAGCACCCCCCGGAACACGATCTCCTCGACGGCCGCGTTGAGCAGGGAGAAGCCCACGCCGGCGAGCACGATCGCCCACCACGGCTGTCCCGCGGCCGCGTCGACGTACTCCTACGGGAGCGTCCCGTCGAACAGCCGCTGCCACGCCAGGAGGGCGCCGGCCGTGACGACCACCGTCCCCGCGACCAGCCACGGGAGGTCACGCGTCCAGCGCCCCCGGCGACACCACGAGCTCCACCGGTGCTCCTCGACGCCTCGGCCGCTGAGCCACCACGCGAGCACCAGCGCGATCGCCGCGGGCACCGGCCACAGCCCCAGGAGCCCGACGACCACCGCGACGAACAGCAGGTCCACGAGCAGCACTGACTGGCGCACCGCGACCGAGGACGGCCGGACCGCCAGGGCGCTCAGGACGACGAGCAGCACGACAGAGGCGGGCAGGACCGCCGGCGACGTCGCGGCCGTCGGGACCACCGCCGCAAGGCCCGTGGCCAGCAGGACCGCGACGACGTGCCACGGACGCGGGCCGGACCGCACCGGACCCGCCGGTTCCGCGGTCACGTCGTGCACCATCGAGTTCCTCTCACGACGACCCGCGGACGGTCCTGGCCAACGTGCCGGCTCCGACGAGCGTGCAGGCGGCCCGGTCATAGTGCTCTGCTGCACGCACAGTGCGCTGCAGCGCGGCCGGACGGGGGATGCCGCGCCAGCGCCTCTGGGTGCACCGCCCTCGCGGCGGAGCCGGACCAGCGTCAGCACGTAGTGGTGCTCGGCGACGGGACACAAGCAAGACCCCGGTAAACGATGTCGGGACGCCGTGGTCGGGGGGAGACGAGCTGGGACGCCGTCCCAGAAGCCGTTCGGCTTCCCGGGCCGGTTCCGACGTGGGACAACATCGCAGAACCGTATTAGCGGGCAGATGACGCGACGGCCCAGTCCGGTTTTGGCTTCCGAATCAGGCCCGGACTGGCTGGCGTCCGAGTCGACCATCTGCCGAACGAGCCGCCCCCTTGTCGGGACGGGCTGTCTCCCGCTTCGGACACGCTGCTTGTCCGGTGCTGACAGTCGTCGGCTGCACCTTGTTGGGGCGTACGGTGCTGCCGATCCGGCGGTGCGCGTAGGTGCGAGGGAGCATGGCTGGTGTGCTGCCTGACGATGCGGGCGGCTGCTGTGGTTCCAGCGCGACGCAGGATGCGTCTCCGCGGACACACCTCTACATGAACGCACTCGACGAATCCGTTTCCTGGCCGGCTGCGGTCGGGGGCGACGGCGAAGCCTTCGGGCGCATTTACGACAGTCACCACGGCCAGGGGGCCCGGCCGCTGAGCCCCGCTGAGCCCCTCACCTCGGACGGGCGCACCCGTTCCGCGGCCCGCAGCTCGCCCATGGCCAGCGACAGACCGCCGTCCTGCGCTCATCGAGCGCACGCGATACCCGGCAAGTCCATCGAGCCGGCTCGCCGGCGAGGCCGCAGGTCGTCGGCGACCTGCCCGAGCAGAACTCCAACCAGCGGACTTAAAACCTGGGCCGGGTTCTCTGAGTCGAAAGCCGCAGCTTCACCTCTGCGGCGTAACCGACAGCCACTATTTCAGGGCTAAGCCACCTCAGGTCCCACAGTTCGCCCGCGCCCCCTCCGCTCTTGGAGCAGTGTGTGTCGATTAAGATGTATACTCGGCGTTGATGCGAACATACTCGTACGACAAGTCGCTGAACAGGATAGAAGTCGTGCCGGCAGCCGGGTCCTCCACAAGGTTTACGAATATAGACCAGACGGCACCTGCCGCGTGGGCTGCAAGTTCGGCCTGATCGGCATCTGTCAAGGCCGTAATCTGCCCGTAGCTCGCTAGCTTGATTCCTCCGAGGCTCACTTGCAGCCTGCTAATGTCGATACCGTGTTCTCCGGCTGCCTGTCCCACGGCTTGCATGATGCGCCCAAAGTTTGGGTCTCCACCGTGTAGCGCCGCCTTAATCAGAGGTGACCGCGCCACCGCCCGGGCGATCGGTTCCATATCGCCGACCGGTCCACGCACGGTCACCTCTGCCAAGCGCTCAGTCCCTTCACCATCTCGAACGATCTGGAATGCAAGGTACCGAAGGATGCCGGTCAGGTGTTCCACAAAGACGCGACGTCTTGCATCATCGAGTCCCGCGTCGTGGCCGCTTCGCCCGTTCGCCATAAGTACACACGTATCGCTCGTTGAGAGCTGGCCGTCAACTGAGACTCTGTCGAATGATGCGCTAACCGCCTTCGAGAGCAGCTCCTGTGCGGTTTGCGCGTCGAGGCCCGCGTCGGTTTGGATTGCGCATAGGAGAGTGGCGAACCTAGGCTCAATCATCCCGGCGCCCTTGGCCTGCGCACTAATCCGGTAGCTCTTACCGTCTGCCGCTTTCACGGTCGTGGTGGCACACTTCTGCCAGCGATCTGTTGTTGTAATTGCCTTGGCGAACCGGTCGGCTCGATTGGCGGGCTCGGAGCGGATGAGCGAGGAGATGACCTGCGCCGGGGTCGTTGCCTCGAAGGGCTCACCCACGACGCCCGTGCCAGCCGTAAGGACGTATTGTGAAACTATGCCCGATGCCTCCGCCGCCGCGTCTCGGAACAATCTCTCCTCTCTCAGTCCAGCGTTGCCTCCACCCACGTTGGCATTAGCCGCGTGGACGGCGAAGGCCCGCACCCGCAACAAGTTACAGTCACCACGGGCCAAGAGGATGGGAGCGCCGACGATGGCATTCGACGTGAAGGTGACCGCGCTTGTGCAGTTTGCCGCGATGCTCCAGACAGCGGCCACTCGTCCGCGTCTCCCAGCGTCGCCGCCAACAGCGTAGAAGCCGGCCGGGAGCCAGTCGTCGTTAGAGATAACAGCCTCGTGTCGCCAGCCCGGTAAGTCGACCGGGAGTGGCGGGGCGCTTCGAAGCTCGCGCGTTAGGGGTGTCCGATCTACCACTGTTTCTCCTTGAGAGCCTATTTCGGGCGTTTTACCCCTTGTGGGGGATACGTGCCCATGCTTCCAGACCTCTCCGCTCTGGTTTCCCGACCACCGTGCGGGGCCAAGCGTTGGCCAGCCAGACACGTCCCGATAAGGCCAAGCGGCTTAGCACGCCTTGGATCTGCTCTTCAAGAACGCCGACGGAAGCATCCGGTTCGAGCACCGCGAAGACGTCACTGCCGCAGTCGTCTTGCGGACGGAACACCACGACTTCCCGGACTCCCTGCAGGACCTGAATCGCCGCAGCAACCTCCGGCCCGGAGAGGACACGATGGTTGTCCATCCAGACGTCGGTCGTTCGACCGAGCACTGCATAGGTGTCTGGCGCCACGCGGCGCAGCGCATCACCGGTCCGGTACCAACCGTCCGCGGGAAAGGCTGCCGCGGTCCGTAGCGGCTCGCCCCAGTACCCCAAGGCGGAGTGCTCTCGCCGGATCCAGGCCTCGCCAACGTCCAGACTCCCACTAGGAATTAGGCCGGTGCCATCTTTAGGCAGGTGGTCGATCGGTCGGAGCTCCACGACCACCCCCTCGAGGGGGCGCAACGCCGGCTCGTCCTGATCTCGGTCGCTTAGATCGGCGCACATGATCCCGCATTCTGTGGCCCCATAGAGCCGCCGCAGGCGCCATCCTAACTTCTCGCGGACGTTGGTCACTGTGGTCTGGGTTAGGGGAGCCCCGCCTGTGAGGACCAACCGCATACTATCGACACCTTCGATGCCGCGGAGCGCAGCGACGTCTGCCATTGCGTCGAGCTGGGCTGGCAGTGCACTCATGTAAGTAACGCCGTGTGCCAGAACCAGGTCCACGGCATCAGCGACCGAGGCACCCATGGGTGCGATAACGACCGTTCCACCACATAACAGCATGGGCAAGACGTGAACATCGACAGCATGAGCGACGTCGAGGGGATGTATGGACAATGCGACGTCGCCAGGGCCAAGGCCCAACACCTTGACCCACTCCAGCCGGTCCGCCAAGAGCGTGAATTCGTGCCAGTGGACCCACTTAGGCGGCCCCGACGTGCCCGACGTCTCCAGGATACGTCCGGACGGCTGTCCCGAAGCGGCCCCATCTTCCTCGACAACTAAACCTGCGCTGCCCTGCTCGTCCGATGCTGGATTGATGATGACACCGTCGGTCCAGCTTCGGGCCGTCTTCGCTAGTTCCGAGCTTTCGGTAAGGAGATGCCATCTCCCCGCCCTATCCCTTAGCCGTTCCCGGGCCGAGTCGTCCTCAATGCGAATGGGCAAATGTGTACCGCCGGCGGCCATAATGCCGAGCATGTCACCGACAAATGACGCCGTGTTCTCCACCGGCACTGCAACGACTTCGCCGTGCAAGCGCCTGCCCACCATGCCGATTAGCAGGTCGTGAACACGCCCCGCACGATCAGCTAGCGCCCGATACGCAGTGCTGCCATGCTGATCAATCACGGCGACTCGCTCTGGTTCGCCTTGCAGCGCAGCCAGCAAGGAGTCGCTGACACGCGGGACCGCTGTCTGGCTCACTGGAGCTGCGCCCGGTAAAGGTGCCGCTTCCCGCCCTCGCTGACTCCTTCACGGCCGTGCAGGACGCCTCGGTTGTTGATCGCTAGGAGGTCTCCCTTGGACCACTCGTGGCGGTACGAGTAGTGATCACCCTCTAGGAAGTCACTGAAGGACGCCAGTACGCTTCGCGACTCCTCCTCAGAACGACCACAAAGTCGAACTCGCCATCCTGGCCTCGGGGTCTCCTCGGGGAAGGGTAGCGCGACGTTGAGGGCTTTTCGCTTGTCCTCCTCTACAATGGGAGGTACTTTCACCCACTGATGGGCGATTGTGGGAAAGTGCGACGTATCCTCGACCCAGTACTCCCAATCGGCGCCCAGAACAGTGCTGCGGAACTGTGGCGGCAAGTCAGCCAGTGCCGAGAATTGATCACAGATCACCGTGCGGCCGAAACCAGGTTGCTCCTCGTATTCATTGGCGTATAAGAGGATTATGCCGGGCCGGGTTCCGACAAGGGCTCCATCGGCATGCAAGGGAAGCATCGCGCGGCCGGTAACCACCTTCTCGGGATCTGGGTCGGCAGCCAGGTCGAGGAGTTCAGACGAGCCCGAGCCGAAGCGGTGTTCGGCTAGGGATCCCGCGGCTCGAGCGGTGGACTTAAAGGCATCGCGAGATAGGTCAAGCCCACGGATCAGGGCAACGCCGCTTTCTTCTGCGGCCGCCACAAGCTCCGTGGCGATAACCTCTAGGGGTGCCCCATCGAGCGTGAGCCCACGGCCAAGCCCGGACCGAGTAAGAGCGTTCTCCATGTCGATTCTCCTTTGCAATGTTAGTCGGCAGCGCCGGTCTGCGTGCATACCGTCTCTCGCCATATGGCGGCGAAAGGATCGCCCTGCAGGTCTCCGTTGCGGCGTAGGCTAGCCGTCAAGCCCTCGGCAAGGCCGCCTCCTTCGTGGATGGCCTGTTTTGGTGCCCAAGCTGTCTCGGCTGGGAGGTATGCCTGAGCCAGCTGCCTGAGATAATTCTTTTCGAACCCCTCGCCAGCCTTGAGTCGGGTCGGCACCATCAACTGCGATCGAATCAGATCGCGCTCCCAGTAAGGGAAGTGCACCTGAGGCCCCATGCTTCCCTGCGGATGCCAGGCTCCTGAGTAGAACAGGCCGGTCTGCATGGTGGAGGTGACGCGGGCGGCAAGCTGCTCAGTTGCCGCCCCGAGCTCCGCAGGGTCCGTATCCATACTGCGTATCCCAGTGGTAGTGGTCGCATTTAGTAGGTCGCTGCCCATGCCAGTCACTAACGTATCACCAAGGTTATGAGCAAGGCGGCGAGCTTCTGTCACCAGGAGTTGAATCAGACAGGCTTCCGGATCGCTCTGCTGCAGCCAGGAGAAACTCGCAGATACCGCTTCCTGCAGTTGTGCGGCAGGCAACTCGATCTTGGTCAAGTGCAAGCCAAGGGCGTCGGCGGTCCTACTTGCCCCTGCGAACTCGCTGCCCCACGGCGTCCCAAGGGACAGCGCGACTGTATTGGGGTTGGCCAGCTTGGCAAGAGCTGCTACGAGCCCAGAGTCGACGCCTCCAGATAACAGAACCACTGGCCTGTCGTAGAGGTTTGCTATGCCTCCCACGGCGTGCTGGAGGCGGCCGAGAACCTGCTGGCACAGGTCGTCATCGCTGAGCGCGGTGACGCTTGTCGGGAGCCAGGTCGGTGGTCGTTGAAGGTCAACACGTTGCCACTCACTGTCGTCTCGGTGGTAGCGACCAAACGCGCATGCAGGCAGTGGGGCGATGCCCTCGATCATCTCAACGGCAGAAGTGGGGGTGCCGTCTTCCGCGTGCCACGCCATGGCGATACGGGTGGCCGCAAAGCGGTCGTTGGTGATGATCCATCGCCCTGATGCTCGGTCGAGGTCGTAGGAGTAGAGCGGTGAACTGCCGAGCGCTGGGGCCCGAAAAGTTACCCAGTCTTGGCCCACTGACACCGGCGCCAGGGCAGGGGCGCAAGTCCCTAAAGGTGGTCCAGAGTCGCGGTAGCTCATAGTTACCGAAGAAGTAGTCACCTCGGTATAGCCAACCTCGGCAAGAACTTCCGCCTGCGGAATTCCCGTGAGAACAAATGAGCCCGAATAAGGCGGGGCTTGCGTCGGAGAAGTCATACCCCCTTCCCGATAACAGTACGCATCCGATTCTGAGCGCTCGTACCCGAGGAGAAGCCACGCTTGTGCGCCTGGGTCGCGGCGGACTGGGCTTCGACGAGGCCAGAGACGACTTGGCGGTTCACGTACCGCTTGGTCTCCCGGAAGGGCACCTCAGCGTAGGAACCGAATTCGGCGGCTCGGTGGATAGCGGCGCCGACGGTGGCACCTTTAGGAGTGACCTCGCTGACGAGGCCGTCGGTCAGGGCGCGCTGTGCGTCCCATGGTTCACAGGAGAGGACCATACGGGTCATAGCTACGCGTCCGATGCAGTGCTCAAGCAGATAGGCCCCGAGGACGCAAGCGATACCAAGCTTCAACTCGGGCATCCGCATATCCGAGTTGGTAGCGCAGATGCGGTGGTCGGCGCACAGTGCAAGCTGCAGGCCGATGCCAATGGCGTAGCCCTCGATGGCGGCCACGACCGGCTGCTCAATCCGCAGGGCGGCGCGGTACATGCCGACGCAGGCGTCGATCCACTCCGCCACGTCATCGCCGCCGGTGAAGGTGTGAACCTCATTGAAGTCCCCTCCGACGCCGAATGAGCGACTAGTGCCGGCGGTGAGGACGACGGCCCTGATGTTCTTATCCTCGCTCAGTTCGCCGAAGAGTCGGTTCAGTCCATTCATCTTCCAAGTCGAGAACGTGTTGTTCGTGCTGTCTCCCGCAAAGGTGACAACCGCGACGCCGTCTTCTGTGTTCACTTTTGCGGGAACCTGTGCTTCGCGCATCTTCGACACTCCGTGGGAATGGGTTGGGGAAGGGGGATGGCAGGTCAGTTGGGCAGGGTCGCGTCACATCGGCAATTGGTACTGATGTGACGAGTGTGGCTGGAGGGTCCTAGAACCTCCGGAAGCCGAAGGACCCAAAAGGGGTCGGTGGTCGACAGCGCGGCCTCCAGCATCGGCTCGCGGTGCTCGGGGTCGGGCGTGCGGTCGCTCGCCTCGCACACGCGGCGGGCCAGTCGCCAATCCTGCGCGCCGGCCGCGGTTGCGTAGGCGACGTCGGCGAACAGCAGCCGCGTCGGGGCGAATCCTGAAGTGTCGTAGAGGAAGCTAACCGCGTCGCAGTCGTCGCTGGTCGCCAGGAGTCCGAGCGCCTCGATAGGCACGTCATCGGGTCGGGCGTCGCCGCACAGGGCGAACAACGCCGGCAGCTCAAGGACGTCGCCGTCGACCATCAGTGCACCGGCGCGGGCGGCGAAGCCGTCGAACCGAACCACCGTGCCCGTCGCCTCGACCAGCCGGCGGAGTTCGCGGAACTGCAGCGCCGCCTCCAGCGAGCCGCAGCGACTGTCGAGCTCTGCCTTGTCGAGCTCGGGGACGACGCCCGTCACCCGGCGGAGCTCGGAGAGGCGCTCGTAATTCCCGGTCATGAGCAGGAGCCGGTAGCCGGCCTGCGCGTTCGCTTCGGCGCAGGCGATCGGCGTGCCCGACAGCTGCCGGACATATTCCATAGCCGCGGGTCGGCCCATCACCGCCAGCGCGTCGTAGGCCTGCAGCGCCTCGCTTTCGGTCAAGCGGACCTCGACCCCGGTGACGGCCACGACGGCCTCGAGTCCACCGACGTTGCCCGTGATGGCCAGGCGCACGCACCCGGCGGTCAGCCTGCCCCGGTCGAGGGTCAATACGGGCCCCATCCGCTTGTGCAGGAAGCAGAAGTCATCCACCCGGCCAGTCTCGAGCGCCCGGTACAGGTGGAACTCCACGCGGGGCTGGGGCAGTTGGAGGTCGGCGTGCTCGGCCAGCTCACTGAGCAGGTAGAGGTCGTAGTCCTGCTCCAACCAGCGGGCGGCCTCGGATTGCAGGACCGCGTCAGGCCAGTTGGCGATCTCGTGCGGCGCGGCGGCGAGGGTGCGCCGGAGGCATGCGTCGTAAAGCATCACAGCGCCGGTGCGTACAGACCTACGAGCGCCGCCCGATTATCGGTGCGATTCACGGCGAGCAACGCGTCGCGCATGGCAGGGTCGTAACCCTCCCTGCCGCGGAAGTCTCCGGCCTCGTCGGCCAGCCCCTCGCTCCACAGCCCGCTGTAGACGGGGAGCCCCATGCCATGCCCGGCCAGGACGACCTCGAGGATGCTCTGAATCGTCGGGGGTAGGTAGTCCTCACGACGGACCGTCCTGGCGAGGGTGGACCCCTCGGCAACGTAGTTCGGCGTGAGGTAGATGACGAGGTCGACGCCGTGCCTGGCCGTCTGCTCCGCCAGGTAGTCCATTGTGGCGACCGCCTCGGCGACCCCCTGCGCCTCAGTCATCCTGGGCCCCGGCTTCACCATCACATAGGCCGTCAACCGCACACCCGACTCACCGAGCAAGGCGATCCGCTTCTCCATGTTGCGCCGGCTGATGCTCTTATTCATCAGCCCCTGTCGCAGTTCGTCGTCCTGCGTCTCGAAGCCGACGGTGACGTCGAGGACGCGCGCCCGGGTGCGACGCCGGACGTGCTCAAGCTTGTCGGCGTTGATGTACTCCGGGCGGGTCTCGATTGACAACACCTCGAGTCGGGGCGCCTCGGCGGTGCGCTCGAGCAACAGCTCCAGCGACGACTGGTGGAAGCGCACCCGGTCGAAGACGGAGCCCTCGTTCCCAAAGGAGATCTGTTGCAACGCCGAGAGGGCGTCGGCGCGCCGGTCGAACACTTCGTTTATCTGAGCGTCGAGATCTTCGGCGGTCACGGGCAAATTCGCCGATTGCAGTGGCAGCGCGCAGTACGTGCACTGAAACTGACACTTCATGGTGTAGAAGGAGATGACGAGATCACGACGGCCGAGAAAGCGCCGCCTCCCGTCGTAAATGGCTGTTTTTGAGCGCACGGGATCCAGGTTGCTGTTGAACAAAGAAATCTTCACCCTCTCAATGCCACGGATAGAGAATAATCTTTCCGCATTCTCCGGCGAGTTGTGTCTCCCACGCCTCGGATATGCGGCTCATGGGAAGTCGATGGGTGATGAACTCGTCGATCGCGCCAGCGCTCCGAGAGATGACGTCGAGCACCCCAGCGGCGTGGTGGAGGTTGAGGTCGAGGCTGCCGCGGAGAGACACCGCTTTCTGAATGATGTCGCGGTCGACGTCGACGACGAGCTCGCCGGACTCGCCCAGGAAGGTCATCCGCCCTCCCCGCCGCAGCACGTCCAGCCCCAGCCGCTGATAGCGCTGCCCGGCGGAGCACTCGATCGCGGCATCGACGCCGCGGCCGTCAGTGAGGTCCAGGACCCTTCGGCGCAGTTCGGGGTCGTCCAGTCCGAGCACGACCTCGGCACCTAGCCGGCGGGCCAGGTCGAGACGGTAGGGGTGGCGCGCGACCGCGAGGACCCGCGCACCCCTCGCGACGCTGTTGATCACGGCGCCCAGCCCGACCTGTCCGAGACCGGTCACTAGGACCGTCTCGCCGGCTGCGACCTCCATGTCCTTGAGGGCGGTGTAGGTCGCACCCAGGCCGCAGCAGGCCATGCTCGCGTGCTCATATGAGATCGCGTTGGGGATCGCCACCAGCAGCCAGCCGGGCTTGATGAGGTACTGCGCGAAGCCCGCCTCGCCCGACAGCGAGCCGTTCAGCGGTAGCGGGTTGATGGTCCCCTGGCAATGCGCGTAACGACCCTCGCGACATAGGTGGCAGCCGCCGCAGGGGTAGCCGCTGAGTGCTACCACGCGATCGCCGGGTGACCAACTGCTCTCGGGTCCGGCCTCGACGACCTCACCGGCCGCCTCGTGCCCCAGGCTGTCGGGCCGGTTGCGGTCACGAAAGTCCCAGTTGGCGTACGCGTGGTGCTCGTTGCACATTGGCGCGACATGGACCTTGACGAGCACGTAATCGCCAAGGACGCGCGGGACCGGCTTCGTGATCAGCCTGGCGCGACGCGGCGCCTCCAGGGCTGCGACGGACATGGTGGTCGACATCAACGTCATCGTCGCCTTGGCTGCGGTTGTCACGAGACGGCAGGCATCGGCGTAACAGCCGGGCCTGCCGGCGTTAGCTCGGCATCGACCACCGCATGTCCAGGAGAGCCCACCCGCGTCCCCTGCCTGGCAGCGCCCAGTCCCGCGATAGTCACCAGGACGATGCCGAGCACCTGCAAGGGCGCGAGGGCCTGCGACAACAGGATCAGGCCAATGAGGGCGCCGATCGCAGGCTCGACGCTCATCAGCGTGCCGAACGAGGCGCTGGTCAGCTTCCGCAGCGCGACCATCTCGAGGCTGTACGGGAGCAGTGGGAGCAGGACGGCCGCGCCGAGGCTCACCGCCAGCACCCGGCCGTCGATCGCCCCCGCCTGCAGGGTAAAGGCCGCCGGTGTCGTCAGTAGCGCGGCCACGACCAGGGAAAGCGCCAGCCCGTCGAGCTGGGCGAAGCGGTCGCCCACCCGCTGGGTCAGGAGGATGTAGCCGGCCCAGGAAGCACCTGCGAGCAGTGCGAAGGCGACGCCGAGCATGTCGACCGCCCCGGACCACGGCTCCGTCAGCCCGAGCACACCGATGCCCGCGAGCAGCGGCCAGACCACGCCCCTGCGCTGGCGCGGACCGAAGGCTGCGAGGGTCAGTGGTCCGAGAAACTCTAGCGCCGTGGCGGTGCCCAGGGGGATGCGGTCGAGCGCCTGGAAGTAGCTCACCGTCATGGCCGCGCTCACGACTCCTAGGGCCACCGCGGCCCGAAGGTCCCCCTTGCCCCGACCGCGAAGGGCGGGACGCGACAGGCACAGCAAGATCGCGGCGGCCCACGACAGGCGCAACCAGGCCGCGCCGGCCGGACCGACGTCGTCAAACATGAAGGTGGCCGCGGCCGCACCGCTCTGCACGCTCAGCATCGCCAGGACGGCGAGCAGGACCGGCCCGACCGGGGCGGCGCCAGCGGCGCCGCTGTGGATCGGTGTCATGTACGGAGCGAACAGGCTGGAACCGGACGGGTCCAGTGAAGATATGCGGTCACACTATCCGCGTATGCTGCATAATGAACGGATGATGGACGTACGGCGGCTTCGCTTGCTGGTGGAGCTCAGTCGGCTCGGCACCATGTCGGCTGTCGCGGAGGCGACGGGCTACGGCACGTCAGCCGTGTCACAGCAGCTGGGCGCGCTCGAGCGCGAGTGCAGGACCGTGCTGCTGGAACGGGACGGTCGACGCGTCCGGCTGACGCCGGCGGCGCACCGGCTCGTATCGCATGCCGCGGCCGTCCTGGACATCCTCGAGACCGCGCAGGGCGAGCTGGGAGGGGACCGCCCACCCGCCGGGCTACTGCGAGTGGCCGGCTTTGCCAGTGGCATGCGCCCGTGGGTGCTCCCGGTCATTCACGGTCTGGTCGAAACCCACCCCGATCTACAGGTGCGCCTGGAGGAGCGTGAGCCCGAGGAGGTGATCAAACTGCTCGCCGAAGACCAACTCGATGTCGGTCTCGTCTACGACTACAACCTCTACCAACGCTTCCAGGGCAGCCACACTACGCACCTCGTGGCGCACGAGCCGATGGCCCTCGCGGTTCCGTCGGCCTCCGGGATGTCGGGCGTGCTCTCCATCCCCGGTGAACTGCTGCAATTCGCCGACATGGACTGGATCACCAACTCGCGCGGTAGTGACGACGACGAGCTGGCTCTGCGGCTCTGCGGCATGGCCGGCTTTCGTCCGACGCTGTCGCACCGGGCCGACAGCCTCGAGCTCGTAGAGGACTTCGTGGCCGCGGGGCTGGGCGTGGCGCTGCTGCCGCGCCCCGCAGGTCGCAAGGACCACCCCGACGTGAACTACCTCCCCATCGCCTTCTCGGCGGAGCGCCGCATCTTCACACTCACGTCGAGGGCACGGGCGGCGTGGCCGCCGGTGGCGCTGCTGCACAAGCGCCTGACGGGGCGCATGCGTGCCTCGTCGGCGCGCTGGGCGGTGTGAGGGCGATAGCGACTGCCGGTGAGCGACGCGGGGGTACGTCGACGGGCGAGCCGAAGACCGCCACCAAGTTGTGAATGCCGCTCACGTCACCTGCGCTGAGCGATTGGACGACGCTTCTCTTCGCAGAGCCAGCCTCAGACCTCCGCAAGTACGTGAGTGATCATCGTTGAAACTCATGCTGGGGTGAGCTGGTAGGTCAGCGGTCGATGGTCTCCGGGCAGGTGGGCGGGGCTGGCGTTGAGTTCGTTGGTGAGGAGCTCGAGGGCGCGGGCGACGCGTGGGCTGTCGGGGCGGTCCAGGGTGACGGTGATCTGCTTGCTGGTGTAGTCGACCTGCCCGCCGAGGTGGAGCAGGTGACGCAGGATGGCGCGGTATTCGTCCGGGTCGGCGAGGTAGGCGTTGAAGTGCTCGGCCAGCCAGGCCTCGGCGTTGAACGCGAGCAGCCGCAGGACCATCTGCAGGCCGCGGCGTTCCAGTCGTGGGCGGGCTCGCTGCGCGTCGGGGTCCAACTCGGTGGCCAGCACCTTGGCCGGCACCGGGCGCAGTGCGGTTTTGGCCGCCTGAACGGCGCGGCTGGCTGCCTGGATCCGGCGGTGCGCGCCGGGTAGCTGGCGGTTCTTGGCGGCCAGGGTGGTTGGGTCGGCCAGCAGTTGCGGGAGCGCGCGTTCGGCCAGGGCGAGTTCGGCTTCGGCAGCGACCACGGTCTTGCGGGCGGCCAGCCGGGCCGGGTTACCGACCTTGCGGGTGTCCGGGCCGATGTCCATCGTGTAGTCGGCCAGGGCGTCGATGCCGTTGTGGCGCGCCGGTAGGTGACCCAGTGCGCGCCGGCGTCGCGGCAGTCGGTGAACGCGCTCGGGTCGAAGCCGAGCAGCACCGGCGCGTCCGGACCCAGGACCTGACGTAGCTGGGCCAGCACGCCGGGCAGCGTCGAGACCAGCCCGGACGGCTCGCCCGAACCGAACACCACTGCCCGGCCGCGGGCATCGACCAGCAGCGTGTCGTCGCGGCCGGGCTGGGCGTGCCGGCGTTTGGTGTTCCAGCCCTTGCCGACCGGCTGGGCGCCGCTGTAGGGCACGAAGTGGTCATCGACGAAGTAGACCGGGTCGGTGGCCGGGTCGGCGCGCAGCATCCCGGCGGCGAAGGACCGCTGCAACCCCAGTGGATCGCATCCGTCGGCCAGCGCACCCAGCCGGCCGCGTAACGTCGCCAGCTCCGGGACCATCGCCAGCCCGAACGCCGCGCCGGCCTCGGCCCGCCGCAGGTGCTTGCTCCCCTCGACGGTGTCGACACCGAGCGCGAAGCCGACCGTCGCGTAGGTCAGCACCGCCAGGTCGTCATAACGTCGGGCTGGCCCGCCGGCCACGCTCGCGAAGACCGCTTCGGCACCGACCCGGGTCAGGTAGCCGTGCAACAGCATCACCCCCGCATACCGAGACCGGACCGACGCGTGCTCCAGCCGCGCCAGGCCCGTCCCGACCCCGACCGGCCGGCACGGCCCTGCCACATCAGCGCCCTCGACCGTTCCAGCCGCGTGCGTGCCGGCGCTGTCGTCCGGCGCGTCCGGCTCGAACTGGGCCTGCTCGGCCGCGGGCACGTCCGGGACCGCGGGCTCCTGCTCGCGTCGGCCCAGCGCCCGCACGATCGTCGCGGCATGCACCCCCAGCCGGCTGGCGATAGCAGTGTCCGGGCGGCCGTCGGCGCATCGCCCGGGCCGTCACCAGCTGCCGTTCACCCAACGCCGGTGGCCGACCCTGCCGGCGCACCAGCGCCGCCGAGCCGTCCCGCCGCACCCGGGCGCGCAACATCGACACGTACTCCTCGGTGATGCCCAGCACCTCAGCGACCCGCCGACCGGTGAACCCCAACTCGGGCAAGGTCACCGCAGCCACGTTGCGAAGACCGGCATCACCGACCTCGTAGCGGAACAGCACCCGGTTGCCCACGGCGATCAGGACCTCGCCATCCACCTCGGTGCGGCGAAGGTCAACAGCCAGCGGCATGCCCTCCAGCATCGCCACCCCGACCGCCACCGGCCAAGACTAGCCGAGTATAAACGATTTCCGCCGACAGACACGCCCGAGAAACCGCAGGTCACAGCCGTCCCACCCGCCTACCTCAGGAGGTCTGAGCCTACTCGCCGACGAGCCTGACCGGGTGGCCTTTCCGGCGAGGATTGCTCTGGCTTTGAGTTTCGGCGACCGGGTCTGCTTCGGGGAACAAGCACCAGGTCGCCTTCCAGATGTAGTCCAGCACTGTGGATGCAGTCGATCGTGATCGCCACCGGCAAATCGCTTGCCTTGGCTTCGGCGGTGATCCTGTCGATCTGATGGTCGTTGCCGTCGACCAGCGCCATCCAGGTTCGGGCGTCGTGCGTGGGGTCGCATCGTTTCGCTGACGACGACCGGACACGCTTGCTGTACGCGACAGCGCACGGGATAATGCACGGAATCCCGCGTCCGCGGAGCCATCGGGCTCGCCCTAATGGTCCAGTGCGCGCACGAGGACGTCGATGTCCAGCGCTCTTCGGTAGCAGGCGTAGCGCGACCACTGCCCATGCGCGCGGGCCATGCGTCCTGCGACGATGCTGACCGCGACGTCGAACTCGTCGGCTAGCCGTGGAGCGTCATCGGGGCCCGCCGCTTGCAGCCGCGCAATGTAGGCCGGCGGGATTAGCAGATCCGCAGCATGATCGTTGGCTTCCTGCTCGAGGCCGTCAGCGTCGTCACCGTCTTTGCGGGAGACGTAGCTCCCCCGCTTGGGGTGCAGGAGCACATGACTGAGTTCGTGAAAGAGGGAGAACCAGAAGATGTCGTGCTGCTTGTAGCGCTCGGTGACGGCGACGATCGGTACGTCACCCAACCATCGCGTGGCTCCTTGTGCGCCAGTGTGAGGCAGGGTTGGGACGAAAACGACCAGAACGCCAGCGCTGGCGCATAGCCGCTGCGCCTCGCTCAGGGCTGCTGCATCGTCGGACTGCAGGGTCAGTCGGCGAAGTCGCGGCAGGAGTGCTCTGAGCGCCTTTGCGGAGTAGGCAGGTGGGCGAAGCCGGCCGGCGAGTTCGAGGGCCCGCAGTTCGGCGAGGCGGAGCCAGGCGGTGGTGTTTTCGACGCTGACCTTGGTGTGCTGCGCCCGTCGGAAGGATGCCTGGGCGTACACGGCCTGCCAGGCCGAGGGGCTTGCGACCCCGAAGAAACGGAGAAGCGTCAGGGCAACTGGCTCACCGGGGGAGTGGGGCTGCAGAACCCCCCGCTGGCGCAGATCGGCCAACGGAAAGTCCTTCGCCCAGCTGGCATGATCAACCAGTGACTGGGTCGCGGCGCTGCGTGTGACGTGGTCGCGGTAGTCCGCCTCGGCCGCGTTCCACAGTCGGCTGGGCACGCCGAGAGTGCGCTCGAGCAGCAGGGCCACCTCCGGAGATAGCGGAACGACGCCCTTCACGACCTGGTTGACGTGCTTGGCCGACAGGCCAGTTCGCGCGGCCAGGTCCGCCTGGGTCATGTGCTGCTCTTCGAGTTCGGCCTTGAGCAGAGCGCCGGGTGGCACTGCCCAGTCCGGGACGAACTCGCCGGCTGCGGAGTTGAACTTCATCGCTCGTTGCCACTGTCGTCGCTGGCAAGCTCAACGCGGTCGACGCGCACCCGGGACAGAGCACTCGTGGTCGCACTGGGCGGGAGCCGGAGTGGCCGGGCTCGGCCTGCCTCGTCGAGCAGGACTGCGTACAGCCTGACGAGGCCGTGCTCGAGCACCGCACCTGCCGGCTGGGGGCGAACATGCACGCACGCGAGCCGTAGCAGGTCGGCCAGTGCCGGCGCGCTCAGGACCGCGGCCAGGAGCAACTGCACCTGCCGGGCAGCATCGCCCCACATGGCAGCCATGGAGCTGCTGGAGGCCAAGAGCCGGCCCAGCCCATCCTCTCCAAAGGTCACCAGCACCCCGTGTCCTTTACCTAGTCGGTGAACTGTGCAAGTCTCTACACCAGTTCGGTAAAGCGTACCGGCCGCAACAGCGGTCGGGTGACGACGCGCCACAGCACGACAAGGAGAGCCATGAGCAGCCCACTCGACCACCACGGCGGCCCGCGGGTGCGCGGAATCCAGGAGGTGCCGCGCTCGTCGGTCTCCACCGGCCGCTTCGGCCGCCTGTTTCGCAACCTGCCACCGCTGCACCTGACCGACGAGCAGCTGCAGGCCCTGGCCGCGCAGATGACCGAGAGCGCGGCCGGCGCGACCGGTGGCTGGGCTGGCGCCCCGACGCCGCAGGACAACCCGGCGGTTCCGGCGGGCTACACCTACCTGGCGCAGTTCGTGGACCACGACATCACCTTCGACCCGTCGTCCAGCCTGCAGCAGCAGAACGACCCCAACGCACTGGAGAACTACCGCACCCCCCGCTACGACCTGGACAGTGTCTACGGCGGCGGACCGCAGGCCAGCCCGCACCTGTACGACGACACGGACCCCGACCGGCTGCTCATCGGCGAGAACCCGCCCGGGTTCGAGGCAATCGACCTGCCCCGCAACCAGCAGGGGCGCGCGCTGCTCGGCGACCCCCGCAACGACGTCCACATCATCCTCGGCCAGCTGCACCTGGCGTTCCTGCGGTTCCACAACGTCGTGCTCACCCACGTCCGCCGCACGCCCGAGCTCAAGATCGGTGCCGAGACCGACTTCGAGGCCGCTCAGCGCCAGGTGCGGTGGCACTATCAGTGGCTCGTCGTGTTCGACCTGCTGCCCAAGCTCGCCGGCCAGGCCGTCGTCGACGAGCTGCTCACCATCAGCACGCACGGCAGGCTTGAGGCGCACCTGCGGCTGTACAAGCCGCAGCACCAGGCCTTCATGCCCATCGAGCACTCGGCGGCGGCGTACCGCTTCGGGCACAGCATCATCCGCCCCAGCTACAAGCTCAACGCCGCTGTCGGCCCGCTGCCGATCTTCACCGCCACGGCGGCAGCCTCGGCGCTGGAGGACCTGCGCGGCTTCCGGCGCCTGCCCAGCGGCTGGACGGTCAGCTGGGATCACTTCTTCCCCGGCATGGGGGCTGATCCGGCGACCGTGCAGCCCAGCCGGCTGCTCGACAGCCGTCTCGCCGACCCGCTCAGCGTCCTGCCGCCCAAGGTCGACGCCCAGCAGCGGTCGCTGGCCCTGCTCAACCTTTTCCGAGGTGACCGGCTCGGGCTGCCCGCCGGCGACGCCGTCGCAGCCGCCGTCGCCGCCCAAGTCCCCGAACTCGCCGGGCAGCAGGCACTCACTCAGGCCGAGCTCGGGCTGGCTCACCCCGCGCCGCTGTGGTTCTACCTGCTCAAGGAGGCCGAGCTGCGCGCCGGCGGCCAGCACCTCGGACCCGTCGGCGGGCGGCTTGTCGCCGAGGTCCTCATCGGCCTGCTCGCCAAGGACCCCGCCGGGTTCCTGCGAGCCCAACCCACCTGGCAACCTTTCCTGGCCTCCCAGAGCCCCGGCAGCTTCTCGATCGGCGACCTGCTGAACCTCGCCACCACCTGATCACGTCCCTGCACCATGACGCGGGCCGCCGCCGGCGGCCCGCGCGCACAACGCATCAGAAGCAACCAGGAGGACTCAT
>JAABUN010003947.1_pt1 | contig 21411 bp, 12 predicted proteins | sample 5559311 | NCBI WGS metagenome assembly JAABUN01 (sample SAMN10711877, study PRJNA513370) | rock metagenome | isolation source: Antarctica rocks | place: Antarctica: Victoria Land, Siegfried Peak sud
GCGCACACTCCGGTAGTGGTGGGTTTCGGCAATCTGGGCCAACGGCTGCTGGAAGTAATAGAAAGCCAATAGGATACTTTTGCATTTCTCGCCAAGCTGCTCTACGTAGTCGAGCACGGCTACCGCTGGTTCGGCGGGGGTAGGCGGCTCGGTGGCGAGGTGAGCCAGGGCGTCGGGTAGGGCTTCGTGCGGGTGCCGCGCGCGGCGGCGCTGCTCGTGGTGCCACAGGTGGCGGCCAATGCCCAGCAAGTAGGTGCTGGCCGAAGCCGTGAGCACGAGCGTGCCGCCCACGGCCTGCTCGTAGAGCACCACCAGCGCGTCCTGAAACACATCCTGCGCATCCTGGGCCGAGCCGCCCTGCTGGCACACGTGGCGGCGCACCAGCGGAAAGGCGCGCCGGTAAAGTTGCGCCAGGGCTCGCTCGCGGTTGGCCAGCAGGTCCTGGCACAGCGTAGCAGCCGGCGAAAATGGGAGAGAAGAAGGAAAAGCAGCCATGATACTAAGTAATCCGGTTTAGCCCGAAGTATCACCCGCCAGGGGCTAAAATAAAAGCCGCCTACCCTACTCCGGGCCAGCAGCTTTCCCTAGTGGCGCTGGACGCACTTACTTAAATACCAGCGGCACCACCACTTTCACGCTCAGCGTGCGGCCCAAGTTGAACACCCCGCGCCGGCCGGTGGCGTAGTTGATTTCCTCGTACTTGAGGCGGCTGAGGTGGCTCTGGTAGGCCACGTCGAACAGGTTGTTGGCCGTGAGGTAGAGCGAGAACAGCGTGCGGCCCTTGGCGTCGGCCACGTCGGTGCCTACCCCCGCGTTAAACAAGGTATAGGCCGGGGTGGCGGTTTCGGTGTCGAAGGCGGCGAAGTAGCGGTTTTGGGCGAAAGTCTGCTCCAGCTGAAAGCGCGCGTACACGTTGGTGAGGCGCTTGCCCTGGCGGCGGAAGTTGCCGCGCAGCTCCGATTGCAGGCGGTCGGCCGGAATGAAGGGCAGAAACTGCTGCGTCTCGGGCACGCCCAGCTGGCGGGCGCGCACCATCGAAAACGAGTTTTCGAAGTGCAGCCAGTCTAGTGGGTGGGGGTGGAAATCGAGCGTAACCTCACCGCCCAGCAGCCGCGCCTGGCCCTGCCCGTACTGAAACAAGCCAATGTCGGGCCCTCGCGATACCAGCGAGTCGGCGCCCGCCCGGTTCAGCACCCGCCGGGCGAAGATATAGTTCGAGATGCTGTTTTCGAAGGCATCGACTGAAAAGCGCACGTGGTCGCTGGTGTAGCTCAGGCCGGCATCGAGCTGCAAGCTGGTTTCGGCCTTCAGGTTGGGGTCGCCCACCTCGTAGCGGATGGTGCCTTCGTGCTTGCCGTTCGAGCCTAGCTCGGCAATGTTGGGTGCCCGGAAGCCCCGCGAAATATTGGCCTTCACCGTGAGCCGGTCGCTGAGGTTGTAAGCGGCCCCCAGGCTGCCGCTATAGTTCTGAAACGTGCTTAGAAAACCCGGAAACCTGGTTTCGGCCCCCGGCGCGGTGGGCGCGGTGGGCTGCCCGGTGGTGCCGTCGAGGTAGAGGCTTTGGGCCGAGATGCGGCGCACGTCGTAGCGCAGCCCGCCGCTAAGGTTGAGCCCGCCAAACGATTTTTTGAACACCCCGAATACGCCGCCCTCGGTCAGGTCGTAGGCCGGAATGAGAAACTCGATGCCCAGGTTGCGGTTTTGCTGGCGCTCGCCGGTGGTGCCCACGGCCAGGTTCCAGCCATTAAATTCGGGCAGGAAGTAGCGCAGGGCGTAGTCCACGGTGCGCAGCTGGAAGAACAGCCCCGGCGTGGTGGGGTTCAGCGCGTCGCCAAACTCGCGGCGCAGGTTCTGCTGGTAGTTCACTTGCAGCGTGAGCCGCCCGCCCTGGTCGCCGATAATGAAGTTATTGTCGGTGCCAAAGCGCAGGTGGTTGATGCGCTGGCGCGGCACCTGCAGCGCGTAGCTGGTCAACTCGCCATCGGGCACGAGGCGCGACTCTACGGCGTTGCCCACCGCCACGTCGTGCACGAAGCGCCCGCTTACGCTGTCGCGCGCGCCCTCGATGAGGCCGATATTTTGATTGAAGGTGCTGAAGGTGAGGTGTGCGTAGCCCCAGCTTTTGTTCAGCCCCACGTAGCCGTTGGCATCCCACTCATTAAAGCCCGAGTTGAAAACCCGGCCGTCGTAGCGGTTCTGGTAGTCGCCGGCCACCTTGCGGGTGCCGCGCGCCAGCCAGTTCAGGCCGTTGATGTTGCCCGCGTTGTCGAAAGAATATCCCTGCTGGCGGTTGTTGGTCTGGTAGTTGGCCGTGGCCGTGCCGATGATGCGGCCGTCGGCCACCGGGTCGGGCGCCAGGAAGTTGATGACGCCCGCCATCGCGTCGGAGCCATATAATAAGGAGCCCGGCCCCTTGATAATCTCGGCCCGGTCAATGCTGAACTCGTCAATCTCGATGCCGTGCTCGTCGCCCCACTGCTGGCCTTCCTGCTTGGCGCCGTTGTTCAGGGTCACCACGCGGTTGTAGCCCAGCCCGCGCACCACCGGCTTGCTGATGGCCGCGCCGGTCGTAATCTGGCTGATGCCCGGCGTGTGGGCAATGGCGTCAATGACGTTGGTCGAGGATGTTTGATTGAGGCGCGTGCGGTCCACTACCGTCGTGGGCACCGGCGAGCGGCGCAGCTGCGTGGCCTGCGACACGCCCGTGACTACTACCTGCCCGATTTCGGTGGCCGCCGGCGTCAGGCCCACGTTCAGCGGCTGGCCATTGCCGGTGTCAATCGTCTGGCTCACGGTATTATAGCCCAGCGAGGTTATCTGCACCGTAAACCGCCCGCGCGGCAGGTTGCTGAAGCTGAAGCGGCCATCGGCGTCGGTGGCCGTGCCCTGCTTAAGGTCGGGAAAAATGACGTTGGCCCCTGGCAAGGGCTCGTTGGTGGTGGCGTCGGTGAGGCGACCAGTGAAGGCGGCCGCCGTTCGGGCCCGCGCCGGCGGGGGGGTAGGCGCGGTTTGGGCTGCCGCTGGCAGCGCCAGGGCGCTCAGCAGCAGCGTGGTAACAAACTGGTTTGGCATAACTAGAGGGGCGAGTGGCTAAAGAACGAAAAAGAGCGCTGCCCGGCCGTCCCGGCGCAAACAAACCTCGGTCAGCGGCCAGGGTCTGTCTGCATTTTCTCTAAACCAAACCAGAGAAAAATCGGGGCGCGGGGCGCACGAAGGCGCGGGGCGGCTTATTTTTTGGCGGCGGCCAGCAGCTGCTGGTGTTCGGCCATCATGCTGGCGTGGTCGTCCACCAGCTTTTTATGCTCTTGCTGAATCTGCTGGTCCTCGGCCTTCATCTGGGCGTGGTCCTGCTGCATCTGGGCATCCGATACCTGGCCGCTGCCGTGGTTGGCTTCCAGCTCGGCGTGGCGCTTGATAACCGCGTCGTGGCGCGCGATTACGTCCTGGTGCTGCTGAATAAGGGCATCGTGGCGCTTTTCGAGAGCCCGGAAGGCGGGCGTATTCTCAATGCCAGCCTGCTTGGCGTTGGCCAGCGCCTGCCGGTGGTCCTGCTCCATCACCGAGTCGGCGGTTTGCATGATGCGGTGGTCGGCCTCCATCTTCTGGTGGTCGGCCACCAGCTCGGCGTGGGTCACGGCGGGGGCCGCGCCGGTAGTAGTTTCGGCGGTTTTGTCGGCGGCCGGCTGGCAGCCGGTCAGGGCCAAGCCGAAGCCGAGCAGGGCAGTGGCCAGGGCAGTTTGGGGGACGAAAGAACGGTTCATAAAAAAATATTTACGAATTGAAAATCAACTGGTAAGCTAATTACCCAGCGTGAAGGCCAGGCCCAGCGTGGTGTTGAAGGACGTGATGGGCTGCTTCTCTGAAAGCCGGCCCACCGAGTTGTTGCGGTTCTCGTTCTTAATGGTAATGGGCGAGCTGCCGATAAAATCGGTGCGCGCCACCAGGCCCAGCTTATCGGTGAGGGCGTAGTGCAGGCCTACCCCCGCCGCGTAGCCGAAGGTGAGGCTGTGCGAGCTTTTCTGGGTGAAGGTGTTGGTGGGGTCGTCTTCCAGCTGCACGGTCAGCTCGGGGGTGCCCAGCATCTGGTTTACGCCGGCCAGGCCGCGCACCTCCAGCTTCAGCTTGTCGCCGCCAAACAGGAACGTGGGGCCCACCAGCGCCGTAAGGCGGCGGTAGCGGCCCGAAGTCCGCAGGGTAGTAGCCGCCACGGCAAAAGCATCGGTGTAGGCCGCGCCGAGCTTGGTCAGGTCGTCGGCCAGCAGGCGGCCATTATCCGAAAAAGCTACCTGGCCAGCCAGCCCCACGATGCCGCCGTGGAAAAAATGCGCCCCGTCGAGCGCCACCGTAAAGCCGGTTTTGGCGAAGCCCGACTCCACGTTAGCGGCATCGGTGCTGCGGAAGTTACCGGTAGCGAACGACACGCCGCTGTTGATGCCGATGTACGACTTGTTAGGACTCGATTGGGCTGCCGCGGCCAGCGGCAAAGCCAGGCTCGCGCCCAGCAGCAACAAAGAAAATTTCATGGTAATACGGGTTGAGGTTGAAAATGAGCGGCCATTACCCGCCGGAGCCCTTCCCGGCGGGCCGGCCGCGACGGAACGCTACTGAATGCTGACTTTGAAGCCCGCGTCGAAATCGGTCGAGCCGGGGGCGTAGGAGCCGTCCTTCACGTTGGGCTGGTGGCGCAGCACCACGCGCAGGTAGCCGGTGCTGGCCGCGCCGGTTACGAAGCTGTCGGTCAGGCCCACCGCCAGGGGCGTTTTGTTGTTATCCGTGTCGGTGGGCGTCACGGTCAGGTTGAGCGGCGTGCCGGTCGGGGTCGGCGTCGGAATGGGCAGCGGATTGCTATCGGCACCCGTCGGGGCCGGAATCACCAGCGGCTGGCTCGTGGGCAGCGGCTGGATAAATAATCTGTGGATATTAGGCCGCTGCGCAATCTCGGTTCCCACGTTGAAGGTGGGCGTCTGCGTCTTATCCAAAAAACCCACCTGGCAGGTGTAGGTAGTGTTGGCCTTCAGGTTGAGGTTGGCCATGCTGTAGTTGGGGCCGCTGGCCACGGGGTTGCCCTGCGCGTCGAGCAGCTGCTCCCAGGTGGCGGTTTGCACGTCGCTGGGCGTGGCGTTGTTGGTCAGCGTCAGGGTCATCGTGGTGATGGCTTCGTTGGCGACGCTCGGCGACACCACTTCTTCGTTCTTATTGCAGCCAGCCAGGCCGGCCAGCAGCGCGGCCCCCGTGAGCAGGCGGGCCGGTAGCGAAAACTTAGGAGTTGGGTTCATGGAATGGGGGTAGAAAAATGAAAAAAAGAACGAGGATGGTGAGAACTGCTTAGTAGTCAAGCCTTAAAAAGGCACCCGCAGGCGCAGCTGGATATTCTGGCCCACGTCGGCGGTGTAGTAGCGAAAGCGGTTGAGGTAGTCGCGGTACTCGCGGTTGAGGAGGTTGCTGGCCGTCAGGCTCAGGTCAAAAACCTGGTGGCCGGCGTGCAGCAGGGTGCCGGCTTCGGCTCCCCACAGGTCGTAGGCGGCCGGGGCGGGGGCGTAGTCGCCGCTGGCCGGCGTGCGGCCCTGGTGCGCCACGAAGAGGTTGCTGATGCCCACGTAGGCATGTTGAAAATGGCCGTCCCTACCCCCGCTGCCCAGGCTCAGGCGCAGGCCGTTCTGCCAGCGGTTGGGCGGGGCATAAATGAGGTAGTCGTGGGCGCTCTGGTTGTAGGCCCAGAGCAGCGAGGCCGATGAGGTGAAGGTGAGCCGGGCCACCGGCCGGTAGCTCACCCGCGCGTCGAGGCCCTTGAAGAGCGCGTCGGCCTGCGTGTAGTCGAAGGCCGGGTAGGCCCCGCGCACGGTGCGGATGTAGCGCCCCGCCGGGGCCAGGTACAGGTAGTTGCGGATGTAATTGACATAGCCACCGACCTCGCCTTCCACCTTCGCCCCGCTATACAAGAGACTGGCGCTGGCGTTGTAAGCCTGCTCGCGGGTCAGGTTCGGGTCGCCGATTTCGTAGGTGGCCGCGCTCTGGTGCACGCCGGCCGCGTACAACTCGTTCACGGTGGGCGGCCGCCAGGCGGTGGCCAGGTTAGTGGTCAGCGTGAGGCCGTGGCCCAGGTCGAGCAGGCCGCCCAGCGTGCCGGTCACGGCCTGGTAAATGGTAGTAGGCCGCACGATGGTCCCCGTAGCCGGGTCGGTCAGGAAAGCCCGCAGCCAGCGGTAGTCGTAGCGCAGGCCGCCTTCCAGGGTCAGGCGCTCGCCCCGGTGCTTACCCAGCACGAAGGCCCCCGCCCCGTAGTTGCGGAAGTTGGGAATCAGGAACTGGTACTCGCGGATGTTGGCCTGCGTCACGCCGCTCAGGCCCGTCGTGGCCGACCACGGCCCGGCGCCCGGCGTGAGGTAGGCCACGTCGAGGGTGTGCGAGGTCAGGCTGAGAAACAAGTCGGGCACGTCGCCCAGCGCCGGGTTGTAGGGCAGCTGGTCGCCGTACTCCGAGCGGGCGTCGGTCTGGCGGGCGTAGGTGGCCTCAACCCTACCCCCCCCAGCCAGGGCGGCCGTGGCTTTGGCCTTGAATAGCTGGTGCACCACGGCCTGGTAGGGCCGGTTGATAGCGTAGGTAAACTGGTCGGCCGTGAGCGGCCGGTCGCGGCCAATGGCGGCCAGCAGGTCGTTGACCGAGCCCGTTTCGGAACCCGAAAAAATACCCAGCCTGGTGTCGAAGCGACTGAAAAACAGTTCGGTAGTGATAATGCCCCGGTGGTAGCCCAGGGCCAGCGAGTAGTTTTGCTCGCGCAGGCCGGTATTCTGAATGTAGTAGTTGGCCGAGCGCGCCGTGCCGGCCCGCCGCAGCGTGCCCTGCACCCGGTAGCTGAGGCCGTGCAGCAGCCCCAGGCCCCGGCCGCCCCGCGCCGTATCGGCCGGCACGGCGCCCTGCACGAAGGCCGAGGCCGCGCCCAGCCGGCCGTTGGTCATGCCCACCAGGTTTACTTCGCCGCCTACCCCCGCCGTATCGGGCAGGGCGGCGGGCTCCACCAGCACTACCCCGCCGATGGCGTCGGCCCCATAGCGGATGCTGGCCGCGCCCTTAATTACGGAGAGCCGGGTAGCCGTGAAGGGGTCAATCTCGGGGGCGTGGTCGTTGGCCCACTGCTGGCCTTCCTGCCGCACGCCATTATTAAGAATCAATACCCGGTTGCCGTACAGCCCATGAATGACGGGCTTCGCAATCGTGGGGCCGGTCTGGATGCTGTACACGCCCGCGATGCCCTTCAGCGACTCGGCCAGGCTGAGGCCGCGGGTGGCTTGCAGGGCCTGCCCGCTGAGCGTAGTCTGGCTCTGGCTGATGAGCGGCACGGTCTGCTTCTCCCCGCCGACGCGCACTTCGCCCAGCTGCTGGGCGTCGGGCCGGAGCTTAATGTCGCGCACGGTCGCGCCCTGCACGTCCACGGTCAGCACCTGCTCGGCGTAGCCTACGAAGGTGGCGCGCAGCTGGTACCGCCCCGCGCAGAGCTGGTGAAAGTGGTAGTGCCCATCGGCGTCGGCGGCGTCGGGGGGGGTAGGGGCGCTGAGGCGGAGCACGGCGCCGGCCAGCGGCTCGCCAGTGCGCTGGTCCGTGACGCGCCCGGCCAATAATAGGTTACAGCCCGTGCCGGCCGCCCCCTGCGCCCAGGCACACCCTGGCCGCCCCGCCAGCAAAAAGCTGACCGCCAGCAGCACCCGCAAGGCCGCTGCCGGGCCTTGTGAAATACGTAATACCAAGAAAATGAAGGAATTGTGCTGCGAAGCGCAGCGAGTACGGCCGCGGCCGGCCCGCCCGTGGCGTACCCGGCACCCTACGGCGGCCCTAATTCAAACCAAACGGATAGCCTAGCCCAGCGGAGGGCCGCGCAGCGCCGTGCGCCGCAGCTCGGTGGCCGAGCAGGCCAGCGTGACGGGCACCGCCAGGGGCTGGTAGCTCAGCAGCACGCGGGGCTGCGGCATTGCTACCCCCGGCGCTACCGCGAAAGGCACGTTGTAGAACTGCTCGGTCTGGCAGTGGGTGTGCTTGGGAGTAAGGAGCGCCTTGCCCGGCTGGGGCCGGCCTTTGGTAAAAGCGGCTTCCTGGGTGGTGTGCTCGTGGGCGTGCAGCGCCAGTACCCACGCCTCCGGCAGTAGCGTCCGCATGAAGCAGAGCAGCAGCAGCGTAGCGAGGTAGGGGCGAAGAACGGGCTGCAAAGCAGTAACGCGAAGTGAATCAGCTAAAAGAATACCCTCTGGCGCCGATGGTTACATCGGTTCGACAAAGTTACGGGAGGAAGCCGTAAAAAATAATTTTTATGCAGCGTTGTTGCAAAATAAAAAGTGTGCCGCGAGTAGAATTTTTAGTAGACTGCGATTCTTTAAGTATAAATAAAAAATAAATATTTTATTATATATAAATTCTGACTAAATACTTTTGAGAGTAGCAGCGAAATCGACCTGTACAAGTAGCGAAGGCAGCTAATAAAAAAAACGACTTTTTTTCGCAACCTTGCTGACCACTTTGTAAAATTTTTCGTAAATTGGAAATTCGTCCTGAAACATTGACCGGCGAAATAGAAATTTTATAAGTATCCGCGGCGAGCTTTATGATTATTTTCTGCGCGAAAGAGCTTTGTGTTCAGTATGATGAGGGGTTAGATGTGGTGCGGGCAGCCTGGGTGGGGGGGCGCAACATGCGGGGTTTTCGCGAGGCTTTTAGTAAGCTGCAGAAGCTGTTGGCTCACCGAGGGGTCGGGCGCGTACTGCTCGACCTGAATGCGTTGCCCGAGATTTCGGTGTATGACCAGCTGTGGTTGAGCACCGTTTTTATGCCCTCGGTATTGATACTGCCTCTGCGGCAGGTCGTCATCGCGCTATCGCCCAAAAACGTGTATAATCACCAAGTAATAGAGGGCCTGTTGCTGGCGGTGCACCTGCTCATTCGGTTCGACGTCCAGTTTTTCGCGCAGTCCGATGCGGGGATGCAGTGGCTCACCGACTACTCGCCCCGCCTGCCTGTCCTACAATGGGAGTGGAGCCAGCAGCGTGGCCCTACCCCCTCCAAAACCGACGAGGTGGCCGAACCCCGGCCCGGCTACCAGCCGAAAAAGCCGCCCCGGCTGCCATCCTGACAGCCAGCCACACCTTGGAATAGCCTTTGAACTGGGAGGCTGGCTAGCGGGCGCTGCCTGTTAGTCAGCCTTTTATTGTTTTCAATCCTTTTGCTAGTCCCATGTCCGAAACCGGCTCTATTTCCATTCATACCGAGAACATCTTCCCGATTATCAAGAAGTTCTTGTACTCTGACCACGAGATTTTCCTGCGCGAGCTGGTCAGCAATGCCGTCGATGCTACCCAGAAGCTGCAAAGCCTGGCCCGCCAGGGCGAGTTCAAGGGCGAACTGGGCGAGCTGAAAGTGCGCGTGACGGTTGACAAGGAAGCCCGCAAAATCACGGTTTCGGACCACGGCCTGGGCATGACGGCCGACGAAATCAAGAAGTACATCAACCAGATTGCCTTCTCCGGGGCCACCGAGTTCGTGGAGAAGTACAAGGAGACCGATGCGCAGGCTAAAGACCAGATAATCGGGCAGTTCGGCCTGGGTTTCTACTCGGCCTTCATGGTATCGAAAGAGGTCGAAATCTGGTCGAAATCGTATAAGGAGGACACCCTGACCGCGCATTGGATTTGCGATGGCAGCACGCAGTTTACCCTGGATGAGCCCACCGGCGAGCACGCCAAGGCCGAGCGCGGCACCGACGTGGTGCTGCATGTGGCCGACGACTCGGACGAGTTTCTGGAGGAAGCCCGGCTGCGCACCATCCTCACCAAGTACTGCAAGTTTTTGCCGGTGCCGATTGAGTTTGAGGGTCAGCTGATTAACGACACTACCCCCATCTGGACCAAGCAGCCCGCCGACCTCACTGACGAGGACTACCAGAAGTTCTACCAGGAGCTCTACCCGATGAGCATGGACGAGCCGCTGTTCTGGATTCACCTGAACGTGGACTACCCGTTCAACCTCACGGGTATTTTGTACTTCCCGAAGGTGAAGGACGAGCTGCAATTCCAGCGCAACAAGATTCAGCTCTACTCGCGCCAGGTGTTCATCACCGATGAAGTGAAGGACGTGGTGCCCGAGTTTCTGATGCTGCTGCACGGCGTAATCGACTCGCCCGACATTCCGCTCAACGTGTCGCGCAGCTTCCTGCAAGCCGACGCCAACGTGCGCAAAATCAACACCTACATCACCAGGAAAGTAGCTGACAAGCTGGCTGAGCTGTTCCGCAAGGACCGCGCCGGCTACGAGGAGAAATGGGCTGATATTGGGCTGTTTGTGAAGTATGGCATGCTCTCGGACGACAAGTTTTACGAGCGCGCCAAGGACTTCGTGCTGCTGAAAAGCGTGGCGAACAGGCTGTATACGCTCACCGAGTACACCGAGCATATTCAGGCCAACCAGCAGGACAAAGACGGCAATACCGTGGTGCTGTATACCACCGACGCCGAGCGCCAGCACGGCTTCGTGGCGGCGGCCCAGGAGCGCGGCTACGACGTGCTGAACTTCGACCAGGTACTCGACCCGCACTTCATCGGCCTGCTGGAGCAGAAATTGGAAAAAACTACGTTCAAGCGCGTGGACTCGGCCACGGCCAGCCAGCTTATTGAGAAGGAGGAAGCGCCGGCCAGCGTGCTAAGCGAAGACGACCAGAAGAAGCTGGAAGAGGTATTTACCGGGGCCATCAATAACCCCACGATGCACGTGAAAGTGGCGGCCCTCTCGCCGCAGGACGCGCCGGTGGTCATCACCCAAAACGAGTTTATGCGCCGCATGAAAGACATGCAGCGCACCGGCGGCGGGGGCGGGATGCAGATGTTCGGCTCGCTACCCGACTCGTTCGACGTGACGGTGAACGCTAACAGCCCGCTGGTACAGAAGGTACTGGCCGACGGCGGCGCAACCATCGCCAAGCAGGCCTTCGACCTGGCCCTGCTCACGCAGGGCATGCTGAAGGGCGAGGCGCTCACGGCCTTCGTGAAGCGCAGCACGGAATTGCTGTAGCTTTTAAGCTGTTAGCTTTTTGCGCGTAGCGCGAAGTTTCCACTTCGTGCGCGAGCACAGCGAGCAGGCGGAACCGCACGGTGCCAACGACGATGCTCGCTGCGCTCGCGCACGAAGTGGAAACTTCGCGCTACTTTTCGCTATGAAACCTCTTCTTTTCCTACCCCCCCTTTTCCTGACCATCGCGGCCGTAGCGCAGAAGCCGGCCGTTGACCTTGCGCATAACCAGGTGCAGGTAGCCGGCGGCCGGCTGGCCGGCGCTACCGCGCCGAGTGGCATCCACGAGTTTAAGGGTATTCCCTACGCCGCACCGCCGGTGGGCGAGCGCCGCTGGCAGGCTCCGCAGCCCGCCCCGAAGTGGACCAACGTGCGGCCGGCCACGCAGTTTGGCCCGCGCGCCATGCAGCTGCCGTTGTTTGGCGACATGAACTTTCGCTCGAATGGCGTGAGCGAGGACTGCCTGTACCTGAACGTGTGGACCGGCGCCAAAACGGCCCAGGAAAAGCGGCCGGTGCTGGTGTATTTCTACGGCGGCGGCTTCGTGGCCGGCGATGGCTCGGAGCCGCGCTACGACGGCGAAAGTCTGGCCAAGCAAGGCATCGTGACCGTGACGGTGAACTACCGCCTGGGCGTGTTCGGCTTCCTGGCTCACCCCGAGCTGACCAAGGAATCGCCCCACCATGCCTCGGGCAACTACGGCCTGCTGGACCAGCAGGCGGCCATGCAGTGGGTGCGGGCCAACATAGCGGCCTTCGGCGGCGACCCGCGGCACATTACCATCGGCGGTGAGTCGGCCGGCTCATGGTCGGTGAGCGCCCAGCTGGCCGCGCCGACTTCTAAAAACCTGCTGGTGGGCGCCATTGCTGAAAGCGGCTCGCTGCTGGGCCTGCAGCCGCTGCCCACCCTGGCGCAGGGCGAGCAGACGGGGGTAGGGTTTGCCACCAGCCTGGGCGCCACCTCGCTGGCCGCGCTGCGGGCGCTGCCGGCCCAGCAATTGCTGGAAGCCAGCGGCAAGCCGGGCGCGCCGCGCTTTTCGCCCATCGTGGATGGGTATTTCCTGCCGCGCTCGCCGGCCGAGATTTTTGCCGCCGGCCAGCAGGCGCACGTGCCGCTGCTGGTGGGCTGGAACTCGCAGGAATCGGGTGCGGCTGGCCTGTTGGGCCCGAATGCGCCCACGGTGGCCAACTACCAGGCCGCCGTGCAAAAGCTCTATGGCGAGCAGGCGGCTGATATTCAGCGCCTCTACCCCGCCACTACCGACGCGCAGGCCGAGCAGGCCGCCACCGACCTGGCCAGCGACCGCTTCATTGCCTACAGCACCTGGAAGCTGGCCGATGCCCAGCTCCAGACCGGCGGCCAGCCGGTGTACCGCTACCTCTACGCCCGCCCGCGCCCGGCCATGACGCCCGAAATGGGCAACGCCACCGCCAACCTGGCCGGCGGCGTCACCAAGGGCACGGGTGCCGCTACCCCCGCCCCGCCGGCCAAGGGCGCCGTGCACTCGGCCGAGATTGAGTACGCCCTGGGTAACCTGCCTACCAACAAGGTATTTGCCTGGACGCCCGATGATTACCAGGTATCGAAAACCATGCAGGGCTACTTCGCCAATTTCATCAAAACCGGCAACCCCAACGGCGCGGGCCTACCCCCCTGGCCGGCCGCCAGCCAGCAGAATGGCCAGGTAATGCGCCTCGACGTGACGACTCAGGCCGGGCCCGACCAGACGCGCGCCCGCTACCAGTATCTGGAGCAGCACGCGGCCAAGTAGCCCGTAGGGAATGTAGCGGCGCGACCCTTCGCGTCTCGGCATCCGCGCCGAGCGGATGATTTTGGTCAACGCCGCGAGGGGTTGCGTCCCTACCCCCCTTCCTTCACCCAAAGGCCCCGTTGCCACCTGGCAGCGGGGCCTTTGGGTGAAGGAAGAATAGGTATTTGCAGAAAAAAATCGGGCGCAAGGCGCAATAGGCTCCATTTTCGCGTTAAAGTAGGGGTGTGCCCTAACCGGCCCCGGCGGGCAATATTTTTGCCCTACGTCATTTAATTACCTCTTCTGATGCGCAAGATTCTGCTTGGTTTTCTGGTGTTTGTGGTGCTGCTGGTGGTGGGCCTGGCCGCCGCGCCGTTTTTATTCAAAGACAAACTGCGGGCGCTGGCCGACAAGCAGATTGCCCGGCGCGTGCGGGCCAAAGTGCAGTACAACCCCGCCGACATCGACGTGACGCTGCTCAGCACGTTCCCCGATTTAGGCCTGGATATCAAGAACCTGCGCGTGATTGGGCTCGACTCGTTCAGCCGCGATACGCTGGCTTACCTGCCCGATTTGCGGGTAGGGCTCGATTTGATGAGCGTGATTAAGGGCCAGCAGATTGACGTGAAGAGCGTGGCCCTCGACCAGCCCGACATCGCCATCAAGGTGCTCAAAAGTGGGCGCGCCAACTGGGATATCATGATTTCGGACTCGGCCGCCGCGGCTAAAGGGCAGGATACCAGCTCGGTGAACCTGGCCATTCAGGGCTGGAAAGTGAATGACGGGCGGCTGCGGTACGAGGACCTGAGCATTCCCTTCCGAATGGATGCGCGCGGCGTGAACCACACCGGCAAGGGCGACTTCGCCAAAAATGTATTTGACCTGACTTCCAACACGACCATCGACAAGCTTACGGCCAACTACAATGGCATTGATTACCTGACCGATAAGCAGGTGAACGCCGACGTGGCGATGGCGATGGACCTGAACAAGAACCTCTACACCTTCAAGGAGAACCAGGTGAAGCTCAACGACTTTCCGTTCAGCTTCGCGGGCGCCATTGGGCTGCCCAATGCCACCGATATTACGTATGACATCACCTTTAAGGCGCTGCAAACCGACTTCAAGAATATCCTGAGCCTGGTGCCGGGCGTGTTCAATGCCCAGTTTAAGGACGTGGCGGCGAGCGGGCAGGTGGCCTTCAACGGCTACTACAAGGGCGTGCAGAACAAGCTGCGGATGCCCGGCTACGGCGTGAACCTGACCGTGACCAACGGCCGCTTCAAGTACCCGCAGCTGCCGCAGGAGGCCAGGAACATCAACGTGGCGATGGTGGTGGATAACCCGTCGGGCTTCACTAATAATGTGAAAGTCAACGTGTCGAAGTTTCACCTCGACCTGGGCACCAACCCGGTGGATGGCAACGTGGCCATCGACGGCCTGAACCCCATGAAGGTGGACGGCCGCGTGAAGGCCAACGTGAACCTGGCCGAGGCGCTGAAGGTGTACCCGGTGGCCGGCCTCAACATGCGCGGCCAGCTCTTCGTGGACGCGACGGGCAAGGGCACCTACTCGAAAACCCAGATGCCAGTGGTGAACGCCGCCATCAGGATGACCAACGGCTACGTGAAATCGGACAAATTTCCGGCCCCGATTGAGGATATTAACCTGAGCGGTACAGTGGTGAACACGACGGGCCAGGTGAACGATACCTACGTAAACCTGCCGCAGTTCCACATGATGCTGGAGGGCGAGCCGCTCGATGGCCGCCTCGCGGCCCACAACATCAACTCGCCCGTCTTCGATGCCAACGTGAAAGGCACGGTGGACCTCACCAAAATCACCAGGATTTTTCCGCTGCAAGGCATGACCGTGACGGGCCGCGTGAGCGGCAACATCGCTGCCGCCGGCAACATGGCCGATGTGGACGCCGGCCGCTACCAGAATGTGAAGGCCAGCGGCACGGTGCAGGCTAAGAACGTGACCTACAAGAGTAAAGAGCTGCCGCAGGGCGTGAATATCAGCAGCGCGGCGGGCACGTTCAACAACAACCAGATTGTAATTCAGAGCCTGAACGGCACGGCCGGCAGCTCCGATTTCGCGGCCAACGGCACGGTGAGCAACTACCTGGGCTACCTCTTCACGCCCGGCCAGCCGCTGCGCGGCACGATGAACGTGACCTCGCGCAACTTCAACGTGAACGAGTTTATGGTGGACCCGGTGAGCGAGAAATCGACTGCTACCGGCAAGGCCGCTCCGACCAAAGCCGATGGGGTAGTGCCCATTCCGAAGTTCTTCGACCTGGTGCTGAACAGCAAGGTGGACAACGTGACCTACGACAACCTGAAGCTGCAAAACGCTACCGGCACCGTGACGGTGAAGAATGAGGTGGCCACGCTCAAGAACCTGACGTTCAACACGCTGGGCGCTACTTTCGGCACCACCGGCAGCTACAACACCCAGGATTTGGCGCACCCCAAGTTTGACCTGGGGCTGAACATCAAGAACCTTGATTTCCAGAAAGCGTTCGCGTCGTTCAACTCGGTGAAGGCGCTGGTGCCGCTGGCCGCAGCGGTGCAGGGCGTGTTCAACACCAACTTTAGCGCCAGCGGCGAGATGGGCCAGGACATGCTGCCCAAGCTGGCCACGCTCAGCGGTAAAGGCTTGTTTGACATCGTGAAAGCCAGCGTGTTGCAGTCGCCGGTGCTCTCGCAAATTGCCAGCCTCACGACTCTACCCGAGCTGAAAAACCTGAGCGTGGTCAACAAGCTTGTCGATGCCCAGATTGTGGACGGCAAGCTCGTGGTAAAGCCCTTCGACATCACGGTGGGCGACATCAAGATGACGCTGGGCGGCACTAATAGCCTGGCCGGGCTCCTGACCTACGTGGCGGCCATCAACGCGCCTACCGGCAAGCTCGGCAGCGCCATCAGCAGCAAGCTCACGCAGCTCACGGGCGTGCAAAATATCCAGGGTACCGACCGCGTAACGCTGGGCCTCAACATTGGCGGTACCGTGACCAGCCCCAGCGTGAAACTGACCAGCGGTAGCCTCAAGGACCAGGGCAGGGCCATCGTAACCAACGTGGTAAAAACCAAGCTCACCGACGCCCTGCTGGGCCTAGCCAACAAGAATAAAGCAAAAACTGACAGCACCCAGAAAGCCACCGCCACCGCCCAGCAAAACTCGCAGGAGCAGTTCAACCTTGAAATCCAGAAGAAGAAGCTGGAGGCCCAGGCTAAGGCCAAGCAAGCCATTGGTGCCGGCCTGAACAGTTTATTCGGGGGTAGGAAAAATGCTGCCGCGCCCGCCACCCCAGCCCCGGCCGACACCACAAAGAAGTAGTTATCTGAACCGCGGATTCAGCCGGATTTTTCGGATTCGTCGGATTTTGTGGACGATTCGCTGTCGTCAACTTATCAGGCTTGGCCTGAACCTAAAAAAGGCTGCTCGGAAGAGCAGCCTTTTTTGCGTACGTACTGGCTAGAGTTAACCGTCCCGTCCACAAAATCCGATTAATCCGAAAAATCCGGCTGAATCCGCGGTTCAGACACTACCGCCAGCCGCCGCCCAGGGCGCGGTACAGGTTCACGCTTTGCAGCAGCTGCGCCTGGCGGGCCGTGGCCAGGTTCAGCTCGGCGTCGAGCACGCTGCGTTGAGCGGTAATTACTTCTAAGTAAGAGGCGTAGCCGGCCACGAACAGCTCGTTGGCGGTGGCTACGGCGCTGCGCAGCTGGGCCACCTCGCGGGCGCGCAGGTCGGCGGCGGCGCGGTAGTTTTCGAGGCCGCGCAGGCCCACCACCACCTCCCGAAAGCCCGCTTGCAGGGCCTGCTGGTAGCGGTAGTAGCCCTGGTAGCTGCCGGCCACAGCCTGGCGATAATCGGCCCGCACCTGGGCGCGGTTGAGGATGGGACCGGTGAGGCCGGCCAGCGCGCCGTATACCACCGAGCTGGGATTGAAAAACTGGCTGGCGCTGAACGAGTTGAGGCCCAGGTAGGGCGTGAGCGTGAGCGAGGGCAGGAACGCCGCACGGGCGGCATCCACGTCGGCGTGGGTAGCACGCAGCTCCAGCTCGGCCTGGCGCACGTCGGGGCGGCGCAGCAGGGCGGTGGCCGGCACGCCCACGGCCACGTTGGTAGGTAGCTCCTGCGTCGGGCGCAGGGGGGTGCGCCGAATGGCCTGCGGGTAGCGGCCCAGCAGCTGATTGAGGCTGGTTTCGGTTTCGGTGATGCGCTGGCGGGTTTCGTAAGCCAGGCTTTCGGTGCGCAGGGCCTGGGCCGCGAACTGCTGCACGGCCAGCTCGGTCACGCGCCCGGCCTGTTTCTGAATCCGAATCAGGCGCAGGCCTTCTTCCTGAAGCTTGGCGTTGCGTTCCAGGGCGGCGAGCTGGCTGTCGAGGGTTTGCAGCTCGTAGTAGGCGCGGGCCACATCGGCCACCAGGTTGGTGATGACCAGGTTACGCCCCTGTTCTGAGGCCAGCACGCGCAGGTAGGCGGCCTGGCGACGGCTCCGCAATTTGCCCCAGATGTCGATTTCCCACGAGCTGCGCAGGCCGGCAAAATAGTCGGGCGTGAGGCCGGTGGGCACCCGCTGGCTACCCTCAATATTCTGCGAAAAATTAGTGTCGAAGTTGCCGACGCCCGTCATGGTATAGAGGCCGTAGTGGTCGAGCCCCGCCGTGCCCCCGGCCGACACCGTGGGAAACAACGCCCCGCGCCGGGCCAGGTACTGCGCCTGGTACACCTCCACGCGCTGCACCGCGATGCGTACGTCCAGGTTTTGCCGCATGGCCGTGTCGAGCAGCTCCACCAGCGCCGAATCGCGGAAAAACTGCCGCCACGGCAGCGTGCCCGCGCTCAGCGTGTCGGTTTGGGCCGGCGCGAAGGCTTGCGGGGGGGTAGGGCTGGTGACGGGGCCGCGGGGCGCGGCCACCCGGCAGCCAGCGGTCAGGAGGAGAAGAAGCAGGATGGGAAGAAAGCGCATAGGTTGATTAGTGTTCTGGAGGCACCCCACGGGGCACCTCACGGGACCCCTTTGGGGCATAGCTCCCTCTTCAAAAGAGAGGGGGAACTAGTGCTCCGACCGCTTAATTTAAGGTAGTTATTGTCTTTTAAAACCAGAAGACAATCAAGCACTTGGGCCAATAATTAATACTCAAAATTAAGCGGTTGAAGCACTAGCTCTAGTTTTAATTTAAAAATCATTATTAGCTGACCTCACTCTACTCTAAATCTAGAATTAGAAACTAGTCCCCCCTCTCTTTTGGAGAGGGGGCTATGCCCCAAAGGGGTCCCGTGAGGTGCCTGTGGCCATCCTCAATGCGCCACCAGCTCAGGCTCGACCGCCACCGGCGCGGTATCTGATTCGGCCGGCTCCTCTTCGTTCGAATCCAGGTTTTTCACCTTTTCGAAGCTGGCAAACAGCACGTAGAGGCCTGGAATGAGCACCATGCCAAACAGGGTGCCGATGAGCATGCCGCCCGCCGCCGCCGTGCCGATGGAGCGGTTGCCGATGGCCCCGGCGCCGTCGGCCAGCACCAGCGGAATCAGGCCCGCGATGAAGGCGAAGGAGGTCATCAGAATCGGGCGCAGGCGTGATACAGCGCCCTGCACCGCGGCTTCCATGACCGTGGCCCCAGCGCGGCGGCGCTGCTCGGCAAACTCGATGACCAGAATGGCATTTTTGCCCAGCAGGCCGATGAGCATCACCAGCGCCACCTGGGCGTAGATGTTGTTTTCGAGCCCCAACAGCTTGAGGCTGAGAAAGGCGCCGAACACGCCGGTGGGCAGGCTCAGCAGCACGGGCAGGGGTAGGAGCAGGCTCTCGTACTGCGCGGCCAGCAGCAGGTACACAAACACGAGCACGATGCCGAACACGTACAGCGCCTGGTTGCCACTCAGAATCTGCTCGCGCGTCATGCCACTCCACTCAAACGAGTAGCCGCGCGGCAGCACCTTGGCCGCTACCTGCTGAATAGCTTTGATGGCCTCGCCCGAGCTGTGGCCGGCAGAGGCATCGCCATTTATCATGGCCGAGGTGTACATGTTGTAGCGCGTCAGCTGGTCGGGGCCATACACGCGCTCCAGCTTTACGAAGGTCGAGAACGACACCATCTCGCCCCGGTTGTTTTTAACGTGCAGCGCCAGCAGGTCCTCGGGCCGGCCGCGGTACTCGGGACCGGCCTGCACCATCACCTTATACATCTGCCCAAAGCGGATGAAGTTGGAGGCGTAGTAGCTGCCCATCAGCGTTTGCAGCGTGCTCATGGCGCGGTCCACGGTCACGCCGTTCTTGGCGGCCACATCCTGGTCCACGTGAATGAGGTACTGCGGGTAGTTGGGGTTAAAGCCCGTGAATGCTTCGCCAATGGCCGGCGACTTGCGCAGCGCCGCCAGAAAAGTCTTCGACACGGCCGCCGTTTTCTGCAGGTCGCCGCTGCCCGACTGGTCCAGCAGCCGCAGTTCGAAGCCGCTGCTGTTGCCGAAGCCCGGCACCGCCGGGGGGGGTAGGAACTGAATATCAGCGTCGCTGATGCCCTTGGTTTTCTCCTCCAATTCCTTAATGAAGTCCGGCACCGACTGCTTGCGCTCGTCCCAGCCCTTGAGGTTAATCATGCCCATGCCGTAGCTGGAACCCGCCGCGTCGTTGACCAGGCTATAGCCGGCCAGCGTCGAAATCGACTCCACTGGCTTCAGCTTTTCGGCAATGCGCTGCACCTGCTTCAGCACTTCCTCGGTGCGCTCTACGGTAGCACCAGGAGGGGTAGTCACGTTCACGTACACCATGCCCTGGTCCTCGGTGGGGATAAAGCCGGAAGGTAAAATCCGACTGATACCCCAGGTGGCGGCGAAGAAAAATAGCAGCCCACCAATGGTCACCAGCCGCCGCCCGGCCACGGCCGTCAGCAGGCCCTGGTAGCGGCCGGCCACCGCGTCGTACCGGGCGTTAAAGCCCTTGAAAAACCGGCCCAGCAAGCCCGTGCGCTCACGCTCGTGGGGCTTTAGAAAAATGGCGCACAGCGCGGGCGTGAGCGTGACGGCGTTGATGCCCGAAATGACGATGGCGATGGCCAGCGTGAGCGAAAACTGCCGGTAGAACACGCCCACCGGCCCGCTCATAAACGACACCGGAATGAACACCGCCGACATCACTAAGGTGATGGCAATCAGCGAGCTGCTGATGTCGTGCATGGCCTCGAAGGTGGCGGTGCGGGCGCTCATATGCTTCTCTTCCATTTTGGCGTGCACGGCCTCCACCACCACAATGGCGTTATCGACCACGATACCGATGGCCAGCACCAGCGCAAACAGCGTGAGCAGGTTAATCGAAAAGCCCAGTAGCTTCATAAAAAACAGCGTGCTGATGAGCGCCACCGGCACGGCCAGCGCCGGAATGAGCGTGGACCGAAAATCCTGCAAAAACAGGTACACCACGATGAAAACCAGGATAAACGTTTCCAGCAGCGTGCGCAGCACCTCGTGAATACTGGCGTCCAGAAAGCGCGACACGTCGTAGGCAATGCTGTACTTCATGCCCGGCGGGAAGCTGGTCCCTTGCAGCTCGGCCATGCGCTTTTTCACGTTGGCAATCACGTCACTGGCGTTGGAGCCGGGGCGCTGCTTGAGCATAATGGCCGCCGAGGGCCGCCCGTCGGTCTTCGACGACATGCCGTAGGTGAGCGAGCCAAACTCGACGTCGGCCACCGCCTTGAGGCGCAGCACCGAGCCGTCGGGGTTCGAGCGCAGCACGATGTTGCGGTACTGCTCGGGCTCGAAGAGCTTGCCCGTGTAGCGCAGCACATATTGCAGCGGCCGGGCCTGGGTAGTGCCCGAGCTTTCGCCCGACTTGCCGGGCGCGGCCTCCACGTTCTGGGCCCGAATGGCTTCTACCACGTCGTCGGTGCCCACGTCGTAGGCCGCCATGCGGTCGGGCTTCAGCCACACCCGCATCGAGTACTCGCGCGAGCCCATGATTTCGGCGAAGCCTACCCCATTGATGCGCTTCAATTCCTGCAACACGTTGATATCGGCGAAGTTGTAGATAAACTTCTCACCCACCGACTTGTCCGTGCTCGTAATGTTGAGGTAAAGCAACATCGAGTTTACCTCCTTCTCAGTCGTCACGCCCGACTTAATTACCTCCTCCGGCAGCTCGTCCAGGATGGTCGTTACCCGGTTTTGCACGCCCACCGAGGCCAGGTCGGGGTCGGTGCCCACCTCAAAAAATACCGTGATAATCGTGATGCCATCGTTGCTGCTCACCGACGACATGTAGGTCATGCCCGGCACGCCGTTGATGGCCCGTTCGAGGGGGGTAGCCACGGCCTTGGCGCACACCTCCGCGTTGGCCCCGGTGTACTTGGCCGTCACCGTTACCGAAGGCGGCACGATATCCGGGAACTGCGTGATGGGCAGCGTAAACAACGCCAGCCCACCCAGCAGCACCAAAAACACGGAAATAACCAGCGAGAGAATCGGCCGGCGAATGAAGATGTCGAACATGATAAAGTAGAGTTACTATCGCTTGAAAATCAGGCATATGCGACCTAAGCTTAATTGAGTAAGCATTTGGGCTGAAATAATACAGCCACTATAAGACGCTAAAAAGTGCTCAGAAA
>JAABUN010003948.1_pt1 | contig 21407 bp, 21 predicted proteins | sample 5559311 | NCBI WGS metagenome assembly JAABUN01 (sample SAMN10711877, study PRJNA513370) | rock metagenome | isolation source: Antarctica rocks | place: Antarctica: Victoria Land, Siegfried Peak sud
CTTCGCGCGTAGCACGGGAGGAGGCTGTACCAGGCACCCCTCTCCCGCCGACGGTAGAGGGGAAAAGCCACGCTTGCGTGGCTGCGGGGGGGAGGGCCGACGACGACCCCAAACTGCGTGAAGCCACCCGCCAGTGGGAAGCCTTTTTCGTCGGGTACCTGCTCAAACAGATGCGCAAAACGACCGGCGAATCCGACAATAAAGACAACCCGTTCGCGCCTTCGGACGGCGAGAAAACCTTCCGGGATATGCTCGACGACGAAACCGCCCAATCCCTGAGCAAAACGCGTGGTCTAGGCCTCGCCGACCTTCTTTACGATCAAATGCGCCCCGCCGCCGCTCCAAACGGCGTTGCTAACGACAAATAGGACCTGCCATGTCAACTTCCGCTACCGCCGTCCCTGTTGCCGCTGCCGCCGCCCCGCCCAATGGAAGGCGCCTGGGCCGCCGTTTGCGCGACCTGCTCAAGAACGAGGCCCGCCTTCAGCATCGCCTGCTCGCGCTCGCAACCGAAACCCGCGAGGCCATTATCGAGCGCGATCTCGCCGCCGTGATCTCGCTGGAGGCCGAGCACCGCAAAACGCTGGACGAGGCCCAGGCCGCCTCCGACGAGCGGCGGGCGTTGAGCCACGACATCGCCCGCGCCTACCACGTTCCCGCCGTGAACGTGACGCTGTCGCGCGTTCTCGACGTGCTGCCCGCCGAGGTCGCCATCGAAATTGGCATCACGGCCACGCTGCTGCTCGAAGTCGTGCGCGAGGTGCGCGCGGCCCACTCGCTGAACCGCGAACTGCTGGAAAACGAACTCGCCCACGTCGGTTTGTCGCTTGAAGTGGTCGCCCGCGCCGCCGCGCCGCGCGGGGATTATTCGCGCCGCCTGCCCGCCGTCAGCGCGGCTGCTATGATGCTCGACAAGGCGGCTTAATAAAAACATGTCCATTCCGACTTTCGGTTTCGAGACCGGGCTGCGGGGCCTGCGGGCCGCGCAGGCCGCCCTCGATACGGCCAGCCACAACATCGCCAACGTCAACACGCCCGGCTACTCGCGCCAGCGCGCGGAACTGACGGCCGGCGATCCGTACACGGTTCCCGGTTTGGGGCACCCGGCCGGGGCTGCGCTTCAAATCGGAACCGGCGTGCTCGCGCGCTCCATCAGCCAGGCCCGCGACGTCGCCCTCGATTCGCAGGTGCGCGGCGCGTACTCGGACCAGCAGGCCGCGCTCGCCCGGCAGGGCGCGCTGTCCCAGGTGGAGGAGGCCGTTGGGGAGCCGGGTTCGACCGGCATCAACGCCGCGCTGACCCGACTGTTCAACGATTTTCACGACTTGGCGAGCCAGCCGGAAAGCAGGGGTCTGCGCAACGCGGTCGTGGCCGGGGCGCAAAACGTGGCGGGCGTTTTTCGGCGCGTGGCGGGCCGCCTGGAAGAAGGCGCGAACACGCTGGATGATCAGGTCGCCTCTGGCGTGGCCGAGGTGAACGATGCGGCCCAGCGCGTCGCGCGGCTCAACCGGGAAATTCGCAAACTGGTTGCGCAGGGCGATCAGCCCAACGATTTGCGCGACCAGCGCGGTTTGCTGCTCGACGGGCTGGCGAAAAAGGCGAATACCACCGTGTTCCAACAAGCCGACGGGACCGTGAGCGTGCAGATTGGCGGCGTCGCCCTGGTACGGGGCGGCGACGCACTTCCCGTGGCGAGTATCTCTGACCTGACGGCTGGCGGCGATCTGTCGTCTGGTGAACTGAAGGGTTTGGTGGACGCGCAAGCCGACGTTGCCGGCGTGCGCGCCCAGTTGGACGGTTTCGCCAGCGCCTTCCGCGATCAGGTCAACGCGCTGCATCAAGGCGGACTGGACAAGAACGGCGCGGCGGGCATCGCCTTGTTTACCGGCGCGGGGGGCGCCGACCTTGCCGTCAGCGCGGTCGTGGCGGCCGACGCGGACCGCCTCGCCGCGTCCTCCGCTGCCACGCCCTTCGCTGTCGGCAACGGCGACAACGCGCTTGCGCTCGCCGATCTCGCCACGCGCAAAGTGAGCGCGGGGCCGGTCACGAACGAAACCCTGCGCGATTTTTGGGGCGGCGAGGCCACGAAAATCGGCGTGCAGGTCAAGGGGCTGAGCGACGACCTGACCAGCCACGATGCTTTCGTGAGCCAGTTCGAGAACCGCCGCGAGGCCGTGTCCGGCGTGTCGCTTGACGACGAGATGGCCGACATGGTGCGCTTTCAGCGCGCCTACCAGGCCGCCGCCCGCGTCATCAGCATGGCCGACGAGCTAGCCGGCAGCATCATCGAGATGGTTGGCGGGAGAGGTTAAAAAGATGGCAATCGGACTTCGCGTGACCAACCAGGGAACGGTTCGCCGAACGAACGCGGCGATGGCGAGCGCGCTCGGCCGTCTCGCCCAAGCTCAGGATACGATTGCGAGCGGCAAGCGCGTCCAGCGCGCCTCCGACGACCCCGCAGCCGGGGCGCGAATCCTCAAACTAAACGACGTGCTGGGCGACATCACGCAGTACAAGCGCAACGGCGAGCAGGGAAGCGCGCTGCTGACGCGCGCCGACAGCGCGCTCGACAGCGTCGGCGCGCTCATCCGGGAGGCCAAGACCATCACCTTGCAGGCCACGAGCGCTAACATCGGCGCGACCGGCGACGTTGCCAAAAACGCGCTCGCCGAGCAAATCGGACGCATCAAGGAGCAGATCGTTCATCTGGCCGCGAGCGACGTGAACGGTCGCTATATTTTTTCCGGCCAGCGCACGGACGCGCCGCCCTTCGACGCCGCCGATGCCACGAACGCGTACAAAGGCGACAACGGGCTGCTTCGGGTCGAAACCGACCGGAACCAGTTCGTCGCCGCGAACCTGCCCGGCGACCAAATTTTCGGCGCGCTGCTCAACGACCTGGACACGGCCCGCGCGAACATCCTGTCGCCGGGCGGCGCGACGGCCGACGACGTTCAGGCCCTAAGCGACGGCCTGGACCGCGTGGTGGGCGCGCGCGGAACCATCGGCGGCCGGATGAACCAGATCGAAAACTCGCGCGCCCACCTGGATGCGGCCGAGCAGGAACTGCGCACCCGCTTATCGAACACGGAGGACGCCGACATAGCCCAAACCTTTGTCGAACTCCAGGCCGCCCAGAACGCCTACCAGGCCTCGCTTGCCAGCACGGCCCGCGCGTTTGAGTCGAGCCTGATGGATTACCTGCGCTGATGACGACGACCACGATCACCGAAACCGACCTTGCCGTCTGTACGACGCGCTTTGGCGACCTTGTCGTCGCGCCCGCCGCTGTCGTTACCTTCGCGGACGGTCTGGTCGGCTTCCCGGACGCCAAACGCTTCGTTGCCGTGCCGCACGACGCGGCCGGCTCGCCGTTCGTGTGGCTGCAAAGCGTCGAGCGCGCCGAACTCGCTTTTTTGCTGCTCCCGCCCGCCCTCGTCAGTCCCGGCTACGCGCCGCCGGTTTCGGGTACCATGAACCCGGACGAGGCTGCTTTATGGGCTATCGTCACCCTACCGCCGGGCCGGCCGCAAGACATGACCGTGAACCTGCTCGGCCCGCTCGTTATCACCGGGAGCGTCGGCCGGCAGATCGTTTTGGACAACGCGGACGGCCGCTACGACGCGCGTCATTCGGTCGTTCCCGCCCAATCCGCCGCCGCTGCCTGACCCTTCCCGCGCGCTCGCTTCACCCTCATGCTCGTACTCACCCGCCGCGCCAACCAGAGCATCCGCATCGGCGATGACATCACGATCACCATTGTCGAGGTGCGCGGCGATCAGGTGCGCATCGGCATTGACGCGCCCCGCAGCGTCGCCGTTCACCGCATGGAACTCGTCGCGCAGATTGCCGCGCAGAACGCCGAGGCCGCCCAGGGCGCGGCCTTGTCCGACGTGGAAGCCGCGCTGGCCCTGCTGCCAACGTCCGAAAACGGGAACCACGTTCCCTGACGACCCGCAATGGTTCATGCATCACCCTGCTCAATATTTCACAGGCCCCTGAGCAGTTCGAGGATGCCAGCCGTATAATCGGCTTAGGGACGGGCGCGCGTTGCTTGCGGCTCCCGCATCCCGTTTCGTAAGGGATGCGAGGACGTCGGCGCGCATGAAACTCCTTTTTCTCGGAACCGGGTCGGCCGAGGGAATGCCCGCTTTGTTTTGCGACTGCGCCGTTTGCCGCGAAGGCCGGCGGCGCGGCGGTCCCAATCTGCGCACGCGCGCGAGCGTGCTCATTGACGACACGATCAAGATAGACCTGCCCCCCGACACGCTCAGTCACGTTCACCATCGGGGCGTGGATTTGTCGCGCTTGCAGCACCTGCTGTTCACCCACTCGCACGACGACCACTTCGCCGTGCGCGAGCTGCAATATTTATCTCCCAATTTCGCGCTCACGCGCCGCGCGCCGCTGAACGTGTGGGGCACGCGCGACCTGATCTGCCGGCTGCTTCCCGAAACCGAGCACTTTTTCGAGGCCGCGCCGCTCAAACTGCGCCCGCTCGCCCCGTTCCACGAGGTCAAAGTCGGCCACCTGCGCGTCACGCCGATCATCGCCCATCACAAGACCGACGAATTGTGTCTCAACTTCCTCGTGCGCGACGGCGACACCACGCTGCTTTACGCGACGGATACGGGCTGGTATGAGGAGCCGACGTGGGAATTCCTCACCGGCCGCCCGCTCAGCGCCGTGGTCGTTGAGTGCGGCAAGGGCGTTTCCAAAAACGGCTACGAAGGCCACCTGAACGCAGATCAAGTCTGCGCCTTCAAGAACCGCCTCGTTGAAGGCGGCGGCCTCGACGCCCGCGCGCCGTTTTACGTCACCCACATCGCCCACACGGGTCTGTTGCTTCACGAAGAACTCAGCGCCCTTTTCGCCCCCGACGACATCGCCGTCGCCTACGACGGGCTGGAGTTGACTCTGTAGCGACCTGACTTTCCTTGACATCCCCCCAGGCCGTCCGTACAATGATGCGGCCCCGGCCCGGTAATTTTTCACGAATTCCGCGCACAAAGGGGCACGCCGGCCACTGTTTTCGGGTTCGGCGCGCAAGGGAGAACAGGCTTGTCGTCATCGTTACAGCCGGGGCAGTCCGCCCCGCGCATCGTCGTCGTGGGAGGGAGCCGGCTTGGGGGAGCGATCCCCGTGAGCGGCAGCAAGAATGCCGCCGTCGCCATTTTCGCGGGCGCGCTGCTCGCCCAAAACGGCGTTTCCGTTCTCAAAGGCCTGCCGCGCATCAGCGACCTGGCGACGATGGCCGAACTGTTCCGGCACCTGGGCGTTTCCGTGACGTTCAGCGAGAACGGCGGGACGGCCACGATTGATGCCCGGAACCTGTCGCGCCACGAGGCCCCCGGCGACATCGTCGCCCGGATGCGCGCCTCGTTCTGGATTCTTGGCCCGGTTCTCGCGCGCGTGGGGCGCGTGTCGGTCGCCCAGCCCGGCGGCTGCAACATCGGCGCGCGCGCGATTGACCAGCATCTCAAGGGCTTGCAGGCGCTGGGCGCGGACTTGGACGACAACTACGGCAGCGTTACCGGGGTGGCCCCGAACGGCCTCAAGGGTGCGTCCGTTTACCTCGACATGCCCTCGGTGGGCGCGACGATGAACATCATGATGGCCGCCGCGCTCGCGCAGGGCACGACCATCATCGAGAACGCCGCGCAGGAACCGGACGTCGAGGACCTGGGCAATTTCCTGATAAAAATGGGCGCGAACGTTTCCGGCCACGGCACGGGCGTGTTGACCGTCGAGGGCGTCGGCTCGCTGTCGGGGACCGACTACACCGTGATGCCCGACCGCATCGAGGCGGGCACCCTGGGCCTTGCCGGCGGCGTGACCGGCGGCGACGTTTTTCTTGAGGGCGCGAACCCGGTTCACCTGCGGCCGATCACGATGAAGATGAGCGAGATCGGGCTGCGGATCGAGGAACGGCCGGGCGGCGTGCGCGTTCAGGGGCCGGAAAACGACCAACGGCTGCGCGCGACGCGCCTGACCGCGCTGCCGTATCCGGGTTTCCCGACCGACTTGCAGCAGCCGTTTTCGGCCGCGCTGTGCCTGGCGGAAGGCACGTCCATCGTGACCGACAAGGTGTACGAGAGCCGCTTCCGCTACCTGACCGAATTGGCAAAAATGGGCGCACGTACCGAGGTGGACGGCCGCACCGCCGTGGTGACCGGCGTGGGCAAGTTTCGGGGCGCGGAGGTCGAGGCGACCGATCTGCGGGCGGGGGCTGCCCTCGTGATTGCCGCGCTCGCCGCCGACGGGCAGACCATCATTACGGGCACGCAGCACATCGAACGCGGCTACGAGTGCCTGGTCGAAAAACTGCAAAACGCGGGCGCGAACATCTGGCGCGAGGACGCAAACGGGGCGGGGAGGCTTGCCCTGTGTTCCGCCTGAGTCCCGACATCGGCATTGATCTGGGGACGGCGAACATCCTCGTCTTCGTGCGCGGCAAGGGAATCGTGCTGCGCGAGCCGTCAGTCGTCGCCGTGGACCGCGTGACCAAAAAGGTCCGGGCGGTCGGCGAGGAGGCCCGCCTGATGCTTGGCCGCACGCCGGGCAGCATTCTCGCCATTCGCCCGATGGCCGACGGCGTGATCGCCGACTATTCCACAACCGAGCGGATGCTCGCCCACCTGATCGAGAAGGTCTGCGGAAACCGGCGCGTCTTCAAGCCGCGCGTACTGATCTGTGTGCCGTCCGGGGCGACGAACGTCGAGCGGCGGGCCGTTCGGCAGGCCGCGAAAGCGGCGGGCGCGGGCGAGGCCGTCACCATCGAGGAGCCGATGGCCGCCGCAATCGGCGCGGGTCTGCCCATTTCCCAGCCGGGCGGCAACATGGTCGTGGACATCGGCGGCGGCACGACCGACATCGCCGTGATCTCGCTGGGCGACATCGTGCTGTCGCGCAGCCTGCGCATCGGCGGCAACAAGATGGACGAGGTGATCTTGCGTCACGTCAAGACCACGTACAACTTGATGATCGGCGACCGCACGGCCGAAGAGATCAAGATGGAGATCGGCTCGGCCTACCCGACCGGGCCGGAAACAAGCCTCGAAGTGCGGGGCCGCGACCTGATCGCGGGCCTGCCCAAAACGGTCGAGGTGACAAGCCAGGAAATCCGCGAAGCCCTGGCCGAGCCGGTCACGGCGATTGTTGAGCGCGTCAAGGCCGTTCTGGAAAACACGCCGCCCGAATTGTCCAGTGACATCATCGAGCGGGGGATTACGCTGACGGGCGGCGGCGCGCTTTTGCAAGGGCTGGACCGGCTGCTCGCGCTCGCTACCAACATCGAGGTGCGCGTCGCCGACGACCCGCTTTCGTGCGTCGCTTTGGGCACGGGCCGCGCGCTCGACATGTTCCCCGCCATCCGCGAGATCGAAAGCCACGCCAACGCCCACCCACTCGCCCCGGCCTTCTGATTTACCTTGAAAGGCTTTTCGCCCATGATAAATCGCCGCTTTGTTTCCGCCGCCGTTTTCGGCCTGATCGCGCTCGCCGCTCCCGCTCTTGCGCACGCGCAGCAGCAAGGGTCCTTTTCCGACGTGCCCGCCAATCACTGGGCCGCCGCCTCTATCGCCAAACTCGCCGCGCGCGGCATCCTGACCGGCTACCCCGCACAACCGGCGGGCGGCGGCGGCGGCGCATCCGCCCGCAAACCGGCCACGGCCTACAACGGCAGTAAGCCCGTCACGCGCTACGAACTGGCCGTGACCCTGTACCGCTTCGTGCAGTATTTGGAGCGTGCGGACCAGCAGAAAAAGGGCACGACGCACGTCCAGGTTTTGCCGCCGATCAAGAACACGGACGGGGCGGGCGCGGTGCGCGCCCTGATCGCGCGCGGCTACCTGCCGCGCGCCACGCCGCTCGGTAAAAACGGCGCGACGCTCGTGACCGCCGACCAGCTCGCCGAGGCGCTTGCGCGGATCATCAGCCGCGACCGGGAAAACCGCACGCCCGTTTCGCCCGACTCGCGCCTCGCGCCGGAAGACCGCCCCGAAGGCCGCGAATGACACGGACGGGCGGCCTCTTCCTTTGCCGGTCGAAGGCGGCTGCGGTACACTCAAATTGTTTACCCTTTCGGCCTCGCGCGGAGCGCGGGGCCTGTTTTTCGCCGTTCCCGCACGCAAACGTGAGCAATCTTCCATGATCATCATCCTGACGCCCGGCGCGACCGAGCGCAACGCGAACGACCTGATCGAGAACCTGAAGGAGCGCGGCTTCAACGTCCATTTGTCGGCCGGGGTTGAAAAAACGATCATCGGCGTGATCGGCGCGATGGACGAGCAAAAGGTGCAGATCGCCGATCAGTTCGAGGCGCTGCCGTTCGTCGAGCGGTGCGTGAGCATTACGCAGCCCTACAAACTCGTCGGCAAGAACTTCCGGCCCGAAGGCACCACCATCAACGTGCGCGGGGTCGTGATCGGCGGCGAAAAACAGGTCGTGATGGCCGGGCCGTGTACGGTCGAAAGCGAACAGCAGTTGATGACGGCCGCGCGGGCGGTCAAGGCGTCCGGGGCGCACATTTTGCGCGGCGGGGCATACAAGCCGTCCACGTCGCCCTATTCTTTTCATGGGCACGGCGTGGACGCGCTCAAGATGCTGGCGGATGCGCGCGCGGAGACGGGGATGCCGATCATTACCGAGGTGATGGACGCGCGCGACCTGGATGCCGTGTGCGAGTACGCCGACATTTTGCAGATCGGGACGCGCAACGCCCAGAACTACACGCTGCTGCGCGCGGTCGGGCAGTGCCGCACGCCCGTGATGCTCAAGCGGGGCATGTCGGCCAAATTAGAAGAATGGCTTCAAGCGGCTGAATACATCCTGAGCGAGGGGAACTACGACGTCATGCTGTGCGAACGCGGCATTCGGACCTTCGAGACCTACACGCGCAACACGTTCGACATCAACGCGATTCCGTCCCTCAAGGAACTGACGCATTTGCCGGTAATCGCCGACCCGTCCCACGGAACGGGCAAGGCGAGCCTGGTTCCGGCCGTCACGCGCGCCGCCGTCGCGGCCGGCTGCGACGGCATCATCGTCGAGGTCCACCACGACCCGACGCGCGCGCTCAAGGACGGCGCGCAGTCCCTGACGCCGGCCGTGTTCGATCAGTTAATGCACGACCTGCGGCGGCTCGCGCCCGTCGTCGGCCGCAGTTTGTGAGTGGCGTGTTTCCTCGCGTTGCCATCGTGGGCGTCGGGCTGATCGGCGGTTCGCTCGGCATGGCGCTGAAAAACCGGCGGCTTGCGCAAACGGTCGTCGGCGTGGGCCGCGAAACGGGGCGGCTCGAAATTGCCCGCGACCTGGGCGCGATTGACGACCTGACGACCGATCTGGCGGCGGGCGTTTACCAGGCGGACCTGGTCGTTCTCGCCACGCCCGTTCCCCAGATTCTGGCCGACCTGCCCCGCCTGGCCTCGCTGCTTTCGCCCGGCGCGATTGTTACCGACGTTGGCTCCACGAAGGAACAGATCGTTCGCGCGGGCGACGACGCACTGCCCGCCGGCGCGTTCGTGGCCGGGCACCCGATGGCCGGCTCGGAACGTTCGGGCGTCGAGGCGGCTCACGCCGAACTATTCATCGAGGCGACATGGGCGCTGACGCCGACCGCGCAGACCGACGAAAACGCCCTCGCCCGCGTGCGCGCGCTCGCGCAGGCCGTCGGGGCGCGTACGCTCGTTCTCGACCCAAACGCGCACGACCGGGCGGTCGCCGTCACTTCGCACCTGCCGCACGTTCTGGCCTACGCGCTGGCCGCGCTCGCGGGCGAGGCGGCAAAAAGCACGCCCCATCTGTACGATCTCGCGGCCGGCTCGTTCGCGTCGGCCACGCGCGTCGCCGGCAGCAGCCCCGATCTGTGGCAGGGCATCGCCCTTTCCAACCGCGACGCCCTCGCCGATGCCCTGCGCGCCTTCCGGTCCGACCTCGACGCCACGCTCGCCGCGCTCGAAAGCGGCGACGCATCCGCGCTGCTTGAAGCGTTCGCGCGCGGCTTCGACGCCAAGCAAAGCGCGTCGTCCGTTTCGCCGCAGCCGTGATGAGCAAGCGCAAGGATCGCCGAAACGCCGGGCAGGCTTTTGAAAGCGTCGTTGCCGCTGTCGCCCCCCGCGACGAGGAAGCGGACGACGCCCCGTTCTTCGCGCACGACGCCGCGCCTGTTTCCGACGACGTTCTCGCCGCCTCGCCCGACCTGTCGCGTGTGTTGACGACGCAAAACGACGGTCGGCGCGAGTTGACCAAAATGAAGCGGTTTCGCTTTCAACTGCTGCACCAGTGGATATGCGAAAACGTTCCGCCCTCCTGCCGGGTGGCCGACATCGGGGGCGGCAAGGGACTGCTCACTTACCTTCTGAACCAGAGCGGCTTCACGGCGACCACGATTGATCCGATTCACCAGACCCTGCCCGCCAAGTACAAGGACCTGACGGCCGGCCGTCAGGTGCGAATCGCGGAAACCGAAACGGTGTCCCGCCTCGATCTGCCCTTCGCGCCAAACATGGCGCGCGACTTCGACCTGCTCGTTGCCCTGCACGCGCACGGGTGCAACATCGCCCTGATTGACGCCGCCGCGCGTTTCGGCAAGGGCTTCCTCGTGCTGCCCTGCTGCATCATTGACGAGCCGCTGCGCCCGCCGCCCGGAATGCACTGGCTGCAATGTGTCGCCGAGTACGCCAAAGGCAAAGGCTTCGCCATCAAGCCGTTCCGCCTGAACTTCAAGGGCCAAAACATCGGCCTGTACGCCGCCGCGCGACCCGGCGGCGCGGGGTAAAACGAAGGCACGTTTGCGCACGCGGAGGGAAGCGCCACCATGAAAACCGCAGAGGCGACCATTGAAGACCTGTACCATGTGCCCGAAAACGGCAAGGCCGAACTCGTGAACGGTAAACTCGTTCACTTTTCCCCGACCGGTGCCCTGTCTGGACGATCGAGCAGCGAAATCTACATCAGCCTGCGTCAGTACGAGCGTGAGGTAGGCGGCGGCTTCGCTTTGCCGGACAACGTCGGCATGGTTGTCAATCTGCCGAACCGCCGCTCCTTCAGCCCGGACGCCGCTTTTCATGTAGGCCCGCTGCCGCCAGGCGGCCAATTCGTGACCGGTGCGCCCGCGTTCGCCGCCGAGGTGCGCAGCGAGAACGATTACGGACCCAAAGCCGAAGAGGACATGGCCGAAAAGCGCCGCGACTACTTCGCCGCCGGCACGCTCGTGGTGTGGGACGTGGACGTTTTGCGCGAGCGTGTCGTGTGCGTCTACCGGGCCGGGGGCAACCCCGACAAGCCGGATGTGTTCGGCGCGGGCGACGTTGCCGACGCCGAACCCGCCGTTCCCGGCTGGCGTTTGCCCGTGGACGACCTGCTGCCCTGATTCCGACTTGGCTTGCGCGCGCGCGCGCAGGCCGCACGCGCGCAGGCCGCACGCCTCTTCAAATGGTTCGCCGCATCTTTCGCGCTGTTCCGAACAACTTCAACCGGTGGCGAACAAGTTTTTCGCTGCCCGCCACTGGTTGAAACCTGTTCTCGGCAACTTGAAACTTGCTCCGAACAGCGTCAACCGGTGCGTCGCCGCTTCGACGCGGCGGGCTGCATCTTCAACCTGTTCGGCGCAGCGCAGGGGCGATTCGCGGCAACGAAAAACAGGCCCGGAACAGGTTCAACGCGTTTCGAGCCGGTCGTTTTGCTTGACACCGGCGCGGCGGCCGGGTTATACTGCCGCCATCGTCGGCGCGCGAAAATGCGCGCGCTGATCCGCAGCACAGCATCTCTCGGAAGCGGAAGCGGTCCTGGACAGCGCGTTCGGGCCGGCGCGGGCGTCAACGAAGCCACCCGCTACGAGAATCGCTCCGCCGGTCGTCCGGTACGTTCGCCCTCGTTGCCGTGTCCCGCCTTCCGTGTTTTGCATTCTGCGCCCACAACAGGGTTCGCTACCCCAAGCAAGCGAAGGAGACCGGTAACCCGTAATGACCCCTCAGGAAGTAATCCAGCTCGCCAAAGACAACGATGCTAAAGTCGTTGACATCAAGTTCTGCGACCTCTTCGGTCAATGGCAGCACTTTTCCATTCCGGCGGCCACGCTGTCCGAAGACATGTTCACGGACGGATTGGGCTTCGACGGCTCCTCGATCCGCGGCTTCCAAAAGATTGACGAGTCGGACATGCTGCTTATCCCCGACCCCGACTCGACCTTCATGGACCCGTTCACCGAGGTCCCCACGCTTTCCATTTTGTGCGACATCGAGGACCCGCTCACCCGCGAGCCGTACAGCCGCGACCCGCGCTACACGGCCAAAAAGGCCGAGGCGTACCTGAAAAGCACCGGCATCGCCGACACCGCTTTCTTCGGGGCCGAGTCCGAGTTTTACATCTTCAACGAAGTCAAGTACGACTACAAGGCCAACACGTCATACCATTTCGTGGACTCGGACGAGGGCGCGTGGAACACGGGCCGCGACGAGAAGCCGAACCTGGGCTACAAAATCCCCTACAAGGGCGGCTACTTCCCGGCCATGCCCTTTGACCAGTTCCAGGACCTGCGCACCGAGATGATGCTGACCATGATTGATCTCGACATTGAGATCGAGGTCCAGCATCACGAGGTCGGCACGGCGGGACAGGCCGAAATTGACATCAAGTTCGCGCCGCTTCTGCGGCACGCGGACGACATGCTCAAGTACAAGTACATCGTCAAAAACGTCGCCTTTCAGAACGGCTACACGGCGACCTTCATGCCCAAGCCGCTTTTCCAGGACAACGGATCGGGGATGCACACCCACGTTTCGTTTTGGAAGGACGGGCAGACGCTGATGTTCGACGAGAACGGCTACGCCCAACTCAGCGAACTCTCGCTCTACTACATCGGCGGCATTTTGCGCCACGCGCCCGCGCTGCTCGCCTTTTGCGCCCCGACCACCAACTCGTACCGGCGCCTGGTTCCCGGCTACGAGGCCCCGATCAACCTGGCCTACTCGAACCGCAACCGTTCGGCCTGCTGCCGCATCCCCGCCTACAGCAAGTCGCCTAAGGCCAAACGCGTCGAGTTCCGCGCCCCGGACCCCGCCGCCAACCCGTACCTTGCGTTTTCTGCCATCCTGATGGCCGGCCTGGACGGCATCCAGAACAAAATCCAGCCGCCCGCGCCCGTGGACAAGGACATCTACGAGATGCCCGCGTCGGAAAAAGCCGAGATCGGCTTGAAGCAGACGCCGGGCAGCCTGGCCGAAGCCCTCGACGCACTCGAAGCCGACCATGAGTTTTTGCTCAAGGGCGGCGTGTTCACCAGCGACCTGATCGAAACCTACGTTGCCTACAAGCGCCAGAACGAGGTGGACCAGATCGCCCTGCGCCCGCACCCCTACGAGTTCCAACTCTACTATAACGTTTGAGTTCTCGTCCGGTGGTGATCTCGGAAAGCAAAACAACGACGGCCACGGCGGGGATGCCGTGGCCGTCGCTGTTTCTGCTTCGTACAATAGGCTCGTGAAAACGCCCTACAAAGCCCTGCTTGGCTGCGGCTGCCTACTACCTCTTCTTCTCACCGGCTGCATTTCGGGTGTCTGGCTTGCGCCGTTTCCCGCCGCAACGAAAGTCGAGTGGGACCATGGCGTCAGCTTGCCCCGGTCGGCGGTCGTTTTGTTCCGCAAGAACACTGGCGTGCCGTGGATGGACTCGCATGCGCGGGCCGTCGTGGTTATTCCCAGAAAGGACTTGCCCAAGTTCGTCGCGCAACTGAAGCCGCCGCGAGCGAATTACCAATCTTATCAACCCTGGCGTGAACATACAGGAAATGGCGTCATGTACTACCGCTGCTATTCAAGCAGCTCGGATGGCCTCATGATCGTGACCACGACGCCGACGAAGAATGGTCGGGTGAAAGTCGTGCTTGACACGTACACAGATTGAAACAGGAAAATTCAAAGTAATGACTGACGAAGAACGTTACCTATTCGACCTGAACGGCTACCTGGTCATCCCGAATGCCGTTCCGTTTGAAGCCGTGGCGCGCATGAACGCGTACGTGGACACGCGGCCGGACCTTGACGCGGCCGGCAAGGGCAGCATCCGGGGCGGGAACCTGCTGACATGGGGGCCGGATTTTCTAGCCCTGGTAGACAATCCGGTCGTGTTGCCGTACCTGAAGGAACTGCTCGGCGATACGCTGCGGCTCGATCACGACTACGCAATTCTGATGGAAGCGGGCGGGCCGGGGCTGGTGCTGCACGGCGGCGGCACGCCGTACGACCCGGCCCAGTACTACCATTGCTACAACGGCAAGATGTTCAATGGCTTGACCGTCGTGTCGTATGCACTGACCGACATCGGGCCGGGGCAGGGCGGGCTTGCCGTCGTTCCCGGCAGCCACAAAGCCAACTTTCGCTGCCCGGACGCTTTGCGGCATATCGAGGCGGATGGACGGCCAAATGACCTGGTGCGCCAGGTGCCGATGAAGGCGGGCGAGTGCGCCGTGTTCACCGAGGCGCTCACGCACGGAACGTTCCCGTGGACGGGGGCGCATCAGCGGCGCAGTTTGTTTTTTAAGTTCAGCCCCGGCCACTTGTCTTGGTCTAACCGGGCGTACCTTCCGATGGAAGGCCGGGCGGCCGAACAGGCGCTCGAAGGCGAACTCACCGACGCTCAGCGCGCCCTGCTCGCCCCGCCGGGCGTTTACCAGCACGTTCGCGTGCCGTAAAGCAAAAAGCCGGGCGGCCTACCAGGCCGCCCGGCTTTTTGATACCTCTTTTTTGTTACGCGCCTCCGCCGCCCTCCGCGCCGTTGAAGCTGTTCATCGCCTCCAAAACGCCGTCGCGCACCCACACCTCGACCGCGCCGAGCGCGACGATCAAGGCGTCGTCCATGATTTTGCGGTCCCCCCGGCTGTAGTGGCCCAGCACCCAGTCCACCTGAAGGCCGGGCGGGGCCTCGCCCACTCCGATTCGCAGCCGCGCCCATTCCTGCGTCGCCAGATGGCTTGCGATGCTTTTCAAACCGTTGTGCCCGCCCGACGAGCCTTTGGGCCGGAAGCGCGGTTTGCCCGGCGGAAGGTGCGTATCGTCGGTCACGACGAGCAACTCGGACAGCGGCAGCACCTCGCGCCGCAACAGGGCCGCGACGGACACGCCGCTGTCGTTCATGAACGTTTGCGGCTTGACCAGAAGAATCGTCTCGCCTGCAATTGTTCCTCGCCCGACGAGCGCGCGGTCACGCTTTTGGTCCACCGTGATTTTGTGCGCGGATGCGAGCGCGTCCACGACCTCGAAGCCGATGTTGTGGCGCGTGCCCGCGTATTCCTTGCCCGGATTGCCCAGGCCGACGATGAGTTTCATGACGACAACTCGCCCACTATGCTGATCGAAGGCGGCCGGTAGAACTCGATGTGCTTCAGGCCCTGCTGCTCGACCAGTTGCTTGAAATCGGACGTAGCATAAACGTCCTCCGGGGCGTCTTTGATCCGGAATAGGTAATGACCGCGAAGCGCGCTTTCCAAGAAGACCGAGCGCAGAATCTGTGGAGGGATGAATATATCTGAGTCGGGAAAGCGCAGAACACGACTCTTTTCCTGATCCAGACAGTCAAGGACGCTTACGACGTTGAGGATATGGTAAACCGCAGTGCCCACAGTCACGGGCAGGTCTTCAACGTCGTGCCCGATTACGTCGCCGATTCGTTGCCATGCTTCGTCGTTGCAGGTGAGAAGGTTGCCTGATCCCAGAAACACGAAATGGCTCGGTTTGCCACGGCCGACGTAGGCAGTGACAGGAAGCCAGTTCTCGGAAAGCGACTTACCCCAGGCTAAGTGAAAGCGGCTCCATATTTCCCGATCATCCGTACCGAGAACGGCGCTGTTGCTGCTTGCTCGCGGCAGCCAAACTTCCATTACCAAAACCTGTCGAAGAGTTGGGAGACGGATTCGTCGTTGTGGATGCGGCGGATGGCATTGGCGAGCAGGGGAGCGACGGAGAGAACCTTGACGTGGCCGGCCTCGACGTGCTGTTTGTGCTTGAAGGGGATCGTGTCGGTGGTGACGAGCTGCTTGATGGGCGATGCGGCGATGCGCTCGACCGCGCCGGGCGACAAAACCGGATGCGTGCAGCAGGCGTAAACGCTGGCCGCGCCCCGCTCCATCAGGGCGGCCGCGCCGCTGACGATGGAGCCGCCCGTATCAATCATGTCGTCAATCATGACGCACGTTTTGCCCCGCACGTCGCCGATGATTTCCATGATCTCGACCTGGTTCGGCTGGGGACGCCGCTTGGCGATGATGGCTATGGAGGTTTTCAGCATTTCGGCGAGCACGCGGGCGCGGGCGACGCCGCCCACGTCGGGTGAAACCACGCACGTATTGCCGTCGCAAAAACCGCTTTCGCGCAGATGGTCGGCGATGAGGGGGCCGGCGTACAAATGATCCATCGGGATGCGGAAAAACCCCTGGATTTGGCCGGCGTGCAAATCCACGCACACCACCCGGCTCGCGCCCGCCTCTTGTATCAGGTCGGCGACGAGCCGGGCCGTGACCGGCTCACGCGGTTTCACTTTTTTGTCCTGACGCCCGTAGCCGTAATAGGGCAGCACGACCGTGACGCGCTGCGCGCTGGCGCGGCGGAACGCGTCCACCAGGATCAGCAGTTCCATCAGGCTGTCGTTGACGGGCGAACAGGTCGGCTGGATGATGAACACGTCCGTGCCGCGGGCGGACTCCTCGACTTGGACGCGGATTTCGCCGTCGTTGAACGTGGTCGTCATTAAATCGCCGACGCGCACGCCCAGGTTGTCGGCGATGGCGTCGGCGAGCGCGCGGTGCGCACTGCCGGAAAAGATGCGCAGGTTGTCGCTGTAGCGCGGGTCGTGCTGGCTCATGGCGGCGTCTGCTCCGTGCCTTTTTCTGACAAGTCACGAGCCGCGCGGCGGCGGGCGGCCCAGCCCTCTTTGTTGACCTGGCGTTCGCGGGCGACGGCGAGCGCGCCGGCCGGAACGTCGTCCGTGATGACCGACCCGGCGGCCGTGAGCGCGCCGCTGTCCACGTGAACGGGCGCAACGAGAACGGTGTTCGCGCCCAGCGATGCGTCGTCGCCAACAATGGTCGGATGCTTGCGGACGCCGTCGTAGTTTGCCGTGATCGTGCCCGCGCCGACGTTGGTGCGCGCGCCCACGGTCGCGTCGCCGAGGTAGGAAAGGTGGCTGACCGACACGCTGTCGCCCAGCGTGGCGTTTTTGGTTTCCACGAAGTCGCCGATCTTGACGCCGTTTCCGAGTTTCGTGCCCGGCCGCAAATTGGCGAACGGCCCGATGCGGCAGTCCGTCCCGACGTGGCTTCGCTCGATGAAGCAGGCGCGGGCGCGCACGTTATCGCCCAGCGTGCTGTTTTCGACGTGTGCGCTTGGTCCGATCACGCAGTCCGCGCCAATGGTCGTTTCTCCCGAAAGCGTCGTGAACGGGCGCAGCGTCGTGTCCTGCCCGACCCGCACGCCGACCTCGACGAACGTCGTTTGCGGGTCCTCGACGGTTACGCCGGACAGCATCAGGCCGTGGAGGATGCGCCGGCGCATCGTTTCGCTTACCTGGGCGAGTTCCACGCGCGTGTTCACGCCAAGAACGATGTCGGGATCGGGGGAAACGAGCGCGCCGACGAGTAGGCCGGACTGACGAAAAAGGCCGATCACGTCGGTCAGGTACAGTTCGCCCTGAGCATTGTCGGGCCGCAGGCCGCGCAGCGCGGAAAACAGGGCCGGCGCGTCAAAGGCGTACACGGACGTGTTGATTTCGCGCACGTCAAGTTGTTCGGGCGTGGCGTCGCGGGCCTCGACGATGGCGCGCACGCTCCCGTCGGCGTTGTCGCGCAGCACGCGCCCGTAGCCGCCCGCGCCGCCGGGCAGGATTGCGGTCAGCAGGGTGGCGGCCGCCCCTGTTTGGGCGTGTTCGTCGAGCAGAGCGCGCAGCACGTCGGCGGTCAGCAGGGGCGTGTCGCCCGGCACGATCAGAACGGTTCCGGCACGGCCGGCGAGTGCGGGTTCGGCCATCAGGGCGGCGTGGCCCGTTCCTTTTTGCTCGGCCTGAAGCGCGTACCCAATCACGTTTGGGCCGAAAAGTTCGTCCACGCGCGTTTGGATTACGTCGGCCTGGTGCCCGACAACAACCACGCGGCGCGTGACGCCGGCTCCGGCAAGCGCATCCAGAATGTGAGCGAGAAGCGGCCGGCCGCAAACCGAGTGCAGAGCCTTGGGCGTCTTGGAGCGCATCCGGGTGGACTTGCCCGCCGCGAGCACCACGGCGGCAATTTCGCCGCCCGTTTTCGACGCCGTTTCGTCACTTCGCATGGCGTGTCGCCGCCCGCCTCCCGAAAAAAAACACGGCCGCCGCGCGCGCCGAAAAGGGCGCGTTTGACTTGTCCGGCGGTATTATAGCACGCGCGCCGGAACGGTCGTCAAGAAAGCAGTCGCGTGGAGTACCTATTGATTTTGGGCTTGTCGTGCCCGAACAGGCAGCGTGGGTAGTCCCGCGAACGAATCACCGCGTTCTTGACAAGCACGGTGCCCCGGCCTATAATTTGGGCTGTTGTCCAGGCAACGAACGCTTGTTTCGGGCCGGTGTAGCTCAGTGGTAGAGCGGCAGTTTTGTAAACTGCGGGTCGCAGGTTCGAGTCCTGTCGCCGGCTTCTGAGGCAATCGGGCCAGACGACAAAATAGGGGCAGGTGTCCGAGTGGTTAAAGGAGACGGACTGTAAATCCGTTGGCATCGCCTACACAGGTTCGAATCCTGTCCTGCCCATCCCGGTGACCGGTAAAGCGCAAAAGGCGCGCGGAAGTTTAACTTCCGCGCGCCTTTTGCGCTTTTTATCCGCTCCACACGCTGTACACGGGAATGTCGAACAGCAGGCCGATCAAGGCCCAGATCGCGCCGATTGTGATGTCGCCGACGATTACGCCGAAGAAGAACGGCAGTCCGGCCCGGTAGCCGCGCAAACCGCCGTAGCGCAAAATCACGGCCTTGAAGACCCAGGCGACGAACAGGCTGAGCCACGCCCACGTCATGGACCAGCCGCCCGACAGCGCGAAGCCGAGCGCATGGAACGGCCAGCCCAGAACGGTGCGGCGCAGCACGCTGAGCAGGGCCGCGAAGCCGAAGCCGGCCAGCATCCCGCCGGTCGCGCCCCAGTCCGGCGGGGAAGGTGTGGAAACCCAGCCCGCGAACTTGGTGTACGCTTCGCCGCCGTAGCCGAGCGAGGCCCAGCCGTGGATGCGCGCCGCCGCGCCCAGATGGTAGGAGACGTGAAGCGTGGTCCAGGCCGTGGAAACGATGCCGACCAGTGCGGCCGAAAGCAGGGCGGGGACCAGACCGCGCATCTTCGTTCCGCTCGTCTGGGCCATCTTGAACGCCTCCATTTCAAGCGGCATGGGGTGGCAGCGGTACGCCCGGTTGAACCAGTAGAACAGCGTGAATACGCCGAGCGCGGGATTGCCCAGGTTCGTCGTGCCGAAAACGGAGACGAGCGTCTGGTTCGGGCCGATGAAGTGTAGATCGTGCGTGGGCGGTCCGAGTTCGGCGCGCATGCGCGTGACCGCGACGGCGATGGCGAAGTAAACGCCGAAAAACAGCGCGCCGATCCACGGCGGCAGGCCGGCCGCGGCCCCGAAGCCGACCAGGAACGTGAAGCCCGCTATTGTTCCCCAAACGGCCGTCCGGTACGTCATCGGCTCGTGCGCCTCGGCCGGGTCCGGGGTCGCGTCGTCGCTGAGAGCGCGCCGCCAGATTTGCTTCAACGCACCGCGCGCCGACCACAACGCGAACACGCACACGGCGATGTAGCCCCCGAACATCTGCTCGTCCACGTACGGAAAGCGCGTTCGCTCGCCGACAAAGCCCAGCGCGGTCGCCGCCACCTTTTCCAGCCGGAACACGAAAAAGAAGAACCAGCAGGAAAACAGTAAGTCAACGGGTAGCAGGTAGCCCAACCCGATCACGAACGGAAATAAGGCAAGTGGCGTCCAGCCGAACGCGCTCCACGGCGGCAGCGTCAGCAGCTGGCCGGCGTCGTAGCCGTTGAAGGTGAGTGCGGGCACGGCCGGGTTCAAAAAGTGCAAACCGTTGACGAAGTTCAGGCCGCCGGCCAGAAGGGTTCCAAGCCAGAACAATCGCTCGCGCCACAAAGAGCCGTTTTCGGTCGTCATGGCGACGGGCAGCTGCACGATGGGGAACGACAAGCGTTCGCGTTCGACCCACTGCGCGCGCAGCAGGGTGTTCAAACAGGCCATCGTTGCCAGCAGGCCAAGTATAAAAACGGTCCAGTACGCGAGCGGCGGCACCCAGGCGCGCAGCGCGCCGGGCGTGTACAGCGAAGCATTGCCTTCGTAGTAACCCTTAAGCGCCTGTGTGTCGCGCACGGTCAGCCAGGCGGGCAGGTAGGGCCACAAACGCGTCCAATTGTTTTCGGGCGTGGCGAACCGGAAGCCGTGCGCCATCAGGGTCATCAGGGGCGACATGAAGTCCACACCCGCCATCGCCGTGCCCACGGACAGCAGGCTGTAAGCCGTGAGCAGTTCTCCCTGTCGCAGCGCGGCGCGCGGAACGAGCCGCCTCAGCAGCGCGTTCAGCCCGGTCAGGATCAGCAGCGAAAACACGGCCGTGAAGAACAGCGACGCCGTGGTGCTGAAGACCGTTCCGCTCACGCGCTCCATCCAGACGATCCAGATGACGTTGGGCGGAATGAGCGCGAGGCCGATTAGAATGGAGCGTGGCGAAACCGGTTGCGCCTCTGCCGGGATGATGGTGGGGCCGGGATTCATGCCCGAAGATTCGCCTCCGACCTCCCGAACGCCTTTAACGAACCGACGGGCGCGGGCCACGGACGAGCGGCGCGTCACGTTGCGAAGCCGTTTGCCGTACGCTATACTGGCGTGGCGTTGGCAAAGGTAACCGTCCGGACGGATGACTTTTTGCCGAGCCGGGGGCGATAACGACGCCCTTTTTCTTTGTGAATGTGCCCACGTAGCTCAGTGGTAGAGCACTTCTTTGGTAAAGAAGAGGTCATGGGTCCGATTCCCATCGTGGGCTTCCTTTCACACAGAGCGTAAACAAACTTTTAAGGCGTTTTGCCGCACCGCGAATCATCGCGCGTGCGACATAGAGGAGAGCGGGAATGGCGAAGCAGAAGTTTGAGCGTGTGAAGCCGCATGTGAACATCGGCACGATCGGGCACGTGGACCACGGCAAGACCAGCCTCACGGCGGCGATCACGTCGGTGCTTGCCAAGTCCGGCAAGGCGCAGGCGCGCTCCTACGCCCAGATTGACAGCGCACCTGAGGAAAAGGAGCGCGGCATCACGATCAACACCGCCCACGTGGAGTACGAAACCGACGCGCGCCACTACGCGCATGTGGACTGCCCCGGCCACGCCGACTACATCAAGAACATGA
>JAABUN010003949.1_pt1 | contig 21405 bp, 22 predicted proteins | sample 5559311 | NCBI WGS metagenome assembly JAABUN01 (sample SAMN10711877, study PRJNA513370) | rock metagenome | isolation source: Antarctica rocks | place: Antarctica: Victoria Land, Siegfried Peak sud
TTGTCCGACTTAATCATTGAAAAACTGAAAAGTTACACCAGAGAAAAGATAAAATCCTTGGTTGGATATGAATACTTACAAAAGGCTTGTCAAGTATTGCACTCTAACCAAGTGTAAAGCGTATTACCCGCAATTTTTGCAGCAAGTCGCAGTCGTTCGCGCTCGTCTGTTTGAGCAGGCAGTCGCCGCCATCGAAGCCGCGCGTTTTGCGATGCAGAAAGCAAACTGCTTGAACCGCTCAACATCCTCAGTCATTGCCTCGTGGTAAATTAAAACTGATGAAATCAATTGTTTATCTAGTTGGCGATGCGACGAAACCGATGGGCGCGGGTAATAAAGTCATCGCCCATATCTGCAACGATTCGGGAGCGTGGGGCAAAGGCTTTGTACTGGCGTTATCTAAAATTTCGCCCGCGCCGGAGCGCGCTTTTCGAGAATGGTTTTTGGGGCGCGAACATAATGATTTTGCTCTCGGAGCAGTGCAGTTTGTACCTGTCTCGCCAGACATTATGGTAGCAAATATGATTGGGCAGCACGGCATTCGGGCTTTACGAGGCGTGCCGCCGATTCGTTATGATGCGGTTGAAACGGCTTTGCAAACTGTGGGAAAAAAGGCTCTCGCCGAAAACGCATCGGTCCATGTGCCGCGAATCGGCTGTGGTTTGGCGGGCGGCGAATGGCGCAAAATAAAACCGCTCATAGAACGACAAATTTGCGCGTCTGATGTGCCGGTTTTTGTTTATGATTTGCAATAAAAAACCGCGCTTGATTGACTGCCTTTGCAACCAAAAATTGAATCAAATACAAAAAAGCCCGAATGGAATTGGCATTTAATTTAACCAAAATCCGTTCGAGCTTTTTTTATTAAACGAGGAGGTTAAATTCAAGCCGTCGAAGCCGCGGCGTTTTTCGCAGTTGCACGCCATTGTTTGAATCCGACATCGCGGGCGAAATGTGCTTTGAGGATTTCGTTCATCACGTCTCCTGCGCTGACTTCGTAGCCGGAACACTCGGAGACAAAGCGGACATATTCGTCGAACGAATCGGCTTTTTCTTCGTCTACTTGAGCGACGATTCGGCGAGTTTGCTTGCGCCGGATTGAGATTGACGGTTTGAAAGCAGGCGCATCACCGCTACCCCTTGTTTCGCTAATTTTGTTGTTTGTTACATCTTTAATTTCTTGCATTTTATTCGATTCCTTTCTGTTTGAATTTGAATTTTGATTCAGCCTTCACCGGATAATTCAGCGCAATTAATTCAAGGTGAAATCAGGCGGCGAGGCGTTCAAAAATCCTTCAATCAACCGCCGTGCCAAAGGCGTTCCAAACGTTGTTTGCCGAAGCCGAAAACGAGCCTCGAAAACGTATTTGAAAAATTTTGAGAGGCGTGTAATTGATGTATGACAAGTAGCGGCAAAAACGACCTTTTCTTGCGCTCTAAACCAAAGCGAAATAAGGAGTTGGACTTGCAAGCGTGCAAGAAATAGAAAAATTGACGGTTTTCTCTCCGATCTAAATTCACAAACCTCCATATTTCGGGCATTTCAGACGATTTTCACAGCCTTTTATAAAAAATAATTTTTCTTGCGCTTTAAGTGATTGGAAAATTTACATTTACGGCGAAGAGCTTTTTTACTTTGAGAGTTAAATGATTGATTGCGTTAGAGAACCGCGCTTGCAAAAAAGCGCAAGAATTTTCGCGTTCAAAATCTGCGGCAAGAGAATTGCTTAGAAGCCTGAAAGAAGACTTCAAATCCTTTTGGAATCAGCAAGAAAATTGAATGAAAGACGAAAACAAATTTTTGGCGCGCAGCCGTGACCGCGAAAGCTGGAAAAAGAGGCTGGGGACGAAGCCGAAAAAAGAAGGGAAAGCGAAAGCGATTTTTTTTCGCCCGAATGTGTCGGACGACAAGCGCATCCGCGAGCTGGCGGAAATGACAGGAGACACGAAAAACGCGATTGTCGAAAAGCTCGTCGCCGCAGCGCGGCACAACAAGACTTTTACGACGAACAAACTCGAAGAACAAAATACTTCTATAAGGCGGCTCGAAGATAAGACCGACGACGTTGCCGAAGGACAACTTGAAATCTTCTCGCTGCTTGAAGAAATTCGGCACGGGCAGGCAGTTCAGGAGAAGTTCACGGCTTCTCTTTTAAGCGAAATTTATTGTATGGCTCACACTGCTGTTTCGCTTCTGAGAACCGCGCTCTTACAAATTCTCGGACTCGCGCGAGAAAACGCGCCGCCCGCAACGCAGGTTTTAGCTTCGTTTGACGAGACGAGCGATTTAACGATTGCACGAAGCCTTCAGGATTTGGAAAAGACGCGCGCCCATCACCAAATCAAAACCGAAAAATTCACGAGCGAAAATCTTTTCTGGAAATCGAAATTACGACGTAAATGATGTAGGCGAAGCCTGCCTATGGCTTGAAAAGGATTACAGCCAGCCGATGTTGATAGTTCCCTTCCGTAATCCGTGTGGAAAAATTCAAGCGTGTCAAATACGTTTTTCAGACTCGCTTAACAAAAATAAAAAAAGGTATTTGTGGCTTTCGGTTCCCGCGCTTGAAAGTGCGGGGTCAGGCACGCCGCTTCATTATGCGAATTGGAAAACTTTTGGAGCGGATTGTTTAAATCGCCCGGTTTTGATTACGGAAGGCGCACTGAAGGGCGATGTGGCTGCAAAATTTTGTTCGCAATTTTTGATTATCGCCAACAGCGGCGTTGGCTGCGCTCACGATGTTATTTCCAAAGTTACGCGCGGCAAAAAAGTTTATCTTGCTTTTGATAACGATTATCACGAAAATCCGGCGGTGCTTCGTCAACTCGCCAAGCTGATTTTGTCCTGCTCCACCTCCGAAGATTTGCAGTTAATTTCCGAGAACATAAAAATACTTTCCTGGGAGAAACAATTCAAAGGGATTGACGATGCTTTGTTAAAGGAATCTGAAATATATGAGTCATCTTTAGCTGAATGGTTTAGCATTTTATCGGTTGACAGTGGCAAAATTATCAAACAAATAATGTGTGAAATCGCCCAAACTTAAATTCGTGATTTGCATTTGTTCTAATGAATTTTACAAGTATCAAAAGCAAAAAGACTCTATAATCCCCATCCCCGTCCCATTCCCCCTCCCCTCCATAACTACAATCTGAATAGTAGCTTACTTCTTGACCACAAAGGGATTGTCGATACAGGAAGGATTAGGCTTGACAATGGACATCTTAAAGTAATACTTTAACTCCGTGGAATTCAAATATACGTGCTTGATAATAATTATATGGCAAATCCAATTTATCTTTCAGTTCTAAACTTCAAAGGCGGTGTCGGCAAGACTACAACCGCGATAACACTCGCGCGTGGTTTCGCAAAAAAAGGTTACAAGACACTGGTTCTCGACCTTGACCATCAGGGAAACGCCTCGTCCGGTCTAGGCATAGATAAAAACGAAGAAATTTTCACACTACTGGAGTTACACGACGAGGTTTTCAAAAAGAAAAAACCATTCGATGCCGTTTTTCCATTAATGGTAAGTGAAATTAGGGAAAATTTATTTCTGCTGGGCGGTAACCTCAAGATTCACGCCGCTAACAACGCGCTTGCCTCAGAATCGGTCGGGCGCGAAAGACAGCTTGTCAGGTTATTTTCAAAACTCAAAGGCTTTGATATGTGCGTAATAGACTGCCACGCGGATTCGTCGGAAATAACTACTAATACTATGATGCTAGCTGATTATCTACTGATTCCGCTCACTCTCGACCAGTGGGGATACGACGGTTTGAGCGACGTTCTGACGCGCCTTTCAAGCTACCGCGAAATACTAGGCGATGACCAAGTAAAGGTTCAAGTAATCGGATTTCTGCCGACCAAAGTTAAACTTACGACCGGCGCGGACGGAGCGAAAAAAGACCAGTTACTCGTGGCTCAAGGCGTAAGACAAGCACTTCGGGAGCAATTTCCGAATATGCTCCTTCCGGACATACGCTTCTCAGCCGACATCGAAAAAGCGCAGGTCAGCCAGCAAACGATTTTCGATTACGAAAATTTCAATCTCAAAAGTAACGCGGCGAAAGATTATTGGACTTTGGTCGAAAATCTGGAGAAAAAAATGTTCAAAAAAGGAGCGGCAAAAAATGGCAAGTAAAAAGTCTAATCAAATTTCGATTAAACCGATGAACAACGCGGCGGCGATAGCTTCGACTCTCGGAATCAGCGCAAAAAGCGTCGAACCGACAATCGAACCGATATTGCGGAAAACCGGCGATGAGCTTGTGGATTCGGAAGCATCGGCTGAGATTCAGCAACCATTCGCCGAATCGCTAACCAAATCAAGCGCAGGCGAGAACAAGCGTCAAATTACGAACGAAAAATCAACCGCCGCCCGAAAGGGAAGAGAAGGAGCAACGTCTTCAAAAAACGCCCCGCAAGCGAATCGAGCCACAATTGAAACGGCTGCAGTAGAAAAAGCTGAAATGCCCTTGATGATTGAAATTAAAAGAAAGTTTCCGGGCAAGGAGTTATTTATTCTAAGTTTGCTTTATCTGCAAAGAAATAATCGCGGTTTAGTGCAAATGACAGTGGGCAGTATGATGGCACTTTATTCGGCGGTTTTTGATGACGTAATCAAAGACGATACCGCACGGCGGTCGCTCAAAAGATTGTTTGATGCCGGATTTATCAAAACGACCAGCATTCCCGGCAACAATTCAGGCTACATCTATCAAATCGGCGATCTGCTCGAAGCCGAAAACTTCACCGAAGCGGAAAAAGAGGAATTCGCAGAATTAACGGATTTTGTCAAAAGCAAATTAAACGGCGCGTCCGCCTGAAGCGTCTCGAGAGCGGATAAAAACGATAAACTTTTTTAGAGCGAGAATTCCAGCCTCAAAGAAAATAAAAGCGGCGAGTTAAGTGGTGAGTGGGTATATGAAAAACACCGCCTTTGAGCCGCTGCGCTCACGCATTAAAACGGCTATTGAAATCGTAAAGTCGTCGCTCGCAAAAGATGATTTTCCGAATAATAAACGCCTCATCGAAATCTGCGCCGATTACGGCATTGGCTTGGTTGATTCCGCCGCCGGCGAGCCTCATCTTGTTCACGAAGTTCTCGAAACTGCCGTCAATCTTTATTTGAGCGAAATCGAGCCGTTAAACGCACTTGACGCTCAAAACAAACGCGAGACTCTCGCACGGCTTGAACATTTGACGGACAAGTTGCCCCCTCAAAGCTGGCGAGGGCTGGAGCAAGTCAATCTGCAACAATTTTCCACGCCGCCCGCGCTCGCTTTTCTATTGGCGCAAATACTCGAACCCGAAGCCGGAAAATGCGCGCTTGAGCCGTCAGCCGGAACGGGGAGCCTCGCCGTATGGCTAAAAAACGCCGGATGTCTGACGGAAGTTAACGAGATTTCCGCGCACCGCAAACTGCTTCTCGAACTGCAAGGCTTCGAACCTCATTCGGTAAACGCCGAGTTTCTCGACGATTTGCTGCCCGCACGAATAAAACCCGACTACATTTTGATGAATCCGCCTTTCAGCGCGAGCGGCGGACGCACTAAAATGCGAGATTCTCGGTTCGGTTTTCGCCACGTCGAAGCGGCATTATTGCGGCTTAATCCGGGCGGGCGGCTCGTCGCTTTGCTCGGCGCGGATGCCTGTCTCAAAACCGACAAAGGCAAAAATTTTTGGCAGCGCATAAGTCGGGAATATAAGGTGCGCGCCTTTCTGATTGTGCCGCAAAAAGTTTTTTACAAATACGGAACGACATTTCAAACCGTCGCGGTAATCGTCCACAAGCCTGCCGCTCACAATCGACCCAATCAATCCAGACCAAGCGTCGCCCGATTCAGCAGCTTGAGCGAAATGCTGGGTTTTAACGAAGGTGTTGAAACCACAAATATCTAAAAACAAATATGCTTAATTCAAAACTACACGAAGCCGGAAGCAGTTTCGGCGGCAATTTCAAATTCTCTGCTCAATCGCAAAGCGAAATTCAACATTTCACTACAGAAACCGCGCTGCCGGAACCGGACTCAGTTCCGAGCGAAAAGCTCGAAAAAGAAACTTCCGAACACCAAGAAAAAACGGGCGAAAATCTCTATTTTTGTCATCATCTGACCGGCGGCGCGGCGCATCCGGGAACCATTGTTGAAACCGCTGGACTAGCCAATATCAAACCGCCTCGACCAACTTACCGTCCGCGATTGCCGATTGAACTTGTTACGAACGGCAAGATTTCCGAAATCCAACTTGAGCGTATTATCTACGCCGGACAAGCCCACGAAACCCGTTTGCCGCAGTCGAATGCCCGCGCCGGAATTTCAGTCGGCGACGGAACGGGAGTCGGGAAAACCGGAACGATTCTAGGCATCATTCTCGACAACTGGTTTTCAGGACGAAAGCGCACGGTCTGGTTCAGCGTTAAATTCGATTTAATCAAAGCCGTCAAAGATGAAATGGCAAGGCTTGGTTTTCGCATCCCAATACAGCTTATTAACGATTACAAACCGGAAGAACAAATTACGATGCGACACGGCATCGTTTTTTGCACTTACGGGTCGCTGATCGCCAAATCGAAAAAAGGTCGCCGCCGAATTGACCAATTAACCGAGTGGCTCGGCGCGGAAGGCTTGCTGATTTTCGACGAAGGACATCGCGCTAAAAATTTCTTTGCCGACGAGCGTCGCGGTAGCGGAACGCAAACCGGAGCGGCGGTCGTTGAAATACAGGATGCCCAAAAATTCCCGGATTATCGTGTCGTTTATTCGTCAGCAACCGCCGCGACCGAAGTGCGGCATCTCGCTTATATGACGCGGCTCGGACTGTGGGGGCAGGGAACTGCTTTCGCGGATTTCGCCGAATTCGCGGCGGAAATTGAAGAAGGCGGAGTCGGCGCGATGGAGATGGTCTGCCGCGACCTGAAAGCGATGGGGCGTTATTTTTGCGGTAGTCTTTCGATGGGCATTGACCCGGAATCCGGCTTGAGCGTTGAATACCGCGAAGTCATTCATTATCTAACCGACCATCAGCGCGAAATGTATGACAATATGGCGCGGGCGTGGCAGGCGATTTTGCAGAAAACCGAAAAGGCTTTGGCTCTCACGAACAGCGAAAAATTCTTGCGCCGCCACGCCCTCAACAATTTCTGGGCGGAGCATCAACGCTGCACGAAAGCGATCATCACCGCGTTTAAAGTTCCGACTTTAATTCGGGAAATCGAACGCGCCCTCGCCGAACAGCACTCGGTAATTATTTCGATCACCAGCACAGGTGAAGCGAGTATGACTCGCCAAATGGCGCGTTCGGCGGACGAAGAAGAAGCTATTTCCGACCTTGATTTCAGCCCGCGCGAAACTCTTGTCAGACTTATCGAAAACTGTTTTCCGACCGCGCTTTATCAGGAGATAACAGACGAGGTAACGGAAAAAACTAAATACGAGCCGCTGCTTGGAGAAAACGGCGAGCCAATTCACTCAAAAGCCGCCCTCGCTCTCAAACAAGAACTGCTCGACCGGCTGGCGACGCTTGCTTTGCCGGAACACCCGCTCGACCAGCTTATTAACCATTTCGGCGCGGAGAATGTCGCGGAAATGACCGGACGCAAAAATCGGCTCGTAAAACTCTCAAACGGCGATTTCGCGTATCGCCCGCGCGGAATTGCGGGCGTTCCGCAACGGCAAACGAATCTGCACGAGCTTCAAAACTTTCAAGGCAAGCGCAAGCGAATCGCTATAATGTCGGAAGTTGCCGCCACCGGCGACAGCCTTCATTCTGATAAACGCGCCGTCAACCAACAGCGACGTGAACATATCGCCGCTGAACTGAAATGGTCAGCCGACAAGCAGCTTCAGGATTTCGGGCGTTCGCACCGCAGCAATCAAGCGTCACCGCCCGTTTATCTGCTGGTTTATACCGAACTCGGCGGCGAAAAACGCTTTTCGACTTCGATTGCCAGACGGCTCGCCGGCACGGGAGCGCTAAACAAAGGCGACCGGCGGGCGAATCAAATCGGCGGGCTGGAAAGATTTAACCTTGAATCGAAGGAAGGACGCGCCGCTTTGAAAATTGTCTATGACAGAATTTTGGCGGGTTTTCAAATTCCCGAACTTGAAGATGCGCGACTTGCCCTGAGCGATATGGGTTTGCTGACAAAGTGCGAATCGGGCGAACTGACAATTTCCGAGAGCGAAAAGCAAAACATCGTGCGATTTTTCAACCGCCTTCTGTCGCTCGAAGTGAATCGTCAAAACGCGCTTTTTGATTATTTTTATAAAACATATACGGAGACCGTTGAGCATCTCAAAGCGTCGGGAAAATATGATTTGGGAATGGAAGACATCAAAGCGAAATCGGTCAAAATCAGCCGTGAGCCGCAGCTTATTCACCGCGACCAGGTTACGGGCGCAGAAACGCATCTTTACGAACTCGAAACGGTGCTAGCGACCACACCGGCACGTTTTGAGGACTTGGAAAGGGAAGAAGCCTACTTTTACCGGAAACTCGGCTCAGAGGCGCAGGAATTCGTTGCCGCGCGGGCTTCTCTGATTCACACCGACCCGGAAACGGGCTTGAGTTTTCAAACCTTTGCGATTAGCCGTCCGTCCGGCAGAAATCAGTTTTATATAGACGAATCTGAACTCGCCGCACGCTTCAGGCTCGTGCCGAAAGCAAAGGCGAAAGATTGGTGGAATGAGGAAGTCGGGAAAATTCCGCCCTTTCTCAACAAAACCGTTTTTCTTTTAAGCGGCGCGTTGATTCCGGTTTGGCGGCAAATCAAAAACGTCAAAGACGCGGCGTTTAAAATCGTCCGCACGACGACGGACGAAGGCGTGCGGCTCGTCGGTCTGCAAGTTCCTAAAAACACGGTGAAAGAAATCACCAGACTTTTCGACTGCTCCTGGCAGCAGGCGGAAACGTCAAGTGAAATTTTTCAATCGGTTATCTGCGGCAAAGAGTCCTGCGAACTCATCGAAAACATCCGTCTCAAATCGTCAAAAGTTTTCGGCGATTTTTACGTCGAAGTCGTGCCGGGCTACGCGCCGCATCCGAAAAAGTTTCGCGCCTTGGGACTGACGAGCATTACCCAGAACAGCCGCGAACGATTTCTTTTGCCGCAGGATGAATCGCAAGCCATAAGTCTCTTACAAAAACTCATTTCGCAGTTTCCGCCCGCCGTAGGAGCGGCGAATTTGATTGATAAAAATCAGCACACAAAAATCGGTGAATCGAATGCCGCACCACACGTTGAAAGTGCCGCCGAAGAATCCACGCCGATTGACGTGCGCGAATGGGTGATTGAGCCGGAAAAGGAAGAACTTGCCCGCGTCAGCCTAACCGATTTGCTGACGAACGGTTAGTTTTCGCGCCGTTCGCAAATCTCAAAAATCAAATTTATGAACATTAACCACGCGCAACTTGAAAGCGCATTTTCGCTTGTAATTGATGGACTCAAGAAACAAAACTTGCCCGCCCATATGAAAAAAAGATGGGCGCGAGCTTTGGAGAAAGCAAAAGAGCGACTTGTCGAGCAGCCGTATTTTGTTTGGCAGCCTGAACGATTGTTGATTGTTTCCGTGCCGTCTGACGCGACAGGCGAAATCGGCTGCCGGTTTTATGAGGCAAACGAATCCGCCTGCCGCCGCGTTGATAAAACGGGGTTGTGTCAGGCATTTTTTGAGGGCGTTCCGTGCTGGCATCGCGCGGCATTTTTGCTTTTGAAAATTTATCTTGGTGAGACGGGCAAAACGCCGGCAGGCGAAAATCAAAAGTTCCCCCTTGCGGCGAAAAGTGTCAACTTTAGTTGACACCTTAAGTTGACACTTCTGACAACCGCAGTTGACAGTTTTCTTTTTCCAAAAAGACAAATCTACACGGAGCGAAAAATTTTATCCGGTTTTGTTTTCGGCAGTTTAGCGGCTCAAAACGAATCGGGCGCGCGAAGTGGCACGAGTTTTGAAATATGTAGGGCGAAAATCAGCCCTATGAATACACAATTTTATCGAACTCGTCAGCCTGAGATTGTCGAATCTCATATCACGCCGGACAATTCTTCTTCTGGAAAATTGCATCGGACAAACAACTCGAAAGTCGCGGCGCAAGCGGAGAAAATCGAACGCTACGCCCGAGTCTCTCATCACGTTTTGCTGACCGGCGAGCGCGGCACGGGAAAAACGACCATCGCCCGTCAAATTCACGATAAAAGCGTGCGTCGTCATAAACAATTCGTCAGCCTCAACTGCGCGACGCTCAAAGAAGAACTCGTCGAAGCCGAACTTTTCGGTTATGAGAAGGGAGCGTTCACGGGAGCGAATCAAACGAAAGCCGGACTATTTGAAGCGGGAACCGGCGGCACGGTTTTTCTCGACGAAGTTGGCGAACTGTCTTTAAGCCTGCAAGCCAAATTGCTCAAAGCGGTCGAAGAAAAACAAATCCGCCGCGTCGGAGCAAGCAAAGAGATTGGGGTTGATTTGCGAGTAATTGCCGCCACGTCGCGCCACCTGCGCGAAATGACGACGCGAGGCGAATTTCGCGCCGACCTCTTTGACCGTCTTAACGTGCTGTCGCTCGACACGATTCCGCTCCGCGAGCAAAAAGATAAAATCCGCGCTCTAGTCGTAAGCGGACTCGAACGCGAGCGCGTCGCCTTGGGGCGCAAAAACACTTTTCTAATCGAGCCTTTAGCGTTTCCGTTGCTCGAAGATTACGAGTGGTCGGGCAATTTCCGCGAGCTGCAAAATTTCGTCTTAAAACTGGCGATTGAACACGCTGACACGGAGTTCATCACCACGGCGGACATCAGGGCGATGCTTGCGGAAAAAGGCGCGACATTTGACGAATCTGAAACCGACGGCATAAGTGTTTCTGTTTCCGGTCATCTGATTCTCGCCTTCAACCCGGACCAACGACTCGACCAAATAATCGAACAGTTGAAGGAAAGATACATCCGGCATCATCTGAAAAGCAAAAGTCTGCGCGGAATGTCGAAACAATGCGGAGTTTCGCGTAATATGGTGAGAAGAATCGCCAATCAATTAAAAACCGACAATTACGTTCAACTGTAGTTATGAACACGCCGAAAAAAACAGACTTCTTTCCCGAAATCAGCGAGCGCGACGCTCCGTTTGTCGCGCCAGATATTTACGAGCCGTATCAGGAAACGGAAGAACATATCTTGCACGAAAAACGCCTGCGCGAGCTGGAAACGGATATTAACGAAAAGTTAGGGTTGGCGGCAACTGACGACGAATTGGGCGAACTGCCGTATGACGCTAAAGCCGACCGAAAAAGATGGGACGAACTCGAAAAAGATTTCGACCGCATTTTTGAAGATGCGGCACGCGGCGCAGATTAATATTAAAAAACTGCGCTGACGGATTAAACCCGCGCCAACTCGTGAACCAACCGTGAGCCAACTGAACCAATTATGAACCAACCCTTTTAGGCTAATCCATATACTGCACTCGAGCCTTTAGTCCCCCGATTAACCAAAACCCCTTTGTCTTCAAGCTCCTTTATGTCGCGGGTCGCCGTGGACTTTGACACGCGGCAAACGGCTTGATACTTAGAGTTTGTAATGCTTCCGTTTTCTTTAACATACGCTACTGCCGTCAGTTGTCTTTCATTCAAGCCCATTTTCTTTAAATTTTCGGCGGTGTAACGATTTTTGAAGATTTCAACCAGAATGCCGCCGAATTGTTCGGCGATTAAAGGTTCGGGCAATCCTGCTTCAAGGCAAGAGCTGATTATTTTCAACGTGCCGCGTCCCCACGAATCAATATAACCGCCTTTGAAACAGACATCGGCGATCAACGGATTGCGCGGACGCGACGGATGCGATTGTTTTAACAATTCAAGACTTAAATCTTCCGGGAGCGTGCCTCCGTTCCAAACCCAAAATTTATCGTCGTAAATTCTGACTTGGACAAAACTGCCCATATAATCCCGGTGAACGAGCGCGTTGAGCAGAATTTCTCTGACCGCCGCCACCGGATACTCGTCCTTTTCGATGCGCTGAAGACCTTCAAAGCTAATCGGTTTGACGAAGAATTTTCGATTAAGCTCGACGACGGTTTGGCGCAAAAGATGTAAAAGGTTTCCCTCGACGACTTCCTGAAACTTCAAATCATCGTCGCCTCCCGCGCCGAAGCGTCCGATTTTGACGATTTGATTTGGGTAAAAACGCCCCGGATCTTTGCCGAACAAAACGATGCCGGCGCGTTTTAATAGTCCGTTTTCCAAAAGACGCAGTTTGTCTAAGAATTCAGCAAGCGGTAAATCGCCGATGCTGCCATCGTCGGGAAGGCGACCGGCACGATTCGCGTCGGATTTATATTGCGCGACGGTTTTCTCGTCAATATCGGCAAGCGTGGCGCGCGGCTCGACGACATCATCCCAGGTCTTACCGGATTTCCGCAGAAGAAATTCCATCAGCGCGTTGCCTTTTAATTCCTGCTTAGTCGAACCGCTCCGGTAGTAATAACTGCCGCGCAACGAAATCGGCACTGAATGCGGCGGAATGTAGATTTCGATAAAATACAATCCGTTCTCTTCGTGCAGATTAACCTCCGCCATAATGCCGAGGACATCGCGGATTTTATTCGGCAAATCGTCCATCAGCTTTTTGTAGTCCGCCACGCCGACGGTTTCGCCGTCATCGTCTTTGCCGATAAAAATCGTGCCGCCGTGCGCGTTGGCGAAACCGCAGACCCATTTCAAATAATCGTCGTGCCAGCTTTGTTTGTATTCGATGTTTTGTTGTTCGGGCATTAATGAAATCGCGAATAAAGAATGTTTTTGAAGTGCAAATACTTCACCATTCGAGTTCCTCAAGTCTTAATTTATTTTACACGCCGAAGGGCAAAAAGATGAGCGGAAATTACAGTTTTAACGATGCGAATCCGACTGGCGAACTTTTCAGTAAGCCAAAGCGAAAAGAAAAGCGGTTAGTAGAAAGTGAAAATCTCGAAAGAATTTTCAGGAGATAAAAATGCAAACATTACCAGCCGGTTCTTTTCTGAACTTTGAAAACGCTGCAAACCTAGAGGCGTTAAAATTCACCGCCCGCCGCCTTGCCGAGCATACGGCAAACGTCGCCGCAGCGGAAAACTTCAACGCCCTGTGGCTCGAAAATTTAGCGAACAATTTGTGGGACAAAGCCGAATACGTCACGCTTGATGTCGAACGACGCAGCTTGCGCGAAATCTTTCTCGAAAATTTCCGCGAGCGATTCCGCGAGTTAAAGCCGGAAGCTTCGCCCGCGCAAAATTCCGTCGCCGAAGTTTTGTCATCGGCTTCAACCATTGAAAACTCCGGTTTAATAGACAACGCGCCCGAAATTACCGAAGGCGGAAAAAGCGAATGCGCGACGGACGAGAGCGCATTTTCCGTTTCGCTGGCGGTGGACGCGGACGCGACCGAATCACAAGAAAAACGAGATGAATTCTTGGGATTCGTCAAAACGGACGAGCCATTCTCCGCAACGCAAGAAGTCGCAGAAACTGGAAGGGCGACGACAAACGCACCAAACGATGCCGAGCGGGAAACAGTTGATGCGACAAACGCGACTTTTTCCGAAACATTAAAACTGGAAAACAAATCCGCCGCAGGGCGCGAAGCGACAAATTCGGAAAGCGAAAAGGTTAATGCCGGAATAGAAGTTTCGGCGAAAAGTGCAAACAACGAAAAATTGCCGCCGGTCGCCGCGACTGTTGTAGCCAAAAATAATTCTGAGACTGAAAGCGCGAACAAAAACGGCGCGAACAAAACGGAAACAAAAGAGCCTTTTGAGTTCGGAAAATGCACAGTAAGTCTGAACTTGATTTTGCTGCCGTCGTCCGCGGGTGATAACAAGCGAAAGGCGATTGTCAGCGCATCGTCGCATAATTTGCCGCCGGAAATCGAATTTCTCGAAATCAGTGAAGGAGAGAATTTGACCGAAATCGCCGACCTCGTGCGCGATAAACTGGCGCGATTCAAGAATACTCTGCCCGCCAAATACATCGAACAACTCCGCGCGTCGAAAACGAAATCGTTGAAGAAACCCGCGCCTGCAAAAGGATTAACTTCCGTCGCCGCGCCCGCTAAACCGGACAGCAATCAGACGACTGTGGAAGAAACGAGCAGCGCGCAATCCGCGCAAAATTCGAGCGGCATTGAAACCGAGCAAAGCCGCACTGAAATTACGGCGACAAAAGAAACCGTATCAGCGCTACCAACGACGAGCGCGGTAGTTTCCCAATCGGTTACGGCGGCGAATAACGTGCAGCCGAGCCTGTTCTGAAAAAGAAGAAAATTATGAGCGAAAATTTAATATCCGAAAACGAAAACACAACAACAGAAGCGCCGACGGCAGCGGCAGAGACAACTGCGACTTCCGACGCGACGAACGCGACTGAAACGGCGAAAATCGAAGATTCTACCGCCGAAGCCGCACGAGGCGCAGCGGTCGTCAAAATCGAAGGGCAGGAATTTCCGCTCGATGTGGTGATTGCCAAAGACGATGAGTTGCTGAAAGCGGCTTTAAGTCCGCATTATCCGTCAATCAAAAACGCCCAAATCTCGCGTGAAACTCGCGCCGGGCAAATGATTGTTTCGATTGTCAAACGCGCCGAGCATAAAGGAATTTGAAAGAGGCGACGGAAGTAGTACCGTGAAAACGAAAAGCAAGAATGACGGACACAAAGCTAATGCGACCGACGCTTTATTGCAGCGTCTCGTCAAAGCACCCGAAACCGCCCATCAAATTTACGAGCTTGCCGAAAGCCTTTATTTGCGCGATGGCGGCGATTTTGCGCGAATTTCGCTCGCCGACATCGAGCGAATAGGCGAATATCTGCGCGAGATTGAAACGGACGGCAAGCGGATAAAAAAGCAGTTTTCGGACTTAGCGACTGCTTCCGGCGGCTTTAACGGGGAAGAAATTCCAATCGGATTTTGAGGCGAAAGCAAAATGGCACAAGGCAGAATTGTTCAAACTCAAACCGTTCGCAAACTTCCAGCCGTCGCCCGGCGGTTAATTAAAAAAAACAAGCAAAGGCGAATCCGCGACGAAAAAGGCGGAGATTTCCGCGGACGACTTGAGAAAACCGTATCGTATTTGCGCTGGAAAGCGGGCTGCAACACGCTCTCCGACGCAATCGGTTACATTGCCTCGGAACTCGAACGCGAGCGGCTCTACGGGCTTTACCGCAAAATTTTCCCGAAAGAATGGAAATCATCCGGCACGAGCTTTCACCGAACGGGCTACAACGACTGCCACACCGAGCGCGAAATAGAGTTTATCGAACTGGTCAGCGAGCGATACTTTCCGCTGTGCAGTTGGCTCGATTGGTCTGATTTTCGTTTCGACCACATACCGATTGAATCGGTCAATTACGATTTCTGCTGCGACGAATACGAGTGGCAGCATTTTCGCCCGTGTCTGCAATTTGCTCTATCGGCGTTCTTATGGCGCGATACCGATGTTGCGGACGAAAATTGGACGGATATGCTGGCGAACTTCGACGTGGAGTTTAAAGCCTTGCCGCAAATTGAACGCGCAACGCCAGCGTTTTCCGTGCTTGACGCGAGTCGCAATGAGCCGAAAATCCAACGTTTTCTGCATTTAATCGAATTTATCTTTCACGATTCAGGTAATCCATTTATTGACACGACGTATTGCCAGCCGCTCGACCTTTATGAATGGAATTTCGAGAATTTGGAAAAGTTAAAAGCCGATTATTTGGGCGTGAAAGTTTATTTCGAGAGTATGGACAGCATTGACGAGGACATTGCCCGCTGTGGCGCGCTTTCGACTTTCAAAGAACTCATCACGATTTGGAACACGGGACGGCTGCCGACAAACAAGCGGCAGAGAGAAGCAGTGGAAAAGGCGGACAAAGAACGAGGGCTTTTAATCAACATTCTGGCTGATTATGACACCCAAACTGAAGCCGCTTTAACTTTTTGATAAGTCAACCTGCGTTGTTATGAGCCAAATTGAAAATCGAAATTTCTTCGCGCCGCCTGCGGAAGCGAAAGCCGCGCTGTTTTTTCTCGAAGGACATTACCAGCTTAACTGGCGTGAGGGAAGCGTCGAAAAAACGAAATTTTTAAGCCCGGCGCAGATCAGGAAAGCCTTTACGACGAAAGATGCTTTCGATTCCGGCTGGCTCGATACTTTTGTCTTGCGGTTCGCGCGAGATGCGAAAGCTCACAAAATGCTGAGCGTTCTGCCGGCAGGACGACGGAAGATTTTCGTCACCGATCCGCGCTCTGTTGATGAACGCGAAATGGATGACGGAAGCACAAGCGAATCGGTTCTCGAACTCGAAGTTCCGCTGCCGACGCTTTTGCTCATCGGACAAGGGCAAAAATATTATTTGTGGGCGACGCTCGATAAGACAATCAATCAAATATCGAAAATCTCCCACGCGCCGCTTCCGAATTTAGACGCTTCGGGCGAGATTTGTTTCGGCTCAAACGCAAAGCCGGAATGTCGCTTAGACACAATCGAAACGGTCTGGCGCCTTATTCTGGACAGCCCGTTTAATAATCATCAAGCCGCAGACCGATGCCGAACGCACCCAGGAGACGCGCGAAAGTTGTTGTTCGAGTTAAACGGCAAAAAGTCTTTTCCGAAAAACGCTTTAATCAAAACCAATCACACCGTCGGCGAACTGTGGCAATCGGTTCGTAGAACGCTCTAAAAATTTTAATACTTTTCAATAAAAATGAAGATACCGCAACTCGTCGAACGCAAGTTTTTGTTCGCTCCCGATCAACCTATTACCGCGCCGCTTTACGAAATTGTCATCGCCCAAAACGGCGTTTTCAAACGCGCTCGCCGGCGCGAGATGATCGCCGCCGCCCGTGTTTCCGCTTTCGCCGTCAAAATACCGGAATTGGCTGTCGGGGAAGCGCGGGTGGAATTATTAGAAAAAATTCCGTCGCGTGTATTCACGGAAATTTTGGCTCACGCGCGACATTCGACGGATGCGAGAAATTTCACCGAAAATTTGTATACGGTTTACCGGAACAATGAAAGCGGCGGGTATTTTTGGAAAGAGGTCAGCCGCAGTCGTTCTTTCGGAAGCACGATTGCGCGGGACGACGATCCGGCTTACCAAAACGCCATTTTGGAAATTCACACGCACCCGCCGGGATGCCGCGAGTTCAGCGCCTCGGACAACCTTGACGAGAGCGGGAAGTTTCGACTGTTCGGAATTCTGGTTGACATTCACACGGCGAAACCGTCAATTCGCCTGCGCGTCGGGATTTACGATTCGTTCTGGGAAATTCCGGTTGAAACAATCGCGGACGAATCGCTCGAAAACATTACCGATTTGGTCGAACAGGAAAGGAAAATGCTCGCCGCCATTTGTGAAAATTTTGACGATGAAATCTTCAATGATTTGCTCTCAGAAGAATATCGCGTTTTGAGCGGTGGAAATGTCGGAGATTTTATCGGAGTTGCTCCTTACGAAAACTTTGAAACGCTTTGCAACTTATTTCGATTTGGAATCGGGCGCGAGCCGTTCGGTCTACAGCACGCCGGAAGCGATTGCGAAAGCTGTGAATTACCAACCCCGGCAGAAATCAAAAAGCAAACGGAAATAAAAATAAAAGCGGCGAGCAGGTGTTTTGAAACAACCTGAAAAAATTATGAATCAATCAATGAACACTACGAGTTTTGACGGTGACAAGATGGCAAACGACATTTGGGCAATGCTCGGCTCGCCGAATAAAGATGCGGTGGATGCCGCCCGATCACCGCAGCAAACGATTATCGGTTCGGAGGAAAATTTGATGAACAACGCGCCCGACCTTGCAACCGAGATTTTGAGTAAGCTCGAACAAAAAAAAGAAACGGCAGCGGCTCACCTCGGCGTCTTGGCGGCGGAAGTCGAAACGATGCCGTTCGATTTGAACGCGCTCGAACAGGCGGGAATTTTCCTGAACATCGACGCGACCGGATTTTCGGTTTTGAGTCGTCAGCTCGATTGGCAATCTTTGGGCATTGAACTTCCGAAAGAGCAAACGGTTCATCTCAGCCCGCCGCGCACGGGACTGCTTCCAGATAGTTACCGCAAGCCGCTTCAGCGTGCCGCGTCGCAGGCGCACAACGCGCTCGACCGTTACAGTTTTCGTTTCGCGCTGTGCGAAACCGTGCTTGGCTCAAGCGAATATCGCTGGATTCCTTACACCGCTTTTGAAGCGTTTGAGAAAGAATTCGCCGCCGCGCTTGAAAATCTTGCCCGCGCCAAAGCTGCGGTCGTCGAAAATTACCCGGAAATTCTCGACGCTTTGCGGATGACTTTTCGCCAACTTGCCTCCGATTCCGCCGAACGATTAGCAGCGACGGTTAAAGACGAGCCGTTTGACCGCGATGAGTTTATCCAATCAACAGTCGCGCGGGCGCTTGCGATGATTCCGACCATCGCAATGATTCGTGACGGAATGCGAATCGAGATGCGCCCGAAAGTCATTTTATTAGGGTCGGAAATGCAAGCCGAGCAAGTCAAATCTGCAAAACTACAGCTTGAAAACGAAACGACTCGAAAAGCACAAACCGAGCTTGCCATTGAAATCGGGGCAAACAAGGAAATCGCCGAATTCAAAGTCAAAACCGCTTTTGAAGACGAAAAGCGCGACCAGGAATTAAAAGAGCGCATTCGGCAAATCAAAATCGAAGCGGTGAAAAGGGAAGTCGAGACGAGCATTTCGCCGCTCAAGGAAGGTCTCGACCAGCTTAACAGCACGATTTACGAAGCCGCCAAAGAAATGGCGGAGCGGTTAAACGATTCAAAATTCGTTCCCGGCGGCACGGCGAAAAAAGCCCGCGAGATGTATCAGTGGTTCAAGTTGATGAATTTTACGGGCGACGCGGAAGTGGAAACGGTTCTCGCCGAACTCAATAAAATCGCCAGCCGCGACGCGAAAAAGCGCACGGCGGCGGAAATGAAAGAAGCGGTTGATGCCGTTATCATTGCGACATCGAAACGCGCCCGAAAACTGCTCAAGACTGAACAACTAGACGCGCTCGAACTATAACAAGGTGCGCCGAAAACCTTTCCACTGTCGAAGCCGCTCACGATTGATTCGTGCGCGGCGCGTTTTTTTATGCCGGAAATTATCAAAAAGTGTTTTCTTTACCATTACAATTCGTCCATTAACTCAGACAAGGTTTTCAATCTATTTTTGGTTGACAACGATGACGGCACTTTCAGCGCAATCAGCGAACACGGCAGAAGCAAGACGAAATTAAGAGTTGTGCCGCTCGCCGAAAACTGTTCGCTCTCGCTGGCGCAAAGTCGTTATTCAGAAAAACGCTTTGAGAAAGTTAATCATCGGCGAACACCGTATATCGAAACTTTTAATTGTTCCTACAGCCCGACGGTCAGGAAATACGGCGTGGTAACAGTGTCGAAAACGCTCCCATATCAACCGCCCGCTAAAGTAATTGGATTCAAACCCGCCGCGCCGGAAAAAATCGCCATTTCGCCCGTCAAAGAACAAAGCGGCGAGCAGACGGCGCAGGAAATACAAGAGCCTCCGAAACGTGTCCGCGGCGCGCTCAATCTCAACCGGCTCGATGCGCTCGAACTGTAACAAAATCTTTTGCAGCAAAACTTTCAAACAATGAACAATCAATCAAGCGAAGCGAAACTTCTCTCTGAACTCGACACGCTCATACGGGCGCGTTACACCTTACTCGCCGTCAATACCTACGAGGAAGAACGGCTTAAGGAATGCCTTTTGGAACTTGCGACGCTCGAAAAGCACCGCGAAAAACCGCTTTATTTTTGGAGTCGCACGAACGGAATTACGAAAATCGTTGACGAAAAATCGAACGGCGTTCCGCTCAAGGAAGCAAAAACGATTCCCGAAACGCAAGACCCGGTGTCCGCGCTCGAATTTATCGCAGGGCAGCAGACCGGAATTTTCCTGCTTTGCGATTTCGCGCCGTATATCGCGCCTTACGGTCAGGAAGACCCGGTGCTGGTCAGGCTTTTAAGAGAAGTCGCGTGGAAACTGAAAATCACGAAAGCGACCGTGCTGTTCGCCGGACCGAATTTCCCCGACATCAAGACGCTCGAAAAAGAAGTGTCGGCGATTGAACTAGATTTGCCGCAGGAAGAAGAAATAATTAACGCGCTCGATATTCAGCTCGAAAAATTCGAGAAGCAAAAAATCAAAATTGATTTGAGCGCGGAAACTCGCTCGAATCTGATTCAAGCACTACTCGGACTCACCAACGACGAAATCTCGAACGTGATCGGCAAAGCGATTATCAGTTGCGGCGGTTTCGACGACAAATCTCTTTCAATCATTCTCGACGAAAAGAAAAAGGTGATTCGCGGCAGTTCCGCGCTGACTTACGTTCATCCCGAACCGGCAAATTCTCTCGGCGGCTATCAGTCTTTGCGCGAGATTTTAAAAAAGGCGGCGCACACTTTTTCGCCCGAAGCTAAAGCGCGCCTCGTTGAGCCGTGCAAAGGCATTTTGCTCGTCGGCTTGCCGGGCTGCGGCAAAGATTTGTGCAAACGAGTCGCGTCTTCAATTACGAATCGCGCTCTGCTCGACCTCGATTTCGGCTCGATTATGGGCGAAGGCGGGGGAGTCATCGGACAGGCATCAATTTCAATCAAACGCGCACTTTCCATTGCCACGACCGTCAAAGGCATTCTAGGAATCAGCGAATTTGAAAAAGCCGTATCGGGATTGAAATCGTCTGGCAAAACCGACGGCGGCGAAACGGCGCGAACGATTTCTTACTTGCTCAACTGGATGCAGGACAACCGCGACGTGCTGGTTTTCGCTACCGCCAACGACGTGCGCGATTTGGAGTCGGAGCAGTTCCGCATCGGGCGATTTTCCTACATTCATTTCGTTGATTTGCCGACCGAAGATGACCGGCAGGAGATTTTCCGCGTTCATCTTTCTAAGCGGGCGCTTCTGCCGGAAGATTTCGACCTTGACGTTTTAGCGGAAAAGGCGGAACAATTTTCCGGCGCGGAAATCGAAGGCGCGGTCAAGGACGCGGTTCTCGAAGCCTTTATTGACGGCAACCGCGCTGCTTCGACGAAAGATGTCGTTGCGGCAATCGGCACAATCACGCCGACCGCCGAAATGATGAAATCGAAGATTGACGAAATCCGCGAGTGGGCGAAAAACAACATCAAAGGCAGCCGCAACAATTCAATTGTTCAGAATGCAGCAAACGCAACTGGTGCGAGAGTTTTGGAAATTTAAGCGGCGAGCAAAACAGTGTGAAAAGTTTTCAAATCTAAAATTCAAAATTAATTTAACGTCAGTTCGAGATAAGGATTAGGTTAAAACCAAGTCCTTTCTCAACTGTAAATTCGGTTTCCTTTCTTGATATGTATAAGCAATTAAACCGGCTACAACATTCGTATAAAAGTTCC
>JAABUN010003950.1_pt1 | contig 21398 bp, 18 predicted proteins | sample 5559311 | NCBI WGS metagenome assembly JAABUN01 (sample SAMN10711877, study PRJNA513370) | rock metagenome | isolation source: Antarctica rocks | place: Antarctica: Victoria Land, Siegfried Peak sud
GCAGGGTGGAAGCCCTGACCACACGCTCAAACCGCGGGTCGGACCGTCGTCGGAACACCTCGTCGAGAGCCTCGGCCACAGTGCTGGCCGTGACGCTCTCCGTGGCCAGACCCGCTGCCGCCCTCGCCCCGGCCCAGTAATGAAAGGACACCGACATCATGGGCGTAGTCTCAGGCATGCATGGGGGCCGTTACGAGGAGGTCTCGATGCGCCAACGTCGGATCCGCTGAACGCCCCCGAACCGAGGACATACAGATGGCGACCTTGCTGCTGCTCACCAACGACATGCACGCCTCCTCGGAGATCCTCCCCGCGCTGGAGCTGCTGCCGCACCAGGTCAAGGTCGCCCAGGCCGAAGCCACCGCGCTGCTCGACGCCCCGGCCGCCGACGTCATCCTGCTGGACGCCCGTCGCGACCTGGTCGGCGCCCGCTCGCTGTGCCGGTTGATCGAGACCACCGGCAAGGAGGCACCGCTGCTGGTCATCGTCAGCGAGGGCGGTCTCGCCGCGCTGTCCTCGGACTGGGGTTTTGACGACCTGCTGCTGGCCTCGGCCGGCCCGGCCGAGGTCGACGTACGGCTGCGGCTGGCCATGACGCCGTCGGTGGCCACCGGGACCGACCCGCTGATCCAGACCGGCAACATCATCATCGACGAGGCCGGCTATTCCGCGAAGCTCAACGGGACCCAGCTCGATCTGACCTATACCGAGTTCGAGCTCCTCAAGTACCTGGCGCAGCACCCCGGTCGGGTGTTCAGCCGCCAGCAGCTGCTCAGCGACGTGTGGGGCTACGACTACTACGGGGGCACCCGGACGGTCGACGTCCACGTGCGTCGGCTGCGCGCCAAGCTCGGCCCCGAGTACGAGTCGGTCATCGGCACCGTTCGCAACGTCGGTTACCGCTTCGTCACCCCGGTCGAGGACACCCGGGTCAGCGCAGGCTGACCCCTCCGTTACTCGAGCCGTGGTCCGAGTAGGCGCTCAGCCCACCCGCTCGTCCTCGCGCTGCTGGGACCGCTCGACCAGGCGCCGCATGTGGGCGGGCAGGGTGCCGGGGGGACCACTCGGGCGCAGGTACTGCACGGCCGACAGGACCTGGGCCGCGAGCACGAAGAGCAGGCACAACCCGAGCAGTACCGCGGCGGTGGCCGACCAGGTGGCGTACGAGCTGCCGGCGATCGACCCCAGCAGGGCGAGGACCACCGCCGGGTACGACGCCAAGTGCGCGATCCAGGACAACCGGGCCTCACCGTGCAGGTCCTGGATGCGCCGGCCCCGCCAGGAGGCCATCGCGCGAAGCCAGACCACCACCTGGATGACGCAGATCGCCAGCACCAGCACCGCCCCCACGAGGGCGGTGACCGCCCAGCCGAGGCCGGTGGCGCCGGTGTCGTCGAAGGACGGGAAGCGCACGACCGCCGCCACGGCGAAGACCACGGCGAGCAGCGCGCAACCGGCACCGATCTCGGTCATCCGCAGGTGGGGCACCATCCGGGCCGCCACCGCCGGTTGCTCGGTGGCCCCGTACGCCCCGATCTGGTCGGAGGAATAGTCGGCGTCACGCATCGCGCAACCGTCCTTTCGGGCCTGACCCAAGCTGGAGTATCACCGTCGGACCGCACGCCCGCCGGCTGCCCGCCAGCATAGATCCCGTCGTGAGGCCCCCCGGCGCAAGCACTAGCGTTGATCCCATGCCTCCCCGCGCGATCATCACCAGCACGGTGCGGCCGACCGATGCCCAGGTGGACGAGGTGCTCTCGTTGGCCGATCGAGCAGCGTCGGTCGACGGGGCACCGCCGTTGAACGAGGCGGCCACCCTGCACCTGCGCCACCCCAGCGACGAGGTGCACCACCTGAGTGTCGTCCTGGACGACCGGCTGGTCGGCTACGCCCAGCTGGAGTTCTCCAGCGACGCGAGCACCGTGCAGCTGGTGGTGGACCCCGCCGTACGACGCCAGGGCCTCGGCACCCAGCTCGCCGGGGAGGTGCTCGAGATCGCCGCCGGACACCTCGCTCTCCAGGCCTGGTCAGCGGGCGCCACACCGGCCGCCGCTGCCCTGGCGGCCCGGGTCCAGATGGTGGTCGGTCGCGAGCTCAGCATCATGACGCGCGACCTCACCGGTGGCTGGCCCGAGCCCGCGGCCCCGGCCGATGTGGAGATCCGGGCCTTCCGGGTCGGTGCGGACGAGTCGGCCTGGCTCGCGGTGAACGCCCGCGCCTTCGCCCACCACCCCGAGCAGGGCTCGATCGACGCCGGCGACCTGGCCCAGCGAATGGCCGAGCCGTGGTTCGACCCGGCCGGGTTCCTGCTCGCCGAGCGCGCCGGAACCCTGGTCGGCTACCACTGGACCAAGCAGCACGACCAGCACCTCGGCGAGGTCTACGTGCTGGCGGTCGACCCCCAGGCGGGCGGCGCGGGCCTGGGCAAGGTCCTGCTGGGTGCGGGGCTCCGGCACCTGCGCAACCGGGGCAACACCGTGGTCCAGCTCTACGTCGAGTCCGACCATGACGGCGCGGTGGGGCTCTACCGACAGTTTGGATTCCGTACCGTCAGCCGTGATGTGATGTACGTCCTGACCGCCGTCAGCCCCGCCCGTACGGCTCCCCGGTCCTGACGTGGCGGCCCCCGCACCTCAGCCCCAGCCAGCAGGAGACCCGATGGAAGCGCAGCAGGCCATCGCGGCCCCCGTCCCCCGTGCCGAGGAGATCCGCGACGCCGTACGCGGTCGCAGCCCCGAGCTGCCGCCCGACCGGTTCGCCGACCGCGAGATGTCCTGGTTGGCCTTCAACAACCGGGTGCTCGACCTGGCCAAGGACACCCGCCGGGTGCCGCTGCTCGAGCGGGCCAAGTTCCTGGCCATCTTCGCCTCCAACCTGGACGAGTTCTACATGGTCCGGGTCGCCGGGCTGAAGCGGCGGATCGCCGCCGGGGTCGCGGTGCCCGGGGTCAGCGGGCTGATGCCGCGGGACACCCACTCCGCGATCCTGACCCGGACCCGGGAGCTGATGAACGACCAGGCCCGGGTCTTCACCGAGCAGATCCGACCGGAGCTGGTCCAGCAGGGCATCGAGCTGCTGCGCTGGGACGAGCTGAGCGGTGAGGAGATGAGCCGGATGAGGGAGCTCTTCACCGAGCGGATCTTCCCGGTGCTGACCCCGCTGGCCGTGGACCCGTCGCACCCGTTCCCCTACATCTCGGGGTTGAGCATCAACCTGGCCGTGCTGGTGAAGAACCCGGAGACCGGCGTACGCCAGTTCGCCCGGGTGAAGGTGCCGTCGGTGCTGTCCCGTTTCTTGCCCCTGTCCGAAGGCCGCTACGTCGCCCTGGAAGAGGTCATCGCCCGGCACCTGGACCAGCTGTTCAGCGGCATGCAGGTCGTCCAGCACCACACCTTCCGCGTCACCCGCAACGAGGACGTGGAGGTCGAGGAGGACGACGCCGAGAACCTGCTGCTCGCGCTGGAAAAGGAGCTGCTGCGGCGCAAGGTCGGTCGACCCCCGGTCCGGCTGGAGGTCGAGGACGACATCGACCCCAAGATGCTGGAGCTGCTGATCGGTGAGCTCGACATCACCGAGCGGGAGGTCTTCGCTGTGCCGGGCCCGCTGGACCTGCGCGGGCTGTTCTCGCTGGCCGAGATCGACCGGGCCGAGCTCAAGTACCCGGCATTCCTGCCCTCCACCCACCCGCACCTGGCCGAGGTGGAGACCGCGAAGCCGGCCGACATGTTCGCCGCCCTCAAGCAGCGCGACGTGCTGCTGCACCACCCGTACGACTCGTTCGCCACCAGCGTCCAGCGCTTCGTCGAGCAGGCGGCCGACGACCCGCAGGTGCTGGCCATCAAGCAGACCCTCTACCGCACGTCCGGCGACTCGCCCATCGTGGACGCGCTGATCGAGGCCGCCGAGGCGGGCAAGCAGGTGCTGGCCCTGGTCGAGATCAAGGCCCGCTTCGACGAGCAGGCCAACATCGCCTGGGCCCGGCGGCTCGAGCGGCACGGCTGCCACGTGGTCTACGGCCTGATCGGGCTAAAGACTCACTGCAAGCTGTCCATGGTGGTCCGCGACGAGCCGGACGGGCTGCGTCGCTACGCCCACATCGGCACCGGCAACTACAACCCGAAGACGGCGCGGCTCTACGAGGACATGGGTCTGCTGACCGCCAACCCGGTGATCACCGAGGACGTCGGGCGGTTGTTCAACCACCTCTCCGGGATGAGCCAGGAGACCCAGTACCGGCGGCTGCTGGTGGCGCCGCACGGTATCCGCACCGGTCTGCTGGACCGGATCAACAACGAGATCGCCAACCACGAGGACGGCCGCCCGGCCGGGATCCGGATCAAGGTCAACTCGCTGGTCGACGAGGCGATCTCCGACGCGCTCTACCGGGCGTCGCAGGCCGGGGTGCCGGTCGACCTGTGGGTGCGGGGCATCTGCACCATCCGGCCGGGGGTGCCCGGGTTGAGCGAGAACATCCGGGTGCGCAGCATCCTGGGCCGCTTCCTCGAGCACAGCCGGTTGTTCTGGTTCGCCAACGGTGGTCAGCCGTCGGTGGGGATCGGCTCGGCGGACCTGATGCACCGCAACCTCGACCGGCGGGTGGAGGTGCTGGCCTCGATCACCAACGCCGCCCACGTCGCCGAGATCAGCGGTCTGTTCGACATCGCCTTCGACAAGGGCACGGCGTCGTGGAAGCTGCAGCCCGACGGGACCTGGATCGCCTACACGATGGACGACGAGGGGCAACCGCTGCTGGACATGCAGGAGTACCTGATCAACGTCAAGAGCCGCCGCCGGACCTCGGGCAAGTAGGACGTCGATGGTCGCCCAGACCGCGTCCGACGACGCCCGGTGACGCGTGCGCGCAGCAAACCCGTCCTCGCCGGGGGGTCCGTGGTCACCCGCCGGCACCCCGTCCGGGGGCTCGAGGTGCTGCTGGTCCACCGGCAGCGCTACGACGACTGGTCGATACCCAAGGGCAAGCTCGAGGCCGGCGAGTCGATGCCGGCCTGCGCCGTCCGGGAGGTCGCCGAGGAGACCGGCGTGACCATCCGGCTGGGGGTGCCGCTGGACACCATCAGATACGACGCGGGACCGTCGGGGACCAAGAAGGTGTCCTACTGGGGCGGCCGGGTACGGAGCGAGGTGGAGCACGCCCCCGACGCCGAGGTCGACCAGGTCGCCTGGGTGCCGGTGCGTGCCGCGATGAGCCGGCTCAGCTACGCCTACGACCACTTCCTGCTCGCCCAGCTCCTGGAGAAGCCGGCCACCACGCCGTTGATCCTGGTCCGGCACGCGAAGGCGATGGACCGCAAGGACTGGACGCGGAAGGACTTCCTGCGCCCGGTCAACGCCCGCGGCCGACGCCAGGCCCGGCTGCTGGTCCCGATGCTCGGGGCGTACGGGGTGAACCGGCTGGTGAGCTCCACCGCCGCCCGTTGCCAGACCACCCTGCTGCCGTACGCGCAGGCCGAGCGCCTGCCCATCGAGTCCTTCAACCAGCTGACCGAGGAGGTGGGTGAGGACGACCCCCAGGGTGTAGCCCGGCTGACGCGGAAGATCCGGACCCAGGTCCTGGAGGCGGGACAGCCCACGGCGGTCTGCGTGCACCGCCCGGTGCTGCCCCACATCCTCGCCGCCCTGGACATCCCGCCGCTCACCCTGACCACCGGCGAGTTCGTGGTGGCGCACCTGGAGTCCGACGGCGAGGTGCATGCCCTGGAACGGCACCGCCCACTCGCCTGAGCGACGGCTCTTACGGCAGTGTTGTTCCCCGGGTCCCCGGACGGTCACCTGGGGTTCACCCCCGGTGGCCACAGTGTGCTCAGCATCGGTCAAAGGGGGATTCATGAATTTTCGTCGCTGGGCCAAGCTTTCCACGATCGGCCTGACGGTCGCCGTTCTCGGCGTCACATCGGGCTTCGCGACCGCGGCAGCATCGGGCGACCCGGGCTGGAAGCGGCCGAACTCCCGGGCGTACACGTTCGCCGTGATCGGTGACATCCCCTACGGCGACGCGCAGCTGGCCACCTTCCCCGACGTGGTGGCCCAGATCAACGCCGACCCCGACGTCAGCCTGGTCAGCCACCTCGGCGACATCAAGAGCGGCTCCACCCAGTGCACCAACGCCTACTTCGACACCGTCAGAGCCGACTTCGACGCCTTCGAGGACCCGCTCGTCTACACCCCCGGCGACAACGAGTGGACCGACTGCCACCGGTTGAACAACGGCGGCTACAACCCGCTAGAACGACTCGACGCCATCCGAGGCACCTTCTTCGACCGCCCCCGCTACAGCCTGGGGCAGAACCCGGCCCGGCTGATCACCCAGGCTCGCACCGGCTATCCGGAGAACGTCCGGTTCACCCGGGCCGACGTCTCTTTCGGTTCCGTGCACATCGTGGGCAGCAACAACGGCCTCGCGCCGTGGACCGGGGCCACCACCGCCAACCCCGAGCAGACCGTCGAGGTGCTGGGCCGGACGGCCTCGACCATCCAGGTCATCCGCGACACATTCGCCGCCGCAAAGGCCGACCGGAACCAGGCCGTGGTGCTGTTCACTCAGGCCGACATGTTCGACCCGACCGTGGCCTCGCCCACCTTCGCGAGCTACTACGCCTTCCAACCCATCGTCGCAGCGATTGCCCAGGAGTCGGCCGCGTACTCCGGCCCGGTCTACCTGTTCAACGGTGACAGCCACGTCTACAACGACGACGAGCCGTTGGCCGCCGGGTCCACCTGGCTGGACTTCTACGGTCTGGACGCGCCAGTGCCCAACCTGAACCGGGTCACCATCGACGGGTCGGCCGACGCCACCAACTACCTCAAGGTCACCATCCGGCCGCGGGGCAGGCAACCGCTGACCTGGACCCGGATCCCCTTCACCAGCTGACCTGGGGTCTGACCCTGGTGCGGACGGGGCCTGAGTTCGTGGAGCCGTCGGCTGCCCGACACCCCCGCGCCCGCTGGCGTTCACCCCTCGCCGATGGGATGAGGGACGGTCCTGCACGGGGCGGGCCAACGGCAAGGGAGCTCCATGACACTGCACCTCAGATCCATCCGGCGCCCACTCGGCGCCTCGCTGGCCATGGCGGTGACGCTCAGCCTGGCCGCCACCTTGGCGCCGGCTCTGCCCGCCAGCGCGACGAAGTCGGAGGACTCGGCCGCGGCCAGCACCACCCGGCTGGTCAAGACACCGACCCTGACCAAGCGGGCCACGCTGTCGGCCGACTACATCGCCCCCGGCCCGCCGTCCGGCGCGCTGGTCACGCCGGCCAACGGTCGCAAGGGGCCCTTCGCCGGCCAGGTGATCCCGGGCTTCTCCGGGGTGGTCGACAACGGCAACGGCACCTTCTGGGCGATGCCGGACAACGGCTTCGGCGCCAAGGCCAACTCGGCCGACTTCCTGCTGCGCCTCTACCTGGTCAAGCCGGCCTGGGAGACCGCCAACGGGGGCAAGGGCGAGATCAAGATCAAGCGCTACATCTCGCTGCGCGACCCCGACCACAAGATCAAGTTCCCCTTGATCAACGGGGCCACCGGACCGCGGCTGCTGACCGGCGCCGACTTCGACATCGAGTCGGTCGTCCGGGGCGCCAACAACACCTTCTGGATCGGTGACGAGTTCGGCCCGTTCCTGCTGCACGTGAACTCGACCGGCAAGGTGCTCTCGGCCCCGGTGGCGTTCCCGGGCGGCAAGTCCCCCGACAACCCGACGTTGGGCACCGAGGTCCCGAACCTGGCGCGCAGCCGCGGCTTCGAGGCGATGGCCGCCTCCAAGAACGGGCGGTTCCTCTACCCGATCGTCGAGGGTGCGTTGGTCAACGACACCGACAAGCGACGACGGTTGATCTACGAGTTCGACGTCCGCAAGAACGCCTACACCGGGCGCACCTGGGCCTACGAGACCGACCAGATCGCCAACGTGATCGGCGATGCGGCAGTGATCAACGGTCGCCAGCTGGTGCTCGTCGAGCGCGACGACTTCGATGGGGCCCAGTCGGTCACCAAGCGGGTCTACAAGATCGATCTCGACGATGTGGACCGCAACGGTTTCGTCACCAAGTCGTTGGTCATCGACCTGCTCAAGATCGCCAACCCGAACGAGATCGGCGTCGACGCCTCGCCGGACGCGTACGGGGTCGGTTCGGACTTCTCCTTCCCGTTCCAGTCGGTGGAGACGGTGGTGCCGCTGAGCGCGACCAAGTTCCTGATCGCCAACGACAACAACTACCCGGGCAACGACGCGCGCTACCCCGGCACCCCCGACGACACCGAGATGATCGTCATCGACCTGCGCAAGGTCAAGGTGGAGGACCCGGAACCGGTCGTGATCGGCCACCGTGGGGCCAGTGGCTACCGCCCGGAGCACACCCTCGCGTCGTACGAGCTGGCCATCCAGCAGTGCGCTGACGCGATCGAGCCCGACGTGGTCGCCACCTTGGACGGTCAACTGGTCGCCCGGCACGAGAACGACATCACCGGTACCACCGACGTCTCGACCCGCACCGAGTTCGCGAACCGGAAGGCCACCAAGGTGATCGACAACGTGACGATCACGGGCTGGTTCACCGAGGACTTCACCCTGGCCGAGCTGCGCACGCTGCGGGCCAAGGAGCGGCTGCCCGCGGTACGGCCGCAGAACACCGCGTACGACGGCCTCTACCAGATCCCCACGGTGGACGAGGTCATCGACCTCGCCCGGCACTCCCGCAGCTGCAGCGGTCAGACCGTCGCGGTCTACCCGGAGACCAAGCACCCGACCTACTTCCGCTCGATCGGGCTGCCCCTGGAGGACCGGCTGCTCGACGTGCTGAAGTCGGACGGCTACACCAAGGCCGACGACCCGGTCGTCATCCAGAGCTTCGAGACCGCCAACCTCAAGGCGCTGGCCCGCAAGACCGAGCTGCCGCTGGTCCAGCTCGTGGACTGCGCCGGAGCCCCGTACGACCTGGTCGCGACCGGGGACACCCGGACCTACGCCGACCTGGTCACCCCGAAAGGCCTGCGGCAGATCAGCCGCTACGCCGACAACATCAGCCTGTGCAAGGACCTGATGATCCCCCGCGACAGCACAGGGCGGCTGCTGACCCCCACACCGGTGATCGCGAACGCCCACCGGGTCGGCCTCTCGGTGACGGGCTACACCTTCCGGCGGGAGAACGCGTTCCTGCCGCTGCAGTTCCGCAGCAGCACGGACCCGGCCGGGATCGGCGACCTGGAGGGCGAGATCCGCACCTTCCTGGCGGCCGGGATGGACGCCTACTTCACCGACAACCCTGACGTGGGTGACCAGGCTCGTCGCTGACCGCTAGACCGACAAGGACCCACCGGGTCGGCCCTCAGGGGCCGGCCCGGTGGTCGTTCCGCCCCGGTCATGCACGAGAGGACGGCCTCACATGAGCCCGCAGATACCGTTCAGCCCCCGTTCACCTAGGCGCACCTGTCGGTCATTGACCCGCTCTACCGTGATCGGCGTCGGGGGGTCCCATGGCGCCCTGATCCTGAATGCATGTCCTTCTGAAAGGGGACCCGTGAAGATCTCACGCCTGAGTGTTGCCGCCTGTGCAGCCCTCGCCACTCTGTCACTGGGGCTGTCGGCCTGCGCGGCCAACGAGGGCGGCACCCCGGCGCCCGCCGGTAGCGCGAGCGGTGGCGGCAGCGCCAGCACCAGCACCGCCACGCTCGAGGGCCAGCTCAAGGGTGTCGGTGCGTCCTCCGCAGCGACCGCCCAGGAGACCTGGGCCGCGGCTTTCCAGACCGCGAACCCTGACGTGACCGTCAACTACTCCCCCGACGGCTCGGGTGCCGGTCGGGACGCCTTCACCGGTGGTGGCGCCGACTTCGCCGGCTCGGACCGTGCGCTCACGGCCGAGGAGTCCGCCGCCTCGGCGCTCGGCTCCTCGCGTTGCGCCGAGGGCTCGGCGGCCATCGACCTGCCGATCTACGTCTCGCCCATCGCCGTCATCTACAAGCTCGACGGCGTCGACGACCTGAAGCTGGACGCCGACACCCTCGCCGCCATCTTCAAGGGCAACATCAAGACCTGGAACGACCCGAAGATCGCCGCGCTGAACAAGGGCGCGACGCTGCCCAGCACCAACATCACCGCCGTGCACCGCGCCGACGACTCGGGCACCACCGAGAACTTCACCGACTACCTGCACGTGGTCGCGCCCAGCGTCTGGGACAAGGAGGCCGACGGTGAGTGGCCGTACGAGGGTGGGGAGGCTGCCCCGCAAACCTCCGGGGTCGTGGACGCCGTCACTAACGGCACCGGGACCATCGGTTACGCGGACTCCTCCAAGGCCGGTGACCTGGGTGTGGCCCAGATCAAGGTGGGCGAGAAGTACCTGGGGCCCACCGCCGAGGCCGCGGCCGCCGTCGTCGAAGCTTCCCCCCGCGACACCGAGGGACGCAGTGCGAACGACATCGTCGTAGAGCTCGACCGCAAGGCCGAAGGTGACGTCTACCCGATCGTGCTGCTCTCCTACGCCATCGCGTGCGAGAAGTACAAGGACGCGGACACCGCGGCCAAGGTCAAGGCCTACCTGAGCTACGTTGCCTCCAGCGAGGGCCAGCAGGCTGCGGTGGCCACGGCCAAGATGGCACCCCTCTCGGAGAAGCTGTCCACCGAGGTCGAGGCCGCCGCCGCGGCCATCTCCTGAGCCCAGGAGACACCGCTACCGTGATTCCCGGCGTCAACTCCTTGGCCAAGGAGTTGACGCCGGGGACTCCAGGTGGTTTCACCGCCAGCACCTTCGCCGAGCAGGGGACATGACGCAGATCGAACCGAAACGAATCGCCGATACGCAGGCCGGCAGTGCACCGTCGATGCGGGCCGATACGCCCGGGCCCGACCCGGGCAAGCCTGGCGCCGGACCGGCCAACGGTCGCAACACCGTCAAACGTCTCGGTGACCGCGTCTTCGAGAATCTGTCGACCGGATCGGGCGCCCTGATCCTCGTCATCTTGGCTCTGGTGGCGGCCTTCCTGATCGCCCAAGGCATTCCGGCCTTCACCAACCCAGCCGATGAGCTGCCGTACGGCAACACCTACCGCTTTGTCCTGCCGCTGGCCTTCGGGACCGTCTGGTCCGCCTTCCTGGCGATGCTGATGGGGGTTCCGGTGGCGATAGCCATCGCCCTGTTCATCTCCCACTTCGCCCCGCGTCGACTTGCCGCCGGTCTCGGGTACGTTATCGATCTGCTGGCCGCGGTGCCGTCGGTGGTCTACGGCCTGTGGGGCATCAGCGTTCTGGGCCCGCTGGTGCAGCCGCTCTACCGCTGGCTGACGGGCAACCTGGGTTGGATCCCGCTCTTCGCCGGGCCGGCGTCGGGCACCGGCCGGACCATCTTCACCGCCGCGATCGTGCTCGCAGTGATGATCCTGCCGATCGTCACCGCCTTGTCCCGTGAGGTGTTCCTGCAGACGCCGAAGTTGCACGAGGAGGCCGCACTGGCCCTCGGCGCCACGCGGTGGGAGATGATCCGGATGGCCGTGCTGCCGTTCGGTCGTCCCGGGATCATCTCGGCCAGCATGCTCGGCCTCGGACGGGCGCTGGGCGAGACCATGGCGGTCGCGCTGGTCCTGTCGCCGTCCGGCGTCATCTCCTTCGCGCTGCTGCAGTCGACCAACCCCAGCACGATCGCGGCAAACATCGCCCTATCGTTCCCCGAGGCCTACGGCCTGGGCACGAACCAACTGATCGCCACGGGCCTCGTGCTGTTCGTCATCACCCTGGTCGTGAACAGCATCGCCCGCGCTGTCGTCAACCGACGCAAAGAGTTCTCAGGAGCCAACTGATGAGCGCCACTCTCGCCCCTGGGGCCGCCGGCACGGCGACCCTGACCGCCGGCCGGTTACCGCGGTGGACCACCGGTGCAGTGCTGGCCATCTGCCTGGTCGCCTCGGTGATCTTCTTCGTCGCGGGCGGGTCGTTCGGGGTGATCCGGGTTCTCGTCGTGTCGGTGCTGCTCTTCGCCATCGTCATGGTCGCGTTGTCGGCCCGCGTCGAAGGCTCGCGCAAGGCCAAGGACCGACTGGCCACCATTACGGTAACCAGCGCCTTCGGCCTCGCGCTGCTGCCGCTGATCTCGCTGGTCATCTCGGTCGTCGGGCGAGGTGTCGATCGCTTCGACGGCACCTTCTTCACCTTCTCGATGCGCAGCGTCGTGGGCGAGGGCGGTGGTGCCGTGCACGCCATCACCGGAACCCTGTGGGTGACGGGCATCGCCACGCTGATCTCGGTCCCCATCGGTCTGCTGGCCGCGATCTACCTCGTCGAGTACGGCCGGGGCCGACTGGCGCGCAGCATCACCTTCTTCGTCGATGTGATGACCGGCATCCCGTCGATCGTGGCGGGCTTGTTCGCCTATGCCCTCTTTGTGATCTTCTTCGGACCGGGCACCAAGTCGGGGCTTGCCGGGGCCGTGGCCCTGAGCGTGCTGATGATCCCCGTCGTCGTGCGCTCGGTCGAAGAGCTCCTGAAGATCGTCCCCAACGAGTTGCGCGAGGCCTCCCTCGCCCTCGGGGTGCCGAAGTGGCTGACGATCACCAAGATCGTCCTACCCACCGCGCTGGCCGGAATCGTCACCGGGGTGATGCTCGCCATTGCCCGGGTGATCGGTGAGACAGCGCCGCTGCTGATCGCCTCCGGCTTCACCCAGAGCCTGAACAACTCACCCGTCGACGGGCCGATGATGACCCTGCCGGTGTTCGTCTACCGTTCGTACGTCGACCAGGGCAACCCAGCCCAGGCCTACATCGACCGGGCCTGGGCCGGCGCCCTCACCCTGGTCATCATCGTCATGGTGCTCAACCTCGCCGGTCGGCTCATCGCCACCCGGTTCGCCCCCAAGACTGGCCGCTGAGCCTCCAACCGCCCAATCTCTAACCGCACACAGAGAGATCTGACTTATGTCCAAGCGCATCGAGGTCAAGGACCTCAACGTCTACTACGGCGCGTTCAAGGCGGTGGAGGACGTCGAGCTGGTCGTCGAGCCACGGACCGTGACCGCCTTCATCGGCCCGTCCGGCTGCGGCAAGTCGACCTTCCTCCGGACGCTGAACCGGATGCACGAAGTCATCCCCGGCGCGTACGTCGAGGGCTCGGTCAAGCTGGACGGCGATGACCTCTACGGTCCGGGCGTCGACCCCGTCCGGGTCCGCCGCCAGGTCGGGATGGTCTTCCAGCGACCCAACCCCTTCCCCACCATGTCCATCGCCGACAACGTGCTGGCCGGCGTACGGCTGAACAACCAGCGGATGTCGACCGCCAAGTCCAAGGAGCTGGTTGAGACCTCCCTGCTGGGTGCCAACCTGTGGAACGAGGTCAAGGACCGTCTCGACAAGCCCGGGTCCGGGCTCTCGGGTGGTCAGCAGCAGCGGCTCTGCATCGCGCGGGCCATCGCCGTCCAGCCCGAGGTGATCCTGATGGACGAGCCCTGCTCGGCCCTCGACCCCATCTCGACCCTGGCCATCGAGGACCTGATCGGTGAGCTCAAGGAGAACTACACGGTCGTCATCGTGACCCACAACATGCAGCAGGCCGCGCGGGTCAGCGACCAGACGGCGTTCTTCAACCTCGCCGCGCAGGGCAAGCCGGGCAAGCTGGTTGAGATCGGCTCCACCGAGACCATCTTCTCGAACCCGGTGCAGAAGGCGACCGAGGACTACATCACCGGTCGGTTCGGCTGAGTCGTCGCACCCTGCGACCTGTTCGGGTGACCAGTCCGAGTGAGACCGCCCACCGCCTAAACTCGGCACCGTGAGCGCGAACGCAGGCTGGTACCCGGACCCGGGGGGCGGACAGGATCTCTACCGCTACTGGGATGGCAAGGCTTGGTCGGCGGCGACCTCGCCGAACCCCGCATCGCCGCCACCGGGTCAGGGTCTCGGTGGGCCACCCGGCCCGGTGGGTGGCACTCAGCCCGGCTCCTCCCAGCCGCTCGGCGGGCAGCCGTACGGGTCCCTCGGTGGAGGCCAACCGGGTGGCGGGCAGCAGCCGTCGTACGGTCCGCAGGCCTACGGTTCGAACCCGGGCAGCGCGTACGCCGACTACCAGCAGACGAGCAAGAAGAAGTCCCCGGTCGGTTGGTGGATCGTCGGTGCGGTGCTGGTGGTGGTGCTCGCCATCGTCGCCGTGGTGGCCGTACGAGCGGTGACCGGCGGAGCGGGCGTGGGCAGCGGGATCCCCGGCGGGCAGTCCTCCCAGGACGCCTGCCCGGCCGAGAAGACCGAGACCGCGGCCCCCACCACACCGCCCAACGACGGCCGGGTGCACGGCGGGCCGGTGTCCTATCCCCGGCTCGAGTCGCCGTGGGGCGAGCCCGAGGCCGATACCCGGGTCCCGTTCGGCAGCGACGTGCAGAGCCAAAATGTCCCGGTCGAGCCGAACTACCGGCCGCTGAAGTCCTGGGTGGCCTCGGTGCTGGTCGGCGAACTGCAGGCGGGCGACGGCTTCTTCACCCCGGAGCAGGCCTCCCAGATCGTGGTCAAGTGCATCCTGGGCAAGTTCTACGACGACAACCCGGTGACCAGCGACGTCAAGGTCAACCAGGCCGCGACCATCGACGGGCACGAGGCCTGGATCGTGGAGTCCCAGCTCAGCTTCGACATCTTGGGCCTGGAGACCAAAGGTGAGCTGCTGATCGTGGCCATCGTGGCGAACGGCGCCACTTCCGGTCTGTTCTACGCCTCGATCCCCGACACCACCCCGGAGCTCGTGCAGCCAGCCCGCGACGCCCTGGCCAAGCTGCAGGTCAGCGGCTGAGCCCAGCCGAATCGTCGTCGGCCGGGTGGACTTCGCCCAGACCTATCGACAGTCCGCCCGGTCCTGCGTCGCCTTCAGGGCCAGCACCCGGGCGGCACTACGCGTCACCTGCCGGGCCAGCTCCGGGTCCCGACCGGCCTCGAGACTGAGCGCGTCCGCCATCGTGGCCGCCTCCGAGAGGTCGCCGACGATGGCGAGATCGCCACCGGCCTGCACGAACCCTACGGCCCGGCGGCCCGGTTCGAGGTCACGTACGGCGGCGGCCGACAGGTCGTCGGAGATGACCACCCCGTCGAACCCCAGGTCCCCGCGCAGCATGTCGGTGATCACCTCGCGGGAGAACACCGCCTGCTGGTCCGCGTCGATCCGGCGGTAGATGGCCGAGGAGACCATCACCATGGGGACGCCGGCCCGGACCGCGGCGCGGAACCCGGCCAACCTCGGATCCTCCCGGGTGGTCACGGAGTCGACCACGCGGGTGGCGAAGTCGGTGTTGCCCCGAACCCGGCCCAGACCCGGGAAGTGCTTGACCGCGGTCACGACGCCGGCCTGCCTCATCCCGGAGCTGAAGGCGACCACCTTGGCGGCAACCTGCTCCGGGTCGGACCCGTAGCCCCGGCTCAGCCGGCCGATGGGTGCGTTGCGGCCCGCTGTCCTCATGGGGACCACGTCCGCCACCGGGGCCAGGTCGACGTCGATCCCGGCGTCGCTGAGCTGGCCTCCCCAGCGCGCGGCCGCCTGCTCGAGCTCCGGGTCCGACAGCCGGGCCTGGGCCACCGCCGTCGGGATGTCGTCGAACCCGGCGCCCCGCAACCGCTGCACCTGACCGCCCTCCTGGTCGACGGCGACCAGGCCGCGGACACCGGGCGGGCCGGTGACCGCCCGGCGGGCGTCGGTGGCGACCCGGCGGGTGGCGGCGAGGCCGAGATCGGAGTTGCCCAGCAGCAGCGCGCTGCCCGCCCGGGTGTCGGCCAAGGTGGCCGCGGCGCTGTCGTCGATCCCGGTCGAGCTGACCGCCACCATCAGCAACTGCCCCACCTGGTCGTCCAGGCTCAGCCGGGCGGCGAGCTCGGCGCAGGTCGGCTCGGTCGGCTCGGTCGGCGGCGGCGTCCGCCCCGGGCCGGGTGCCGGGCTGGCGGTCGGGGAGGGGGTCGCCGGCCGCGACGTGGAAGCAGTCGGCGTGGAGGCCTTCGGGGTCGGTGCTGGACTAACGGGGGCCGTCGACACCGGGGCCGACGCGGCCGAACCAGGGCGGGAGTCAGCCGGGGTGGCGGCGCAGCCGGCCACCGACAGCGTGCCCACCAGGGCCAGGACCACGACGCCGCGGTGCGGGCTTCGCTGACGCGGCACGGGCTGGGCTCATCTCGTTCGAACGGGTGTTCCGGGCAGGAAGCGGTTGGCGCTGGACCCTCGACGAACTTCCGGGCGCAACCACTAGGGTTGGCCCCGTTCCACGGCCGATGCGCACTGCGGCGCACCAGCCCCCCGTGGCCCCACCAGTCGGAGGACGATCCATGTCGAGCATCGCCAGCGTAAGCCCACGAACTCTTGCGGACGTGATCCCGGGCGGGGTCGTCCGCAGTGCTGCCCTGGTCGCCGGCGGGGCCGCCCTCGTCGGTCTCAGCGCGCAGATCGCGATCCCGCTGGGCTTCACCCCGGTCCCGCTGTCGCTGCAGACCTTCTCGGTCCTGCTGGTCGGGGCGGTGCTCGGGAGCAAGCGGGGCGCCGCCTCGATGGCGCTCTACGCCCTGGCCGGGGTGGCAGGGGTGCCGTGGTTCTCCGCGCACCAGAGCGGCTGGGCGTTCGCCTCGTTCGGCTACGTGCTCGGCTTCATCCTCGCGGCCTACCTGGTGGGCCTGCTGGCCGAGCGGGGCAGTGACCGGCACGTGCTGAAGTCGGTTGGTCTGATGGTGCTCGGCAACGCCGTGATCTACGCCTTCGGGGTCGTCGGGCTGATGCTCTTCACCGGCTGGACCGTGCCCGTTGCGCTGGCCAAGGGTGTGCTGCCCTTCCTGGCCGGCGACGCCATCAAGATCGTGGTCGCCGCTGGACTCCTGCCGGCGACCTGGAAGCTCGTCTCCCGCCGTCTCGGCTGAGCTGCCCGCACTTCGGCCGTCGGACGAATTTAATCACAGTGGGTAACGCCCCAATCGTTCGGCCTGCCGGTCGCGAAGGACCGACGCACGGTCAGGTTGCTCGGGCTCGGGGACCAGCACAGTCGTCTTGATGACGACCCATCTGATCGGAGCTCTATATCTCGACCCCTGCTGCGTCGCACCCTCGCTGCGGTGTCCGCTTCCGCAGTCGCGCTCGGCTTCGCCGCCGTGGCCCCCATGACCGCCGATGCGGCCTCGACCTTCCAGGCGTTCGGTGGCAACGCGTACGGCTCGTACGCGCGGGTCGGCAGCCTGGCCAATTCCGGCAAGAGCGCCTATCTCACGCTCTCAACCTGATCGAGGGAATCATCCCCGGCGTCAGTCCTGACCTGGTGTCGGCCGACGCCATCACCGCGACTGCCACCTCGACCAAGACGGGGAGCACCTACACCACCGCGGCGAAGTCGGAGTTCGTCAACCTCAAGATCGGCGGCGTTCTCGTCGCCGACCAGTCCCCCGACGTCAACACCAAGATCGTCATCCCGGGCGTCGCCGAGGTGTTCCTCAACCAGCAGGGCGTGACCAGCGTCGACCACCAGATCACGGTCAACGCCCTCCGGGTCAACATCCTGAGCACGAACCCGCAGCAGCTGCCGACCGGCGTCATCGTAGTCGCCAGCGCCCAGTCCTCCATCAAGACGGTGACCAGCATGGCCTACGGGAACGCCTACGGCACCCAGGTCGACGTCGCCGGCGTGCTCAAGTCCGGGGCCACCGCCTCGGTCACCCTGCCCTGTGGCGGCTCCGGCGGAACGGTCCGCTCGAGCAGTGTCGCCGGTCTGCTCCTGCCGCCGGTGCTGACCGCCGGTGCGGCCGAGACCTCCGCGGCCAGCTTCCCGACCGCCACCAACAACAAAGCGGTCACCCTGGTGACCGTGGCCGGCGTCAAGGTCCTGAACGACGTGCTCACCGTCGACGCGGTGACCAGCAAGGCGGCGGCGGACCGACGGGGCTCGACCCTGACGACCTCAACGGCCGGCAGCAGCATCGTCGGGCTCAAGATCAACGGCAAGGCCTACTCCGGCAGCCTCAAGGAGAACACCTTGGTCAACATCGCCGGGGTCGGCACCCTGACGCTGAACCAGGTCATCAAGACCTCGAGCGGTATCGAGGTCCGCGGCCTGTCCCTGACCCTGAACACCAACGTGGGAGCGACCCTGAAGGGGACCACGGTCAACGTCGGGGTGGCCAAGGCGGGCGTCTACCCGCGCTGACCAGCCGAGCTGAACTGAGCTGAGAAGATGGGCGGGACCTCCGGGTCCCGCCCATCGTCATGCCCGGCCCTGTTCAGGCGGTGGTGCTCAGGCGGTGGCGTCCAACGCCAGCAGCGCGTTCTCCACGACCTCGGTCAACGCCGGGTGGATCCAGTACTGCCCGCGGGCGACGTCGGCGGCGGGGGTGCCCAGGCTCATCGCCTGGATCAGGGGTTGGATGAGCAGGGATGCCTGCGGCCCGATCAGGTGGGCGCCGAGCAGCAGCCCGGTGCGCCGGTCGGCGAGCACCTTGACGAAGTGGTCCTGGTCCTCCATGGCCCAGCCGTACGCGGTGGAGCCGTAGTCGGTTCGTCCGACGGCGTAGTCCAGGCCCTGCTCGAACGCCGCGCGCTCGGTCAGACCCACCGAGGCCACCTGCGGCTCGGAGAACACCGCGTGCGGTATGAAGCGGTGGTCGCTGGCCCGCAACGCGTCGGGGTGCAGCAGGTTGTGCTGCACCACCCTGGCCTCGTGGTTGGCCACGTGCTTGAGCTGATGGTGGGAGGACACGTCACCGAGGGCGAAGATGCCCTCGGCGGTGGTGCGCTGGAATGGGTCGACCACCACGTAGCCACCCGAGTCGACGTCGACCCCGGTCGCGGCCAGGTCGAGGGCGTCGCCGTTGGGCACCCGGCCGGTGGCGACCAGCAGCACCTCCGCGTCCAGGTCGTGGTGGACGTCCGCGGCATCGCGGATCTGCACCCCGACCCGGCCATCGCCGAGGTCCCTGACCTGCTCGACCGTGGACTCCAGCCGGAGGTCGACCCGAGCACCGAGCAGGTCGGTGAACCGTTCCGACACCTCCTCGTCCTCGCCCCGCAGCAGCACCGGCTTGCGGCCCACCACGCTGACCTGGACCCCGAAGGCAGAGAAGATGTGGGCGAACTCGGCCGCGACGTAGCCGCCACCGATGATGATCATGGACCTGGGCAGCCGAGGCAGCCGCATCACGGTGTCCGAGGTGTAGTACTGCACCTGCTCCAGGCCCGGGAAGTCCGGCACCGACACCCGGCTCCCGGCCGCGATCACGAACCGGTCGGCGGTGATCACCCCGGCCGTGCCGGCGTCCAGGGACCTCGGGCCGACGAACCGGGCCGGTTCGGTGAAGAGCGTGACGTTAGCGTTCTCCTGCCGCCACTTGAGCCCACCGGCCGAGATGGGATCGATCCGGCCGAAGATCCGGTCCCGGATCTCCTCCCACCGCACGCCGTGCAGCTCGAGATCGACCCCCAGCCGGTCGGCGTGCCCGGGGTCACCCGCGAGATCCGCGGGATAGACGTACATCTTGGTGGGGATGCACCCGACATTCAGGCAGGTTCCGCCGAAGGTGCCCTTGTCCACCAGGGCGACGGAGAGCCCGTCGAACCGTTCGTCGGCGATCGAGTTGCCCGAGCCGCTGCCGATGATGCAAAGGTCGAAGTGAGACACGACCCCATGGTGCCAGCCCGGCCCGCATCCGGTGGGCCTTGCCGCCGGGAGACGTTAGCGGCACCATGTGCCTGGTGACGGGCGGGACTCACCTCAGCCGCCTCGGCCGCTCCGGGCGCGACCGGCGCAACCGGATCGCCTACCTGGCCATCCTGCGGCGCTCCAGCGAGCACGTGCTCCGGGCCGGGGTCGCCCGCTCCCTGGCCCTGGCGGTCCTGCTGGTCACCGCCCTGACCAGCGACCACCGGATCTGGGCCGTGCTGGTCTGCCTGCTGGCCGGGGTCGGGAACTACCTGATGCTGGCCAACGAGCAGCACACCCGACGGGGCACCGAGCCCCGCCTGTGGCTGTTGCGGACCTACCTGCAGAACGTGGTCACCACCGACGGTCGCCACCGGCTCAGCCTGGGCTCCTACATCGACCTGCCGTCCGCCCTCGCACTGATCGCGGTCCCGGCCTGGATCACCCGGGACGCCCCCCTCTGGGCGCGGCTGATCATGCTCGCCGCGGCCATGATGTACCTGACCAGCACGGCGATGCTGATCTTCAACGACCACACCTGGTTCAACCCCGCCGAGACCCAGCCGCCGACCTGGCACGAGGGCGCCCGGCTGGTGGCCGGAGCGGCTACCGCCCTGCCCGGCTGCCTGATCGCCCTGCCGGCTTTCTGGGGGTCGCCCGGCTTCCCCGCCGCCCTGGTGATCAGCCTGCTGCCGCTGACCATCTCGATCCGGATCGGCGACGTTGACCTGGTCGTACGGGTGCTGCCCCGGCTGGTGCAGGAGGAGTCGCACGCCGGCCGCGAGCTGGTGCTGAACGAGGCCCACGGGGCGCTGTCGACCAACCTCCGCCTGATCGAGCAGCAGGCCCGGGAGCTGCGGCACGTCGCCCCCACCCTCTACGAGCTCGCGGTCTCGGCGAACAGCCGGCTCCGGGAGACCCTGACCCTGTCCCAGGTCGGGCGGGAGAGCTCCACCAGCGTGGAGAACCTGGCCGCCCCGGTGTTCACGCTGGCTCGGGCGGTCGGCGCCAAGGTCGCGGTCGACGTCCAAGTCCAGGGCATGGGGGCCGAGGACCGCGACCTGGCCCGGCTGGTGCTGAGCGACCTGGTCGGCAACGCGCTCAACGCGGGCGCGGCCGAGATCTCCGTGCTGATCGGCGCCGAGGGCGGGCTCAGCCTCATCTCAGTCACGGACGACGCCCCACCGATAGCCGCCGGGGTGTGGAAGACTCCCGGCACCAGCTCTGCACGGCTGGAGGCGCGGCTGCTCGGGCTGTCTGGTTCGCTGACGGCCGAGCAGCAGCAGCAGACCAAGACGGTGACGGCCCGGTGGGGGGCCAGGACTGGGTGAGCGACGATGGTGACGAGAACCGGCGAGGTCCTGCTGGTCGACGACGTGCCCGGTGAACGGGCCAACTTCGAGCGGGCCTTCGGTCGGTCCCTCTCCGTCGCCAGCTCCATCGACCAGCTGAACGAGCACCTGCGTCACGGGCTGGTCTGGGACATCGCCTTCGTGGACTTCAACCTGAGCTCGTCGACGAGCACCGGACTGACCGCGCTGCTCCGGCTGCACCACGAGCGACCCGGCACCCAGATCGTCACCTACAGCCAGTTCACCGAGAGCGGCCGGACCCTGTACGCCGCCGCGGCCCGGCACTGGTTCAACTCCGCAGCCCTGTTGGACAAGACCAAGAACGACCCGGCCACCCTGACCCGCTACCTGGAGGCGATCAACGCCGGGGTCAATCCGACCCCGGTGCCCTGGCAGCGCCGGCTGCAGTGGTCGCACC
>JAABUN010003951.1_pt1 | contig 21394 bp, 14 predicted proteins | sample 5559311 | NCBI WGS metagenome assembly JAABUN01 (sample SAMN10711877, study PRJNA513370) | rock metagenome | isolation source: Antarctica rocks | place: Antarctica: Victoria Land, Siegfried Peak sud
GCCAGTCGTACCGCTTCCGCTTTGCACTCCGGCGGATACGCCGGTTTGGTTCGGGGCATCGGGACACCTCCTGTTGAGCAACGCTTGCCCAATGATCGAGTGTCCACCGAACCGGGTCAACTTCAATTTGGCGACAACTTGCTCAAAAACACGAGCACTCCTCGAAAGGGGGACTCACAAAATTCTTGCTCTGACATCGCCTGTGTCCATTACTGATATAGATCATCAGATTCATCAATTCTAAATGGTTTTTCGCCACGTCGTATTGTGCGATCTGCTGCCTCTGTGATGTAGCGCAACCTCATTCGAGGTTCATAACGTAATGGCCTTACGCAACACTCGCCGCAGGTTATCCGGGCGGAAACTCCCCTCGGTCAGCACATGGACACGGGTCTGCAAGGCTTCTTCAAGGTCGAGTTCCAGTTTGGCGGGGAACCACGAACTCGTGTGTTTGGTCACTGCCACGAGGAAATCCACGTCGCTATCGGGGCGGGCTTCGTCGCGGGCCACGGAACCGAAGACGCGCACATTCACCGCGCCGTGCCGCGCCGCAATCGCCTTGATCTCGTCTCGCTGCTCCAGCAATTCGTCGCGCCGCATCTCACCTCCGTTGCGTTCGCGGGTCGCATCAATGACACTGACGGGTATAGCAGTTTCGTTGAGAGCCTGTATGTAGAGGAGTTACGTCGAGGCAGGCAAGGGCTTTCGCCCGGAGGAATGACGGGGTTAGACGAGTCCCCGCCGTTCCGCTGCCGTTGTTTGCGCTTTTTCTAGGCGCGTCGGCACCGCACCGCTGCACGCGGATCGCCTCGGTCACGCTTGCCACGCGGGGCGCGGCGATCAAGAACTGGACGCAGTCTTCGACCCCACACCGTGGCTTGTTCACATACCCCTATCTACCCTGCGCCTGCCTCGTACCTCAACTGCGTAGGTCCTAGGGTATTTTGCCCATGCAAAACTGCTTGTACATTTCCCCTACTCGTGAGACAGTCTAAGCGTTTGCGCGTAGAATAATACGGCATGGCAATAAAAGCGGGGGAGAGAGTCGTGCGCGGTTGTCGGGGGGCATTCCGGCGGGGAAATTCAGTGTCGTGGCGGCGGCGGATGGCGGTGTTCCTCGCGGGGGTGTTGCTCGCCGCGACGCTGCCACTCTCGGTGTCCGGCGCGACGGGCGAGGCGGTCATGCGGAAAATCACCGTGGACAACGCAGACGCGGCAACGCTCGCCGAACTGCGGCGGGTCGGCGCGACACGGCTCGTGGACTACGGCAGTTTCTCGCTCTGGCGCATCACGGATGCGCAGCGCGGCGCGTTCGCGGCCCGTGCCTCGGTCACGGAGAACCAGGACTTCGACACCATCTACCTGCGCGGTGCGGCGATAGACACGCCGCGAGGCGCGTCGCCCGTGCAGGCCCGCCTGCGACAGATCGCCGCGACCGGGCAGCAGTTCTGGCTCGTGCAGTTCGTCGGCCCCGTGAAGACGGAGTGGCTGGACGCGCTGCGGGCGGACGGTGCCGAGATCGTGCAGTACCTGCCGAACAACGCCTACGTAGTCTGGGCGGACGGGCCTGCCATCCGGCGCATCGAGGATTCGGTGGGCAAGAACCCGGCGCGGCAGTGGACGGGGGAGTATCACCCCGCGTACCGCCTCGCGCCGGAATTGCAGCGGCTCCCCGAAACGGCGAACCCCGTAGCGGTCGTCGTGGAGTTCTACAAGACGCCGAATGTGGACGCCTCGATTGCGGCCCTGCAAGTGCGGGGTGGGCGACTCCTGCGCGGGCGCGAGGACGTGCTGCGGTTCGCAATCATCACGCTCGAACTGCCCGCCGCCGACCTCGCCGCCGTGGCGTCGCAGCCGGACGTGTTCAATGTCGAGCCGTTCTTCCCGCCGAAGCCCGACGATGAGCGGCAAGATCAGATCGTCGCCGGGAACGTCACGACGACCGGCGGGGTGACGGTGCCGACCGGCCCCGGCTATCTGAGCTGGCTCGAAGGCAAGGGATTCCCTGCCGACCCGGCCCAGTACCCCATCGTCTCGATCCATGATTCCGGCGTGGACACGGGCATTGTCGACGTCGCACATCCCGCATTGCGCCAACTGGGAGTTGCGTCTAACCCGTCGCGGGTGGTCTTCTCGAACAATTGCACCGACGACGCCGACGCCCGCGACACCGATGGACACGGCACGATCAACGCGGGCATCGCGGGCGGCTACGCCAACGGCACGGGCAGTGCGTTCGTGGACGCGAACGGGTTCCAGTACGGCTTGGGTATCTCCCCGTACACCCGCCTCGGCAACACAAAAATGCTCGGTGCCTCCCCGACGACCCGATGCGACGGCGGTACCGACATCGGGGAAATTCGCGCCTCGCTTAATGGCGGCGCGACGATCACCTCGAACAGTTGGGGGGCCGGCCCCGGCGCGACCTATACCACGCGGTCGCGGGACTACGACATCCTCACCCGCGACGGGTCAAATGGCGCGATCAGCGGCGGGCGACCGATGCTGCATGTCTTCTCTGCCGGGAACGGTGGCCCCGGCACGAGCACGATCACCAACCCGAAGGCCGCGAAGAATATCCTCGTGGTGGGGTCGGGCGAGAATGTCCGCCCCGGCACCTTCCCCAGACCTTCCACGAACGCCGAGAATCTCGCAACCTCCTCGTCTCGCGGGCCGACCACGGACGGTCGCTTCCGGCCCGACCTCATCGCCCCCGGCACGAACATCACCGGCCCCGCGTCGCAAGCCACCGGCTACACCGGCGACGGTGTATTCGGGTATTTCCCAACCGGGCAGACGATGTGGGTCTACAGCAGTGGCACGAGTCACGCCGCACCCGCCGTTTCGGGGGCGGCGTCGCTGCTCACCAACTACTACCGGCGCATCCTCGTACTGGGGCAGACGCCAAGCCCCGCGATGCTCAAGGCTCTCCTGATGGCGAGCGGGCGGTTCATGACCGGCGCGGGCGCGAACGACACCCTGCCGAGCAGCAGTCAGGGCTACGGCGAGATGAATATGCGCACGATCTTCGACGGCGGGCCGTGGCTGCTCACCGATCAGTCCACGTCGCTTGCCGTCGTGGGGCAGACCTTCACGCGCCTCGGCTTCGTGCAAGACGGCACCAAGCCCTTCCGTGTGATGCTCGCCTATACCGACGCACCGGGGGCGACCATCGGCGATGCCTACGTGAACAACCTCGACCTCGAAGTGACGGTGGGTGGGCAGACGTACAAGGGCAACGTCTTCAGCGGCGCGAACTCGACGGCGGGCGGGGCGGCGGATGGCAAGAACAATACAGAGGCCGTGTTCCTGCCCGCCGGGGTAACGGGGGCGTTCACCGTGACGGTGCGGGCCAAGAACCTCAATGCCGACGCGATCACGCTCGGCGGCGTCACGTCCCGGCAGGATTTCGCCCTTGCCATCGGCAACGGCGACATCGCCGTCCCGCCTGTGCCGGTCCTTTCGGGCCTGTCGCCCGCGTCCGGCCCGACCACGGGGGGAAGTACCGTGACCCTGCGCGGGGCGGCATTGCCTACGAGCGCGGGCGTGGGCGTCACATTCGACGGCATCCCGGCAGTCGTGACGAACGCCACGGCAACAGAGATCACCGTGGTCACGCCCCCGCACAACGCGGTCGGCATCGTCAATGTGGCGGTGACGGTCAATGGCATCCCCGTGACAAGCACGCTGCTGTACCTATACGGCATCCTCAATGCCACGCTGCCGACGCCGCGCCCGACCGGGCCACCGATAAGCGGCCCGAACCTCGACCCACCCACACGCGCCCCGGCTCCCGTTCTCATCCCGACGCCAAATCCCGTCCCGCAGCGACGATAGGCGAGATTGACACAGGAACGCCCCCACCGAGGCGTTCCTGTGGGGGCGTTCCGGTGTCACTCCGCGCTTCGCCAACCTGCGCTTACGGCACCATGTCGCCCACGAGCAGATCGCGCAGCGCGGTCTCGTACTTCTTCTTGGTGAGGGCAACCACGCGGTCGCCGGGGGCGAAGCGGGTGCCGCCGCTCGCCACGAGCAGTTCGTCGTCCCGCACGATGCCCGCGATCACGGTTTCGGGCGGGAAGCGCACGGTGCGGATGTCCTGATCCACCACGGGCGAATCGCCCTCCAAATCCACCTCGACCACGGCGATATCGGCGTGGCGCAGCGTACTGAGGTGAATGAGCGGGCGGTTCGGTATCTCCTCCTCGATGCGGCTGAGGATGATATTCGTCTGGCTCACGGTATGCGTCACGCCGAGACGGCGGAAAATTTCTTCGTTCTTCGGGTTGTTGACGCGAGCGACGATCTTCGGCACATTGAAGTGGTGCTGCGCCAGTTGCGCGATCACGAGATTATCCTCGTCGTGGCCCGTGGTGGCGACCACCACATCGGCCCGCCCCACGCCCGCCTTCTCCAGCACCGCGACCTCGCAGCCGTCGCCTTGCAGCAGCACGGCCCCGAATCGCTCGCTCCACGTCTGCACCTTCACAGGGTCTTTCTCGATCAGCAGCACCTCGTACCCCTCGTTCACGAGGGTCTTGGTGAGATAGTACCCGACCTTGCCGCCGCCAATGACCACGATGTACATGTTGACTCACTCCGTTCGTAGTTGTCAGTCGTCAGAGAAATGCGGAAGCGTCGGGTGTACAAGTGCATTTCACCAGCGACTTTCGACTAGCGACTAGCGATCCATTTCCGCTTGCACCATATCCGCAATCACCGTGGTGGGGCAGATCGTACGCAAGCCGAGGTCGCGGTACACGTCGGCGCGGGCCACATCGTAGATGCGCACGATCACCTCCGGCACGCCGAAGACGCTCTGCGCGATCTGCGCCGCCATGATATTCGGGTTGTCCTCGTTCGTGACGGCGATAAAGGTGTGCGCCTCCGCGATCCCGGCGCGGCGCAATACGTCCTCATCTATCCCCGTGCCGAGCACGGTGCGCCCGCGAAAACTGTCCGGGAGGCGGCGAAAGGCGAGGCCGTCCGCGTCTATCACGGTCACGACATCGCCCGCGCTGTCGCGCATTGCGGCGATGCGCGAACCGAGCCGCCCACAGCCGAGGACTACCACTTGCCGCCCCGCGCCCACTTGTCGTTGCATGGATGCTCCCTTTGGTCGCACTCGTCGGTCGCTCGTCATTGGCGTGGATGCGGAGGGCGCGAAGAACGCGGAGAATGCGGAGGGAACGGAGACGAATGTACCACAGAGGCATAGAGAACACAGAGGAGAGGATATTTGTATCGTCTCTGTGTTCTCTGTGTCTCTGTGGTGAGGTTTTTCGTGCTTCTCTCTGCGCTCTCCGCGACCGCCGCGCCCTTCGCGTTTCCTGTCGCCTGTCTACCGCACCAACGGCGGAGCGACGAGCGGCGCACGGCAGACCCAGACCTCGCACCGGGCGTGGAGCAGCACGTACGGCACCACCGTGCCGATGGTCTGCTCGCCGTACTTGTCGCGCACCGCCGCACCGAGTATCACGAGATCGGCGTGCCGCTGCACCGCCTCGTCCACGATAGCCGCCCCGACCGAGCGGGCCTGCAAGAGATCGTAATCCGCCTTCAGGCCACGGTCGCGGGCGATGCGCTCCGCCGCGAGCAGCACGGCCTCGCCCGCCACGATCTCCTGCGGCAGGTCCGCGTCCACAGGCAGGTGCAGCCCGACCTCGACGACATGCACCACCGCGACGCGCAGCCGGTCGCGCTTAGCGAGCGTTGCCGCCGCGTCGAGCACGAGGGCATCCGCCACGATGCCATTGACCGCCACCACAATCTGCCGGTGCGTCAGATTATGCGGCACGTTCGCCGCCTCCTCGCTCATCCGCACAGCGCACGACGCCCGCCGCGTCGCCTGAATTCCCGCAAAGTATAGCGCGTCCGTGCCACTCTGCAATTCGGGGCAAGGCGCGGGAGTGTAGGGGTACAGGAATGTGACACTGCACGCGCCGGGACGATTGCCCGTCGCGCCCTGCCGCGCTCCCTTGTGTGCGACTGCGGGCAGTTCTCGTCCTCGGCGGCTGGTCATAGGCAGTGCGTTCGGTCACTGCTATACTGGCACTGTTGCACTGCATACATTATTACAATTCGTTCATGTTCGGGGGGAGCAATGCACCACACACGGCACCACAGCTCGGTGAGGACGACGGCACCGATGGGGCTGGCTCGTGCACTCGTGGCGGTATGCGCGTTCGCGCTCGCGTTGCCTGTGTGGGTGGCTTCGCCTGCAACATCGGTGCGGGCAGCGACGATCATCGTCACTTCGACCGCCGACGCAGTGATGATGGGCGACGGCTGCACGCTGCGCGAGGCGATACAGGCGGCAAATACCGACGCTGCCGTGAACGAGTGCGCGGCGGGCGCGGGTGCCGACGTGATTGATGCAAGCGGCATCTCCGGCACGATCACGCTCGGCAGTGCGTTGCCCGACATCGCCAGCGACATGACTGTCCGGGGATCAATTTCCGACAACCTCACGATTTATGGCAACTCCATGCCCGTATTCGGGCAATTTCTTGTCGTCAATGCCGCAGTAACGGCGACGCTGAGTCATATACGCATTGAGTCTTATATAGGCAGGCGGTCGGGGTACTGTAGCACCTTCGTCACGAATCGCGGCACGCTCGCGGTCTTGAATAGTAACTTCGGGTGTACCGATTACATCTCCGGTGCCCTTAGCGGCCTCGGAAATTATGGCACACTCACGGTCACGAACAGCTTCATCGGCGACATCGCCAACCACAGTAGAGGCACGATAATGGTCACGAACTACGGAGGTCGGAGCGTCAGCAACGGCGATACTTATACCGGCAACGGCGATGGCGGCATGGTGACGGTCGCGGATAGCAACGTCGGCTACATCGTCAACGGCGGTAACGGTACTATCGTGGTCATGAACAGTACTTTCGGTAGCGTCGATAACTCTAGCGACGCGGGTAGGGTAACGGTCACGAACAGTACGGGCCGCACCCTCACCAATTATAGCGACGGCACGCTGACGGCAATGAACACCACCATCAGTGGAAGCAGCGACGGCATTGGGAACCTTGGCACGATGAGGATCACAAACAGCACTATTAGCGACACCAGTGCGTACGCCGCTGCCGCCATCATCAACAATCGTGGCACGATCACACTGACGAATAGCACCGTGGGCGGCAACAAGACGGACGCCATCCGTAACAGCGACGGCGGCAGGATGACGATCACGAGCAGCACCATCAGCGGCAACGACGGGGTCGGTATCCGCGATGATGGTGGCGGCCCGTTACTCCTCGCGCACAGCATCGTCGCGGGAAACCTCCGTGCGGTCATAGGCGACGGAGTTCGTAGCACGACCGCTGCATTCACCGAGACAGGCCCGAACTTCCTCAGCGGCGACCCTCGGCTTGGCCCCCTACGGGATAACGGCGGCCCAACCAAGACGATGCTTCCCGCCCCCGGTTCCCCCGTGATAGACGCGGGCGGTGTCTGCCCTGTGGCAACCGATCAGCGCGGCATTCCCCGCCCGCAAGGGGCAGCGTGCGACATCGGCGCGGTGGAAGTGGGAGTCGTCGCGTCCGCACCGCAGCCACGCGCAACCACGGCACCGATGATCGCGCCCCCCGCATTGGTGCCACCGACACGGGGGGCAGGGCCACAGGTGGCGACCCCGGCACCGATGCCCGCCCCACGAGGGGTGGAATCAACGGCGACAATCGCCCCGACAAACACGCCGACGAGGATGCCGACAAGCACGCCGACGAGCACAATCCCCTCGCTGTACGGGACGCCGAATCCGCTCCCGCCACGGCGGTAGTGTCTGTCATCGCCGGACGATATGAGCGTTATTCCGCACAAAGGGAGAGGCACCGGCATCATCATGCCGGTGCCTCTCCCTTTACCTTGCCTGTGGGGGGATTACCCCTCCGCGCCTACGATGGCGAGTTCGCCTTCGAGGGTCTCCGCCACCTCGCGCTCTTCCTGCGTGATCTTGAGCAGGTCGTCCTGCACGTCCACACGGATGCGCTTGCCGGGGATGTACCGGGCGTCCAGCAATCCTTCGGCGAGGGGGTCTTCGATCAGGTTTGTGATAATGCGGCGCAACGGACGCGCCCCGTACTGCGGGTCGTAGCCGCGCTTGGCAAGCAGGTCCATCGCTTCCGGCGTGACGAACAACTCGATGTCCTGCTCCGCAAGCTGCATCCGCACGCGCTTGAGTTGCAACTCGGTAATCTGGCGAATCTCGCTGTCGTCGAGCGCGTGGAAGACAATGGTCTCGTCAATGCGGTTGAGGAACTCCGGGCGGAAGACCTGCTTGAGGGCGTCCGTCACCTTCGTGCGCATCGCCTCGTACTCGTTCTGCCGCCGTCGGGCGACATCGCCGGAAAGCGAGAAGCCGAGGCCGTTATCGCGCTTCAACTGCTCCGTGCCGGCGTTCGAGGTCATGATGATGATCGTGTTGCGGAAGTCCACCTTGCGGCCCTTGGCGTCCGCGAGGTTGCCGTCCTCGAGAATTTGCAGGAGGATGTTGAAGGCTTCCGGGTGCGCCTTCTCGATCTCGTCCAGCAGTATCACGGAGTAGCTCTTGCGCCGCACCGCCTCAGTCAGTTGCCCGCCCTCGTCGTAGCCGACGTAGCCGGGGGGCGCACCGACGAGCCGTGACACCGCGTGCCGCTCCATGAACTCGCTCATGTCAATCTTGATGAGCGCGTCCTCGCTACCGAACATGAACTCCGCGAGGGCGCGGGCCGTCTCGGTCTTGCCGATGCCCGTGGGGCCGACGAAGATGAACGAACCGATGGGCCGCTTCGGGTCCTTCAACCCGGCGCGGGCGCGGCGCACGGCCTTCGACACGGCGGTGATCGCCTCGCGCTGACCGATCACGCGGTTGTGGAGGGACTCTTCCATGTGCAGCAGCCGCTCGCTCTCCTCGCCCGCGATGCGCATGAGCGGGATGCCCGTCCACATCGAGACGACCTGCGCGATGTCCTCCTCGGTCACGTACGGCTCGTCGCTCTGCTTCTCGTCGTTCCACTCGCGCTCCATCTGCGCAATGCGGTCGCGCAAGCGGTCTTCCTTGTCGAGCAGTTCGCGGGCGCGGTCGAGCTGGTCGGTGGTCTTGGCACTTTCCTTCTCGCGCTGCAAGGAGATGAGCATCGCCTGCGCCTGCTTCAGGTTCGGCGGGGCGACGGAGCGGTGCATCCGCACCCGCGAACCGGCCTCGTCAACGAGGTCAATCGCCTTGTCGGGCAGGAAGCGATCCGGCACGTAGCGGGCCGAGAGGCTCGCCGCCGCCGCGAGCGCACCGTCGGAAATCTTCAACTGGTGATGTTCCTCGTAGCGCGGGCGGATGCCCTTGAGGATTTCAACCGTGTCCTCGACGCTCGGTTCTTCCACCGTCACGGGCTGGAAGCGGCGTTCGAGGGCGGCGTCGCGCTCGATGTACTTGCGGTACTCGTCCAGCGTTGTCGCCCCGATGGTCTGCATCTCGCCACGGGCGAGGGCGGGCTTGAGGATATTCGCGGCGTCTACCGCGCCCTCGGCGGCCCCGGCCCCGACGAGCGTGTGCAACTCGTCAATGAAGAGGATCGAGGAGGTCTCCTTGACCTCGGCGACGATCTTCTTCAGTCGCTCCTCGAACTCGCCGCGATACTTCGTACCCGCCACGAGCGCACCGATATCGAGCGAGATCAGTCGCTTGTTCTGCAACGGCTCCGGCACGTCGCCGCTGATAATGCGCTGCGCCAAACCCTCGACGATGGCGGTCTTACCCACGCCCGGTTCGCCGATCAGGGCGGGATTATTCTTCGTACGGCGCGAGAGAATCTGCATCACGCGCTCGATCTCGCCTTCGCGACCGATCACGGGGTCGAGCTTGCCGTTGCGGGCCGCTTCGGTCAGGTCGAAGCCGAGGGCATCCATGTACGGCGTCTTGGTCTGCTGCTTCTGCTGCTGGTAGTTCGACGACGAGGAGACGACCTGCATCACCTGCTGCCGCACCTTCTCCAGCGACACACCGAGCGATTCCAGCACGCCCGCCGCGATGCCTTCGCCCTCGCGCACGAGGCCCAGAAGCAGGTGTTCGGTGCCGATGTAGTGGTTGTTCAGGCGGCGGGCCTCGTCCATCGCCAGCTCGATCACCTTCTTGGCGCGAGGTGTCAGGCCGGGATCGCCGACCACAAGGCCGTCTCCACGCCCGATGATGAACTCCACGGCGGAGCGTACCTTGGGCAGTTGCACACCGAGATTGGCGAGTACGCGGGCAGCGATGCCGTCCCCCTCGCGCACGAGACCCAGAAGCAGATGCTCGGTGCCGATGTAGTTGTGATTGAACCGTTGTGCCTCTTCTTGCGCGAGCGAAAAGACTTTCCGCGCACGCTCCGTGAACTTCTCGAACTTGTCTGCCATGTGGCGGCTCCCTCACAGTGCGGGCAACATTCCACAAGCCCCGCGTTGTCATGACTCCTCACGCTGCACAAACTATACCACACAGCCCCCACATATTGCGGGGGCTGGCACGCAGGGCTTGCCTATCCTGTGCAAACGCATAAGAGAAGAGTCACGGAATGGTAATGTGCCAACAGGCGATACGCCCCATACCCGATATGCCCGCCGCCGGGACGACCGAGAAGCGTGTCACCGCTACGTAACGGCAGTATACCACGCCCCATTCCCGCCGCCACCCACAGGGTACCCGGCGTATTCGACAAGAACGGGCGGGGATTGCTCCCCGCCCGTTCCTTCGCTCGATATTCGTTCGATTAGCACCACCGGCGTACCGGCTGAACCGGCTAGACCTGTTCCTTCATGCCGCCCATGCTGCCGCTCGTCTCGGTGGAAGTCACCGTGCCGGTTGCCTCGTCGGCTTCGGCCTCGGCGGACTCCACGTAGACATCTGACTCGCCGAGCGGGTTGCCCTGCACGCCCTCGCCCTCGCTGCCCTCCGCGTCCATCGGCGACGTGCCCTCGGTGATGAGCACATCGTCCACGGCCTCCAATTCGAGGGCGATGGCAGGTCCGCCGTCGCCGTCGCTGCCGCTTGCCTCGAAGGATTCCCCGATGGTCGCGGTCAAAGCACCGCCGTCGGTCGGGCCGTTCGTGTCGGCGGTTGCCGCGTTCCCCGTTGCGGTATCGGTGTCGGTGTCCGCATCGGTGTCGTCGGTCGCGGCGGCGTCCATCGCGGCGGCTTCGGCAGCTTCGGTCTCGCGCTCCGCCTGCATCTCGAGATTCTGGCGGTTGCGCTCCTCAAGGAGTTCGGGCTTCACGGGCGCACCCATATTGTCCTGAATGTAGCCGTCCACCGCGTCCTGCTCGGTGAATTCGAGCGCACGCCGCAGGGAGAGACCCATCCGCCGCCGTTGCGGGTCTATACGGATGATGCGCACGAGCAGGTCATCGCCCTCCTTCACCACATTGCGCGGGTGCGCCACGCGGTCATCGGAGAGTTCGGAAACGTGGATCAGCCCTTCGATGCCGTCCTGAATGCGGGCGAAGGCACCGAAGTTGGCAAGCTGCGTGATCGTACCCTCGGTGAGCTGCCCCACCTCGTACTGCGCGGCAACCCGCGTCCACGGCTCGGCCTGCGTGCGCTTCAGGGAAAGCGCGATCTTGCGCTCGTCCTCGTTGATGCCGAGCACGTAGACTTCGACTTCCTGATTGACATGCAGCACCTCGGACGGATGCCGCACGCGGCTCCACGAGAGTTCGCTGAGGTGAACCAGCCCGTCGGCCCCGCCGATGTCCACGAAGGCACCGAAGTCGCAGATGCTCGAAACGCGGCCCTTGCGCACCTCGCCTTCCTTGAGCGTGCCGATCAGCCGCTCCTTCATGGCGTCGCGCCGCTCCTGAATCGCCTGCCGCTCCGAGAGGATGAGGCGGTTGCGGTGGCGGTTGATCTCGATCACCTTGAGCGGGATGGCATTGCCGATGAGGCGGGCCATGTCGCCCTGCTTGGAAGCCTCGTCGCCGCCGCGAATCTCCGTGACCTGCGAGGCAGGCACGAAGCCGCGCACGCCATCGAGATCAACCAGCAAGCCGCCCTTGTTATAGTTCTTGACGATGGCCTCGATGACCTCGTTGTCCTCGTATTTCTGCTGAAGAACCCGCCAACTCTTCTCTTGCCGCGCCCGGTCAATCGAGAGCACCGCGTGTCCGTCGGCGTTCTCCGGCTGCACCACGAAAACGAGCACGGTATCCCCTGTGGTCAGGGCCGTCTTCTCGCTGTCGCTGAGGCTGCTCAGTTCCTTGTTGGGGATGATACCCTCGGACTTCGAGCCGATATCCACCAGAATCTCGTCGCGGTCGCGCTGCATCACGGTGCCTTCGAGTACGTCTCCGTACTTCAGCGTGCGCACATCCGTGTCCGGCTCCGCGAGCAACTGCTCCATGAGATTGGTGGGGGTCATCATGAGGCCCAACATACTCGTCGCGGAACTCGTCTCGTTGCCGGAATATACCGCCGTATCCTGCATTCGCACTTCCTTAGGGGCCAAAAAACACATAGCCCGCCCATGCAACCTGCATGGAGCGTTCATCGCTACGTCATCTGTGGAGTATACGCCTGTGCCGCGAAACCTGCAAGAGCGGTACCACCGGCAAACGTAGGGCGTTTTCACCGTCAAGCCAAGCGGCGTGATGCGGAGATGCAACCCACCAACCGCGCAAGAGCCGACGACCCTACGGGCCACACCGATTGCCATAAATGAGCAATGTGTTTTCTTGGTTTCTCGCCAATGCTACACGCAACAGCAATATATTTGTTCCTCTTGCGCATTGGCTGTTTCCACGATACGATGTTGCTAATACGGCGAGAGCGGCATAACGGGGGCATGTGGGGACATGCAATCGGTTCGCGTTGTCCGCCGCGTGGGGGAGGTACCGATATGGCACGGCGTAGAAATCATGTGACTGTGGTGCTCGTGGTGGCGATGATGCTCGCGGCGGTGCCGGGTTTCGTGCCGCTGCCGGTCGCGGCACAACCCCCGCAACGGGGCGGCGCGGGCGGTGCCAAGGTGATCGTGGACAACGGCGACACCGGCGCGATCCGCCTCCTTACCGAGGGCGGGGCCACCCGCATCGAAGATTACGGTGCCTTCTCCCTCTGGCGCGTTGGGCGGGCGGGGCGGGCATCGTTCGCCGCTGCCAGCGCGGGCATCGCGCCCGCCGATGAGTTCGACACGATACAGTTCCGCAACGGCACCGTGGACACCGATGCCCCTGTCCCCCCCGCCCCCGCCGGTTTACGGCAGAGCAAGGGGGCAGGCGAGCAGTTCTGGCTCGTGCAGTTCGTCGGCCCGATCAAGCCGGACTGGCTCGACGGGTTGCGCAAGGACGGGCTGGAGATCGTCAGCTACCTGCCGAACAACGCCTACGTGGTCTGGGGGGTCGGCGGGGCCGTGGACACGCTCGAACGCTCGGTGGCGGCGGGCGGCGTGCGCCAGTTCAGCGGCGCGTACCACCCCGCTTACCGCCTCGCGCCCTCGCTGCAAGGCGACAAGACGCCGTTACCGGAGCGCGTGGACGTGACCGTGCAATTCTACCTCCACACGGGCGTGGATGCTTCCATCGGCGCGGTTTCTGCCCTGAGCGGCGGTGTCCTCATCATGGCTCGGCAAGACTTGGGCAACCTCGCGGACATCACGCTCTCGGTGCCATCTTCGGCGTTGCCCGCCATCGCCTCGCGTGCCGATGTGTTCAACGTCGAGCCGTTCACGCCCCCGAAGAAGAACGACGAGGTGCAGGGGCAAATCCTCGCGGGCAACCTCGCCACGAGCGGCGGCAACGTGGTGCCGAGCGGCCCCGGCTACCTCGCGTGGCTGACAACGAAGGGCTTCCCGACCACGCCCACGTCGTACCCCGTGGTCTTCGTGGTAGACGACGGCGTGGACGACGGCGACACCACGCCCCTGCATCGGGACTTCCACGAACTCGCCCTTGTAGGGAACCCATCGCGGGTGGTCGCCACCTCGAACTGCACCACCGACGCCCTTCCGAATGGCATCGGTGGCCACGGCAACATCAACGCGAGCATCGTGGCGGGCTACAATAACGACACAGGCACAGCCAACGAGGACGCGAACGGCTACAACTACGGCCTCGGCATCTCGCCCTATGGGCACGTGGCCAACCAGAAGATTTTCACCAATGCCGGTGGCTACAACATCAGCCATTGCGGCGGCAACGACGCGGGCGTGGTGCAGGAGGCGGTAAACGCCGGGGCGCAGATCGGCTCCAATAGTTGGGGGGCACCCGTCAACGGGGCATACAACGCCAGTTCGCGGTCATACGACATCCTCACCCGTGACGCGAACGGCACCACTGCAGGCAACCAGCAGATGTTGCACGTCTTTTCTGCGGGCAACGACGGCCCGAATCCGACCACCCTCGGCAGCCCCGGCACCGCGAAGAATGTCCTCACCGTGGGTGCGACCGAGAACGTACGCGATGACGGCGTCGCGGATGGTTGCATGTACAGCGGGGCGAACAACGCCGACGACACCGCGACCTTCAGCAGCCGGGGGCCAACCACCGACGGGCGGGCGAAGCCCGACATCACCGCCCCCGGCACGCATGTGCAGGGAGCGGCGTCGCAGGCGGCGGGCTACAACGGCAGCAGCGTGTGCAACGCGTACTACCCAGCGGTGCAGACGCTTTATGCATGGAGCAGCGGCACGAGCCACAGCGCACCCGCCGTGTCGGGCGCGGCCTCGCTGCTGTGGAACTACTACGGGCGCGTGCTCGCACCGGGGCAGACGCCCAGCCCCGCCATGCTCAAGGCGTTGCTCCTCAACACCCCGCGCTACCTGAACGGCGCGGGAACGGGCGGCACCCTTCCCCAGACCGCGCAAGGCTGGGGCGACGTGAACCTCGGCACGCTGTTCGATAGCTCGATCTCGCGTGTCCTCAAGGATCAGAACAACCTCTTCACCGCCACGGGGCAGAGCCAAACGTACACCGGCACGGTGGCGAGCAACGCCAAGCCCTTTCGCGTCTCACTCGTATTCACCGACGCCCCCGGCCCCACCACGGGCAATGCCTACGTCAATAACCTCGACCTCACCGTCACGATTGGCGGGCAGACGTATAAGGGCAATGTCTTCAGTGGCGCGAACTCGACCACAGGCGGGGCGGCGGACGCCAGGAACAACGTGGAGAATGTGTTCCTGCCTGTCGGTGTGAGCGGGAACTTCTCCGTGAAGGTCACGGCGTCGAACCTCGCGGCTCTCGCGGTGCCGGGAGGGGCGGGAACGGTCAATCAGGATTACGCCGTTGTGATCTCGAACGGCACGGAAGTCGCTTCGCTGCCCGTACTCGCGGCGGGAACCGCGACCTTTAGCGACACGGTGGGCGGCAATGGCAACAGCGTCATGGAGCCGGGGGAGCAGATCGCCTTCTCGCTCCCCGTGAGCAACGAGGGTACCGCCACCGCGACGAGCGTCGCCTACACCGTCACGGCGACCGGCCCGAACGCATCGCTCGTCACGATCACGAACGGCACGAAGATGCTCGGCAACATCAACGCGGGCGCGAGCGCGGTTCCCTCGACGGCGGTACTCGTCACCCTCAGTCCGTCGTTCCCCTGCGGCGCGGTCGTGATGCTAACCACGCAGATCATGGGCGTCACCGGCACAAGTACCGTGTCGTACACCACCGGCGTCGCCATGCTCGGTACGGCAACGACCTTCACCGCGACCGGGCTACCGCTGGCAATCCCCGACAACACCCCCGCTGGCGTGAACAAACCCCTCGCCGTGTCCGGCCTCCCCGGCACGGTGGGCAAGGTGACGACGCAAATCTCGATCACGCACATATTTGACAACGACTTGAACCTGCGACTGACCGCTCCGAATGGCACGAGCATCGCACTCGTCAGTAGGCGTGGGGACAGCGGCGACAACTTCACGAACACCGTGCTCGACGACAATGCAGCCACAGCGATTGGCAGCGGCGCCGCGCCATTTACCGGCACATTCCGACCGGAGCAGCCGCTGTCGGGCCTCAACGGCTCTGCCGTGAATGATACATGGACATTGAACATCGCCGATCTCGCCGCTACGGACACGGGTTCGCTCACGGCATGGTCGCTGACGATCACGCTCACCACGCAGGTATGCAGTTATGTCCTGCAAGGCGCACTGATCCTCGGCATCGGCCCGACCAGCGGCGGTGTCGGTGGCGGCACCCCGGTCACGCTCACCGGCTTCAACTTCACGAGCGCGATGACGGTGAAGTTTGGTACCGCAACCGCCACGGTGCTGAACGTCAGCCCGGACGGCACGCAGGCAATCGTGACGGTGCCGCCCGCCGCTGTCGGGTTCGTGGATGTGTCGGTACAAGCCGGGGTGGGGCCGACACGGGTACTCCCGCAGGCATACACATACGGCATCATCACCGCCGCTCCCGCGCCCACGCGCCTTGCAATGCCGGGAATGCCGCCCGCAGGCCCACCGCCGCCACGCGCCTCGGCACCGATACCGGCGGCTGGCACGCCCACACCGCTCCCCGCCCCGATGCGCCGATAGCGCGGCACGACACGGCACACGATGGTGAAACAGGGGTGTGGGCAATTTGCCCATACCCCTTCGTTCCGCCGCCCCTGTACGAACGACTCCCGTTGTGTGTACCGGCATCAGGCGTCGGCACATGCGCCCGCGACGCCCGCTGTCCACGCAAGCAGGCTCTCGTCGGTACCGGCGCGAGCGACAACTTGCAGCCCTAGCGGCAGACCGTTTGCGGCAAATCCGGCAGGGACGGACACGGCGGGCATTCCGGCATGGCTCCATGGCAGGTTCATCGCGGGATCGCCCGTGGCCTCGATACCTGCGGGGGCGGGGCCGGTCGCGGGCGGGCAAGCCCAGAGGTCAAGTGCGTGCGCATCCATCAGCGCGTGGAGCCGCGCCCGCGTCGCGCCCCGGCTTGCCCGCCCCGCGTCAATTTCCGCATCGGTCACGCCCTGCCCCGCCCGAAGATTCACGAGCGTCTGCGGGCGGTAGAGGGCTTCGTACTGTGCGAACCACGGCGCGTGGACGCGGGCAAGCTCCCCCTGATTCATGCGCACATGCAGCCGCGCCACGTCCGCGAGGTCGTCCAGTGCCGGGATGCGGCGCACCTCGTACCCCCCCGCTTGCAGCGCGGCGATCTGCCGTTCGAGGGCTTCCAATCCTTCCGCCGATGCCTGCGCGAGGTACGGCCCCTCCGGCACACCGATCACGGGCAGGCGGTCGGGCGCGAGCGACGGCGGGGGTGTCCAGCCGTCGCACACGACCGACGCGACGAGGGCGACACCCGCCACATCCGGCGCGAACAGGCCGACCGTGTCCACGCTCGCGCTGTAGAAGACAATGCCTTGCGGCGGGATGCGCCCGTACGTGGGCTTGAAGCCGACAATGCCGCAGAACGCGGCGGGGCGGATGACGCTGCCCACCGTTTGCGTGCCGAGCGCGAGCGGGCAGTACCCCGCCGCAACCGCCGCCGCGCTGCCGCTGCTCGAACCTCCGGGTGTGTGCGCGGGGTCGTGCGGGTTGCGCGTCGGGCCGGGAGCACTGCCCGCGAACTCGGTGGTGTGCGTCTTGCCGAGGACGAGCGCACCCGCCGCCCGCAACCGCGACACCACCGTTGCCTCCGCCCCCGCGAACAGGTGAGGCGGCAGGGCCGACCCCGCTCGCGTCTCGAAGCCGTGCGCATGGATGATGTCCTTCACGCCGACGAGCAGCCCGAACAGCGGCGGGCGCGTGGCGGCGTCGGGGTACGCATCCATCAGCCCCGCCGCCTCCGCGAGCAGCCGCGCCCGCCGCCCCGCCTCCGGCACGAGGGTGTGTATTGTCGGCTCGGTCGCCTCGGCGCGGTTGCATGCTTCCCCGATGTACTCCGCAAGGGGCAGCGACCCCGCCCGCAGCGCGGCAATCGTTTCCACCAGTGGCGCGGGCGATGCCAGCATCTTCGGCTCCTTGTTCTCGGCGGTATCAACGAAACTGCTCTACTCGTCAGTGTCATTGATGCGGCCCGCGAGCGCAATGGAGGCGAGATGCGCCGCGACGAGATCAACGCAATTGCGGCGCGGAACGGCGCGGCGAATGTGCGCGTCTCCGGCTCCGTGGCCCGCAACGACGTGAATTTCCTCGTGGCGATGACCGAACACCTCGGCCCGTGGTTCCCGGCACGCCTTGAACTCGACCTCGAAGATGCCTTACAGATACCCGTAATGGGCTAACGAAAAGCAGCTTCAAGCCGACACCCTTGCAGTGAGTCAGGGCGTATGCGTTTTCACGAAATGCACCTCATCCCAAACCCCCTTTTCCACAGGGAAGAGGAGCAAGAGAGACCGATGCCGCGCATCTCCCCCTACGCCGCAATGTAGCCCTGCAACCACCGCCGACAGGAAAACGCATACGCCCTGCCTTGCACTTGTTCGATGTGTCGCGCCCTCGCGTGCATGATATACTCGATGGCGGTGGCACGGCCCCGTAGGTCAAAGGATAGACCGGCAGCGTCCTAAGCTGCGCGTTGGGGGTTCGAGTCCCTCCGGGGCTACCATTTTCTCGAGCAACGAGCGACCGCGCAACGCGCAAATGAGGGACATCATTTGCGCGTTGCGCGGTCGCTCGTTGCGTTTCCGGGCGGCGGAATGCGCGGTGCGTCGCGGGCGTTGACACAGTGCGGGAGGAACACACGACGCAATGGAGACGCAGGAAATGACCGCGCCGACCCTTGAGGATACCCCGACCATCCGCGAGTTCGCGTTCGCGGATGCGGAGATCGGTGCGGCGTGGGATGCGGTCGTGCCGGGGGCAATCACGCCGTACCCGTTCGTTTCGCGGGCGTGGGCCGAGCCGTGGTGGGATGTGTTCGGCGGCGACGCGGAATTGCTGCTGCTGTCGGTTGTGGGGTCGGGCGGTATGCTCGTCGGCGTCGCCCCACTGATGATCGAACGAATCCCCGAACTCGGTCGTGCGGTGCGCTTCCTCGGTGGCGTGGATGTCACGGATTACCTCGATCTCGTCGCCCGCCCCGACGACGCGCCGCGTGCGTGGGCGGCGGTCGTGAACTGGCTGCTCGCGCACCGCGAACGGTGGGATGCGCTCGACCTCCACTGCCTGCCGGATGCGTCTCCCTCCCGCACCCTGATCGCCGACGCGCTGGCGGCGCACGAAGACCTCGCAGTCGTGACGGCGCAGGAAGAAGTCTGTCCCGCCGTGCCGCTCCAGGGCGGGTTCGAGGCGTACCTCGCGGGGATTGGCAAGAAGTACCGCAACGAGATTCGCCGCAAGGAGCGGAATCTCGTGCGCGACGAGCCGACCGCCGCCCTCCGCGTGGTGCGCGGGCGCGACGAAGCCCTCGCGCTTCTGCCCGATTTCTTCCGGTTGCACCGCCTCTCCGCTGCGGACAAGGAACGGTTCCTCACGCCGCAGGTGGAGGAATTCTTCCGCCGCGTCACGATCAGCACGGCGGAGGCGGGCAATCTCGCGCTCTATGTGCTGGAGATCGGCGGTTCGCCCGTGGCGATGATGTATGCGTTCCTCGCCGCCGACCGCCTGCTCGTCTACAACAGCGGCTTCGATCCGACGCGCAGCGAGACGAGCGTTGGCATGGTGCTCACGGGCATGATGATCGCCGATGCGGCGGAATCCGGCGTGGCGGTGTGCGATTTCATGCGCGGCAACGAGTCGTACAAGTACCGCTTCGGCGCGGAGGACGCGCCGCTCTGGCGGGTAATCGCTGGCGCAGATCGTGCATCGGTGGAAGGGGCAGCGGCGGCGATGACCGCAGCCCTCACCACCCCCGCCGACGACCGCAACCAAGAGGAATAGTGCTGCGTGCTGCGTGCTGCGTGCTGCGTAATCGGCGGCAAGCCCTCGGCACTCGTGGAGATAAAGAGACAACGATGGCACATATCACATTCCGAGGCGAATTGAGCCTTCTTCGCACGCAGCACGCAGTACGCAGCACGCAGTACCTTCCCCGAACGGTGCGGCGGGTGGCGATGCTTTCGGTGCATACGAGTCCGCTGGCGCGGCTCGGCGGGCCGAGCGCGGGCGGCATGAATGTTTACGTGCGCGAACTGGCCCGCGAACTGGCGGGGCGCGGGGCGCGGGTGGACATCTTCACGCGCCGCGAGGAGGAAGACGCCCCCGTTGTGGCGGTGGCAGAGCCGGGGGTGCGCGTGATCGCGCTGCCGTGCGGCCCCTTCGGTGCGCTGGACAAGAATGCCCTCGCGCAGTATCTGCCGGAGTTCACGGCGGCGGTTGCGGCGTGGGCGGAGGCGAACCGCGTGGCGTACGATCTCATCCATGCGCACTACTGGCTCTCCGGGTTGGCAGGGCAACTGCTGCGCTGCCGGTGGGACGTGCCACTCCTGCAAACCTTCCATACCACGGCACAGGCGAAGAACGGCGTGGCCCGTTCCGACGCGGAGCGCGAGGCGTCCGCCCGGCTGCTCGGTGAGCGGCGGCTGATGCACGAGGCCGATGCGATCATGGCCCTCAACCCGCAGGAGCGGGCCGACATGACGTGGCACTACGGGGCGGAACCGGGCAAGGTGTGCGTGGTACCCGCCGGGGTGGACACGTCGCTCTTCGTTCCCGGCGACCGTGCCGCCTCTCGTGTCGCTGTGGGCATCCCGCCGGAAGAACCAGCGATCCTGTTCGTGGGGCGCATAGACCCGATCAAGGGGCTGGATATCCTCGTGGATGCGCTCTGCGGTTTACGGTCGGCGCAGTGGTCGCCTGCCCCGCCCCGGTTGTACCTGATCGGCGGCGGGCCACACGACCCCGGCTACCCCTCCCTGATTGCGCAGGCCCGCGAGCGCGGCCTCACCGATGCGATCACCTTTGTCGGCTCCGTTCCCCACGCCGACCTGCTCCCCTGGTTCCGCGCCGCCGATGTCGTGGCGGCCCCCTCGTTCTATGAGTCGTTCGGCCTCGTCGCCGTGGAGGCGATGGCGAGCGGCACCCCCGTGGTGGCGTCCAACGTCGGCGGGCTGGCCTTCACGGTGGAAGACGGCGTTTCCGGCCTCCTCGTGCCGCCGAAGGACCCCGAAGCCCTTGCCGCCGCCCTGCGCCGCGTCCTCACCGATCCCCAACTACACGATACGCTCGCCGCAGGGGCCGCGAAAGCGGGCGCACGCTTCGGCTGGCCGACCGTGACCGACCGCGTGCTGCACATCTACGACCGCCTCATTCGCGGCTACCGCTACGATCTCTGCGGCGGCGGCGGCGATAATCGCACCGTGGGGGCCGATGTGGGCGGCGATTAGCGCGGCTGCATGTGTACACCTCGCACACCCTCGCGGATCACCGCGCTATAGAGAGCGGTTTTCAGGGGGATTGGCGGTATCGGTAGCAGTATCGGTGGGGCGGGCTGATGAAAGTTCACAACTGAATCGGGTAGTCTGTGGCGCGGTGCTCTCAGCCCGTGATTATTC
>JAABUN010003952.1_pt1 | contig 21392 bp, 19 predicted proteins | sample 5559311 | NCBI WGS metagenome assembly JAABUN01 (sample SAMN10711877, study PRJNA513370) | rock metagenome | isolation source: Antarctica rocks | place: Antarctica: Victoria Land, Siegfried Peak sud
GCGGGGACATCGGCGGCGGCGCGCTGGACGGCCTGCAGCAGGTCTTCCGCCCGGTCGCGAGCTCCGTGCCGTACGCCACCCCGCTCCCCGGGGTGTTCCTGTGCTCCTCGTCCACCCCGCCCGGCGGCGGGGTCCACGGCATGTGCGGCCACCACGCCGCGACCGCTGCCCTCACCGAGCTGGCCCGGCGCCGGCGCTCCCCGCTCATCGGAGGTCGACCATGGACGTGAGCAAGGCCCGGGCCCTCACCGGAGGGGTCGCCCTCGTGACCGCGGTCCTGTGGCCCTCGCGCCAGCAGCGCCGCACCGGCGAGGACCGGCGGGACGGGTTCCCGCTCTCCTGCTACCCGATGTTCACCGCCAAGCGGCGCAGGACCGGCACGGTCGTCCACCTCGTCGGGGTGCGCACGGACGGGGACCGGCAGGTGCTCCCCTACCCGCTCGCCGGCACCGGCGGGCTCAACCAGGTGCGCCGCCAGATCACCCGCGCGGTGCGGGACGGTCGCAGCGACACGCTCCTCGCAGCGGTGGCCGGACGCCGGGAGGCCGCCGGGTTCAGCGAGGTGCGCCTGGTCTCGGGCACCTACCGCTACAACGCCTTCTTCGCCGGCGACCGCACCCCGGTCCGCGAGATCGTGCACGCCGTCCTGCCCGTGCCCGCTCGCCCTGTCACCGCCCGCCCGTCCGCCCGGGTCGCCCCGTGACCCGGGCGGGCAGCGGATCGACCGGGTGGAGCCGGACTGCTGGACGCCGCCTGGTCCGCGCACTCGACGACCGGGTCTTCACCCCCGCCCCTCCCAGCCAGCCCGCCCCTCGGGCGGATCATGCTCGGTGCCTACACCGCGCACTACCTGTCGCGGCGGGTCCGGATGCTGCGGCAGGTCCACCGGACCGACCCGGCCCTGTTCGCCCCGGTCGGGCCGGTGCGCGCCCTGTCCCGGCCGCTCCCACCCGCCGTCGCGGACGCCCTGGTGACCGCCGAGCTCGTCGCGACGACCGCCTTCACCCTCGGGGTGCGCCACCGGGCCACCGGCCCCCTGCACGCCGGGCTGCTGCTGTGGGCGCTGTCCTACCGCAACAGCTGGTCGATGGTCTTCCACAACGACAACACGCTCGTCCTGCACACCCTCGTGACGGGGCTGTCCCCGGCGGCCGACGCGCTCAGCGTCGACGCCCTGCTGCGACCGGGGTCGCCCGCACCGCACTGGCGCTACGGCTTCCCGGCGACGGTCAGCTCGGTGGTCTCGGCCGCGGCCTACCTCGTGGCCGGGCTCGCCAAGGTGCGGGGGCCGCTGGGCTGGGGCTGGGCGAGTGGCGACGCGCTGCGCAGCCAGGTGGCCGCGGACGGCCTGCGAAAGGATCTGCTCGGCTCGTCGGCCGCACCCCTCGGGGTGCGCCTCTACCGCTACACCGGGCTGTGGCGCACCATGGCCGTCGGCTCGCTCGCGGTCGAGCTCGGTGCTCCGCTCGCCCTGCTCGACCGCCGGCTGGGCCGGGCGTGGTCGGGCGCGGCGTTCGGGATGCACTGGGGGATCAAGGCGGTGATGGGCATCACGTTCCGCTACCACCTGTCCGGCGCGGCCTACACCTCGTTCCTGCGATGGCCGCGCTGACCGCCGTCCTCGGTGTCGACGGCTGCCCCGGGGGGTGGGTCGGCGCTCTGGTCGACGGGACGGAGTTGTCCTGGCACGCCGGCTCGTTCGCCGACCTGCTCGCGCTGGAGGCGGCCGTCGTCGCGGTCGACATCCCGATCGGCCTGCCCGAGGGTCCGCAGCGCCGCGCCGCCGACCTCGAGGCAAAGGCCCGGCTCGGAGCGCAGCGCTCGTCGGTCTTCCTCGTCCCGCCCCGGGTCGTGCTCGAGGCGACCACGCAGACCGACGCGACCCGGCTGTCCCGAGCGGCCGGCTCCGTGGGGGTGAGCATCCAGACCTTCCACATCCTCGACAAGGTGGCCGAGGTCGACGACCTGCTCCGCCGAAGCCCGGACCCGAGGGTCATCGAGGTGCACCCCGAGGTGTCCCTGAGACGACTGGGTGGGATCGCACTGCCACCCAAGCGCAAGGTGGCCGGCCGCGTCGCGCGCCTGGACCTGCTGCGCACCTGGCTCCCGACCCTCGAGCTCCCCTCGCCCCTGCCGGGCCGCGCCCGCCCGGACGACTGCCTCGACGCCGTCGCCTGCGCCTGGAGTGCCACCCGCTGGCTGCGAGACGAGGCCGAGGTCCTCGGCGACGAGCGCGACGCCCTGGGAACCCCCATGCGCATCATCGTCTGACCGGACGCGACGAGAGGCCGGAACCCCGCGACGCGGCAAGGAGAGCGCCGGCGGAGGGCGCAGCCGAGGCAGCGCGGAAGGACCGTAGAGCCGCGAGCGAAGCGAGTGGCAGGTCCGAGCGCTGCCTCGGCGGAGCCCGGAGCCGGCGCGACCCCCCTACAGCTGGAGCGACTTCACCTCGAGGAACTCCTCGAGGCCGTACTCCCCCAGCTCCCGGCCGTTGCCGCTCTGCTTGTAGCCGCCGAAGGGCGCCAGCGGGTTGAAGCGCCCGCCGTTGACGTCGACCATCCCGGTCCGCATCCGGCGGGCGAAGGCCACCGCGCGGTCCTGGTCGCCGGAGAAGACACCACCCGACAGGCCGTACGGCGTGCCGTTCGCGATCTCGGCGGCCTCGTCCTCGTCGGCGTAGGGGATCACGGCGAGGACCGGTCCGAAGACCTCCTCCTGCTCGACCCGCGAGCCGGGCGTGACGCCGCCGAGGACGGTCGGCATGACGTAGTAGCCCTTGTCGAGGCCCTCGGGCCGCGCCGAGCCGCCGACCACGACGGTGGCGCCGTCCGCGACGGCCTGCTCGATGAAGCCGACGACCTTCTTGTACTGGTCGGCATTGGCGAGCGGCCCGATGCGGGTGCCCTCGTCGGTCGGCGCACCCACCGGGTACTTCGCGGCGGCGGCGGTGATGAGCTCGAGCACCTCGTCGTACGTGGCGGCCGGGACGAGCATGCGGGTCCAGGCGGTGCAGGTCTGACCGGCGTTGATGAAGCAGTTGGCGAGTCCGATCTTCACGGCCTTGCCGAGGTCGGCGTCGTCCAGGATCACGAAGGCGCTCTTGCCGCCGAGCTCCAGCGAGACCTTCTTGACCGTCTCGGCGCCGACCGCCATGACGCGCTTGCCAGCGGCCGTGGAGCCGGTGAACGACACCATGTCGACGTCGGGGTGGGCGGCAATCGCCTCACCGACGACCGGGCCGAGGCCGGTGACGACGTTGAGCACGCCCGCGGGCAGGCCGACCTGGGCGAAGACCTCCGCCAGCGCGAACCCCGACAGCGGTGCCACCTCGGACGGCTTCAGCACGACGGTGCAGCCGGCAGCCAGCGCCGCGGCGACCTTCGCGACGACCTGGTGCAGCGGGTAGTTCCACGGGGTGATCGCGCCGACGACGCCGATCGGCTCCTTGACGACCAGCGAGTTGGCGATCTGCTCCTCGAAGGAGTAGTCGCCGAGGAGGGTGGCGTAGGACCGCAGCACCTTCACCGGGTTGCCGACCTGCACCGCCTTGCTGAACGACAGCGGGGTGCCCATCTCGGTCGTGATGAGCAGCGCGACCTCGTCGGTCCGGGCCTCAAGGGCGTCGGCGGCGGCGAACAGCACCGCTGCCCGCTCCGCCGGGGTCTGCGAGGACCAGCCGGGGAAGGCGGCACGCGCCGCGGCCACGGCGGCGTCGACGTCCTCAGGGCTGCCGGCCGGGACGGAGCTGATCTGCTCCTCGGTTGCCGGGTCGACCACGGCGAGCGCGTCGCGACCTGTCGCGGGCACCCACTCGCCACCGATGAAGAACGCTTCCCGAGCCTGCACTCCGTACCTCCGCAGTCGCCGTCTACCCCTGTCTCGTGAGGGTACGTCGGCCCCCGGACCGGTCGACCGTCAGCCGAAGTCGGGGTCTTCGGTGCGTGTCCGCTTCAGCTCGTAGAAGTGCGGGAAGCCGGCGAGCAGCCGGGCGCCGTCCCACACCTGGCCCGCCTGCTCGCCGCGCGGGATCCGCGACAGGACAGGACCGAAGAAGGCCACGCCGTCGACGTGGATGACAGGCGTCCCGACGTCCATGCCCACCGGGTCCATGCCCCGGTGGTGGCTCTCCTTCAGCGCCTCGTCGAGCGAGGTGTCGGTCGCCGCGGTCGCGAGCTCGAGCGGTAGCCCTGCGGCGGCCAGCGCCTTCTCGTGGAGGCCCGGATCGGTCAGCTCGAGCGTGCCGTCGTCGGTGGTCCCGGTGTGGAGCCGCTCGCCGTACGCGGTGTAGAGCGGCAGCAGGTCGTGGCCCGCCTGGCCGGCGGCGATGCAGACCCGCACCGGCCCCCAGCCGAGCTTCATCATCTCGACGTACTGCTCGGGCAGGTCGCGACCCTCGTTGAGGACGGCGAGGCTCATCACGTTCCACGTGATGGCGATCGGTCGCACCTGCTCCACCTCGAGCACCCACCGCGAGGTGATCCAGGCCCAGGGGCAGAGCGGGTCGAACCAGAAGTCGATGCGCGTGTCGTCGGCGGCCATGGCTCGACTCTCGCACGAGCGCCGCGGCCGCACATCTGCGGAGCGGATGGCAGACTCGCTCCACTGTCAGGCGAAGAAGGGCTCTACCAGCGTGAGCACGAACAACCTGCACCGCGAGGAGGCGGCCGAGCGCGCCCGGCTGCTGCGGGTGGACACCTACGACCTCGAGCTCGACCTCACCGACGGCGCTGGGGGTCCGGGCGAGGGGACCTTCCGGACCACCTCGCGGATCCGCTTCCGGTGCTCGGAGGCGGGCGCGTCGAGCCACCTCGACCTGACCGCACCGTCGGTGCACGAGATCACCCTCAACGGCCAGCCGCTCGACGTCGCCGAGGTGTTCGACGGGCACCGCATCACCCTCCCGTCGCTCGTCGACGACAACGAGATCGTCGTCGTCGCGGACGGGGCCTACATGCGCACCGGCGAGGGGCTCCACCGCTTCGTCGACCCGGTCGACGGCTCGGTCTACCTCTACACGCAGTTCGAGACCTTCGACGCCCACCGGATGTTCGCCTGCTTCGACCAGCCGGACCTCAAGGCGGAGTTCCGCTTCGTGGTCCACGCCCCGCGCGAGTGGGTCGCGGTGAGCAACGGCGCCGTGACCTCCCGGCCGGCCGAGGGCGAGGCCGGGACGTGGTCCTTCACGCAGACGCCGCGCATGTCGACCTACATCACCGCTCTGGTCGCGGGCCCGTACGCCTCGGTGCAGGACGAGCACGACGGCATCCCGCTGGGCATCTACTGCCGCGCCTCGCTGGTGCAGCACCTCGACGCCGAGGAGCTCTTCACGGTCACCAAGCAGGGCTTCGACTTCTACCACCGGGTCTTCGGCTACCGCTACCCCTTCGGCAAGTACGACCAGCTGTTCGTCCCGGAGTTCAACGCCGGCGCCATGGAGAACGCCGGCGCCGTCACCTTCCTCGAGGACTACGTCTTCCGCTCCAAGGTCACGGACGCGGCGTACGAGCGGCGGGCCGAGACGGTCCTGCACGAGATGGCCCACATGTGGTTCGGCGACCTCGTGACCATGCGCTGGTGGGACGACCTGTGGCTCAACGAGTCGTTCGCCACCTACATGTCGGTGCTCTGCCAGGCGTCGGCGACCCGGTGGACCAACGCGTGGACCACCTTCGCCAACACCGAGAAGACCTGGGCCTACCGCCAGGACCAGCTGCCGTCGACCCACCCGATCGCCGCCGACATCCTCGACATCGACGCCGTCAACGTCAACTTCGACGGGATCACCTACGCCAAGGGCGCTTCGGTGCTCAAGCAGCTGGTTGCCTGGGTCGGGCAGGACGCCTTCCTGGCGGCCCTCCAGAGCTACTTCGTCGCCCACGAGTACGCCAACACCGAGCTGGCCGACCTCCTGCGCGCGCTGGAGAAGGCCAGTGGGCGCACCCTGTCCGAGTGGTCCGACGAGTGGCTGGGCACCGCTGGGGTCAACACCCTGCGGGCGTCCTTCGAGACCGGTGCGGACGGCGCCTTCACCTCGTTCTCGATCCAGCAGGATGCCCCGGAGCAGTGGCCGACGCTGCGCTCGCACCGCGTCGCCGTGGGCTGCTACGACCTCGTCGACGGGTCGTTGGTGCGCACCGCCCGCGAGGAGCTCGACGTCGTCGGAGCGACGACCGAGGTGCCCGCGCTCGTGGGCCGGCGCCAGCCTGACCTCGTGCTGGTCAACGACGACGACCTCACCTACGCCAAGATCCGCCTCGACGAGCGGTCGCTCGCGACGCTCACGGCGCACGTCGGGGACATCGCCGACTCGCTGCCGAGGGCGCTGTGCTGGGCAGCTGTCTGGGACATGACGCGCGACGCCGAGCTGCGGGCGCGTGACCTGCTCACCACGGTGCTCGCCGGGATCGGCGGGGAGACCGACATCGGCGTCGTGCAGTCGCTCCTGCGGCAGGCCTCGTCGGCCTTGATCCAGTTCGCCGACCCGGCCTGGGCCCCGACCGGGCGGGCGATGCTGGCCGCACAGGCCAACGAGGCCCTGCTGGCCGCCGAACCCGGCAGCGACCTGCAGCTGGCCTGGGCGCGCACCCTGACGTCCCTGGCCGCCGCGCCCGAGCACGTCGCGCTCGTCGGCGGCCTGCTCGACGGGTCGCGCGAGGTGCCGGGCCTGGTCGTCGACACCGACCTGCGCTGGAGCCTGCTGCTGCGCCTGGTCGTGCTCGAGGCGGCCGGCGACGCCGAGATCGACGCCGAGCTGGAACGCGACCGCACCGCTGCGGGTGAGCGGCACGCCGCCACGGCACGAGCCCTCCGACCGACCCCCGAGGCCAAGGCGGAGGCCTGGCGCCTCGCCGTCGAGGACGAGTCGGTCCCCAACGCGGTGCAGTCCGCGGTCATCGCCGGACTGTGGCACCCCGAGCAGCTCGAGCTGATGGAGCCCTACGTCGACCGGTACTTCGACTGCGTGGCCCGGGTGTGGGAGGAGCGGTCCGGCGAGATCGCCCAGAACATCGTGGTCGGGCTCTACCCGAGCCTGCTCGTGGAGCAGTCGGTCGTCGAGCGCACCGACACCTGCCTGGCCTCCCGGGAGCTGCAGCCCGCCCTCACGCGGCTGCTGGTCGAGGGTCGCGACGGCGTCGTGCGGGCACTGCGGGCACGCGAGCGGGACGCGCGCGCCTGATCGCGGGTCAGTGACCGGCGACCGCGACGTCCGTCGAGGTCGCCGTCGGGAGCTGCAGCGGGGTGCCGCGGCCGGCCGACGCCGCGATCTGGCGGACGGCGTCGACGATGCCCCCGGTCAGGTCACCGCCGCGGAAGGCGCTCGTCATCGAGAGCACGGCGAGCGCAGACACGCGGTCCGGCACCCGGCGGCGGACCTCGGGGCCGGTGACGACCTCGACGCGGCGCTGGCCCGGAGCGACGACGAGCAACACCGCCGACCGGCTGCGCTGCCCCAGGGCGGCGTGCAGCCGCTCAGCGGCCTCGCGGAACTGGCTCAGGTCGTCGAGCTCGAGGTCACCGAGGAGCACCGACACGTCCAGGCCGTTCTCCGTGCGGGCGCTCTCGACGACCTGCTCGATGCGCTCCTGCTGACGGGGCGTCAGCCCGTCACCAGCTGCCACTTGCGCCACCCCTCACCATGCCGGCGGGATCGGCTGCCTCGACGGCAGCCGCAGGGTCCGGCGGACCCCCGAACCACAGCGGCGCGGCGCCCCAGCCACGGGCCGGGCGGTAGCGCGAGCCCTTCGCCATGCCGGGCAGCAGCACCAGGGCCGCGATGACGAGCAGGATGGCGAGCGGCGCCAGCACGTAGAGCGCCAGCGAGCCGAGGGCGCTCAGGCCCTCGTCGGCGGGCGCGGCCCCGCCTTCGAAGCCGAGCTGGTTGGTCTGCGCGGGGTCGTCTCCCCCGCAGGCCACCAGGGCGAGCGAGGTCACGCCGAGCAGGAGCGAGGCACGGCAGCGGCGTAGCAGGACGTCGTTCACGGTGCGCACGCTATCGGACCGGACCGGGCGGGTGTGAGACCCCCTGGTCCATCAGGGCTGTGAGCCGCCGCACCCCCGGGGAGTCGAGCAGCTCCTCGAGCCCGAGCGGGCGTCCCGAGCCGTCGGCGACGGGCAGCCGCCAGTTGGGGTACTCGTCGACGGTCCCCGGCAGGTTCGGCTGGCGCAGGTCGCCCACGGCGTCCCCGAAGGCGGCGAGGACGAGGCGGCTGGGAGCTGCGGTCAGCACGGCGTGCATCGCGAGCCCGACGTCGCCGTCCCAGGCGTCGAGCAGCCCGCTCGTGCGGAGCATCGTCAGCAGCGCCTCGCGGTCCTTGCGCACCCGCTCCCGCTCCTGCTCGACCGGCAGCCCGAGCTGACCCAGCTCGGCGCGCACGCGCACCTGCTCCTCGGCCAGGAAGCCGGCGACGGTGGGCAGGTCGTGCGTCGTCACGGTCGCGAGCGCCAGCTCTCGCCACGCCTGCGGCGGGAGCTGCTCGCCGTCGTCGGTCTCGAACCAGAGCACCGCGCTGCCGAGGACCCCGGTGCTCTCCAGGCTCGTGCGGACCCGCTCCTCGACGGTGCCGAGGTCCTCCCCCACCACCACCGCCCCCGCCCGCGTCGCCTCCAGCGCGAGGACGGCGAGCATCGCGTCGGAGTCGTACGAGACGTAGGTGCCCTCTGCCGCCCCCGCGCCCGCCGGGACCCACCACAGCCGGAACAGGCCCATGACGTGGTCGATCCGCAGCCCTCCGGCGTGGCGCAGGACGCCCCGGACGACGTCGCGGAAGGGCAGGTAGCCCAGCTCGGCGAGCCGGTCGGGTCGCCACGGCGGCAGCCCCCAGTCCTGCCCCTGCTGGTTGTAGGAGTCCGGCGGAGCCCCCACGGTGGTGCCGAGCGCGAGCGCGTCCTGCAGCGCCCAGGCGTCGGCCCCTCCGGCGTCGACGCCCACCGCCAGGTCGTGCACCACGCCCACCACCATGTCGCTGCCGAGCCCGGCGAGCTGGTCGTCGACCAGCAGCTGGACCCAGCACCAGAAGGCGATGCGGTCCGCCAGGCGGTCGCGCTCTGCGGCCACGCCGGGGCCGTCCGGTCGCCGGAGGCCCTCGGGCCAGCTCTGCCAGGGGGTGCCGTGCTGCTCGGCGAGGGCGCAGAAGAGGGCGAGCTCCTCGAGCGGAGCTCCCTGCGAGCTCCGCCAAGCGGCCAGGTCCTCGGCGCGATGACGCGGCCAGAGCAGTTCCAGGGCAGCGTTCTTGGCGCGCCACACCGGGTCGCGCGGGATCCGGTCCTGCTCCGCGACGGGCCGGAGGGCGTCGACCGCCGCACGGACGTCGTCGGGGGCGGCGGCGTACTCGGGAGTGTCCTCGATCCGCAGGTAGATGGCCGAGCGGAAGCGGCGGCTCGACGGCGAGTACGGCGACGGGTTGATCGGGGGCACGGGCGTCTCGGCGTGCAGCGGGTTGAGCAGCACGACCCCGGCCCCGTCCGCCGCGGTGCGCTCGACGACGGTGCGGAGGTCCGCGTAGTCGCCCATCGCCCAGGACCCGGCGCTGCGCAGGCTGTACAGCTGCACCATCCAGCCCCAGGCGCGGTCGAGGTCGGCCGGCAGCGCCAGCCGCGCGGGTGCCACCAGCAGCACCGCCTCCGCAGCCGCGCCCCCCGCCGAGGCGCCCCTCACTGAGGCGCGCAGCCGGTGCCAGCCGAGCGGCAGACCGGACAGGGCCACCGTCCGGCGCTCCGTCCCCGCTCGCCGCGCGGTGACCGGGCCGGCCGCGGGCAGCGCCTGCCGCGTGCCGTCCTCCAGCTCCAGCTCCAGCCGCGGCTCGACGCCCTCGGGCACGTGGACGTCGACCGACCCGGAGCCGCCCCGGACGACGATCGACGGCGGCAGCAGCCTCGACCAGGGCCCGGCCTCGGCGGCAGCCAGCGACGCCGCGACGGCCGCGTCGGAGCCGGCGGCGACGTCGAGCGCGGCGAGCGCGGAGACCACCGCGCCGGCCGAGACCTCGACGGGCTCGTCGGCCCAGTCGACGTAGGAGGTGGCCACGCCGTGGCGGGCCGCGAGCGCTGCGAGGTCGGAGGAGATCACCGGTCGCTCCTGCCCGGGCTCGGGGCCGTCACGCGTCGAGCCCCGGTGCCCCGTGGACCAACGGTCCACGCGGGGCACGTCGGAGAAGGGCTCGTCGGTGCGAAGCCGGGCGTACCCGATCAGGTCGTGGTGGCTGCCGGCCCGCCACTGCGCCCCGCGCAGCACCCCCTCGCGGGTGAAGCCCGCCCGGAGCAGGGCCCGCTGCTCGGCGACGTTGTCCACGTCGGTGCTCGCCGTGACGCGGTGCACGGCCGTCGTGACGAACAGGTAGTCGGCGACGAGCCGCTGCGCCCGTGACCCGTGACCGCGGCCCTGCTCGCTCGGCCGGAGGGAGATGCCGATGTCGAAGGCGATCGAGCCCGGCCCCGGCCCGTACGGCACAGGGCGCCACTGCACGGTGCCGAGCGGCCGGTCGTCCTCCGCGGTCACGACGAGCTCGCCACCGGCGGCTCCCGGCTGGAACGCCGTGTGCTCCGCGCCGGGAGGCGGAGGTCCGCTCCAGTCCTCGAACGGCCCGGCCGGCTCCTCGCGCCACCGCGCCAGCAGCTCCGCCTCTTCCGGCCGCGCCGGCCGCAGCCGGGTCACCACGGGCGCGCTCGGGTCACCACGCGGGCAGCCCGGGTCACCACAGCTCGGGGTGCCGGTCCCGCCACGGAGCGGCGAGCTCGAGCTGGGCGGACAGCCGCAGCAGCGTCACCTCGTCGGCCGGGCGGCCGACCAGCTGCACCCCGACCGGGAGCCCGTCGGCCGTGTGGTGCAGCGGCACGCTGACCGCCGGCTGCCCGCTGGTGTTGTAGACGGCGGTGAAGGGCGTCCAGGCGATCATCCGGTCGAACTCGGCTCGCGGGTCGCCGGCCGCGCGGAACCACCCGACCGGCGCAGGCAGCTGCGCCAGCGTGGGCGTGAGGACGACGTCGTACGCCGTGGTCGCCGCGATCGCGCGCCGGGAGGCGGCCTGCAGCGCCGCCAGCGCGGCGGTGTACTGCACCGCCGAGAACGCCCGCCCGCGCTCGCGCAGCCACCGGGTGAGCGGCTGCAGCTCCCCCTCGCGGGCCGGGTCGACCGGCACGCCGGCGGCGCTGACGGCCCACACCGTCTCGAAGGAGGGCACGAGCGCCGAGTCGAAGGGCGAGGCGATGTCCTCGACGTCGTGGCCGAGCTCGGTCAGCACGCTCGTCGCCGCCTCGTACGCCGCGACGACCTCCGGGTGCAGGCCCTCGCTGGCGAGGCCGGTGTCGCGGTAGCGACCGATCCGCAGCCGCCCTGGCTCCTCGTCGCAGGCGGCCAGGAAGCTGTGTCGCGGCGGCGCCGCCCAGTGGGGGTCACCGGGCATCGGGCCGGCCATCGCGTCGAGCAGGGCCGCGGCGTCGCGGACCGTGCGCGCAAGGGGGCCGTTGGTGGCCAGCCCGTTGAGGTCGCCGACGACCGGGCCGGCGCTGATCCGGCCGCGCGCGGGCTTGATGCCGAACAGGCCGCAGACGCTCGACGGGATGCGGATGGAGCCACCGCCGTCACTTCCCTGCGCGAAGGGCAGCAGCCCTGCGGCCACCGCCGCACCGGCCCCGCCGCTGGAGCCCCCCGCGGAGCGGCTGAGGTCCCACGGCGTGCGAGCGGGCGGCGCGACGTCCGTCTCGGTGTAGCAGGGGAGGCCGAACTCGGGGGTGTTGGTCTTGCCGAGGCTGATCGTCCCGGCGGCGAGCAGCTTCTCGACCACGAAGTCCGAGATCGGCGGCACGACGTCGCGGAACGCCGGTGAGCCCAGCTGCGTCGGCACGCCGGCCGTGAGGTTGAGGTCCTTGATGCCGATCGGCACGCCGTGCAGGGCGGGCACCTCGCGGCCCGCGGCGACGGCCGCGTCGGCCGCGTCGGCCTGGTCGCGGGCGGCGTCCAGCGTCAGCGTGACGAACGCCCCGACCTGGTCGTCACAGGCAGCGATGCGGGCGGCGTAGTGGTCGACGAGCTCCCGGGCGCTCGTCTGCCGGGCGCGGACCGCGGCGGCCTGCTCGAGCGCGGACAGGTCGTGCAGTGACGTCATGCGCCGAAACTACGGCGCGGCGGCGCCGACCGCGGGGCGGCGCGCAGTGCCACGGGGAGCGACGGCGATCCGTCAGGCCGGCTCCTCGAGGACCAGCTCGTCGAGGGTGGCCACCGGGACGCCGTCGAGGTACGGCGCCCAGCGGGGGTCCATCCGCCGGGCGCCGAGGACGCGCCAGGCGGATCCGGTGGGGGTCGTGGGCCGGGTGCGCAGCCGCCAGCCGAGCTCGGCGATCCCCCGGTCGGCCTTGACGTGGTTGCAGCGCCCGCAGGCCGACACGACGTTCTCCCAGGTGTGCGGGCCGCCGCGGCTCCTCGGGACGACGTGGTCGAGGCTGGTCGCCGCGGCGCCGCAGTAGACGCAGCGGCCGCCGTCCCGCGCGAAGACGGCCTTGCGGGTCAGCGGCACCGTCGGGCGGTAGGGCACCCGGACGAAGCGGGCGAGGCGGACGACCGCCGGGACCACCAGGGCGGTCCGCTCGCTGTGGAGCACGCCGTCACCGGCCGCGACAGGGACGGCCTTGGCGGTGAGGACGAGCACGGCGGCGCGCCGGCTGGACACGACGCACAGCGGCTCGTACGTCGCGTTCAGCACCAGGGCCGAGCCGTCCGGTGTCGCCATCCCCGCCTCCTCCCGCGTGAGTCTGGCCGACGACGCCGCGTTCCGCCACGAGTTCTCCCCCGCGCGCCGGACGAGCCCGCGTCCTCGCCTCGCCACCTCCTACAGTCGCTGCCATGTCCGCAGCCATGTCGTCAGCCGTCTCCCCGGGGCTCCTCGGCGTGCTCGAGCGCCTCGGCCAGGCCCCGGCCGGCACGTCGGACGACGTGGCGACCCGGCTGACCGACTGGGTCCAGGAGGGGGCGCCGCAGTGGGGCGCTGCCCTCCTGCGGATCGCACTGGTGGTCGTCGTCGCGCTGGTGCTGCGCTCCCTCGTCCACCGGGCGATCCGGCGCGTCGTGCTGCGCGCGATCGCCACGCCGGCCATCCCCGAGACGCTCCGCCAGCGCCTGGTCGACCAGGCCCCCGCCATCGCGGCCGAGCGCCGCCGGCAGCGCTCCGAGACCGTGGGCAGCGTCCTGCGGTCGGTGGCGACGATCGCCATCTTCGGGGTGGCCGCCACGACCGTCCTCGGCGAGCTCGGCGTCGACCTCGGTCCGATCCTCGCCTCGGCCGGGATCCTCGGCGTCGCCATCGGCTTCGGTGCCCAGAACCTCGTGAAGGACTTCCTCAGCGGGATCTTCATGATCCTCGAGGACCAGTACGGCGTGGGCGACGCCATCGACGTCGGCGAGGCCACCGGTGTCGTCGAGGCGGTCGGCCTGCGCACCACGCGGCTGCGCAGCGTCGACGGCACGGTCTGGCACGTCCGCAACGGCGAGATCCTCCGGGTCGGCAACATGAGCCAGGGCTGGTCCCGCGCGCTGCTCGACATCTCGGTGGCCTACGACACCGACGTGGAGAAGGCCACGGCGTGCATCAAGCGGGTCGCCGACGAGGTGTGGCACGGGGAGGCCGTCGGCGCGTCGATCCTCGAGGCGCCGGAGGTCTGGGGCGTCGAGAACCTCGGCGTCGACGGCATGGCGCTGCGGCTGGTGGTCAAGACGGTCCCGCTGGAGCAGTGGAACGTCGCCCGCGAGCTGCGGCGCCGGATCAAGGAGGCGTTCGCCGAGGAGGGCATCGAGATCCCCTTCCCGCAGCGGTCGCTGTGGTTGCGCACCGACCCGGGCGCCGCGCCCGTCATCGTCCCTGAGGAGGACGGCCAGCCGGCCCGTTGAGGCAGGATGGAGCGACGATGACGAGCCTCTACGACGCGGTCGGCGGTGAGCCGGTGTTCCGGCAGCTGGTCGGCGACTTCTACGCAGGCGTGGCCAGCGACCCCGTCCTGCGGCCGCTCTACCCCGAGGACCTGGGGCCGGCCGAGGACCGGCTGCGGATGTTCCTCGTGCAGTACTGGGGCGGGCCCGGGACCTACTCCGAGCAGCGTGGCCACCCCCGACTCCGGATGCGGCACGTCGCCTGGCAGGTCGGCGAGCGCGAGCGCGACGCCTGGCTCCACCTCATGCGGGCGGCGGTCGAGCGCATCGACGTCCCGGAAGGCGCGCGGGCCGCGATCTGGGAGCACCTGGAGCGGGCGGCGTACTCCCTGGTCAACCACCCGCCGACCGACGACAGCCTGGTGCAGTAGCCCGTCTCCTCGCTGATCATGGAGTCGTGGCACGGGCGTCGAGCGTGGCCCGTGTGTCGCGGCTCCATGATCGGCGCAGGGTGGACGCGTCAGCGCGTCAGGCGGCGTGCCAGCAGCCAGCCGAGCGCGACCCCGGTCAGGTCAGCGACCACGTCGGCCGGGTCTCCGCTCCGGTCCGACAGCAGCGTGGCCTGGACGACCTCGCTGACAGGGGCGTACGCGACGGTCAACCCCAGCGCGACCGCTGAGGCGCCGAACCGCCACCTCGCGGTCCCGGCGAGCAGCGCGAAGAGGGCGACGTGGACCACCTTGTCCGAGCCGGGGAAGGGCGCCACTCCCCCGCTCGACGGAGAGAGCAGCACCACCAGGCTCAGCACGAGCGCGGCCCCGAACGCCCGGGAGGCCCACCGGCTCGTACGCGCCGCAGGCGTCCTCGCCGGGTGCCCGCTCAGTCGCGGGTGAGCTTGCGGTAGGTCACCCGGTGAGGACGGGCGGCGTCCTGGCCCAGGCGCTCGATCTTGTTCTTCTCGTAGGACTCGAAGTTGCCCTCGAACCAGTACCACTTGCTCGAGTCCTCGTCGTCGCCCTCCCACGCGAGGATGTGGGTCGCGACCCGGTCGAGGAACCAGCGGTCGTGGCTGATGACCACAGCGCAGCCGGGGAACTCGAGCAGGGCGTTCTCCAGCGAGCCGAGGGTCTCGGTGTCCAGGTCGTTGGTCGGCTCGTCGAGCAGCAGGACGTTGCCGCCCTCCTTGAGGGTGAGCGCGAGGTTGAGGCGGTTGCGCTCACCACCCGACAGCACGCCGGCCTTCTTCTGCTGGTCGGGCCCCTTGAAGCCGAAGGCCCCGACGTAGGCGCGGCTCGGCATCTCCTGCGCGCCGACCTGGATGTAGTCGAGGCCGTCCGAGACGACCTCCCAGACCGTCTTCTCGGCGTCGATGTTCGAGCGGTTCTGGTCGACGTAGGAGATCTTCACGGTGTCACCGACGCGGACCGACCCGCCGTCGGGCTGCTCGAGCCCCACGATCGTCTTGAACAGCGTGGTCTTGCCGACGCCGTTGGGGCCGATGATCCCGACGATGCCACCGCGCGGCATCGTGAAGGACAGGCCGTCGATCAGCACGCGGTCGCCGAAGCCCTTCTTGAGCTCGTCCGCCTCGATGACGACGTTGCCGAGGCGCGGCCCGGCCGGGATCTGGATCTCCTCGAAGTCGAGCTTGCGCGTCTTCTCGGCCTCGGTGGCCATCTCCTCGTAGCGCGCGAGGCGGCTCTTGCTCTTGGTCTGGCGCCCCTTGGCGTTGGACCGCACCCACTCGAGCTCGTCCTTGAGCCGCTTGGAGAGCTTGGCGTCCTTCTTGCCCTGGACGGCGAGGCGCTCCTGCTTCTTCTCCAGGTAGACCGAGTAGTTGCCCTCGTAGGGGTAGGCACGGCCGCGGTCGAGCTCGAGGATCCACTGGGCGACGTTGTCGAGGAAGTAGCGGTCGTGGGTGACCGCGAGCACCGCGCCGGCGTACTGCGCGAGGTGCTTCTCCAGCCACAGCACGCTCTCGGCGTCGAGGTGGTTGGTGGGCTCGTCGAGCAGGAGCAGGTCGGGCGCCTCGAGCAGCAGCTTGCAGAGGGCGACCCGGCGGCGCTCACCACCGGACAGCACCGTCACGTCGGCCTCGGCCGGGGGCAGGCGCAGCGCGTCCATGGCCTGCTCGATCCGGCTGTCGAGCTCCCAGGCGTCGGCTGCCTCGATCTGGTCGAGCAGCGGCTGCTGCTCCTCGAGGATCTTCTCGAAGTCGGCGTCGGGCGCGCCCATCTTCTCGTTGAGCTCCTCGTAGCGCAGCATCACGTCGCGGATGCCCTTGACGCCCTCCTGCACGTTCTCGAGGACGTTCTTCGTCTCGTCGAGCTCCGGCTCCTGCATGAGGATGCCGACGCTGTAGCCGGGGCTGAGCGTCGCGTCGCCGTTGGACGGCTGGTCGAGACCGGCCATCATCTTCAGCACGGTGGACTTGCCCGCGCCGTTGGGGCCGAGCACGCCGATCTTCGCGCCGGGCAGGAACTGCAGCGAGACGTCATCGAGGATGACCTTGTCGCCGACAGCCTTGCGGACCTTCTGCATCGAGTAGATGTACTGCGCCATGGGGACGCAGCCTACGGGAGGAGGGCGCGGCAGACCCGCCACCGCAGGGCCGCGACCCCGCCGCGCACCACCACCGGGGGTCGGGTCAGGCGGCAGCCGACGCCGGCGCTGGGACGTGGGTCTCCCGGTCGTCCGGTCGGCCGTAGCCGTCCAGGTCGGGGTCGTCATCCTCATCGGCGGGCCGGCCGGGGTCGGACGTGACCGTCAGCGGGGTCGAGCGCTCCTGGACGGCCCTTCCGCGCAGCAGGTCGAAGCCGACCGTCGAGGCCTCGATCTCGAGGCCGCTGCGCTTCTCCCCCTGCTCGGTCTCCCACGTGTGCGCGGCCAGCCGACCGGTGACGACGACCCGGTCCCCCTTCTGCAGCGAGGCAGCGACGTTCTCGGCGAGGGCGCGCCAGCACGTGATGCCGAACCACATGGTCTCGCCGTCGGTCCAGGTGTCGGTGGCCCGGTCCTTCTTGCGGGGCGTCGAGGCGATGCGGAAGTCGGTGACGACGGCGCCGCCGGCGAGGACGCGCAGGCGGGGCGGGGCGCCGACGTTGCCGACGACGGTGATGTGGGGCTCGTGCACGACTGCCTCCGGGGGCTCGGGCCGGCGGCACCTCCGCCGGTCTGCGTCGACCTTGTGTCCCGGCGACGGGCAGCGGGGGTCCTCCTGCTGCGGTTGTGGACGACTGCGACGGTGTGGACAGCAGTCGCCCCCGAGCTGCGCTGCGGTCGGTCCGGCTGCTGCGACGGCCCGTGCCGGTGACGATGGACGACCGGAGGGCCTCGCCCGTTCGTGCGTGCGGACGGCCGCCTCGTGCGCGCAGAGGTGCCCTAGCTGCCCTCCTCGGCGCTGCGCATCAGCGGCGGGGTGAGCCACTGCGCCGGCCCCCGCTCGAACAGCAGCGGCGGCCGGCCGCCGGCGTCGGTGGCCGGCCGGTCGGACGTGCGGACGGCGCGCAGCAGATCCTCGGTCCCGAGCATCTTGCGGCGGAAGTTCGGCAGGTCGGGCAGGTAGCCCCACACCGCGCCGTACACGCGGCGCAGGTCGGCGAGGCTGAACGGCTCGGTCACGAACTGCAGGGCCAACGTCGTGTACTCGAGCTTGGCCCGCACCCGCTCGAGCGCGTCGGACAGGATCAGCGCGTGGTCGTACGCGACCGGGGGTGCGTCTGCAGCGTAGGCCCGCCCCTCGACCCAGGCGGCGCACTGGGCGTCGAGGTCGAGGTCCTCCAGAGGCCAGAAGCGCGCTTTCGCGACGTCGGAGCCCGGCTGCGGGTCCGGCAGCGTCGGGGCCAGGGCGACGTACGCCACCGACGCGACGTGGAGCCCCGCCCGGATGCGCGGGTCGCGGGCCGGGTCGCTGTAGGTCCTGAGCTGCTCCAGGTGCCCTCCGACCGCGCTCCAGTCCAGTCCGGTCTCCTCCTGCAGCTCCCGTGTGGCGGCCGTGTCGGCGTCCTCGACGCCGTGCCCGACGTGGCCGCCGGGGAGCGCCCAGGAACCGCGGTACGGGTGCTCGGCGCGCTCGACCAGCAGGGCGCAGAGCACCCCGTCCCGGATGGTGAAGACGTTGAGGTCCACGGTGAGGGCGAAGGGCGGGAAGGCCCGAGGGTCGTACTCCGCCAGGAAGGTGTCCTCACCCGAGCGGTCCTGCGCTGCAGCGGCGTCCACGTGCGGGGTGTCCACGTCGTGCTCCTCGGTCGTCGGTGTCCGGGTCGGGTGGCGGCCTGTCAGCTGACGAGCACCCCGGCCGCCCTCGCCCGGGCGACGGCCTTGTCGTCGTCACCCTCCTCGAGGTCGACGAAGCGCGTGAACGACAGCGGCATCTCGACCTCGTAGCCGAGAGCGACTGCGTCGAGGGCAGTCTCGACCACGCAGTAGTCACCGGCCAGCCCCACGACGAGGACGCGGCGGATGCCATCGCGCTCGAGCAGCCCGCCGAGGACGGTCGACTCGGTCTCCCCCGTCGTCGGGTCTCTGACGGAGAAGCCGCTGTAGCCGTCCCGGCCGTCGGCGCCCTTCCGCACCACCGGACCTCGGACCACGAGGTCGTCGAGCAGGTCGGCACCCGGGGTGCCGGCGACGCAGTGGGGCGGCCAGATGCCGCCCTGGTCGACAAAGTGGGGCGTCTGCGTCGGGTGCCAGTCCTGCGTGAAGTACGCCTTGCCGCCGGCGTCCTGCACCTGTTCGGTGAGGACGTTGATCGGCTCGACGACCTGCTCGCCGCCTGCGACGTAGAGGCTGCCCGACGGATCACCGAAGTCCAGCTGCACGTCGACGACGACGACCGCCGTGTCGGGTCCGTACGGGGTGCTGCTCATGGGCTCGTCCCTCTCGCTCGTCGGGCTCTGTCGGTCGTGGGTCACAGGGCGGCGGTCAGGTGGGCGCCCGAGGTCGAGTCGGCCACCTCCAGCGCGGCGGGCGGCAGCTCGGACATCGCCTGCTCGTGGAAGGCACGCACCTGCTCGAGCGACGGGTCGTGCACGACCTCACCGCCTCGCATGACCGGGATCGTGAGCACGCGCCCGGGCAGGTCCTCGTCCGGATCGGGCGACGGACGCAGGACGATGCGCTCCTCGATGGCGTGACCGTCGTCGTCGAGGACGCGGTAGGCCAGCTTGCGCCCGCCGATGCTCGCCTTGCTCCTGGACCTCTTCTCGACCGAGCGCAGCGGTGCGTCGGGCGAGTCGCTGTCGGCCACGGCGACGAGCTTGAAGACCAGGCCGCAGTTGGGTCCGCCGCGGGAGCCGGTGACCAGGCGCGTCCCGACGCCGAACCCGTCGACCGGGGCGTCAGCCATCGCGGCGATGATGTACTCGTCGAGGTCGCTGGTGACCAGGATGCGGGTCGACGTGGCGCCCAGGCCGTCCAGCAGCACGCGCGCCTTCCTGGCCTCCTCACCGAGGTCGTCGCCGCTGTCGATGCGGATCGCCCCGAGACCCGGTCCCGCGACCTCCACCGCCGTGCGGATCCCCTGCTCGGTGTCGTAGGTGTCCACGAGCAGCGACGTCCCGCTGCCGAGCGCCCGGACCTGGCTGGCGAAGGCCTCGCGCTCGTCCTGGAACGACATCGTGAAGGCGTGCGCCGCGGTGCCGGTCGTGGGGATGCCGTAGCGGTAGCCCGCGGCGACGTTGCTGGTCGCGCTGAACCCGGCCAGGTAGGCGGCTCGCGCGGCGGCGACGGCGGACTGCTCGTGGGTGCGCCGGCTGCCCATGTCGATGATCGGCCGTCCCTCGGCAGCGACGACCATCCGGGCGGCAGCGGACGCGATGGCGGAGTCGAAGTTGAGCACCGACAGCACGAGGGTCTCCACGAGGACGTCGCCGAGCGTGCCCGCCACCGCGAGGATCGGCGAGCCCGCGAAGTAGCAGTCACCCTCGCGGTAGGCGTCGACGTCCCCCTGGAACCGCCAGCCCTCCAGGTAGTCGCGACAGGCGTCGGTGATGGCGCCGACCTCCCGCAGGTGGTCGAGCTCGTCGGCGGCGAAGCGGAAGTCGCGCAGCAGCGGCAGGAGCCGGCCGAGGCCGGCGACCACGCCGTAGCGGCGGCCCGGCGGGAGCCGCCGGCCGAAGGCCTCGAAGACCGCGCGGCGGCCGGCCATCCCGTCGGCGAGCCAGGACGAGAGCATCGTCAGCTCGTAGCGGTCCGTCAGCATCGCCGGCCCCGGCAGGACCGGCCGGTGGAGCCCGGCCGGCGTCGGCGTCATCGCTACGGCCTCCAGAGGTAGTGGTCACGCTGACCATAACAGGTGCCAGCCCAGGCGTCGGACGAGCACGTCCCTCCCCGGCCCGGAGAGCTCCTGCGGCCAGCAGACCGTCCGACGGCCGGACACCCGGACTCCACCACAAGCACCGACCGGTCGACCAACGGTCCGGAGCTGCACCGAGCTGCTCGGGGCCGGCAGCCACGCGTGCGCCCCGCCAGCGACCGTGCCCGCACCCCGGTACGTTTCTGTGCCAGGCTCGGCGCTCGTAGCTCAGGGGATAGAGCAGGTGCCTTCTAAGCACTTGGTCGCAGGTTCGAATCCTGCCGGGCGCGCCACCGGACCGCCCACGGGTGATCATCCGCAGGTCTGAACCTGACACGCCCGGCGAGTCGGGCGTCGACCTGCGGACGATCTTCGGCGTGAGGCTGCGGCCGCGTCGGGCTCATTGCCGGGGAGGACGCGGGGCGTACGGGAGGACGGTCGTCGCAGCTGCTCCGACGGCGTCCACCTCTACGGGCTGGCCCGGGTCGACCGGCTCGCCCTGCTGGAGCGAGCTGCTCGCCGAGCCACCAGAGCGGTAGCGGAACGTCGTGCTGTCGTCCTGGACCACGAAGGTCTCCACCCCGCTGCGCGACCAGTGCAGGACGAGCAGGCCGTACCGCTCGGCCAGCCGGGCGAGCGTCGAGAACGCTGTCACGTCGACGACCGGCCGGCCGGCCGAGCTGGTCATCGGCTGCACCTCGACGAGCAGGGAGCCGTACCGCTGGTGGATGCCGGCGGCCTCGGACTGCGGCGGAGTCCGGCGTGCGAGCACGACGACCGCGGCACCGACGACCACGCCGGCGAGCAGGAGCACCGCCGAGAGGAGCCGCACCGAGCTGACCGGGAGCTCCCTGCCGAGCAGGCCGAGTGCGGCCGGGGCGTCCCTCACCACCTGGGCGGTCGTCGTGTCAGCCACGGTCAGCGCGGGCGCGCCGCCGGTCAGGACCAGCTGCAGCGGGGTGAGGTCCAGCGCCAGCGCCGGCGAGAAAGCCGCAGCACCAGGGGCTGTCACGTCGGCGACGACCCTCACGGAGACGCGCTCGGCCGGCAGCCCGGTGGCGACAGCCGCCGCCTTGGCCCTCGCCTCGAAGGTCGGCAGGTCGAGCCGGACCGACCCCTCCGCCGCACCAGCCCCGTCGAGCGGGACGGTCGTGCGCCACCCCGAGGCGGTGGACAGCTCCGCCGAGACGGCGATCGTCGCGGGGCCGCCGTCGTAGCGGTACCCGACATCGACCTGGTCGG
>JAABUN010003953.1_pt1 | contig 21389 bp, 16 predicted proteins | sample 5559311 | NCBI WGS metagenome assembly JAABUN01 (sample SAMN10711877, study PRJNA513370) | rock metagenome | isolation source: Antarctica rocks | place: Antarctica: Victoria Land, Siegfried Peak sud
ATAATCCTGTTGCCGTAGTTAAGGATGTTGAACTTATCAAGTAATCGGTATATAAGTCTGCAAAGTTTTCCACATTATTTCTTTTCTATATTGCTAATTTATTTGAAATTGTGCGTAAGGTGAGTGATTAATTATTAACGGTTAGTGGTTGATTGTTTAAGATAAAATCTTAACTGAATCTGTACCTGCAATCTAATAAGTTTACCGTTAATAATTAATCATTAATAATTAATCATTAACTAACTTATACAGCTTTCCATCGGCTTTTGTTAATATATACAATTCGCCTGATGCATCTTTGCCAAAATGAAGATCTACGCGTTTGCTTTTACAAAGATCTGCCAATGATTTTTGGGTGCCATCAACAGTAACACGCCATTCTTTTATAAGGGCCTGACTGCCCGGCTTTACATCTGCAAGATCAAAATAAAATAACCTGCCCTTAAGAATATCGCCAAATAAATACTTGCCTTTCAATAGTGGAATGGCCTTACCACTATATTCAAATCCACCTGAGATAGCATTACCTTCATCATGATCATATTGTGCAATAGGATATGTAATATGATAACTGTTATCGTTAACCGGTAGTGGAGATACTTTATTCAAATTTCCAAAAGGATTTAAAAGAAAACTGCCCTCCCTGATTGGCCATCCATAGTCATGACCTTCCAGGATCATGTATACCGATTCAATATTTCCATGACCGATATTGCAGGCAAGCATTTGCTTCGCTGTAGTCCAGGTAATGCGATGCGGATTTCTGAAGCCATAAGCATAAATTTCTCCAAGCTTTTTGTTACTCTTGTCATTTGCAAATGGATTTTGCGAAGGAATACCATACTGGCCATTAGCACTGTTTCTACCGGTTGGGTTTATGCGAAGAATAGTACCCCATATCTTTTCCGGACTATGATCCAGGAAGGGGTAGCCATTTTCAACACTGCCGCCATCGCCAATGCCTATGTATAATAAACCGTAGTCATCATCACCGGGTTTGGCAAAAGGATTAAAAGTAATTTCCTGCATGCCATGATTAACTGCCACCATGTTTACTCTTAATAGCTCCCTGCCTGTTCCGGAGAATATAGAAGCGTTAAGATCATCTACCTTCCATTCAGTCAATATCCATTGAAGCGTAACCTTGATAGAATCTGCATAGCTGAAATCTGCTTTAGCCGAACCACCAGGTTCGCTATGCGTAGTGTATAGAAGACCGTTAGTGGCGAATTGCGGATGGAATGCGAAGCTGCCGAATCCTGTCGCTAACCCCGGATGATCAATGAATGCAGGTTTTAATATAGCGATATCCATATAAACAGATGGCTTGTTATCCACTAGTTTATACAGTTTGCCCCTTTGGTCTGCAACAAATAAAGTACCGGTATTTGGTTGAAAATCTAATTTGGTAATCCTTGCCAATGGCAATTTGCCGCTGTCACCTGAAGCCGGAAATTGAGTTACCTGTTTCATATCAACTACCAGATTTGAAAGCTTTATTGCCTCAGAAATAGGATTTGATAATTCTTTACCTATTTCTTTTTCTATTTTAAAATCAGCCATCTTCTGCGTACTCAAAAAAGCGATAAGAGCTTTCAGGTCTTTATTAGTAAGCATGGGAAATGATGGCATCACGGCCTTATATTTTTTAAACAGTTGCCGCGCCCGTTCATCTCCTGAATTGATTATTTTTTGTGGATCTTTAATAAAACGCTGAATCCATCCGGCAGATACCCGTGATGTTACTCCACCTAATTGCGGGCCAATACCATCCTGCCTGAAGTTGTGGCAGCCAATGCAAAACTTATTGAAGGTAGCTTCACCTTTACCAATCATTACAGTGTCAGCAAAACGTGAAGTCTTACTAGCCGGAAATACAGTGTTGTAGGCATTGTAATACAACAGTATTGCAACAGCGGTTATAATTATAAAAATTCTCTTTCTCATAATCGTTAGCAATATAATTATATCATATCTAAAACTTAATATCCTTACAATTAAACATCTTTAATCATGTATCGTTTTCACAATTGTAATACCGTCCAGTCCACATACGCGCTGTTATTTGAAATGGTTCGGAAAATTCTTACGTATCTTTAAACCAGCTCTTATGTTGATGATAGCTTTATTTTAATTCTACATATGAAAAAATATCCCCGTAGTGTTTTCCTCAAAAATATTGCCGGACTACTTGCACTCAGTATGGCAGGAAGTGCCTTTGATCTTAAAAAATACAAACCGCTGCTTTCATTTTCTACGCTTGGTTGCCCTGACTGGAAATTTGAAAAGATCGTAACCTTTGCTAAGGAGAATGGCTATAATGGTATAGAGATACGTGGTATACAACGTCAGCTTGATTTATCTAAATGTTCCGAATTTAGCAGCCAGGCTAAGATAGCTGCCACCGGTAAACTTGTAAAAGACAATGGGCTAAGGATTGTAAACCTCGGTGCTTCTACAAACCTGCATATCAGCAATCCTGCAGATCGAAAAAAAAATATTGATGAAGCTAAGGGCTTGTAAATAAATAAAGGTTACTTAATTTGGCTTGATAGTGTAATTCCATTCGGGATGAAATTTATGTCCTTTAATTTTTACTTTTTGTAAATCGTTACTTGTCACCACTTTTGCTTTTTCATATTCATTCAAATCTAAACGAGCTTTTACTTTTAATCCTCCTTTTGTTTTTACAGCTCCTATAAGTTGAACAACTGTTTCATAATCCTCTAATGGTACACCCTTCCAATTCATTGTAATATGAGAAAAAAGTCGATGCTCTATCTTATTCCACTTACTGGTACCTGGTGGAAAATGACACACCGTAATTTCCATTTTAATTTCATTAGCTAATTTCTGTAATTCCGTTTTCCATAATTTTATACGATACCCATTACTTCCACCTCCATCGGCTGTGATTAATAGTTTATCTGCATCAGCATATTGCTTCTTGCCCATTCTAACCCACCATTGTTTTATACTGAATACTGCAAATTCTGAAGTATCACTCGAAGTGCCAACATTTACAAATCCTTCATTATTGTTAATATCATATACTCCATAAGGAGCCGCTCTTTTAGTTCCAAAGTCATGGACATTAACTGGCCTCGGATCATTAAGTGGCCTATATTCTTTACCACCGTTTTTAAAGTTCCCAATCAATTCTTTCTTTTTGGTATCAACCGATATAGCTGGATAACCGTTAGCAATGTATTTCTCCGTTTTATTATTGATATACATAAATTGTTCATTACGATCCGGATGATCATTTCCTTCTAGTCGTTTTGAATTTGATTGCAAGCTAAAACCAGATTCTTTTAAAAGCTCCCCTATTTTGGTATGGCTAACTATATGGCCTTTCTTTTTTAATGCCGCAGCCAATGTTCTCGTACTTAAACAGGTCCATTTAAGAACGCTCTCAGGATGACCCCGGGTAACAGGTTCAAGCATAAGTTCTAAGGCACTCATTAAAGCAGGATTGCTTTCATTTACTTTCTTACGGCCCCCACCTTGCTTTCTCATTCGCTCAACAAAAGATATTTCCTCAGTTAATCCGACATTGTCGTCTTGGGATAAATCCTGTAATTCCTTTTTGCCCTTTATAATTGTTTTACGAGATATATTGGAGGCCTTTGATACAAGAAGCACTCCACCATGACCTATATCTTCTGCTTCCATCGCCAGATACAAACGTTTCTGACGTTCATTTAAAATGGAAAGGACTTTTGTAATTTTATCTTCGAGCATTAATGAGTAGGTTACTCAAAAATACATAAAAATAATCAAAAAAAAGTAACCTTTATTTATTTACAAGCCCTAAACAGTTTATTGACTTAGCTAACAAATTAAACTGTCCTTATATCCGGGTCTTTCCCAATATTTTTCCAAAGGATCAGGAGCGAAGCGCCACTATGGATCTTATCACCAAAGGCTTGCTTGAACTAGCTGATTACGCAAAAGGAACCAAAGTTACGGTATTGATGGAAACTCATGGAGAAGTGGTAAAAAGCGATGATATAGCAACCATCATGAAGAACGCAGCACATGAAAATGTGGGCCTGGTTTGGGATATCATAAACATGTGGTCAGTAACAAAAGAGCCGCCGGGAATCGTTTATCCCAAGCTAAAAAAATATATCCGGCATTCCCATATCAAAGATTTAAAACTGGTAAACGGCAAAGAGCAGTACACCCTGATGGGTAAAGGCGAAGCACCGATCTACGAAGGCATTGATGCTTTGGTGAAGAATAACTATAAAGGTTATTTTAGTTTTGAATGGGAAAAGCTCTGGCATCCAGAGATTGCTGAGCCGGAGGTTGCAATTGGTGATTATACTAAAGCGATGGCCGAACATTTTTGGAAGAGTTAGTTGCATGATAACTTAGTATTCTTATTACTTATCAGATTTTCAACTCATCTGAAATAGTTTAAAGTTGGAATGGATAATGTTTTGTTTATATTCTTATTTATGAATTAATAATCATCAGAATTAATAGAAACAAAAAAGCCTTTTTGCCGAATTGTATTATACTGTGAAAGAGACAAAATAATGAAATGGTAATTTTTATAGTAGAATAATCAAGTACAGTTTGTCCACTTTCTCTGAAGATAAGATGATGGGCTATCAGGTGGCCTTTTAATCTTAGTAGAATAATGGCTCATAGAATACATACAACCTTATTTTCTTATCAGACCTATTATAATGTCAAAATTTTATAATTAGGGTAATAAGGTTGGTTGTTGATGTAATCTTTTTTCTACTAAGGTTTAAAACAAATGTATTCCTGAAGCAATAGCGTACATATACCTTTACTTTCATCTACCTTTCCTTTCATTCCTTATTATATCCTGATTTTTTCGTTAAGAATATTATCTAATACTATATGTTTATTATTGTCACGGAGCTATTACATCTTCTAACTCCAAGCGTTAAGTAAATACTATTACTGCTTCCTATAGGCTTACGTTCATATTCCTCGTATGTTTTCTTTTTCTATAATGAATCCGGGAATATTGATCTTAATTTGAAGTTGATTCAAAAACGACAAATAAATAGTTATCAAAGAAAAACGATAAAATCAATTAAAAAATACTTTATTCCAGAGCAACCAACATCACCGATGCCAATAACCAAATTCTTCAAGAATACTTTATATATTCAATTTTAAATTCAAAATAAATGAAAAATAAAATTCTGTTTATTGTAACAGCTGTTACTTTATTAGCTTTTCCAAACGTGAATTTTGGGCAGGCTCCGGCTTTGGGTACTGCAGCTGATTTCGTGCTCTTCACTTCTGTGGGAGCCGTTGGTAATACCCAAAGGTCGCAACTCACCGGTAATGTAGGCACAAACAGCGGTGACTTTTCCGGTTTTGGTAATGTAAATGGTGTTATGCACAAAGCCGATGCTGCCACCATGCAGGCTTCATCAGATTTAGCAATGGCATATGCGGATCTGAATACAAGAACACCAACATTCACACATGCACCTTCCTTAGGAGGTGGAGACACACTTGTTGCAGGTGTTTATTCAATTGCAGGAGCTACTACATTGAATGGCAACCTTACTCTTGATGCGGGTGGAAATGCTGATGCCTTATTTATTTTTCAGATTAGTGCCTCCTTTGCCGCTATCGATTCTTCGAGGATCATTTTAATCAACGGGGCAATGGCTTGTAATGTATTCTGGAAAGTAGAAGGTGTGGTTAGTTTACTTACAGGAAGTACCATTAAGGGAACCATTATAAACCAGGCGGCAATAAATATTAGCCCTGGTGTTAATTTGGAAGGCCGGGCACTTTCTACAGCTGGAGCTGTTAACGTTGCGCAGGTTGTAGCATACACTCCCATAGGTTGTGGAAGTCCTGTTCTAACAGGGCCTGCTGCTCCTGATCTTCGTACTGTTGCTAACTTCGCATTATTTACAGGTACCGGTGAGGTTGCAAACAACGGTATTACCCATGTTACAGGAGATGTAGGAACGAATAGCTCCGCACCAACCGGTTTTGATGCTTTAAATGTAAGCGGTATGATCCATCCTGGTCCTGATTATTTTACCCAGGGAGCCGAAAACGATTTAGCACTTGTTTATAATTATCTCAACGGCCTTGCTCCTGATATTGAATTGTTATACCCCGCTGATTTTGGACATGACCTCGTTCTTACACCTCATACTTACCACATGGGTTCCGCTCCGGCACTTACAGGTACGGTTTTCCTGAATGCACAGGGCAACCCTAATGCAGTATTTGTTATCCAAATAAATGGCGCTCTTTCTACCAGTACCAACGCAAAAGTTATTCTAACCAATGGAGCGCAGGCAAAAAACGTATTTTGGAAAGTAGATGGCGCTGTAAGCATTGCTGACAATTCTGAATTCACAGGAACAATTATTGTAAACAATGCAGCCATAGCATTAAATACTGGCGTTCGGCTTGCCGGAAGAGCCCTTACAAATATTGGCGCTGTAAGTACTGCTGCGGTAACCACCACCATGAATGCTGATGGTACACTTCCTGTAACCTGGCTTTCCTTCACTGGAAAGCCTGTTGGCGAAAATGTATTACTTGAATGGAGTACAGTTAAAGAATTAAATAATGAATTTTTTACTATTCAAAAAAGCAGGGACGGTAGAAACTTTGAGACATTAACAACAGTAACTGCTCATGGAGAAATAAAAAATTCACAGTATTATTATAATTTTACAGATAAACTTCCATACAGCTACGGCTACTACAGTATATCACAAACCGATAACGATGGGCAAAAAAGTTATTATAAGACTATCCGGGTTAAAGCGAATATAAACGAAAGTTTTAAATGCCTTCATTATGTTCAGCAAAATTATATTTATGTCAGAGCTTCAGGAGCAGCGTCGGCAATTGGTTCGATGAAACTTTATAGCATCGATGGCAGGTTAATGTCTTCGCAGATGATATTGCTTACTAAAGATTTGAGCACATATAAAATAGATAAGCCATTGCCAAAAGGTATTTACCTGCTTCAATTAGATAGTCAGGGAACAAAATTGTATAATAAAAAAGTCATAGTATTATAAACAAATCTGTAAAAGGCTGTAATACAATTTTTATCCGGTATTAACATTCATTATTGTAAATATTATCTTGCAACAAGTGTCGTGTTGAGCATGAACATACTATTAATTGCAATCAACCTTCAGCTATCAGGAGAAACATAGCAGGCAGTGATCTGTTGATAGCTGAAGGCTGAGAGCTGATAGCATTGAGTACGACACTTTATTCCTAACATGACACTAGCTGCTGGCATCATCTTCATATAAGCCGACTAATATCTAAACGCTCCTTAATCAACTGTGTTTGCCTTTAGAACTTATACTGACCTACGAATTAAGTCAAGATATGCTGGTTTACTTTAAAATTGTATAAAATATCTTCCATTAACCTCAAAGTGTTTTCTTTAACAAATTAAAAGAAATATTAAGTGACTTTCAGAACTTTGCATAAAATTGCAAACAAATGAACACAGTATTATGGATACTGCAAATCTTCCTTGCTATCAGTTTTGGTTATTCAGGAATCATGAAATCAACTCAACACAGGGAACGTTTAGTGAGCATTGGTCAAACAGGTGTTGAGCATTTATCTTATCCTCTTATTCGGTTTATCGGAATTACAGAAGTTCTTGGAGCAATAGGCATCATTGTACCCTGGGCAGTTAAAATAATTCCGGTGCTAACGCCTGTTACTGCCGTTTGCTTTGCCTTGATCATGGTTCTTGCTGCACCTATTCATTATAAAAGAAAAGAAATGAAGTCCGTTGGAATAAATGTCAGCTTCTTTATTATCAGTGTATTGGTAGCTTATATTCGGTTTGCTGAGCTTTCGAATTAATCAGTACGACAGCACTTGGTGAATACTACAAGTGAACAAACGCGTTCATCATCAACTCAAACAATTGACATTGATAACAGGTTTATAAAGAATGAGCATTGCTTAATGAACTCACACAGAGAAAAATATAAGAATTGATAATTTGGTTTTAAGTTAATAACTTGAACTATACAGTTTAATTAGCACATCATTAATTTAATTCAATGGAAAGAAGGAGAAGGGTTACAACTGCTATAATTCTTATGTTATCTATCGGTAATTATACCAGGCTGAAAGGAAATGAAAACATCCGGCTAATTCAATTTTTATCAATATTTGTAATCGGGGTTTGTCGGGGCTATTAATAAATGAATTAATGAGATATTTTAGAGCCAATAGAAAATAGTTATCACCTTTTATAAGTTCATTTTATGAAAAGACGATCATTTGTGAAAACTTCGTTGCTGACAGGTTCTTTTGGAAGCCTGGTGCCAATTGCCAGCCTTGCTTCCAAAGACTTCAACGTAACAAAAAAATCGAATCAGGAACTTTATGAGTTAAGGGTGTATACCTTAAAAAATGAAACACAACAAAAACTGGTGGAAGATTATTTTTCCAAAGCTGCTATACCTGCTCTTAACCGTTTAGGACGAAAAAATATCGGCGTATTCACTGAGCTTAAACCTACAGGTACTACTAAACTATACGTCATCATCCCATATAAATCTTTGGAAGATTTTTTGACAATAAACGAAAAGCTTTCAAACGATGTATCTTATGTCGATGCAGGATCCGCTTATTTAAATGCACCTGCCACTGATCCGGCTTATGAACGCATTGAAAGTTCTTTACTCAGGGCTTTTACACAAATGCCTGTTATGATTATTCCACAGAAAACGTCACGCATATTTGAATTACGACGTTATGAAAGCGCCAGTGAAAGTGCCGGAAAAAAGAAAATTGATATGTTTAATTCACTTGGTGAAATCGAAATCTTTAAAAGAGTTGGCTTAACTCCGGTATTTTTTGGTGAAACGCTCATTGGAGCGTTGAGGCCAAATCTTACCTACATGCTAACCTACGATGATATGGAGGAACACAACCGGAACTGGAAAATGTTTGGCAGCGATCCGGAATGGAAACGTATAAGTTCAATGCCTGATTACGCCGATGCAAAAATTGTATCTCATATAACTTCGATTTTCCTGGTTCCAACTGCTTTCTCACAAGTATAGAAATAATTGCTTTCCCAGCCCACTTTAAAAGTGTTTTTCTGATTGCTGACTGCTGATAGCAATTTAATTCATTAATCCGTGACATTAGATTTCATTTTATCAGTTCTATGGCGATAGCCAACAGCCCTATTGCAAGGCATAATGGTGAGTAATACTTTGTATCCAGCTGTCCGAACGTAGTAAATTTAATTTTTTTAAAGAAGCCTACATATTTAAATTCACCTATCGCTCTTAATGTGAATAATATGGAAATAGCCCACAGTCCGTAGTTCAATATCCAAACGGGTAAACTAAGTGATAAGAGTCTTGATTTTACTAAAATGAAAACTGCAAAACCCAACAATCCGAATGCAACTACAAAACATTCAAACATAGTTGGGTTTATTACTTTTTCATTGTTTTCTTTAGTTGGAATAGCGGCACTTGCACCCCATTTTCCACCAAGTCCCCAATAAAAATGTATACCTGAAAGAAATAGAAAAACAGCAATGAGCAGTAACCCTATCAGAAGTTTCAAAACGAATAATTTAAGTTAGAAACTATTTGCAATCTGTTTCTTCAGCTAAATTACAATTACTCCTGATTAAAATTGATGCCATTTACCTTCCTAAAGTAAAATGGTTAATAAAACACACGCTCAATAGTCCAGTAGGCGGCTATAATTGCGATGAGTATAGATAAAGGATAGACAATATAATTTTTATACCATACCTGTTTTCCAAAGGGAATAATAATAAACAGGAACACACCAAGGATGACCGCTATTTGTCCGAGTTCTACTCCGGCATTGAAAGATAAGATAGAAGTATAGAACTTATTGCGTGGTAACCCTATCTCATTTAACGCGCTGGCAAACCCCATTCCATGTATTAATCCAAACATAAATACAACTAGTATGCGCCAGGGTTTTAGTTCATTCAGTAAGATATTTTCCACAGCTACAAACAAGATTGATAAAGCAATGACCGGCTCTACAACACCACTGGGGGCAATGATGATACTCTTCATGCTAAGGGCAAGCGTGATAGAATGAGCAACGGTAAAAGCTGTGGCCTGCCAGAGGATTGTTTTTATCTTAGTGCTTAAGAGGCAAAGTCCGACAACGAATAAAATATGGTCACTACCTGCCGGGATAATATGACTGACACCTAGTTTAAGGTAGTACCAAATCACGTGATTCAAAGGTGCTTTCTCTAGTGCGTAGTTGATAGTATGTGCGAAGAGTAACTGTGTTAATAAGCAGCATGCCAGTAACAAAATAAAAGGCAGCCACCATCCGGGGCTTTTAATGTTTAGCTTCACAAGTTATAATATTATGCCTGGCATTTTGCCACGAAGGCACTAAGGCACGATGTAATTTAAAGAAAAGAAGAAAGACCTTGGTGCCTTCGTGTCTTTGTGGCCTACGATTCCCTCAACACTCCTGCAGCTTCTACTTTTAAAGATCCGGAAATGTTCGGGTTATTTTTAAGGGCTTCCTGTAAGGTTGCTTTAGCAAGATCTTTCTGACCAGACCTGGCATATATGAGGCCGGATCTGCAAAGCAGCGTAGGGTTTTTACAATGGGTTTTTAAAGCAGTGTTTATATAAGATAACGCTTTCGAATAATCTCCTTTTTTATAATACACCCAGGCAACAGTTTCATTAACATCAATGTTTTCCGGGCGGCGGTTATATTCAAGCAAGGCATGCTCAAGAGCCTTATCGTAATTATTTATTTTAAGATAAGCATAGGCAAGTTCGCGATCAGCATAGTGGCCAATGCTTTCATTTTCTTGTCCCAGTTGCGCATCCTTATTCATTCCATCAATCACCTGTTTTGAAATAACACCTGCTTTTTCTTTCTGGTCAGCCAAAAGATATACATCAGCCAGTTCTTCTTTAAAAGCATAATCAGTTACTAAAGAGTCAGCTTTCAAGTAATAAGCAATGGCTTTGTTATAATCACTTGATGCCTGGGCGATGCGTGCCATACCTGCAAGGGCATAAGCATAGGAAGGCCTTTCCTGAAGGGCTATAGTGTAATGCATTTCAGCGTATTTAAGTTCACCGGTATTTTCATAAAGACGTCCTAGCTGAACCCTGCTCCATTCGGTAGCTTCATCACCAGGAGCACCAGCCTGTACGGCCATCTTCATAGCTTCAATAGCTCCCGGATAATCACCATAAATTTCTCTCAGGTAAGAGATTCTTGAATAAGACCTCAGGTCAGGACGAATAGAGACCATCTTATCAGAGTTTTCAACAGCGGCTGTATAATTGCCCATTTCAACATTGCCATCTACAATAATACCATACACAAAGGCATTATAAGGATTGATCTTTTGAGCTTTTTCAGCAGTAGCCAGGCCATCGGCAAAATGATGTTGTGACAGGTAGATGAGGGATTTATATATCAAGGCGGTAAAATTGCTGGAATCTTTATTCAGAACGGTGTTGATATATTTCATAGCAGCCATATCGTAATAAACATAATTCCCCGTGATACGTGCTTCCTGAATAAATAATGCGGCGAGCGCGAGCAAAGACTTTTCATCATCAGGATTTTTTTTAATAGATGCTATTAACGAGTTAGCTGAACTTTTCAAAGAAGCCCATTCCTGCGAATTTCCTGAAGAACCCTTGCGTTGCTGCAATTCATAAACAGCTGCTGCCCTGTTTTTTTCATCCCGCCGGTATTTAAGAACTACCAGGCCTATCGCTGTTAAAAACAGGATTAATATAATGGTGTAAACAGAACTTTTTTTCATGATGGTAAAAATTTAAACAGTAGTGGGTGTTTCTTAAAAAAAATAAGTCCGTAATTATACTTACGAACTTATCAAGCGTAGCGATTGATTAATTTATTGTGTCAGGCTAAGAAATAGGTATCAGCTATCAGCCGTCAGCTATCAGGTAAAACTGCAGGGTGACAGGATTATAAAAACAATATAATGTAAAAATGAAAACCTTGAAATGGTGACATTGATAGTTTGTAAAACTCTTTGTCACCTTTCAAGGTTTTCTCTAAACCGAATAATTAATTCTATAATAGGTCAGCCTGCCTGGTTCTTCCTGATAGCTGATAGCTCTGCTTAATTCTTCACAACGCGAACAGTCTGCTTAAGCACACCATTCTTCATTGCTTTTACAAAATACACCCCTCTTGCCAGGTTGGTGCTATTCAATAAAACACTGTAATTACCAGCATCCTGACGGTTATCTACTAAAGTTCTGAGAAAATTACCGTTAAGGTCATACACTGCTATGGTAATATGAGCAGGTGTTTCCACACGATAAGTAATATTGGTGCTTCCGACAAATGGATTTGGTGATGAAGACATGAACACTTCCGGGGCTGATACTCCCATGGTGCTATTTGGTGTAGGCGACAGAACTGGAGGCTGCATGTAATCTATAGCAAGTCCTGCACAATTACATGTACCAGGCCATGGAGTTTGTACGTAAGGAAAAGAAGTTTTAAATGTTGTATCATTTGCTTCAATTCCGGTAGTATATCCTAATGTTCTCAGCAGCTGAGGTGTAAGCGGGGTTGCACCGGTATAATCATCATACCACAAACCAAGTGCTGCAAGCACAATACCACCAACGGCCTGTAATTCTATACGGGTAACGTCATCTTCCAACCGGCGGCCATTAGGGAATCCATCCATATTAGGAATGAATTCCAGGTTGGTATTAGTATTATACATCGGGTCTGTTAAACCTAAAACAGCAGCCTGTACTAATCCAAGAGAGCTGAATTTAGCGTCGGTTCTTTTAGTAGCCGGAACAGCCATATTCAGGCGCAGCATATCACCACCATTTGGCAGGAAGTTATTAATAAAAGGTTTACCGGCTGCCAAAGGATTTCCGGCTTTACCTGTAGCCAACTGGTATGGACTCAGGTTTGGAACACCGGTATGAAAAATAGGCCATATATCTACAGAACGTGGTTTGCCGGCAGCAGGTAATAATAAGTTACCGGCAATAGCATCATCCAGTGCAGTACCTGCAAGTGCAGGATTGCCTTTCAGAATGTACAAGCCATCATGACCATTTCTGAAATCAAACTTTCCAAGTGAATTGCTTTGAATACGCAAAGGTTTAAAAGCTGGAACAGCGCCGCCAAACTTGCTGTCATCCATATAAAGTGCCAGCTCAGGATTATAGAATGATTCTTTAAACAAATCATTTTCATACAATATTGCTTCCTGGTATGGAGTCATTGAGTTCCATACATCTTTATTCCCAACAGGTATAACTGCTTCATTTGTTAAAGGCATACCTAATCTTGATACCTGTACCCATGCACCTGTAGATGTTTGTGTACCATCGGTATTTAGTGTCCTGATTTTTCTCCTGCTTGCGGAAGCCCACAGGCCGATCGTATAATCAGGATCAAGAATGTTCTTCCGCTGTGTTATCGATTTATGATCTTTCTGTAATGATGCGATATCCACTTCCATAACAATGGTAGATACATTCTTACATTTCAAACCATCAAAAGGCTTGGTGCCAGTGGTTCGTGGTGCATCGCCAAGATCGAATATACCGCCCAGGTCCACAAAAAACGGGTCATCGGCTGTGCCGCAGAAAACCTTTTCACCTGTACTAGCAGTGGCGATAGAACTGGTGATAAGGGAATTATAATCAGGAGCATTTAAACCAACAGGTGAACTGATGGAGCGCGGACCGATATTTGGCGGCGGCACTTTACCTTCACTAACCACTGTTGTAAAATTAACACCGCCATCTGTACTTTTTTCACAGATATAAGTTGTTTTCAAATTCTGCTTTCCCAGCCTGATATTAAAAAATGTAGTGGGATCTTCATTCGTTTTTTTAAAGGTAAATCGGTATACGATATCATCACCATTAATAATAGTGTTGTTGGCAACATTATTATCTATATGAATTTCGTACCTGATGTCTTCACCGAAAGAATAAAAGTTAGGTCCGCCCTGTGGCAACTGGAAGGGTATATAGTCGGCTACGATTATAACTTTATCAGGGTTTTCAGGATTTACAAACGCATACAGGTCTGTATTATCGGCTAACGGATCACTGCCGATCAGTGGTGCTTCCCGGTGACTCGAGGCAAATACAGGGAACGTATTCACCAGCATGAGAAGCAGAAAGAATGCTGCAGATATTTTTTGTTTCATACTTGTAATATTTTCTATTAAATCAATAATTAAAATGGGAAGAAAAGTTTCGCCTTAGTGCTGTCCTTGTATATCGGTGCCTCTCCATGGAATTTGCACATAAGGGAATGAGGTTTTAAACGTGGTATCATTTTTTTCAACACCGGTTGAATACTGCAACACATTTACCAACTGGTTGGTTACCGGTGAAGCTCCAGCGGCAGCAGGATTATAATCATCATACCACAAGCCTAATGCGGCAAGTACTACTCCACCAACCGCCTGCAATTCAATACGGGTAACATCATCTTCTAATCTTCTTCCATTTGGAAAGCCATCCATGTTAGGTATGAATTCCAACGCCGTAGTTTTATTATACATTGGATCTGTTAAACCCAGCACTGCTGCGTTTACTAAACCCAATGAGCTAAATTTAGGATCGTTTCTTTGAGTAACAGGAACGGCCATGTTTAAACGAAGCATGTCTCCGCCGTTAGGTAAGAAATTATTTACAAAAGGTTTTCCTTCAGCCAGAGGGTTACCACTTTTACCTGTTGCCAACTGGTATGGCCTTAGGTTGGGAACACCTGTATGAAAAATAGGCCAAAGATCAACCGAACGTGGTTTACCGGCGCCTGGTAATAATAATGTACCAAAAATGGCATCGTCCAAAGCAGTGCCGGTTAGTGCTGAGCTGCCTTTCAAACTAAAAAGCCCTGCTTTTCCGTTTCTGAAATCAAACTGCCTGAGCGAATTACTTTGAATACGAAGTGCTTTAAATGCAGGAATAGCACCGCCAAATTTGCTATCATCCATGTATAGGGCAAGTTCAGGATTATAAAAATAATCTCCAAACGTAGCAATATTTTCAAGATCCTGGTAAGGGGTTAATGCGTTCCAGTAATCTTTTTTACCGATAGCTATCACCGCTTCATTGGTAAGAGGCATGCCAAGTCTTGACACCTGGATCCAATTACCTGATTCGGTAGAAGTACCGCCGCCTAACGGATTAAATGGAGAACCACCAACAGCAGTGTTCAATGTTTTAGTAGAAAGCCTGCTAGCTGAAGCCCATACACCAATTACAAAGTTGCCATCTAATATATTAGCTGCTTTATCAACTGTTTTATGATCTTTTTGAAGGGTTGATATATCTACTTCTATACAAATAGAATGTACGTTATAACGTCCTAGCCCATCACGAACTTTACTATTTTGCCTTGGTGCATCACCAAGATCGAATACACCGCCAAGGTCAACAAAGAAAGGATCATCAGCAGGACCACAGAAAACTCTTTCGCCCGTAGTGGCTGTTTTTATAGAACTTGTTACAAGAGAATTATAGTTAATAACACCAAGGCCAACCATACTTTCAATGCTTCTGGGTCCTATATTATTAGGAGGAACCACACCATCTGTTACGATGGCGGTAAATGTTACACCACCATCCATACTACGTTCGCAGGTATAGGTTGTGTAAAGGTTTTGCTTACCAAGCCTGATATTAAAAAAAGTAGACGGGTCCTGGTTGGCACGTTTAAAAAGAAAACGATAGATAATATCATCACCTTTAGTTGCGGTGTTGTTATCTATATGTAATTCATAACGAATGTTTTCACCAAATGTGTAAAAATTTGGGCCGCCTTGAGGCAGTTCAAATGGAATGTAATCGGCGATCAGAATTATCTTATCCTTGTTACCAGGACTTCTGAAGGCATAGACATCAGTGTTATCAGCCAGCGGATCATTAGCTATTAATGGCGCTTCCCGGTGACTGGAAGACATTAAGATCGCTGAAATACCGATAACACAAAGCAGTCCGGCAACATATCGTAGCCGCCGCATTTGAGTAAAGTTTGGTTTCATTGCTGTTTGTTTATTTAGTTAAAAAATCGGGCAATACATTTTTGAATACAATTCTATCGGGCACAATTATCTGCCCAGGAAGAACGCATAGCATAAATGGTTTAATATAAGATAGGGGATGTATATTTCCTGAGCCTTAATATTAGAATAGTAATCTATGGTAAGAAGCAGGTGATAACTATATGTTTGTACTTATATACAATTATCGAATATCAAAAGTAAACTGGATGTTTTGGTGTGAATAGGATAAATAAATAATGAAGGAGTATGTTGATGTAATCTATAATGATCACAGCAATATTGATAGTGGAATGTAAAGCTACATAACTATTTAAGATTACAAAATGATTTGAATGATTTAATCAAACTTAAATTTGTACGTACTGTTTTTCTTTATTTTTTTACTAACTTGTTTATAAAATTCCTTTAATATACGTAAATACTTCAACGATGTTCTTCCCTTAAATGTTTATAATATAATTTCTACTAACCTGAATCCTTATCTACCGGGAATATTGAAGCATCCATTCATATATATTCATATTATTTTCTTTATATGCCGGATTGATCGCCTGTGTCCAGGCATCATGAACAGCCGCTTTAAATAAGGTAAGCTTCGCCGGTATAAATGGATTGTCGTTATTTATTAATGAAACAAAATTCTTAGGATCAGTTGAATTAATTGTAGGATCATCTAAATTATGAAAGACCCAAACCGGCAGTTTACCTATTGCAATTTTTTCACATCTTTCAGTTACATTACCTGTCATTAACACGCCGGCAATCGGTACTGCTGCTGCTATCAGCGAAGTGTTTTGTGCAGAAAAATCCGAGGTTACCAACCCTCCCATGCTTAAACCCGACATATATATCCGGCTTTTGTCTATCCGGTATTTTTTTATCGCATAATCTATAAAAGAAGCTACATCGAAGTTAGAAGGAAAGTAACTGAACTGCGGTGTTAAAACGATCATTGAAAAATTTTTCCCGTTAATTTTAAAATTAGGTGGAAATTTTTTTTCGTCCAGAAGCTGTGCCACGCCATCATTCAAAACATAAGGAAGATCAATGCCGCCATTACCAAACTGACCTGCACCCGGAATGAAAACAAGCAGCGGATAAGATTTTGTAGTTTCATTATAATGAACCGGTAATGCTTCATAGTACCCGCCAATTACATCAATAACCTTTACTGTAACAGGCTTTTGAATAGCCGGTTCTGTTTCGATGATATCATTAGGAGCAATAATTCTTTTAGCATCCTTTCTACATGCAATTAATAGGAACCCTAGTAAACATATTGATGCAAAGCGCTTGATGGAACTGGCCATTGTATTGTTTAGATTAATCTTTAGTAAACAGGGTCTTCCAAGTACGTTAAATTTCAGCTTTAGGATTGAAACTCTAAAAGTTTACTGATTTCGATAGAATAATGGCGCTGAAAGTGAGATTGCTGATTCGCAATGAAGAGCAGCACGAATGTAATGAAATATTAATTATTCTAAGAATAAAATGTTTTTAAGATGATGTACTCTTATGTATATCAATAAAACCTATCATAATAAATTGTATTGAAAAGTTTTCAACCTTATTATATAGAAATAGTAATAAAATATTTGAGACTTAAACTTAATCACTTATATTGTGGAAGAATCGAAATCTTATTCCTATCTTGAATATCCCATTTCGCCAATCCCACTTTGCAAAGACTATTTTCAAAAATAATTTAACGTCTTAAATCCGTATTTATCATAAACCTCGTAAATGAGTAATCTTTTCAATAACTGTAAGTATTAAAAGCATTTACTGGTATTGTCTAAAGTTACTGATCATCACTGCACCTCATCCTGTAATTACAATCAAACATTTAAATATTTTCTTAACAATTAAAAAACAAACAATGCCTAAAAGTTTATCTGAAACAAAGCAGATGGAGGCGAGTGAAGCTCACATTGCGCAACTATCCCGGCGGAAATTCCTGGGCTATGCAGGTGCAGCAACCGGGTTAATGGTTGTAGCCACCGCATGTTCCAAGGAACAAGTAATGGATACCAACAGTACTCAAAACGGAGCAACTACCGCAGCCGGGGTTGACCTGGGTACCGGTGATATCGGGATTTTAAATTATGCCTATGCACTGGAACAACTGGAAGCCGCATTCTACACAATGGTTATTAAAACACCTTATGCCAGCATTTCTTCCATGGAACTTTCTTTGTTAACTGATCTCCGTGATCACGAGATAGCTCACAGGGAGTTTTTTAAAAATGCACTGGGTGGAATGGCAATTCCCGCCTTGGATTTTGACTTTAGCAAGATCACATTCTCATCCCGTGACAGTGTACTAGGCACATCGAAAGCATTTGAAGACCTTGGTGTATCTGCCTATAACGGAGCAGGCAGGTTGATTAAGTCAGCTGATTATCTGGTACTAGCAGGCAAAATCGTTTCGGTTGAAGCGCGTCATGCTGCAGCGATACGCGATCTGATCAGTAACGGAAGTTTTGCTGATGACACAGTAATAGATGCTATGGGATTAGACATGGCCCGTAAACCGCTTGAAGTGTTAGCAATTGCCGGCACTTATATCAAAACAACAATTGATCCTAGTCATTTACCAACCTATTAAATTTTAAAAAATGAACCTTAATAATATTTTTGGAGAAATTGAAAAAGTTGACGCTGACGTTTACGACAGGCTCAACACCCGCAGAAGGGCGTTTAAAGATTTTGCAAACGCTGGTGGTAAGATTGCGCTGGCTGCCGTTCCCTTTGCATTAGGCTCTCTGTTTCAAAAAGCATACGCCGGTACAAAAAGCACCAAGGATTCAGTGGTTGATATATTTAATTATGCATTGACACTGGAATACCTTGAAGCAGAATTTTATAATACTGCCTTAGCTAGTCCTGGCCTGATTCCTGCCGGAGCAGCTACCATGGCTATACAAACTATAGCCAAACATGAAAACGCTCACGTAGCCTTTCTCAAATCAGCTATTATGGGAGCTATGGGAACTCCGATAGCTAAGCCAACATTCGACTTTTCTGCAGGCGCCGGTACAGGAATGGGACCGTTTAAAGATGTATTTACCAGCTTTGAATTGTTTTTAAATGTTGCGCAAACATTTGAAGACACAGGTGTAAGGGCATATAAAGGCAGGGCTGCTGAACTTGTTCAGACTGGTGCATATTTAACTGCTGCGCTGCAAATACATTCAGTAGAAGGAAGACATGCCGCACATATCCGCACTATGCGTAAAGCATATGGTTCAGGTGTTGGTAATGTAAAACCATGGATCACCGGTAAGATGAGTGGTATCAATTCTTCGGCTGTACAGGCCAGTTATGATGGAGAAGATAACACCAAACAGGCTGGTATTGAAATAGTGAATATTAATGGTTTCCCTATTTCTATGGATGCCGCTACAGAGGCTTTTGATGAACCGTTAACTAAAGACCAGGTGCTCGCTATTGTAGGCCCGTTTTTTAAGAAATAACTTTTGCACTTGTTGAATAATTGAAAAGCTGTCCCTGTAATATGGGGCAGCTTTTTTTTGAGATATTTTTAAGTTCCCCTCATTTTCATGGATGCATCTATGGACGGGTTAATTTAACCACCACTTACGAAATCACATAGCTCATCACCAGCTCACCAAAAGATTTAGATATAACGGTAAGGTGCACCTTCCCTGCTTTGCTGAAAATATAAGACGATTGAATGAACGCTCCGCTTTTGAAATCTACAGGCTTATTCAATTGAATATGCGCTTTAAAATCCACACCACCGCTTCCATACCATTTATATAATGCTTCCTTGGCACTCCAGCACAGCGTGAAAAAATCTGATGATGGGTTTTCTGACTTTGCATTATCCATCACCGGAATTGTATTATTGGATAGTACCCGCTCATCTCTCAAGAGTTGCATTTCAACATCACTGAGGAACTTGTGCTTTATCTTTTGAATTTTTGGTTTCACTAATTCAATATCTACTCCTACCCTGCTTTGACTGCTTACTATAGCAGCGGCAAAATTACCACAATGAGAAATAGAGAAATGATAGGCATCATTGCTCAGGAATGGCTTTCTTGTATCAGCAATCATAATCAAATCGTATGGAAAATCGCTGAAAAGAAATTGCAGCAAATACCTGCCGGCAAGGTGTTGTAATCTTTTATGTGGATGGGAAATCTCCCTTTGAAGGAATACTTTCTTCAAAAAAAAATCTTCTGTCTCTTTTATTTCCCAGATTCCCAGTCTTGAGAATTCGTTGATATTATGTTGATAAAATAGCGGCACCTGTAAAATTTAAGCTTTTAGATTGCATGCTAATGTGCTATCAGCCGTCAGCTATCAGCTATCAGGAGGAAACCAAAGTAGGAAGGGATCTGCTGATTGCTGACGGCTGATAGCTGATAGCATTTTTAGCTAGCATAACACCGAATGAATGACTGAATGAAATTAAGCTGAACTTTATGAATTATTTTAATCAGATTATAATATGATATTGTCCGATAAACGCATCCTGGAAGAAATTAAAAAGTCAACTATAATAATTGAACCGTTCGTTCGTGAAAGTCTAGGTACAAATTCTTATGATGTACATCTGTCCAAACACCTTGCAGTTTACAAAGATCCTGAGCTGGACGCAAAGAAGCATAATACCATCGAACATTTTGAAATTCCTTCAGAAGGTTATGTGCTGCATCCAGGCACTTTGTATCTGGGTGTAACACAGGAATATACTGAGACTCATACTCATGTTCCTTTTCTCGAAGGCAAATCTTCCACAGGCCGTTTAGGAATTGATATACATGCTACTGCCGGCAAAGGTGATGTTGGTTTTTGCGGTAACTGGACACTGGAGATATCCTGTAAAATTCCGGTGAGGGTATATGAAGGAATGCCGGTCGGCCAACTTATTTATTTTCCCGTGGAAGGTGAAATTGAAGTAAAATATAACAATAAAAAAGATGCAAAATACAGCGGCCAGCCCAACAGGCCGGTAGAGAGTATGATGTGGAAGAACAAGTTTTGAGAGAGCTGTCAGTAGTCAGCCGTCAGCTATCAGCTTTCAGCTTTCAACCTATAGAATTGCTAGAATTACATTCGGCAAAGTGTTTCTTAGAAATACTATTTGCTATTACATGACTGAATAGAGTATTATTGTTAAATCCTGCCTCTATATAGAGTCTGTCTCCAATGTATAAATTCAAAGCCAGTAAGGTTTTGCAATGGAATTGGCGTATTTCTCTTTTAGCATTTTATGAGATATTAATTTTTTATGTCTATAATAATTTTACGAGTATTATTT